>Ga0208646_1000055_pt1 | contig 77356 bp, 71 predicted proteins | sample AntAceMetag02UK8_FD_184762 | JGI IMG/M metagenome (GOLD analysis project Ga0208646, IMG submission 184762) | Saline lake microbial communities from Ace Lake, Antarctica - Antarctic Ace Lake Metagenome 02UK8 (SPAdes) (version 2) | ecosystem: Environmental > Aquatic > Non-marine Saline and... | reverse complement strand
AAGATGAGTACAAAAAGTTGCACAAACAAAAAAGAGAAGATTATCCCGATCAACTAAGATTTATCTAGCCCCTAGATACCCCGTAGCTTGCTGCGGGGTGCTTCATTAAATAAGGGTTAGTTTTTCTCTATTCACTAAACGGCCCTTTTGATTTAATCAGTTTTTGAGATGTGTCTAGCTGGTATTCAATATTAAAAGTGAAGCTTTGCTAGGGGAGTTATGAGGCAATCTATTTATTTCCAGCTCTTTTTATGCAGGTTATCTCTTTCAATTAGATTTTCTATATCCTTCTTTTATAGTCGCTTCATGACTGTTTCTAAGACAAAAGGCTTACAATTTTGATTGTAGGTCTCTTTTTTTACCTAAATATTTTTTGGTGCACATTTGGTGAAACTCCACAGCTATAAGGCTCAAAAAAGCATTGTCGAAGCTATCCTAGCTAAACTCCAATACTACCGGGAATGAGTATGAGGAGGGGGCACTACAATTTATGCTCTGCCTTAAATCTAGATAATTTTTAAGAGCTTATAGGAGTATGAAAAAGATTAATAACTTCTTGTTTTGGCCATTGCTTCATAAGTTTTTGACCTTAGTCATCAACTTGAATAATAATATAAAAATTTATCTATGATTGGTTTTGTATTAAATTGTATTTGAGTTCAAATGAGATTTGATTTTTTGAATTATTTTAGATTCAGTGAAGCCAAAATAATCGGCTAGGTCTTCAGGCGACCCTGATTCACCATAAGTATTTAATGAAATTGCTATCCCATCGGCTCCAATATATTTATGCCATCCTTGCTCGCAGGCTGCCTCAATGCTAATCTTAATTTCTCCCTGTAAAACAAATTTTCTATAGCTCCGAGTCTGTTTTTCAAATAATTCCCATGAGGGCATTGACACTACTCGAGTGTTTTCTCCAAGATTTTTTGCAACTTCTAATGCCAGATTTACTTCAGATCCTGTGGCAATTAATAGATATTCAATTAGATTGCCCGATTCTTTTTTTATGATATATCCTCCTCTGCCCAAACCCTCTGAAAATGGTTGTTTAGAAATCGCAGGTACAGCTTGCCTAGATAAAACAATTGCTGTAGGACCTTTATGCTGAAGAGCGGCAACCCAGGCCATTTTAACTTCGTGCGCATCTGCAGGGCGAATAACATGAAGCCCTGGTATAGAACGAAGTGATGCTAGCTGCTCAACAGGTTGATGAGTTGGGCCGTCGTGACCCACAAAGAATGAGTCATGACTTAATTGATAGATGACTTGTAATTTCATAAGAGCAGTCATTCTAATGGCGCTTTTCATATAATCAACAAATGAGAGGAATGTTCCAATAAAAGGGATGTTAAGCCCTGTTCGTGCCATGCCAGACGCCATAGTTGCCATGGCAAACTCTCTCACTCCGTATTTAATATTTCTGGATTTAAAGTCATTGGGTTTGATAAAACCTTCATCATCTAAATTAGTTCCATCAGACGATGAAAGATCTGCAGAGCCACCAACAAGTTTAGGGATATGTTGTTTTAAGACTTGAAGAACTTTATGTGAGGCCCAGCGACCCTCTATGGGTGATGGAATAGTTATATCTAGAAGTATTTTTTCTAGGCTTTCAGGGATTATTGCAGGATCAGGTACAGATCCATGACTTTTTCGATGTCGAAAAAAATCATAAATAGTAGGGTCTACATAAAATGGTTTTTTAGAAAGTCCTAGAGCCTTTTTTGTTAACTCCGCCTCATTAGTCCCTAAAGGGTTTCCATGTGCCAATGGAGTTTTTGCTTTATTTGGAGACCCGTAGCCAATTTGAGTATTTGCAATAACAATCACTGGTTTTTTTTGGGAAATTCTTAATGGTGCAATAGCATTACGGATTTGGTTAATATCATGCCCATTTATTTCCAATACATCCCAATTTTGAGATTGAAATCTAAGGAAAATATTTTCAGAGAATGTTTCTCTTACATATCCATCTAAAGTCGTCTGGTTGCAGTCATAGATTAAAATCAAATTATTAAGATTTAAATGACCTGCTAGTGAGCATGCTTCATATGAAACGCCTTCCATTAGGTCACCGTCTCCAGCCAAAATCACTACTTTTGATTTGATATGATTTTTTTTCAAGCTTAGTGCTTGTCCTGCAGCAAAAGCAATGCCTTGCCCGTCGAGTCCTGTTGTAGCCTCAACACCCTCAGTTCTCGTAATATCAGGATGACTTGGAGTCTTAGAGTTAATCTGTCTATAATTTTGGATGTCTTGAATAGAAATAGAAAAACCGGCTAAATGCATACAAGTGTAAAGCCAAAGGGATCCATGGCCTGCTGAAAGCACAAGACGATCTCTTTCATCCCATTTAGGAAAATTTGGGTCAAATTTTAAGAATTCTCCAAATAAAAAGGCTCCTATTTCAGCACAACCCATTGGAAGTCCAGGATGTCCTGATCCAGCCTTTTCTACTGCATCAATTGTTAAGAGTCTAATTGTATCCGCTATTTTTTTAAGTATCATACCAAGATTCGGGTTGCTTCAGTAAGGTTTATAAAACCAAGATAATTCCAAACGATTTTTTTAGCTCTGTTTATGCAGACACTCAGTTTCAATTAGATTTTCTAGATCCTTCTCTATTAATTTAAGCAGATCAAGAAATTTTATGGAATAGTCTTCTAAAGCATAGGCAAGAAGATTTTGTGCTTCATCAATCGTTCCATAAACCTTTTTCACATAAGATGGGAAATTTTTTTCTATGTATTTGAATTGAGAATCTGAAATTTTAGAGAATACTCGTAGATCAAGAACAGATCCTATGTTTGTCTATTGACTCTTTTTTGGCTACGACCCATCCTCAAAAATTGATTGAGTGATAGAAGGTATAGTTAATTTTTAAACCTATTAGTCTTGAGGAGTTTGACAAATGAAAGTTGCAGTGGTCAATGATATTCATGTTGGAAAGCTAATGAAGCACAAGGGTCAAGTCAGAGCTGCATCTCATTTAGCTGAAAAACGTTTTCCAGAGTTGCTTCTTCGTATAATGGAGAGACATCAGCCTGACTGCGTTGTTAATTTGGGAGATCTTATTCGTGGAGAGTCTCGGGAAGTTGATCTGGCGCGATATGCTCAATCTCTTTTAGCCTTTCAAAAGCTAAAGTGTCCTACCATACACCTCATCGGAAATCATGAAACCAAGTATATGCAAGTTCCTGATGTAGAGCAGTGTTGGCAAGAGCATTCTTTTGATCAAGTTAGCTACGGGACTCGTGTCATATTAGGCTTTCGAATTGTATGGCTTGGTATGCAGACTAGAAAAGAAGATATGAAGAAGCATTATTTGCCAGAAAATCAATTACAGTGGCTTGCAAACTTAGTCAATAGTACAAAGGAACCTATCTTACTTTTTTCACACTGTGCTATTGATGATCACGATATTACAGGGAATTTTTTCTATGAGGAAATAGATAAGGGAGATAGAACTCCGTTTTTTCTTGAAAATCAGCTTGAGGTACGGGCGGTTTTACAAAAAAGCAAACTTCTCCGAGGTGTTTTTCAAGGACACCTTCACTATTTTCATATGCGGGTAATTGATGATCTTCCCTATATTACCTGTCCAGCTATGGTCGAAAATATATGTGCTCCGGGTATTCAAGATAACTTTCCAGAGGTATACACTATTTTGGAGGTTGAACTTCAGAGGATGGTGTTGAAATGTTACTCTCGAGATCACTGTTTTGCTGGAATTGAGTTGTAATGGGACTAGGGATTGCTTGCATCCATCGCTCAACTTCGAGGTGTTTCTCTAAAAGTTCTTCAGGTGAGGATCCATCTTCTTCTGAAAGAGGGGCTCTTAACTGAGAATTGTCAATTTGATTCAATGCATGCAAGAGTACCTTTACGGATACAGGGTTTCGATTATTTACGCTGCGTATTGCAGGTAGTAGGGCGCTGTCTGTAGTTATTTTTTTCTGTAATGATAGTTGCAGATAGTGACTTGTTGCTTGAGGCCATACATTTGCCATTACAGATACAAGCCCTTTAGCTCCCTCTTTAGCCAGAATAGGCATCAAATCATCATTTCCACAGAAGAGAGCAATTTCTGGAGCCGCATTTTGGTAGGCTCTAAATTGGTCTATAGATCCACTAGCCTCTTTTAAAGCCCATAGGTTTGGATGGTTCTTGAGTCTTTTTAGTACTTCTATTTCTAGCGAGCATCCTGTTCTAGCTGGTACGTTATAGAGCATGCAAGGCTTGGACACAGCATCTAATAGTTTATGAAACCATTTTACTTGGCCTTGTGGACCTGGACGCGCATAGATGGGTGTTACTAAGAGGTAGCCATCGATTGGAAGGGCTTCGCAAGCCTTTAACCAATGTAGTGTTTCTTCTAGTTGAAATCCACCCACCCCAACCAAAATAGGTACAGATAAATTTTGCTCACAAACATGTTGTAATAGAGCGAGTTTTTCCTGGGTTGTTAGGGCAAGGCCTTCTCCTGTACTTCCGATGAGGAGTAGTCCATTTCCTGCTTGAACTTGTTTTTCAATAAGTGAGTCAAGGGATAGGTAGTCAATAGTTCCATCTTCATTAAAAGGAGTCACCAAAGCTGTAAATAGAGTTGTATTTGTTAATTTTGACATAATTTCATCTCCTTAATATGTTTTTCCATCATCTCTTCAAAGAGATGAAGACCAATGTTGCAAAAGCGTTTTGTAGTAAGTTGCTGGGCTGCCCAGATAGCCCCTTCTGCAAAGATGCGACGACTTTTTGCTTGGTGTTCAAATTGCATTAGGTCATTTTCGGTCTCAATTTCTAAACGATGCTGGCCCACGATATCATCTTTTCGAATAGATTCAATGTTTACAGGATGACCAAACCAACTCTTCCATGACAGTGCCGTTCCACTCGGACTATCTACCTTTTGTGTGTGGTGAGATTCTACAAGGCGAAATTCTGGATTTGAAAGAAACCCTACAAGGTCACCAAGTTGCTGTAGAATATGGCGCATGAGAACCATCCCAAGGCTAAAGTTACTACCATGCACCCAGCAAATTTGAGCTTTACGTAGACGTTGATCTATGTCGGATGGCCACTCAAAACCAGTGCTTCCCCATATCGCAGGAATTTTGGCTTCTAAAATGATCTCACTGAGAGCTTTTACAGAGTCTCCAGGGGTAAATATAATTACAATATCAGCTCCTTTCAGTGCCTCTACAGTAACAGGTGTTCTCCTGTTGAAGACCGAGTGTCGTTGATTTTCAGGTAGCAGACGAATGACTTCATTTCCTGTTTTTCCTGTCCCAATAATTGCTATGTGCATGTGGCCTCTTCTTTATAAATTGTGTCTTTTCATTAGACCGTAGCTTTCCTGTAGTCGAGAATAGCCTCTAGGTTCAGTAGTGCAGCACCTGCAGCACCACGAACAAGGTTATGTCCCATTACGGTTAAACCTACCATGCGACCATGATCACCAATCTTGATACGTCCAATATGTGCACTGTTGTCGGTATCATGTAGATGAAGTTGTGGTTGTGGAGAAAACGGTTCTAGGTGCATGTGATACAAATCTGGAAATTTAATATTAGCTTCAGCAAACACATGTCTAACTTCTTCTTCTGAGATATCTCTTGAAAAACGAACATGTAGCACTGCCGAGTGTCCATGGAGAACGGGAACTCTGTTGGTATGTACTGTGATTGGGAAAGGTGCAGGCTCAGTTGTTGTACCAAAAATTTTCAGAAGTTCTGACTCAATTTTTTGTTCTTCCCCGGGGATATTTGGAATAGTGTTTCCCATGATATCACATGCAGAGAGTCCTGAATATCCAGCTCCACTAATTGCTTGCAGAGTCACGATACTCACATGTTCAATGGCTCCTAATAAGCTAAGTGGTTTTAGAGCTAGAGCTGCGAATATGGCTAAACAGTTGGGATTTGTTACGATACAGCCAGTTGTTGTCTGTCGATCTAGAAGGGTCAAATGGTCGGAGTTTACTTCAGGAATTACTAAAGGAACCTCATGATGCATACGAAAAGCTGAAGCATTACTAATGACCCAGTGTCCTGCCTTTGCGAGCTTAGGTTCAATTTCAAGAGCAATAGCTGCTGGTAATACAGAGAGTATTAAGGGAGTTGTCAGTTCATGAGGAGATTTAAGTAGCATGCTTGCAATATGTTTTGGAAGGGGGGTACTTTCACGCCAAGTGCATCCTTCAGCATAACTCTTTCCTGAGTTACGTTCTGATGCGACAAGTTCAGAAATAACAAAGTGATCGTGAGCCTCGATAAGTCGAATAAGCTTTTGGCCTACGGCTCCTGTAGCTCCGAGAATAGCGACTGAGGTGGGTTTGTTGTTCACTTCTCTCTCCTAATTTTTTTAGGGAGAGCGAAACGTACACTTCAAACCCAAATAAAAGCATGAGGAAGTCTTAGGTCTCAAGTTCTCCACGGTTTTCACCCATGACAGACTTGAAGCTTTCAACTTCAGGTCCAAAAAAATAGGATCCAGTATACCTATTTACTTCGGAGGTCTTCTCCTGATTGAGTTTCTATGGAGTATGGATTACTACACTCAACTACTTGAGTTGACCGTGCTAATTGTATCAGAAAACAGTTATTTTTTCCAGAACTACTCTCAAGTTCTCATTAGACTATATTTAAGTAGTTGGTAACAATAGAATTGAATTGTTTCTGTTCAATCTTAAAATAAGGCAAATTGATCAAACGAGATGTCTTCAAAAGAATAAAATAAGGCCTATTTTTCAGAGAGGCTCTATTGTACAATATCACTTAAAGCTTGAAAGATGCTTAATGGATACTCTGCAATTCGATTGCATACATATAAGTACCATTCCTTTCCATACACAAAATAGATTTTTGTCTGGTAACCTTCTTCCTTCAAGTGAACTAATTGATCGTGCCTGATCCCTAACAAACTTTCAAACTCATACATATCTTTTGAAGGTTTATATTTCTGAATGAGTTTTTTTGCTTCTTGGTGGATTTTACCATCGTGTGTGGCAATGGAGCAGGGATGCTTTTTTGATAATAGTTGATTTAGATAATCCAAGTATACTTTATCCAACTCTTCTCCTCTTGACAAGGACAGTCCTTTTGGTGTTTCAAATGCGCCTTTGCTTATCCTAATTTTCCCTTTTTCTTTAAGTAGTTCTTTAAAATCATCTTTAGTTCTAAATAAATAGGCTTGTAGAGTGATCCCAACATTCTTTTGAATTTTTGAGACTTTTTTATAGATCTCTATCACAGAGTTCGTCTTTTCATGACCTTCAGCACTGATCATCACATCTGTATCAGCTTTCAAAGCTTCCTGGCAAATTATGCTTAGGTGGTTTGCGCAAAGTTCTTTTGAAATATTTAAACCGAGATGAGAAAGATCCAGAGAGACAGACGACGATAATTTCTCTTTCTTGATCTCACGACAGATTTTTACAAACTCATCTTTGGCGGCAATTGCTTCTTTTTCAGTCGCTGTATCTTCTCCCATAAACTCAATAGAACATTTAAATTTGGAGTTATTCTGAGCCTTTACCTTCACTACAGTTTGTTCTAATGTCTCTCCTCCGATGTATCGATTGGCAGCTTTTTTTAATGTTTGAAACAAAACTTTATTTGATAAGATGAAGTTTTTCGCATCTTGGTTTAGAGCGGCCTTTCTTAAAGCTTCCGATCCCAGATTGAGTAGTTCAGTATACATACATTCCTTCTGTTAAACTTCCTGAAAACTCTTCAGAAGTTTAGTTTTTTGAATTAGTATGAGATAGCATTTGATAATAATCAAGCTTTCGCTCTTTTAGATTTAATTTTACGATAGGGATAACCACGAAAAGTTTGACATGTTTAAATCATCCTTTAATGAGGATTTCCCTGACCAAACTCTTCTTTAATAGCTTCTATTGCTCTCAAGTCCTTCTTTAAAGAATCAGAGAATGCATCTGCTAATTTATCTGTTGTAATCTCTTCTATTCCATTTTCCATTCCATCAAAAATTCGAACAGCTGCTTGAAGAGGGTCTCCCTTCGAGACGTTAAGATCTTTTGACATATCAGTATCGATTGGTCCTGGATAAACTCCAAAAACTGATACTTTATGTTGCATCATTTCTATTCTCACAGCTTGAGTTAGAGAATAAAGAGCTGCTTTAGAAGCAGAATAAGTCGCTGCCATGGGAAATGGCATAAGGGCACCGATAGAAACGATATTGACTATTGCTCCAGCATTATTTCTGATGAGGTTTTTTGAAAAGGCGCGCATAAGGTAAAGGGGAGCAAAAAAATTGGTTTCAAACTCTAAGCGAGTTGTTTCTTCTTTATAGTTATGAATACAACCAGAAAAGCCACAGCAACCGGCGTTATTGATTAAAATTTGGGTGTCACTCGCAATTTCAGACGCTTGTTGAATTTGCTTTTGATCAGTCACATCTAATTTAACAGCAACAACTTTACCATGATACTTTGCCACTAAATCATCTAGTTGAGAGAGATCACGTGCCGTTGCATAAACTTTTTTAGCACCGCGCCTTATTGCTTCCTCAACGAGTGCACGGCCTATTCCTTTTTTTCGGTTAGCTCCTGTTACAAAAACTACTGAATCATTGATATTAACTTTCGACATCATGTCCTCCATAATATTGTTTAACTAAATAGTTTTTAACCCTCTTTAGATCCTAATGAGAGTGCATGTTTTACTTGGTGAGAATTGTTTCATTTAACCACTCAATTTCTAATTTAAGATGTGCAATCCCATATTTGAGAGCCTTAAGGCGAATTATTTTACGAGGTGAATCAACTATACTCTCTAGCCTTTCTTCTATTTTCTTATATTCTTCATAAGTCTTCTCGATTTTTTGTAATCGTTCCTTAAATAGGCGAACCATTTCTTTTTGATTTGTAATAAAGAAAAGCTTGAGAAGAAACTCGTTGCGCGGGGTTTCTGATTTTGTTGGGCCTTTGAGCCAAAGCTTAAATTCAGCCCGTCCTGTTTCAGTAATTGAAAATACTACTTTCTTTTTCTTTCCTACGTAGGCAACTTCAGATGCCGCGTTTCCTTCCTTTTCCAAAGCTTTTAACATAGGATAAATCGTTGAGTCAGATTCACGCCAGAAATACACTGTTGATCTCTTAATAAGAGATTTAATCTCGTATCCTGTAGAAGGGCCTTCTAGGAGCATTCCCAAAATAGCGTACTTTGTTTTATTGGCTGATCTCATGAAAAATACCTAGTTTATGGGTATTTTATGCTACAGAGGGAGTTCTTGTAAATAGAAATGAATAAGCTTGTTGAATAAATTGTCGAAAATGACTTTTGAAAATTAAAAGATTAGAGTGCTTTTTCCTAAAAAAGTAGCTCACTTGGCGTGATTCCTTTAAGGAATTTTTCGCACGGCATGCAGCGAATATTTTGATCAATGAGTTCAGTATTTCCTCGATAGAGAAGGAGAGTCTTGCATTCTGGATAGTCCTCAGTAAAGTGTTTAAGGCCTTTTAAATCGCCTGGAGAAATTTTAGAGCCATTTTTGACCTCTATCGCCCAAAATCCTTTCTCTCCATAAATAATAAAATCGACCTCTAACCCAGCCTTTGTTCTCCAATAAAAAATTTCATATTTACCTTTAGTGTAATTGCACCAAGCTTTGAGATGTTGTAGAACAAGGCCTTCTAGAGCTGCGCCTGAAATTTCAGACTTGGTATCCATAGGTCCCATTTTTCTCATAACTTGAAAAACACCGCTATCGAAAAGGTAAAATTTAGTTTGAGAGGAGAGTGTTCTTTTAGCTCGTCTCTTAAAGATGGATAATTGATAAGCGAGCATCAAATCTTTTAAAATATCTAAAAAATTTTGGACTGTTCCTCTATTCACTTCACATTCTCTGGAGATGTTTGTGATGTTGAGTAAGCTGCCATGAGAAAAAGGAATAGTCGATAAAAAACGTGAAAAATTTCCAATATTTCGAACCAACCCCTCAAATTGAACCTCTTCGATGATGTAAAGATTTACATAAGACTCTAAAACATCTTCTTGATCCTCTTCTTCCCAAATTAAGGGGAGCATGCCTTGATTTAATGCTTTGTTTAAGTCAAAGCCTTCTCCAACTTCATGAGCCATGAAGGGGTGCATTTCCTTTTTAATAGCTCGACCAGCCAAAAGATCTACGCCCTCTCTTTTGAGCTTTCTTGAGCTTGAACCTGTTAGAATAAATTGAATCTCTCTTTTTTCTTCTATTAAAGCATGGATAATAGATAGAAGGTCTGGAGCTTTTTGGATTTCATCTATAATTACTTGACTCTCTTTTTTAAGAGCTCGAACCTCTTTAACTAAAATCTCAGGATTAGCCGTATATTTTCTACGTGTATCTGCAAGGAGTAGATCAATATAGAGAGCATTTGGATAATGTTTTTTTACCCAAGTCGATTTTCCTGTTCCCCTAGGGCCAAATAGGAAGAAGCTATATTTAGAGGGAGGGGTAAAAAGTCTGTTGATGTGTTGCATATTTAAACCTCCTAAGCCTTGTTGTTAGTTCATAGTATCAAATAGGATGGATATTTGACAACACTAATATCACTTAAGCGTCTTATTCGATACTATAGATGTCAAATAACCTTCTTTTTTGACAACTGTATTGATAGTTAATAAGTTATGAATATAAATTTCCATCGGCTCAATCGTATTCCGGAGCTTTAAGTGCAAAGATTAATGAGATGCCTGAAGGTACTGGTTTCTTCAACCTTGGTGAGCTGGGGGTCTATACCTAAGAATTTGCCAGAAGAGGACGTTGCTTTGAGAGTTAGTGATGTAGCTGCTGGGCCTCTGAAGATGGCCTTTGCAGATGATACTCCACCTTCAGAACTTATATGGAATGAGAGACAATATTTAGAACTCAGCACCTAAATGCTTTTAATAATAGATCTGGAGTTAGTTCTAGCTAATTACTTATTAGATTGAAGCTCTATTTCTCACTGTAGATTGATTTCGTGTATTGGATGTATTGTTAACTTTTCTCCATAATTTCCTGTAGTATTCTTTGTGAGGTTCGGAAAGACAAGTGGAGTAGTATTGATCAAACCCTATCCTTTTAATATCATATTTCTCCCATGGGGTATCAATATATTTTCTGAAAGAACTCCCTAATTTTTTGTTGATAATTGCAGTAATTTCGCAGGCTCGTAACAATCCTTTGTACTCTATATACTCTCTTGCTTTAGCAAATTCTTCAGCAGTTCTATAAATGCCCAATAGGGCATTGGTGGATACTTTTTTATGCTCCTTATTCTGGATTGTATTTGTGAGCTCAAAGATGAGCAAGAAGAGTTGTAGCTCGCGTGAATTTCCTGTGTTAACCCTAATAATATTACGAAGGTTTTCTGCTAAAAAACCATTAGTTGTTTTTTCAATACGTATATCGAGTTTGAGTAAGTTAGAGGCATGTAGCTTTTCTTCAGCTTCTCTAACCAGATCTGCTCCTTCTGGAGTAGCACAAAGCTCCTTGAGGAGAGTTTCTCCTGAGACGTGAGGGCTTCTTTGGCATAAAGACCCAGAGGAGTAATAGTTAATGCAATCTGAAATTATCATAATAATTAGTTTATTTTGTTATCTAAACTATAACTTTATTTCATTAAGATTTAATAAATATTTTACAAATTTTTACTTTACAATTGTTTGATTATTATGCTCCAATCTTAACCTCTGGGATCTGAAGAAATAGCTAAATTCAGGAGCTAGATTTTATTGAAAAACTGTAGTTATTTAATAGTTAATCGCTTACATTTTTATTTTTTTTGAGGTATTTATGACTAGTGCTCTATTTTCATCAGAAAATTTCCAGTCATCTAATGGGGTGATAGTAAGGCATCTTATCATAGATCCTTATAGTAGTGTCCTAGGATGCTCGTCAGCTACTCTATGGTCTAAAAAGTTAGAAGTTGTAGATCAAGAGACCCAGATAATAAAGGGCTTGCCAGGTGTTTCTTCAACTTTGGTACGTTTAGGGCCTTGGTCAAAAAAGATGACAAAAGATTTTTTAGATGAGAGCTTTAATCGTCTAGCAGCTAAGCTTATTCCTGTGACTATTGCAGATCAAAGTCCGCCTAGAATTCTTGTTTGGGACAGTAAAACTCTTAGAGATGGAAGCATTAGAAGAGCTTGATCTTTAAGTAGTGCTATTACCTTCGCTTTTGGAATGTTTGACTGAGTTTTAATCAGAATAAAAAATAGGTGCGACTAGGTGCTAGAAACAAATCGATTAATCATTCGGAGAATAAAAAAAAGCGATTTAGATGCTTTTTCTGAGCTAGTTGCTCTTCCTGAGGTGATGGAGTTTTCTCTAAACGGGCCAATGAGCAAGGAAGATAGTGGCCATTATTTACAGACACGCCTTCTGGACCACTATAAAAAATATGACTATGGGCTTTGGGCTCTTATTGAAAAGAAATCAGATACTTTAATAGGTATAGCAGGTCTTATCCATCAAGAGATTGAAGGGGATGACTTTGTTGAACTTGGATATAGACTGCACCCAAGTTATTGGAGGCGGGGACTTGCAACAGAAGCATGTCATGCTATCATGAGTCATGCTTCAAACCAATACTATTTAAAAGAGCTTATTTCTATAATAGAGGATCAAAATACTCCAAGTCGAAAGCTCTCTGAAAAGCTTGGATTTTCTCTTTGGAAGAAAACAGCATTTCATGGATTTGATGTCTTAATTTACAAATATGAACTTAGCAAATACAAGGAGATACTATGACACTTAATCAATCCGTTGAAATGAGACCTAGATTAGGTGTTACCGCTTGGGTAATTCAAGAGGGTAAAGTCTTAATGGGTCAGAGGAAAAATGCAAATGGAGAGGGGACATGGGCAGCGCCAGGAGGGCATTTAGAGTTTGGAGAGACGCCTTTTGAAGCTGCTACACGAGAGCTTCTAGAAGAGACCAATTTAAAAGCCCACGTGATAGAAGCTGGCCCTTGGACGAATGATTTTTTTGAGAATTTAGGTAAGCATTATATTACACTGCATTTTTTTGTGACTGACTTTTCAGGTGAGCTCAAATTGATGGAGCCTAATAAGTGTTCGGGTTGGAACTGGCTTCCAGTTGATGAAATACCTGAAAATATCTTCTTGCCAATAGCAAACTTGTTACAGAAAGGATCTTTTATCGATCACCTAGCAGCCTTTGAAGCTAAGTCTGTGTAGTTACTTTCCTTCCATATACATCCAGCGAGCAACAGAATCAAGTATAGTCGCAGCAGGAGTTCGCATCTTTTTTATATCAGATTTTGGCCCTACAATATCAAATTGAATTTCTTGGGGTAGAACTGATTTTATAACAGAAAACTGATAGCCGCAAAAAGGTTGATTAGAGACAAAGAGAGCTTTGCAAGATCCAGGCGAGGTCTTAAGCCAAGCGTTGATTGTATCTTTTGTATTAGGACGTTTTGTTAACGTACCCTCTATTTTCATAGCTACAGGTCTAAAAATAGTAGGGAGGTTACGCATTTGCTCAGGCATGTTTGCCTCATCCCAAATAATACGAGCTGCTTCAGACTCAGTTTTGCAACGATCTGTTAGACTATCGACTTTTGGATCAAGAGGCCTGTCACCTGTAAGCCAGACTACTTCATTGAAGCAAATACCTTGATTCCATAGCCCTATAAGGTAGTTAAGCCTTTCCTTCATTCTAAAAGTTGTGGCTCCAAGAAGAAGAGCTGTATCGTAGATTTTATCATGTGGGTTCCAAGCATCCACGAACCCTTGTTCTTTTGCCCAGTCAAGGACAAAACTTACCTGATTTTCGCATACTTCGGTCATCTCCCATCTTTCTTTATTATCCTTTCGAAGCCATTTTTTTTGTGTCTCTGAAATAAGATCTGCATTTTGAGAAATTCCTAAAGTGGAGGTCAGTTGTAGAAGAGCTGAGGGGTCGATTTTTCGATCTTGAATCGGCCCAGAAAAGAGAGTTGCATATAGGCAAAGAACAAAACAAAGGACAAGCTTTTTCATCAGTGACTCCAAATAGAAAAATAATTTAAGAGGAAATGTAATAGATAAGATATTTTAAAGGAAGTTCAGATTCTAATCTTGATACAGGTCCATTTATGGAAGTACTAAGTGAAAAATTAACATAAACTTTAGATATCTTTCTCGACAAATAAGTCTTATTTTTTGTAGATAAATAGTTATGTCTATAACAGGTCCAAAATACACCGAACTCTGTGAGAACGTCATCCAAAGTCTGGATATCTTCATGGATAAGGTTGACCAAAATCCTGATCAAGCTAGTAAGAAAAGTGCTCAAGAGAAAATAGCAAAGTTTAAAAGTGAAATAGACTTTGAGAATTTGGCACAAGCAGAAGCTAATGTGTCGGATTTTGCAGATAGATCTATTAAAGTCATCAAAGAGGTTTATGACGACCTAATTGCTCAGGATATTGATGAAGAAGAGAGTGACGAAGAAGGCACTAGTTTCATAAATAATCGAGAATATGACCATGCTTTGCGAGCTTCACAAGCTATTATGGTGCAGACATTAAAAGCCTTTAATCAGGTAGTTTCACATAAAGAAGAGCTTAAAACGAATGGTTTAGAGACTTATTTACATGAAGATTGGGCTCAAATTCAGTTTATCTTTCTGTTAGAGCGCCTAGACCCTTGGGCTATTAGTAAATGGTGTCAGCTTTTAGAGAGTGGGGTAGAGCTTGGTTTAAAGATATTAGAAGTTATGGATAAGAGCTTCGATTTGTATGGATCTATTTATACACCCCTTTTTGATCAGTTAATTGAGCATGCCCAAACTTCTGATGCTCTTCAAATTACAATCCAAGCTTATAGTGTGGCTTATGGGGCTGAAAGTATTTTTCACCATCAATTTGAAGATATTCTCTGTACGCTTAAAGCTGATTATGGCGTTCCTAAAAATCCATGGCGCTCTATTAAGCGAGCCTCTGAACTTGTAGATTATTACTTTTACCCATTTGCTGAAGGGATGGGGGTTAGTTTCTCTGCCTTTGAGTGGGATACTTTTCCTTTGCATTTTAGAGTAAGCTTTTTCAGGCTCCATTTTATTCGAGAGAGAAAACTTATAGGGTATTATACGGGAAAACTAGGACTAGAGAGCTTTATAGATAAGCCTCAACCTAAGTGTTTTCCAAAAACAGACTCTGTTCTAATGAGTTTTCGATCAGATCATGGCCCATGTGTGGGTTTTGTAGCTGAGGCACTAAAGCCTTATAAAATTCCGATTACTTTGTACTCTAGTGAAGCATTATTAGAATCCTATCCTCCTTTTTTGGAAAAAATAAAAGAAATAAGTGTGCAGTCTAGAGGGATCTCTCCTGCTATTTGGGTGCAAGACTATTCTCATATTGGTGAAAAAGAGATAAGAATCCCGAGTATTATTCTAAAACCAGATGGTATTAAATACGAAATAATGGGTGCTCGAAATGAACGCATGGAGGCTAGATTAGAAGATTACACAGAGCTTCCTTTTCAACCTTATGGAGCAAGCTTAGATGGAGGGAACAGCTTTAAGCTTTTCTCAAAGCTTTATCAACAAGACCCCAGCTGTCAATCTTTTTCATTTCAATTTATTGTTTCTGAAGGTGGAAATTATTTAGTGGGTGATGATCTAGTTTGTGTGGGTAAAGATAGCTTGGAATGTGCTCGAGTAACAATCGAAGCAGAACTAAAAGAACTAGGCATCATGGAGAGAGAGAAGAATCTTTCTGATGATGAGGTCAGAGGTTTTTTTGCGGCTGACATGGGATTGAGTTCACCTGAAAAAATAGTATTTATAGAACAATCAGCCTACCACTTAGATGTGGTGAGTGTCATTGTAAAAAGTGGACCAGGCAAGCCGGTTGTATGGGTAAACGACAGTGTCATGGCTATTGATGAATGGGCTCTTTATGCGGATGAACATGAAGAAATAAAAGAAGAGTTGATTAATGATGAAGGTTCTCAGAGCTACGACGAGCGCATAGAGCACGCAATAAGAATGGCGGGGTTCTATAAACAGTATGAAGATGCGGCAACTGCAGATTACGAAGCAGCTGGATTTGATGTAGTGCGCGTTGGAGGGAAGATTGAGAATCTTAATAAGCATTTTCCTGAAAATTATCGCACCAATTTTTTTAACTTCTCTTCAATGACTACTCCATCAGGGGAAAAAATAATTTTAGCTCTTGGTTCAGAGCCTTATTTTAATCAAAAATTTGAAGGTCTAGTTCGAGAGCACATCGGAGAAGATGTTAAAGTTATATTTTGTGATAAGAGTATATCACACGAGCTTTTAGCACTGAATGGCGGCTTAAATTGTTGTATAAAAAGACTCGGTGAAGGTTTAAGACTACCTCCAAAAACGAGAGATGAGTAAAATGTTTCAAAAAGGAATTCATCTATGATACCCCCTCCTAATCTCTCCTCGTTCACTGATTTTTCTAGGAGAGCAGACTCTTTTATACAAGTTACCTATTCTGTAGAAGTAGACGATGCCCAGGCTCAAAAAACTACACATGTGTGGAAAACTATCGAGCACCCAACTTTTACGGCACGTATCACTTTGAATCCATCTACGGTAAATACAACTAACTTTTTTGGGATTTGTATTTTACACGAAAAGGAGCAAGAGGAGGGTTCAGGAAAGGAGACCCAATTGGCGGTTCATGCTGTTTTGGCAGAGGACCAAAAATCAATCATATTAACTCCTCAGGGGTTTGCTAGCCCTGTAACTTGGTATCTTAGGGTAGAAAAAGCTTTAGACAGACCCTTTCGCTAAAATTCATAGTCCTTGAAATCCATACAGAAATATCATCAGCTCATTCTACTATTTATTCATCAAATCGTATCTGAGTGAGAGTGAAAAACAAGTAGAATAAAAAACTTCTTTTACAGTACATGTGAGATACTATAAGAAGGAGACCCCTATGAATTCAAAAGAGAGCCCTCTACTCCCTTTTTGCTATTTCAATCAAAAAATAGTTCCTAAGAACGAAGCCAAATTAAGTATTACGAGTCAAAGTATTCAATATGGAGCCACTTGTTTTGCAGGCTTAAGGGGTTACCATCAAGATTCTAAGCTGGTTATTTTTCGCCTTCAAGACCATTTCAGCCGGTTGATGAAAGGTGCAAAAATTATTGGAATGAACGTTGAGATGGAGCTTCATGAATTTGAAGCTATTTTAAAAGAGCTGATCGAAAAGAACAAACCCAAAGGGGATATTTATATCCGTCCTTTTCTCTATACTGATGATGACTATGTGGGACCTCGATTTGATAGGTCACCTTTTCATGTCGCTATTTACATGATCAATTTAAATCACTATATGGATCCCGATGTAGGTTTAAGACTTATGATCTCATCTTGGAGAAAGTATTCTGACAGTTCTATTTCTGTGAAAGCAAAGGCAGGAGGAGTTTATTTAAATTCGGCACTTGCTACGACAGAAGCACGCAATAATGGCTATGATGAAGCTCTTTTATTAGATCATGAAGATTATCTTTGTGAAGCCTCTATTGCGAATGTTTTAATCTCTTATCAAAATGATCTTTATGCGCCTCAAGTTGGTGGAGGAGCACTTGATGGATGGACATTAAGGACAGTCCTTCAAATTCTTGAAGATGAAAATATTGAAGTTAAAAGAGAGCTCATTGATCGCTCTATGATTTATTCTGCAGATGAAGTGATTTTAACAGGGACTGCAGCGCAAATCTTGTTTGCGGGATCTGTAGATGGTCGCCCTATAAAGGATGGACAGCAAGGGCCCCATTGTCAACTAATCAGAAAGCGCTTTAAAGAAATTATAGCAGGAAAGCATCCAAGATCAAAAAAATGGCTGACCGAAATTAAATGCTTATGAGACGCAATATCATACAAAAGATTTGGGACGCTCATGTGGTGGAGAGAAGGAAAGGGTTTCCTGACATCTTGGCAATAGATCTTCAGCTTGTTCATGAAGTTACTTCTCCACAAGCTTTCCAAATGCTTAGAGATCACAAGCTCTCTGTTTTTTCAACTCGTAGGACTTTAGCGACTGTTGATCACAATGTATCGACGACACGTAACCGTAAAATTTTACCGAATCCTATTTCCAGAAAGCAAATATTAGCCTTAAGAGAAAACGCTCGAGATTTTAAAGTGCGCCTTTTAGATATGGGCTCTGGTAAGCAGGGGATTGTTCATATGATTGGTCCTGAGTGCGGGGTAACCTTACCTGGAAGTACTATTGTTTGTGGAGACAGTCACACTTCAACGCATGGAGCTTTTGGGGCTTTAGCTTTTGGAGTGGGAACAAGTGAAGTGGGTTATGTATTAGCAACGGGTTGTATTTTACAAAGTCCCTCTCAAACCATGAGAATAAATTTTAAAGGTCACAGAGAAAAAGGCATTACAGCGAAAGATCTTATTCTAAAACTAATTGAACAGATTGGAGTCAGCGGAGGGCGAGGCTATACTTTAGAGTACTCTGGAGATGCGATAAGAGCGCTTTCAATGGAAGAGAGAATGACGATATGTAACATGAGTATTGAATGTGGAGCAAGAGCCGGACTTGTAGCACCTGATGAAACAACCTATGAGTATTTGAAGGAAAGGGAAGCTGCTCCCAAAGGAAAGAAGTGGGAGGAAGCAATAGAGCACTTTAAGAAACTGCCTACGGATGAAGGAGCTACCTTTGATCGAGAAGTAGAGGTCGACCTTGAAGGTTTGGCACCGATGGTTACTTGGGGAACAAATCCTGGGCAATCAACGACTATAGAGGGACATATTCCTAATTTAAAAGATTTAGCTCCTAAAGATAGAGATTTGGCAAAGAGATCTTTAGAATATATGGGCCTTAAGCCAGGCACGCCATTAAATGGGATCCCTATAGAATATGTTTTTATTGGATCTTGTACGAATGCAAGACTGTCAGATTTGAAAGCAGCAGCGCAGATTATGAAAGGTAAAAAAATAGCGAAAGGAGTCATCGCTTATGTAGTTCCTGGGTCAGAAGAGGTCTACCGTAGAGCAAAAGAAGATGGTCTTATTGATATTTTTATACAAGCGGGCGTTGATTTTAGACACCCTGGATGTAGCAGCTGTCTTGCTATGAATGAAGACAAGATTCCATCAGGTGCTAGATGTGCAAGTACAAGTAACCGTAACTTTATTGGAAGGCAGGGGCCTGGAGCTAGAACTCATTTAATGAGTCCTATTATGGCTGCTGCCGCTGCTATTGAAGGCAAGATTGTTGATGTTAGGAGGATTCTTTAATGAGGAAAGTGTACTCTCAAATCGTACCACTAAATATTTTAGATATCGATACTGATGTTATTATCCCTGCACAGTTTTTAACGACGACGACTAAAGAGGGGCTTGGGGAATATCTCTTCCATCGAATAAGGGATCAAGATCCAAACTTCCCCTTAAACATTCCTAAATATCAGAAAGCTAAAATTATGGTCGCGGGAAGTAATTTTGGCTGCGGAAGTTCTAGAGAGCACGCTGCCTGGGCAATTTCAGATCATGGAATTCATGTAATATTAGCCTGTAGCTTTGCAGATATTTTTTATAGCAATGCTTTAAAAAATCAGATTTTACCTATTATACTTCCTGAAAAAATTATTGATCATATTTTTGAAGCAGAAGAGAAATCTGAAGAATATAAAGTGGATGTGGATCTAAAAGAACAAAGGGTGACTCTTCCAGATGGAGAAAGTTTTATCTTTGATATTAGCCCTTACAGGAAAGAATGCCTTCTTAATGGAATGGATGACTTGGAATACCTAATGTCTAAAGAATCTGAAATACGAGCTTATTTTAAAAAGCATCCCCCTCTTTTTGATGTGGATGCCATTCAAACTAAAGATGAGGATGCAGGTGAATTATAAAATCGCAGTACTTGCAGGAGACGGCATTGGTCCTGAGGTGATGGAGGAAGCTTTGAAGGTGCTAAAGACTTTAGAGTCGAAGTCAGACATCTCTTTTACTCTTCAAGAAGCTTTAGTGGGGGGGAGTGCTTGGCAAGAGTATGGCTCTCATTTACCAGAAGAAACGTTGAAGATTTGCGATGATTCTCAAGCTATCTTATTTGGCTCTGTCGGAGGACCTACTGATGAGCTCAATCTACCCAGGTGGAAAGATTGTGAAATTTACTCGATCTTAGCTTTAAGAAAACACTTTAACCTTTTTATCAACTTAAGACCCCTCAAAATGTTTTCTGCTCTGAAAGAGAACTGTATCCTTAAAAAAGAGAGAATAGAGCATGGATTTGATATCTTGTGTCTAAGAGAACTTTCTGAAGGAATCTACTTTGGAGATAAAGAGACGAAAGAAATAGATGGGCAAAGAGTTGCTTTTGATCAAATGTTCTATCGAGAGAAAACAATTGAAAAAGTGGCTCATAAAGCTTTTCAAATAGCTCAGACTCGCAAGAAAAAGGTCACGAGCGTTGATAAGGCAAATGTTTTGGAATGTAGCCGGCTCTGGAGAGAAGTGGTCTCAAGAGTTTCTAAAGACTATTCAGATTGTGAACTCGAGCATCTTTTAGTAGATAATGCCTCTATGCAAGTACTTTTGAGACCTGCTGATTTTGATGTGTTACTCTGCCCTAATCTCTTTGGAGATATCTTATCTGATGAGATAAGTGTCTTAGTCGGTTCATTGGGGATGCTTGCTTCTGCTTCTATTAATGATAAGGGTTTTGGACTCTATGAGCCTCCTGGAGGCTCTGCATGTGATATAGAAGGTTTAGATATCGCCAATCCAATTGGTCAAATTTTATCAGCAGCGTTGATGCTTAAAATCTCTTTTGGTTTGCATGAAGAGCATGATCGTATTGTACGAGCCGTTGAACAAGTTTTAGCTATTAAATATAGAACTCAAGATATCTTAAAAGGGGAGCGAGGTGTCAAAAAGGTCAGTACACAAGAGATGGGAGATGCAGTCTGTAAATTTCTTGTTTAAGGAATCTAGTTCCTTGTTGAATAAGGCTTAAAAAGAGAGTAAAAGTAAATGGAATCCAAAAATCCAAAGCATCGATATAAAAACTACCCTCCTGTAGATTTACCTGATCGAACTTGGCCAAATAGACAACTTAAAAAAGTTCCTATTTGGTGTAGCGTAGATTTAAGGGATGGAAATCAAGCGCTGGTTCAACCTATGAATCTAAAAGAGAAGCTTAAAATGTTTCAGCTTTTAGTCGAAATGGGTTTTAAAGAGATCGAAATAGGGTTTCCATCAGCCTCCAAGATGGAATTTGATTTTACTAGAAAGTTGATCGAAGGGCGTTATATTCCTGAAGACGTAACCGTTCAGGTATTGACTCAAGCAAGAGAGGCCCTTATTGAAAAAACCTATGAAGCTTTAAAGGGAGTTAAGCGGGCTATTGTTCATGTCTACAACTCAACCTCAGAGCTTCAAAGACGAGTGGTTTTTAAAAAAGATCGACAAGCGATTTTAAATTTAGCCGTTCAAGGTGCTAAATGGGTTAAAGAGATGAGTCACTCTCTTAACCAGAGCGAAATTATCTTTCAATATTCACCTGAGAGTTTTACAGGAACAGAACTGAATTATGCTTTAGAAGTATCACTTGCTGTCATGGAAGTTTGGAAACCTACTTTAGCCGATAAAATGATTTTAAACCTTCCAGCTACTGTTGAGATGTCCTCGCCCCATATTTACGCAGATCAGATTGAATGGATGTGCAGCCACCTTCCAGCAAGGGACAAGATGATCATTAGTGCGCATACTCACAATGACCGAGGATGTGCAGTAGCAGCAGCAGAGCTTGCGATTTTAGCAGGAGCAGATCGTGTGGAGGGAACTTTATTTGGAAATGGAGAGAGAACAGGAAACTGTGATCTTCTAACGTTAGCTCTTAACTTTTTTTCTCTTGGAATAGATCCGCAGTTGAACTTCTCTCCTATCGATAAAGTTATAGAGATGTATGAAACTTGTACTAAACTTCCTGTACATCCAAGACACCCTTATGCAGGGGAGCTCGTTTATACAGCTTTCTCAGGCTCTCATCAAGATGCCATAGCAAAAGGGATGAAGGCAATAGAGGAATCTAAGACAGGGCTGTGGGAAGTTCCATATCTCCCAATCGATCCAAAAGATTTAGGAAGAGATTACGAATCCATTATTCGAGTGAACAGCCAGTCTGGAAAAGGAGGCTCTGTTTACCTGTTAGAGAGAGAATTTGGGTTTTCTTTGCCAAAAGACATGCAAGCAGAATTTGGAAAACTCATACAGTCCGTACTTGATCAAAAGAATGTAGAAATTTCACCTGATCGCATTTGGAAAGTTTTTTCAACAGAGTATTTAGAAAGAGAAGAGCCTTTAAGTTTTGTTAGGTTAGATGAGGTGGATTCAAAAGATCAGGAAACAAAGAGTATTCGTGCAACGCTTAAAGAGAATGGAGAAGAGATTCAGATTCATGGGGAGGGGACTGGTATTTTACATGCTTTCACAGAAGCGTTGAGCAGAAAACTTAAACAGTCTCTTAAAATCTTATCCTATGAAGAACACTCTCTTGGTGAGGGAGCTGAGGTTGCTGCTGTAGCTTACCTAAAAGTAAAAGTTAAAAATGAAAAGCCTCTCTTTGGCTTAGGAGTAGACGCCGATATTACTCTTGCTGCAATGCGCGCTTTAATTAGTGCCTACAATCGATCTAAAAGTTCCTCTTAGAGGTCAACTTGCATCACAGGTAAAATGCGCTTTTTATTGTCTAAAAGGTATTCTTTTTCACCTACTTTCTTAGCGCCCATTTTAAGGTAGAAAGATGCTGCATTGGGATCTGACTCCCATCTTACGACTTTTGCGTCTAGAGTATTAGCTGTTTTGATCATATGGCTAAAAAGTCTTTTACCTACTCCTTTTTTCATATGATCAGGAGAAACCCAAAAGCCTTCCAAAGTTAAAGTAGGGGAAAGCCCTTCTAAACCGTAAAAACCCAAAATTTCAAATTTCAAGTCTATTGCTTTATAAATTCTTCCTTCTTCTAAAAGCGCCTTTTTAACTTTTAATTTATTTAACCATAGTTTTATATACGCGTCAGGGTAGTTCCAAAATTGTTTGGACTTGCAGGCGATTTCATCTAATTTTTTTTTGTCTTTAGTAGAAGCTTGAACAACTTTCATTGCGAAATACCTTAAAAATTGAATCCTTTATAGAATCTTAATAATAATAACCTAAGATAGGTCGAATTTTTTAACGAGATTATAAGAATAAAATTTTAATATGGCATTTAAAAAGCACTTCCTTTGTTTTATTTTTTTGTTTGTGCTCCTCTTTCCTCTGCAGGGTAGTGTTGTGAAAATAGAGAGCTTTAAACAAATAGAATCTACTCTAGAGAGTTTGGATTCTAATGCTCTTGTTGTCATTGATGTTGATGAAGTGATGTTGACGGATCAAGATTTAATTTTAAAACCAATGGGCGATCCTCTTAAGTTTCAAATTTTTAATGAGTACTATATCGAGGCTAAGAGCGAACGAGAAAAAGAAGAAGTTTCTAAAGTTTTAAGTTTATCTCTTCTCTTATCTCAAAAAGCTCTTTTGGAAGAGGACTTACCCAAGATGGTGACCTCTTTGCAAAAGAGAAAAATAAAGGTTATCGCATTAACTAGTTGTCCAACAAAATCATTTGGATTTATTGAAGATTTAGAGAGATGGAGACTGAATCATATGCGACAATTTGGGATTCATCTAGAGCGCTCTTTCCCTTGTTTAAAACGCTTTTTGATTGAGGGGCTGGCTAGTCAAAATATTCCGATGCCTATTTTTAATAGGGGTGTTCTCTTTACGGAGGGATTTTCAAAAGCAGATGTTTTAGCCTCCTTTTTAAAAAAGGTGAAAATGAATCCAAGCCGGGTTGTTTTTATCGATGATCTTTCTCGAAATCTTCAGCAAATGGAAGTGAAACTCGCTAAAATGAAGATTCCTCATTCAGGATTTCATTATAAAGATCAGAAAATAGAAGTTTCTCCTGATGAAAAGGTAGCTCGTTTCCAGTTTGAATATTTATTTAAGAATAAGAAGTGGCTGAGTGATGAAGAGGCTAGTTCAAGTTTAAAGAATCTGTGAAGTAACCGTCTACTCTACAAGTTAAGCTCTGCTTAACTTTAGTTATCCGGTCTTCTTCTCTCTCAGGGTGTCCTCCATAGAGCCAAACTTTTAAGTCATGTTTTTGAATATTTTCAACTAAAGGTGTATCTACTTTATAATAAGGTAAAATTAGACCCTTGGCTTCTATTTCTAATGATTTTGAAATAAGTTCATTTGAAATAGTACTAAATGAAATTCCTAAACAAATTTGAGGATAATTTTTATAAAGCCAAGAAAGTAAGTGATGCTCAAATGAAATCACATAAGCTCGGTCTATCATTTCATACTCTTCCAACAGTTTTGATGTTTTTTGAGCAATTTGAAGATTAGGGTCTTTGAGCTCAATAAAAAGAGTAAGGTTTTTATTTTTTGAAAAATCCAAAACGTCTTTTAAGCTAGGCATTCGTGCAGTTGAGTAGCTTGGGTGAAACCAACTGCCAGCATCCATTTTTTGAAGATCAGATAAGTCAAAGTCGCCAACTTTTCCACTTAAGTTTGTAGTGCGCTTAAGATCTCGATCGTGACAGATTACAATTTCTCCATCCTTAGAGAGCCAGCAATCAAACTCTAGAGCTTTAGCTCCCATTTGATACGCCAACTGGAAAGCTTCTAAAGTATTTTCAGGACGATGAAGGGAGGCTCCCCTATGAGCAATAGGCAAAGGATCAGTGTTGGCAAAGATAGGATTTAACAAAATTAGACACGAAAGTAAATTAAAAGCGTTTTTTTTGAGAGTCATTTAGAAAATGAATTTGAACAATCTTAAAAGCAGTTCTAACATGTAGAAAGGGTTTCTGAATAGACATCGTTAAATGTTTGAAAAAAAAACCTTAACTTTGTCTACAAAAGAACGTTTTCTAGGATGGTTCATGGGAGTTTCTAATTTAGAAAACTCTTTTAAAAGGTCTTTTTGTTTAGATGATAAGTTGGTAGGAGTCTCAACAGAAATATGTACGAGTAAATCTCCTTTCCCTTGTCCATGAACATTAGGGAAACCTTCTTTGCGAACGCGCAAAGTTTTTCCGTTTTGAGTCCCTTCAGGAATTGAGATGCGAATCTTACCTGAGAGGGGAGTTGGGAGCTCTTTTTTGCAGCCAAGTGAAGCTTCGTGGAAAGTAACGGGAAGATCAATTAAAATGTCATCGCCGTGTCTTTCAAAGACATCGTGAGGTTGAACGCGAACCTCAACATAAAGATCGCCAGCAGGACCGCCTGATTCACCTGCATCACCGTGCCCAGTCATTTTTAAAGTCATTCCATTGTCCATTCCAGCAGGAATGTCAATCGTTACTTTCTGTTTAGATTTGGTACGTCCATGTCCCTGACACTCTTTGCAGCGCTCAGTGATCACTTGACCATTACCATGACAAGAAGAGCAAACTGCAGACATGCTGAAGAAACCACGACTTTGATAAACCTGTCCAGATCCACCACATTGTGTACACTTTTTGATTGCTTTTGGAGAGCTTGCTCCAGAACCACTACACTTGTTACAGTTCTCGTATTTGGTGATTAAAGCTTCTTTCTTGACGCCCTTAGCAGCCTCTTCAAATAAAATGGTAACAGCAATTTTTTTGCTAGCGCCTTTTCGGAAGGATTGAGAGCCAGATTGTCCGCCACCGCCTCCTCCAAAACCGAAAAGAGAATCAAAAATAGAGTCTCCTCCAGAACCAGCTCCCCCATCAAATGCACCCATAAAGGTGCGGAGAGCATCTTCCATAGATGAAAAACCTCCATGGCCTCCACCTGGTCCTCCTCCACCTGCAGCAAAACCCTGCATTCCGTCTTTTCCAAAACGGTCGTAGGCTTCACGTTTTTGAGGATTGCTCAATGCTTCATAAGCTTCAGATATTTCTTTAAACTTTTGTTCCGAGGTGTCGTCATCAGGATTTTTATCAGGATGATACTTAACAGCAAGCTTACGGTAAGCTTTCTTAACTTCATCTTGGGTGGCACCTTTTGAGATACCTAATAAATCATAATATTCAGACATGTTTACCTCGTTATACTACTCATAGTATAACTAGAAATAGAGTTTTTTTCAAACAAAAATTAGCGCTTTTAAATAGAGAGTGCTAGAATTAACGGCGGTATTTAAGAGCGGCCTTAGATTTGGCGCGATTTTTCACAGAAGGTTTGTCGTAGAAACGATGAGCCTTAGCAGCTTTCATCACACCTTCTTTATCAAGTTTTTTCTTTAAGATTCGTAGAGCTTTATCAAGTGGCTCTCCCATTCGGACTTTTACGCTTGGCACTTTGACCTCAAGTTGATTGTTTAAATTCTATTATAGCTTTTTTTCTCAGTTAAAATCAAACGATATTTACTAACCCTTTACATCGAAGTATTTTAGGTCTAAAGGGTCATGGGCTTGTCGATGATTCTTTAGGGGTTGTTTTAGAGCTAGGTTAAGCATTTGGAGGGGGTGGGGTGGGTATTCCTTGAGCTTTCCCTCTTCTACTAGACCTTTTAACTTCGTGATAAGGGGCGCCCTTTGTGAGGTAATCAAGAGAGGGAGGGTTTCGCTCGCCTTTTTTATTGTATCTAAGGAATAAATATGAGCTTCTTCTTCGTAGTAGATTTTCCCGCCTTCTTTAAGCCCTTTTTGAAGGTAGACTCCATGGAGCTTGGCATCTAAAAGGGTGCCAAAAGGCCCATTCACTGAGGGGTCAAAAGCTTTTAGGCTTGAAACTCCAATAATTGGGATATTCTTTGCAAAAGAGAGAGCTTTTGCAACAGTTGCACCTATTCTAAGGCCAGTAAAGGATCCTGGCCCTATTCCTAAAATAATATTTTTAAAAGAGCTGACAGTAAGAGAGAGCTTTTTGAGAGCTGCTTCCAAAACGGGAACGAGTTCTCCAGATTCTCTTACTCCAAAGGGGACCTCTTGGCTTAAAAGAATACGGCCTTCTTCTAAGATTGAGATTAAACCTCGAGGGCTACTTGTTTCTAAAACTAAATAAATCATAATAAATTAGGTGGGTACTATTCCTCATAAAACGTCAAAAGTCAAGTTAATTAAGGAAAGGCTTTGAGAAATTTTACTAGGCCCTAAACTATTTTTTTTGACACGCTTCTTCATGAGTTCATTTTTAATAGCAGCTTCAGTTGCCTTTTTTTGTTCTAGTTTGGTATAAAGGCTCTCTATTTACACCCAAAAATCTAAAAAAACTATGAATGATTCAAAAGACGATGAGACCTCTATAGAGGAAGTAATTCTCCAGACCTTAAAACAGGGCGACGATGAAGATATGGATGATAAAAAGCCTTCTGTTGCACCAGAAAAGCTGAACTTTATTCCTCTTCGAAGAAGGCCATTTTTTCCTGCTATGGCAGCTCCTATTTTTGTAGAGCCAGGTCCTTTCTTTGAAGTTCTCAAAGCAGTCATGAGAACTAAGAACAAATATATTGGGCTTCTCTTAACCAAAGATGAAGATCAGGACTTAAGTAAAGTTGAGTTTAAAGATTTGTATAAAGTGGGTGTTTTAGGAAAAATTTTAAGGATTCTTCCGATGGAGCAGGGGGGTGTTCAAATTGTTCTAAACATGGAGAAACGTCTCAAGGTCATCAAACCCGACAAAACCTCTAAGTATTTGAAGGCGACTGTTAAATACTATGCTGACAGCCCTAAAGATGTAGATGATGAAGTTAAAGCCTATTCTATCAGTATCATTTCAACTATTAAAGAGCTTCTAAAGTTAAATCCTCTCTATAAGGAAGAGCTTCAGATCTTTTTAGGCCATTCTGATTTTGCAGAGCCAGGTCGTTTAGCTGATTTTGCTGTAGCTCTTACAACGGCTACTCGTGAAGAATTACAAGAGGTTTTAGAAACCTTTGCCATACGTCCTCGTATTAATAAAGCTCTTGTTCTTCTTAAAAAAGAACTAGATTTAACCAAGCTGCAATCTAGTATTAACCTAAAACTTGAGTCTGGAATTTCAAAAACTCAACGAGAATTCTTTTTAAGAGAGCAACTTAAAACAATTAAGAAAGAGCTAGGGTTAGAAAAAGATGATAAAACTCATGATCTAGAAAAATTTGAAGAGCGTCTAGCTCAACGGGAAGTTCCTGAAGATGTCATGAATGTAATTGATGAAGAGATGGACAAACTTCAATTTTTAGAGCCTCAATCCTCTGAATATACTGTTAGTCGTAACTACTTAGATTGGCTCACTATTATTCCTTGGGGAGTAATGACTGAAGAGAATCATGAGCTGGCACATGCAAAAAAAGTTTTAGACAAAGATCATTATGGATTGAAAGATATCAAAGAACGTATCTTAGAGTTTATCAGCGTTGGGAAACTCTCTGGAGGTGTTAGAGGAAGTATTATTTGTTTAGTCGGTCCTCCAGGTGTCGGTAAAACAAGTGTAGGACAGAGTATCGCAAGAGCTTTAAATCGTAAGTTCTTCAGATTTTCAGTTGGAGGGATGCGTGATGAAGCCGAAATTAAAGGGCACAGACGTACCTATGTTGGGGCTATGCCAGGCAAAATGATCCAAGCTCTTAAATACACGCAAGCGATGAACCCTATTATTATGATCGATGAGATTGATAAGATGGGAAACAGCTATCAAGGGGATCCCGCTTCCGCCCTTTTAGAAGTTTTAGACTATGAGCAGAATTCAGAGTTTTTAGACCACTATCTCGATGTGAGGTGTGACCTTTCAAATGTTCTCTTTATTGTCACTGCAAACGTCTTAGATACTATTCCAGAACCTTTAAAGGATAGAATGGATATCTTAAGGCTTTCTGGATACATTTTGGAAGAGAAGGTGGAAATTGCAAACAAATATCTGATCCCTAAAAATCGAAAGAAAATGGGGCTGAAAGCCACAGAGGTAGCCTTTTCTAAAGCAGCATTGGGTGTTTTAGTTAATGGATATGCTAGAGAAGCGGGTGTGAGAACACTTGAAAATTTCGTTAAAAAGATTCTTCGTAAAGTTGCTTTTAAACTCGTCACTCAAAAAGAAGAGTCTCCACGTAAAAAATTTAAGAAAGAGTCTTTAGGTCCTAAAAATTTAGAGCCTTATATCGGCAAGCCGCTCTTTGTGAGTGATCGTTATTATGATCGCACTCCGATTGGGGTTTGTATGGGACTTGCTTGGACTTCTATGGGGGGCGCGACTCTCTATGTTGAAGTGACGCAAGTTCCAGCTGCAAAAGTACAGATGAAGCTAACAGGTCAGGCAGGAGATGTGATGAAGGAATCTTCTCAGATTGCTTGGACCTATCTTCACAGTGCAATCTTAAAATATGTAAAGAATAAAGCTTTTTTTGAAAAAGCAGAAGTTCATATGCACATTCCTGAAGGTGCCACGCCTAAAGATGGACCCTCAGCTGGTGTAACGATGGTAACAGCACTCCTTTCGTTATTGAATAAAGAGCCCGTTTTAAATGATCTAGGGATGACAGGAGAATTGACTCTTACTGGTAAAATTCTACCTATTGGTGGAGTGAAAGAAAAGCTCATAGCTTCTAGACGCTCAGGACTTACAACCCTTATTTTTCCAAAAGAAAATGTAAGAGATTATGAAGAGCTTCCTTCTTATTTGAAAAAAGGATTGAAAGTCCACTTTGTCAATCACTATGATGAAGTCTTTGAAATAGCTTTTCCAAAAGGTAAAAAGTAATGTTTGAAAGTGCTCCAGATTATGTCAGAGGAAAACTAGTAAAGCCTTCTGAAGTAGAAGAGCTTTCTAAAAAGATTAAAGAGACGAAGACTCTTGTCTCTTTAAATGGATCTTTTGATCTTTTGCATGCAGGCCACCTCGAAATTTTGAGAGAGGCTAAAAAGCAAGGGGACTGTTTGATTGTGGCTCTCAATTCAGATGAATCTATTAAACGTTATAAAGATACAAGCCGCCCTTTGATTCCCTTGAAATATCGACTGCAAATGCTTTCAGCTATTTCCTTTGTAGATTACGTAACTTGGTTTGAAGAAGATGACCCTATAAAAGTTTTGTCTTTAATTAAACCCAATGTCCATGTAAACGGATCAGAGTATGGCAAAGATTGTTTGGAATCAAAAACCATTCATGAAAATGGAGGACGAATCCATATTGTAGAGCTTGTCAAAGGGCTTTCGACCTCTCAAATCATTGAAAAAATCAAGGAAATATGCGTTTAGTTATTACATTGCCAGATCATGAAAAAGCAGCTCGATTTAGTCTTTTTCTTATGGAAAAGAGCATTAAGAGCCAGCTTGAGAAGAAGCCCGTTGAATCCAATATTTGGGTTTTTGATGAGGATGATATTCCAAAAGCCAAAGAGGCTTATACTGAATTTGAAGCGAACCCTAATTGGACCCCTTCTCAAGAAGTTCTCCAAGAGAAACTAATGGAAGAGGCTGTTCACCTTCAAGAACAAGAAAAAGTAGAGAGAAAAAATGAACTCAATGAAATAGAAGCCGATACTCCAGACGAAGAAAAAAAGAAACCTCCAGCTCAAGCAACAGCGCCTAAGTTTGGAAAACTTACTATTGGAGTTATGATCTTCTGTGTTTTTTTATTTACTTGGGCCGCTTTTAATTCACCTCCCAAGATAGAATATTCAGGACAGACTCTTGATATTGGACTTAATTTTACACAGCCTTATAATCAACTGACTTTTGAAGATCCGCTTGCCTTTCAATATGCTTATGAGTTTTCAAGAGATTATCAAGCGTCTGAAGATCATGCAGCATTTCTAAAAACTCCAGACGCTTTTCAAAAACTTTATCGTTATCAAACAACTCCTTATTGGCATGGCATATACGAAACTTATTTAGTTCCAGACCAAACCTATCAATCTCTAAATAAAGCTTTTGCGCCTTCTCCAACATTTGAGCAAATAACTCACGGGGAAGTTTGGAGGCTGGTCACTCCCGCATTTCTTCATGCCAACCTCTTTCACATTCTCTTTAATTTAATTTGGTTTGCTTTTTTAGGAAATCAGATGGAACAAAGAATTGGATTTTGGAAATTTGCACTTTTTATTATCATTGTGGCAGCAATTTCCAATGTCTCTCAATACTTGATGAGTGGTCCGAACTTCCTAGGCTTATCTGGCGTGATTATGGGAATGGCAGCCTTTATTTACATCAGACAGTCTAAAGCTGCTTGGGAGGGATATTCCATACAAAGACCGACACTTTATTTTTTAGGTTTTTATGTGCTTGCTCTGATTGCACTGCAGATCGTTTCCTTTGGTTTAGAACTCTCAGGCAAAGCAAGTATTGCGCCTAATATAGCCAATACAGCCCACCTTGTAGGGGCCTTAGTTGGCTTGGCTTTGGGTTCTTTAAACTTCTTTTCAGCTTGGAATTTGGGTAAACTAAAGAAATGAGTGTTCGCGATTTTATTATACTAGGATGTTCATCCCAAACCCCTACGAGATTTCGTAATCATGGGGCTTATCTTTTGCGTTGGAATCACGAAGGTTTTTTATTCGATCCAGGAGAGGGAACGCAAAGGCAATTTATTTATGCAAATATTGCACCGACCTGTATTACCCGCATTTTTATAAGTCATTTTCATGGAGACCACTGTTTAGGGCTGGGCTCTATGCTCATGCGTCTGAACCTCGATAAAGTCCCTCATCCTATTCATTGCTATTATCCGGGTCGTTATAAGAAATTCTTTGACCGTTTGCGTTATGGAACGGTTTATCACAATACATTAAACGTAGTCGAACACCCCGTCTTTGAAGAAGGAGTCGTTGAAGAAACAGAGGCTTTTAAAATTGAAGCAGCCTTTTTAGAGCATGGAATTGAAAATATTGGATGGCGAATCACTGAATCTGATCAGCGAAAGTTTGAAAAAGAGAAGCTTGAAAAATTTCAAATAAGAGGCCCAAAAGTAAGAGAGCTCCAAAAAAAAGGTTCTATTGAAATCAATGGAGAAACCGTTTCCTTAGATGACGTAAGTTGGATTCGAAAAGGGGATGTGTTTGTTTATGCAGTAGATACTCGAAAATGCCCTCAAATGGTTGAACTTGCTAAAGGTGCTAAGCTTTTAATCAGTGAGGCTACCTACGCAGAACGTGACAAAGCACTTGCTTATGACCACCACCATATGACAGCTAAGCAGGCGGCTGAAGTAGCTCGCGAGGCCAAAGCTAAAAAACTCATCCTCACTCATTTCTCAGCTCGATATCAAAGTACTCATGAGCTTTTAGAAGAAGCTCGAGCTATTTTCCCGAATACAGAGGTTGCAGAAGACTTCAAAGTCTTTGCTTTTGAAAAATAGACTTGAAAGCTCAATTCCTGTGTAGCCAGTCTCGTGTTCTTATTTGACTTTTATTAAAATGGACCTTATCTTCTCTTGCCAATATTATTTCCAATATTTGTGGAGAAGGCTTTATGAAAAGAATCATTTTTTTATTTCTTATTTGTTTTTCGATTTCCTCACTTTCTTCTGAAGAGCGAGATTATGATTTTATTGGAAAGCATCTGATCGTTTCTTATATGGATTGTTTACCAGAAGCGATTCGTGCAGAAGACCTTTTGCAAGAAAAAATGAAGGAAGCTGCAGAAGCATCAGGGGTGACTGTTTTATCCTCGTCTCATCATCACTTTGAGCCCGAAGGGCTGACTCAGGTTTTATTGCTCTCTGAAAGTCATGCAAGTATCCATACCTATCCTGAATACAATGCTTGTTTTGTTGATCTCTTTACCTGTGGAGATTCATTCGATATGGAACAATTCGATGCTGTATTGACTGAGTACCTGCAACCCAAAAAAGTCGCTCACAAGCTTTTCTTAAGACAAGCTCAGATCGAAGAAATTTCCTTTATTCCACAGAAAGTAAAAGTTATTTAAGCTCTTGGGTGAGCTTTATCATAAACTTCTTTTTTGAGCTTGGTTGAAACATGGGTGTAGATTGAAGTTGTAGAGAGTGAGCTGTGGCCGAGTAAAACTTGAATGGTCTTTAAGTCCATCCCATTTTCAAGCCAGTGAGTTGCAATCGTATGGCGGATGGTATGAGGTGTCACATTTCCTGGAAGACCACTCATCATCAGATACTTCATAAACTTACGATCTACTGATCTAGTGGTGATTCTTTGCCCCCATTTATTAAGAAAAACAGCCTGTGAATCTTGCTCTTGAAGATGTTCTTTGCTGTTTTTGTGTCTCATTGGATGTGTGAGGTAATTGTGGATCCAAGTCGACGCATTTTGGGTGATTGGAATAATTCTTTCTTTCTTTCCTTTTCCCTTCAACTTGACTTGTAGAGACTCATTATCATAGTCTTTTCGATCTAGCGCAACAAGTTCACTGACTCGAAGGCCTGAACTGTATAAGAGCTCCATCATGCTCCGATCTCTAAAATCTAAGTAGGAGGCTGTGTCTGGCTGCTGCAAGAGATTTTGAACCTGATCGTAGCTCAAAGATACAGGGAGCTTTTTTTCGAGCTTAGGGGAGTCGATGTCTTCCATAGGATTAAGCGTAATCAAATTTTGATTCATTAAAAATTTGAAAAAGGAGCGGAGTGTGGAAATACGACGAATCTGTGTTCTTTTACTGATCGAGGAGTGGTGAGCTAAAAACTCTCTGATCGTTCTCCTCGTAATCGTATCTAAAGGGAGGCGTGGATCTTTTGAAATATCTCTATTGAGGTAGGAATCATTATAGCCAATTTTAAGCGATTCAGACCCGTTTTCTAAAAAAGTTTTTAATGCGCTAAGGTCAATCGCGTAGTTTCTTAATGTATGGACAGATGCATTATGTAATAATTTCAACTGACCTAAAAAATCGTAGGCAGACTTAATAAACAAAAGATAATTTCCTTTAAAATCTAGTACTGAACATGGTATGCTTTTGTATTAAAACAAGGAAGGAATTTTTTTATGATCGTCTTAGACTCTGTAGCCATCTCCTACGGAAGCCGTACTTTATTTGAAAATGTTAATATCTCTTTTAATAAAGGAAATCGTTATGGATTAACGGGACCTAATGGAGCGGGGAAATCCACCCTTCTTAAAATTATAATGGGACAGGAAGAGCCTACAGTAGGACATGTGAAGCTTCCTAGAAAAGTCGGATTCTTAAGACAAGATATCGAACACTTTAAAGATTTTAGAGTCTTAGATGTTGTGATTATGGGAAATAGAAAACTTTATGATGTTCTTATAGAACGTGAGAAGCTCTACGAAGTTGAGATGACCGATGAAGTTGGGATGAAGCTAGGAGAACTTGAAGAGGTTGTGGCTGAAGAAGACGGCTATTCTGCTGAAAGTGATGCAGAAATCCTATTACTTGGAATGGGAATAGAGTCCGAGTTTCATGAGAAAAAAATGAGTGAAGTCCCTCTTGACCTGCAATTTAGAATTTTACTTTGTCAGGCCCTTTTTGGTGAGCCAGGCGCGCTTATTTTGGATGAACCGACCAACCACTTAGACATGAAGTCTATCCGCTGGCTTGAAACCTTTTTATCAGAGTATAAAGGAACCTTGATTTTAGTGAGTCACGATCGCCACTTCTTAAATGCAGCCACTACTCATATTGCGGATATTGATTATGAAACGGTTATTATCTACCCAGGAAACTATGATCAAATGGTTCTTGCGAAAACGGCTGTTCAAGATCGAACAGAGCATGAAGAAAAATCAAAAGAAAAGAAAATAGCTAAGCTTCAAGAATTTGTTTCTAAATTTGGAGCGGGAACACGAGCTTCACAAGTTCAATCTAGAAAGAAAGAGATTGGTCGCTTGCAGCCTCAGGATCTTAAAAAAACGAATATTCAAAGGCCTTATGTAGCTTTTGCTCCAACAGAGCAATTGCCGGGGCGTATAGTCTTAAAAGCACGGAAAATTGAAAAGAATTATGAGCCTGAAGAACCTGTAATTCGCCCTTTAAATTTAGAGTTTCATCGAGGCGATAAAATAGGGGTGATTGGAAATAATGGAATGGGGAAGACTACGCTTTTAAAAATGTTGGCAGGGGTGTTGGAGCCTACTGCCGGAGAGATTACTCTTGGCCATCAAGTGAAGCTTGCATACTTCCCTCAAAATCACGCTGACCTTGTAAACAAACAAGAAAAAACTCCTATTTTTGACTGGCTAAGATCCAGAAAAGATGGTGTTTATGATCAGGAAATTAGAGGGGCCTTAGGGCGTATGCTTTTTCCTGGAGACGATGCTTTTAAAAGCGTTTCAAGTCTCTCAGGAGGAGAAACGGCTCGGCTTATTTTAGCGGGAATGATGCTCCAGGAACATAATGTAATTATTCTAGATGAGCCTAACAACCACCTAGATCTGGAAGCTGTATCAGCCTTGGCTGAGGGGCTTAAAAATTATAAGGGTACAGTGGTCGTAGCAAGTCATGACCAAGACCTTATTGATCAGGTAGCTGAAAAAATTATCGCATTTGAGGAAGATGGAAGTTGTAAGTTTTTTGATGGAACACTAGAGAACTATTATAAAGCTCGTGCTTAATGGTGTTTTCAGAAGTAAAATTTAAATCTCTATCTAAAAAATCTCAACACAAGAAGCTTGCAGAGCTTTTAAAGAAGTTTTATTTTGAAAGGGATTTTGAGACCTTTCGGCAAATAGGGAGTCTTGAAGGTTGGATGCAATGTCTCTGGACGCCTACTGAAAACCCTGAAACGATTTCAAATAGTTTTCACCGTCATCTTAAAGAGGCGGGTCTTGGAATCTCTGAGCATGATTTACTTATTAAAGAGCAAGATCGAGTCAAACCTCTTAAAGATTGGTTGAAATGCGTGATCTACTTAGATCACCTTAGATCAGCACATAATATTGGAAATATTGTGCGCAGTATTGAAGCTTTTAGATTGGGGACAGTCTGCTTTTCTGCTGATATGCCAGATTTAACTCACCCAGCCGTACAAAAAACCTCTATGGGCGCTCACTTGCTTGTTGAAACAAGAGTAGCAAATCTTCAAGAGTTGCCCAAACCCCTCATTGTAATAGAGACTCATCAAAATGCCATTCCTTTAGAAGAGTTTACTTTTCCAGAAACCTTTACTTTAGTTTTAGGTAATGAAGAGTACGGAGTCTCTCACGATCTTTTACAGCAAGCGGATCACATCGTTGAAGTGCCACTTATGGGGTGTAAAAATTCTTTGAATGTAGCTGCGTGTTTTAGTATTTTAGCGTGGAAAATAAGAAATTAGGGAAGACGGTAAGCCGGATTCTGTCTTGGACAATCATTTATCTAGGAAAGCTATTACTAACTTTCTCAAGCGACATATTTTACTTTAATCGGATCTAGCTTAAGTAAAATTCTTGCTTCGGATAGGGTTTACAGCACCTTAAGTTTCCTTAAGTATGGCCCATTCTTAAAATGAGCTTTTTCATCCTGTTGCCCCAAAAGAGACACGGTCTATTTTCTGTTGCACTTTCCGTAGCCTTTCAGCCCCCAGTCTTTCACTGGTATCCTGATCCTATGAAGTCCGGACTTTCCTCTCCTACTTTGTGAGTAGCAGCGATTGCCCATCTTCCCAAAAAATTTTAACTGGTTGTTGTTGTAGCTGCCTTTTTACGTCTTCTTTTAACGGGTTTATCAGAGGTCTCTTCTGGAGCTCCTGGCAGCCAGAATAGAATCCGTGAACAATGCTCACAAAAAATTAAACGCTCAGCCTTACGGACAAGGTTTTCTTGTTGAGCCGTTAGAACGATGTGGCAACCACTGCAGCAACGGTTTGTAATTGGAACGACCACTCGGTCTCTTTTATTATTGATAAGTCTTTCATAGATCTTCATCAGAGCGGGTTCTGCTTTTCCAACAATCTGATTTCGTTCTATTTTTAAAGCTGAACCTTCTTTATTGATTTCTTCAATGTTGGTTTGAATCTCTTCTTCTAAAACTTTGCTGTTTTCAGTTGTTGAAGTAGAAGCTTCATGAAGCGAAGTTAGAATTTCTTCCTCAGCCATTAAAGAATCTGCTGAAATATTTAATTTCTGCTCTAAATTAGCTCTTTCGCGGTCAGCGTGAGATACTTCTTGGTTTAAAGCATTAAATTCTTCAATTTTTTTGACGAGTTCTTGTTGCCCTTCAAAGTGCTTGATTTTTTCTTTTACTGTTGAAATCTGTTCTTCAAAAGAGGAAACTTCCTCTTTAATTCCTTGGATTTCTTCTTCTTTTGTTTCAATTTTTTGACTCAAATCTTTTTTGAGATCATCAATTTCACTGAGCTCTTTCTTACGGGCTTTTTTAAGCTTCATTAGACGGATCATTTTGATATCGAATTCTTGAATATCTAAAATGACTTTGAGGTTATCTTGCATATTGGATCCCTAAAATATAATTTTTCTTTGAGAAATATAGTTAAAAACTAGTACATTATGCTCAACTAAGAATTAATCTTCAATATTATAAACTATGAAAATTACCATCGCAGGCTCAAGAGAGCCCATAGCTCAAAGTATTATCGAATTTTTTAAAAATAAAGGCCACGAGGTGTTTTTTATTTTAAAGGTTCCCTCAGAGGAGGGAGGCCTTTCCTTTGATCACGTTGAAAAAAATGGTCTTCCGGAATGTGATGTTCTCATTAACCTTCCTGAAAAAAGACTTATTCCGAACCAAAAAAGAATAGACGTTTTTGAAAAAGAATTTTTTGATACTCGAATACGGCCCACCCAAATATTAAAAGAATCTCTATTAAAATCATCTAAGCCTCCTAAGCTCTTCATCTCGTTTTCAAGCGTGGGTTGTTATCCAAAAACAAAAGAGGAGTTCCATAATGAAAAGGGTCAGTTTGGGACAGATCCAACAGCTGTTCTGATACAAAAATGGGAGGAAGCAGCTAAGCTCCCTGAAGAGTTAGAAACACGTACAGTTTTTCTAAGGCTTGGACTCGTTATTATGAGTAGTGCAGGCCTGCTCTCTAAAATCCTTCCCTATTTTAAAATGGGTATGGGCGCCACTATGGGAACAGGAGCCGAACCTTTTCCTTGGATCTACCTTAAAGATCTTTTTTGGATTTTAGATTATGCGATTTATAATGAAGAGTTTCAAGGAGCCTATAATACAGTATCCCCTCAACTCATTAATTCTAAAGATTTCAGCTGTGCTCTCGCAAGAGTTATGAAAAAGCCGCTTTTCTTTAAATTTTCTAAGCGCTTCCTATACAAGAGACTGGGAGACACAGCTGAGCTTGTATTTTCAAAATCAAGGGTGTTTCCTGGGAAGTTAATTAAATCGGGTTTCGAATTTCGCTATCCAGCTATTTATTGTGCTCTTGTCGATTGTCTCAGTAAAGGCTCCAATGCTTAAAAAGTTGACAACTTTTTAAAAATTAATCTATATAAGCTTACTTATTATATTCATTCAAAAAGAGGCTATGCATGAAGTCATTATTGTTCTCAATCATTGGAGCTATTCTATTTGTAGGATCTACTCCTCTATTTTCCTATCAAGGTCAAAACGCAACACCTGGATTTATATTCCCAATAGATGGGGGGCGAAAGGTTTCACCTGTTGTTAAACCCCAAAATGGGAAGACTTTTTCCGTCGGTTATTTAACAGTTACAAGCACAGATTCTGAAGGTGCCTTGAATCCTGCAGCTGATCAGCAAAGTGTTAATCAGCTCCTACTTCAAGTGAATCAGCTTTATATTCAAATATTCACCCAATTTAGTGGGAATTCTCAAAATTCAAATTCAGGATCTTCTTCACAAAACAGCTCTGCTCCATCAAGCTGTTCTCCAAGACGATCACCAAGATGGAGATAAAAATGAAAAAGTATTTATTCGCCTTAGTTTTGCTTACAGGATTTACTTTCGCTCAGCAGCCAGTTGAAATTACTTATGACGCAGTGAATCAAGAATTTCAAGCAGGCCTAAATCAGCTTTTCCAAGACTTTGTGAATCAGCAAGCAGCTCAAGGAAATGAAGCAGTGCTCACTTTTTATGACAACAATGGGGAAGAACGCGCATCTATGGGAACAGCTGCAGCTCCTAGCTATTTAAGGGCTATTTCGAATTATAAAGTGAAATTTATGAGGGATCGACAGCTTACTTCTACCAAAGGAGTTCAGTACTATGGTGCCGTTGAAGAAGCAAAAGACTCTGGTAATTGATTTAGTAGGAATGGTTTTTTAATAGTCAAATCAGTTAAGCTTTGGACTTCTCTAATCTTTAAGTTCACAATAATATGACCTATTTACGAAACTATCTTCAAAAAAATAATGAAAGCAAGCAGAGCTTAGCGGCGATTTCTTACTTGGCAGCTATTGATCACATTCATAAGAAATCACCTAAGATTGCTCAAAGTATTGTAAATGAGCTCAAAGGGCAACGCTCCCATCTTAAATTAATTGCTTCTGAAAACTATTCTTCTTTGGCTGTTCAACTTGCCATGGGAAATCTTTTAACGGATAAATATGCGGAAGGCTATGTAGGACATCGGTTCTATGCTGGTTGTGAAAATGTGGACGTTTGTGAACAAGAAGCTATGGACCATGTTAAAGCAATTTTTGGATGCGATCACGCCTATGTGCAACCGCATTCAGGAGCTGATGCTAACCTAGTTGCTTTTTGGACCATTATTGTACACAAAGTGCAGAGCGCAAAGCTTGCTGAGATGGGAAAAAAAAGACTAGAGGAACTCTCTGCCGAAGAATATGAAACCCTTAGGCAACATTTAGTGAATTGCAAAGTGATGGGGATGTCTCTTAATGCAGGAGGACACTTAACCCACGGCTATCGACATAACGTCTCATCTAAAATGATGCAGGCTGTGACCTATAGCATTGACCCCAAAACTGAACTGATTGACTATCAAACTCTTTTAAAACAAGCCAAGGAAGAGAAGCCTACGATCCTTCTCGCAGGTTATTCAGCTTACTCAAGGCGTATTAACTTTGCCAAGATGAGAGAGATTGCAGATGCCGCTGGAGCGGTTTTAATGGTTGATATGGCGCACTTTTCCGGACTTGTTGCTGGAAAAGTATTGCAAGGTGAAGAAGACCCTGTCCCTTACGCGGACTTTATTACTTCTACGACACATAAAACCTTAAGAGGGCCAAGAGGGGGCTTTATTATGTGCAAAGAAGAATATGCTGAAACCCTCAATAAAGGGTGCCCACTTGTTTTAGGAGGTCCTTTGCCTCATGTTATCGCAGCTAAAGCAATTGCTTTTCAAGAGGCTAATACGCAAGAATTTCAGACTTATGCTCATCAAATAGTCGATAATGCAAAGGCTTTAGCTGAATCTTTACTCAAAGGTGGACAGCGTATTATTTCAGGGGGGACCGACAATCACTTAATGGTTTTAGATGTCTCTCAATTCAATTTAACAGGAAGGCAAGCAGAAGACGCCCTTTTAAAATGTGGAATCTGTTTGAACCGCAATGCCATTTTAAATGATAAGAATGGGCCCTGGTATACCTCCGGAGTACGTATCGGAACGCCTGCGCTCACAAGTTTAGGTATGGGAGTCCATGAAATGGATGTAATTGGAAAGCTCATAGTTGAAATTTTAAAACATACAAAATCCTCCTGGAATTCAAAAAAAAATGTACAGAGTTTAGCTAAGTATGACTTGGACCCTAAGATTGAGGAAAAGGCGAAAAATGAAGTCAAGGGCCTCTTAAAAAACTTTCCACTCTATCCTGAAATATCACTTGAATAACACACTTGATCAAAAGACCTCAGGTCAGCATAATGCGGCTAAATGAGACAAGGAGAAAATATGACTCAAGAAAATTCCATGCCCTTTAAAACACTAGATGATTGTATTGATCATACTCTACTTAAAGCAAGACGGATCTTTTTCTGTAATGCTGTAGAAACACAAACTGCAAATGATGCCATAAAAAAACTGTGGTACCTAGAATTAACTGATCCGGGAAAACCTATTCTTTTTATCATTAACTCGCCAGGTGGGTCGGTAAGTGACGGACTTGCAATTTGGGATCAAGTGAAAATGATTACTTCTCCCATTACCACTCTTGTTACAGGTATGGCAGCTTCAATGGGTACAATTATTGGACTTTGTGCAACTGATGCAAATCATCGTTTAGCAACTCCAAATGCGAGATTTATGATTCACCAGCCTCGTATTATGGGACATATTCAAGGTCAAGCATCAGATCTAGAGATTCAGGCTAAAGAAATCATGCGGACTCGTGATCAAGGGGTCAGAATCTATATGGAAGCCACTGGAAAGGATCAAGCTACTATTGAAAAGGCAATTGATCGAGATAATTGGATGACAGCTCCTGAAGCTAAAGAATTTGGTCTAATTGGAAAAGTTGTCAAGACCTTTGAAGATATCAAGTAGAGATGCTTTTTTTTTCTAAGTATTCTGGACTTGGCAATAACTTTATCTTTGTTGATAACAGAGAAAAAAAGTTCCCGGTCGACCAGGTTTTTATACAAAACTTGTGCGATCGCCATGAAGGCATAGGAGCTGATGGTGTTGTTCTTGTAGAGAACTCAGATCAAGCTGATTGTAGAATGCTTATTTTTAATGCAGATGGAAGTGAGGCAGAGATGTGCGGTAACGCGCTTCGATGCCTCTACCTTTTTTTAGAAGAATTTGGAAATATAAAAAAAACTTATTCTGTTCAAACCTTCAATCGCCTTTTAGAGATCACCAGAAATGGGGATGAAATCGCCTGCCAAATGGGAGAAGTTTCATCAATAGATTGGGATATAGAGCTAAACTTCAATCAAATACCCCTGAAAGGTCATTCCTTAGATACCGGCGTGCCACATGTCGTCATTCCTGTAAATGATCTCTATAGGCTTCCTGTCTTGCCCTTAGGGAGTTTTGTGAGACACCACAAACGCTTTGCTCCAAAGGGAACTAATGTTGATTTTATTTCCCTTAATAAAGACAAAGTCATAGAGATTCGTACCTATGAAAGGGGAGTTGAAAATGAAACCCAAGCGTGTGGCACAGGGTGTGCAGCAGCAGCAATTATTGGACATATCCTCTATGGCCTTACCTTTCCTATCAGAGTAAAAACCCTTAAGGGACATATCCTCAGTTTTACCTTTGAATATTTTGAGCCTAAGGTGAAAAATGTGGAAATGACTGGGGCAGCTCGATTGATCTTCAAAGGCGAGTTGCCTTTGCCAGAAAGGTTCAAGTCTTTTATTTGAAAAATATTCCCTGTTTTTCCTATAGTGATTGAATATTCCCCCTCAAATAAGCTAGAATGGTGGGAAAAATGCCTCTATGAGGCTGTCAAAAAAAAGCTTGTCTTGAGATTTTCCTCAAACTTGCCTTTTTGTAGAATCTATGTTAGACTATTAAAATCTTATCTTTAGGAATCTTATGTCAAAAAACGCTAAATTACAAGAAGCTCAAAATCCACTTATTCTCCGTTATCACCGGTTAATGGATACTTTTTCCAAGTCTGATGATGAGCGGGAATATTACCTCGATAAGCAAGAAGGATTCATTGTTTATGTGGATCTCGATCGCGCGCAAGATGAGCTTGATGAGCTTCAAGAAGAACTGGATTTAGAGCGCTTTTTCCTCATTCCTAAACTAACCTTTTATGAGACTAAAAAAATCATGGAAGGGTTTATCAATGAAAAAATTTATGATATCGATATTAAAGAAAAACTTGCAGAGATTATTCAATCTAAAGAAGCCAGAGAGAATTTCTTAGAGTTTGTTTATGACCACGAAGTTGAACTTGAAAAATGGCAGCTGTTTTATCAAGAGAGATCCAGAGTCCGTATTATTGAATGGCTTAGAAATAATGAATTTATCTTTGTTTTTGAAGAAGACCTTGATTTAGCTCCTTCACTAGTTGAAAAAGTTAAACAGAATCTCTTTAATACAAAAGTACCTAAAGATGTAGCGACTGCTAGACAGCTTCTAGATGCTCGATCACAAGTTTACTATTCTAATGAAGCTTTGAACCCTAGACCAAAAAGGGGAAGACCTCCAAAACAGGTCGTAAAAGTGGAAGTTGAACCTCAATTTACGAAAGACTATTATACAACTGTTCCTGCTAAAATGAGAGCCTTTCTCTATGTGCCAGATATTACAAATGCATTGGCTACCACCTTTTCGTCAAAGTTTGATTTGGAAGAAGAGTTTAGAGCTCAGCTTAAGACCACTCCAAAGTCTGATTCTACAGTGAGCTTAGAATCAATCTCTAAAAAACTCTCTTCTTTAAGTGATTTATCTAAAAAGGTCTCAGCTATACAAAATGAAAAGACTTTGTCTAAATCGATCTTAAATAAAGAACGAAAAATGAATGAGTCTGTAAAAAAGACTACACCGATTAAAAAAGCGGCTCCAACTCAAGTAAAAAAGGAGAAGCTAGAAGAAAAAGCGCCTCCTCCCTCTAAAGAACCCAAGCCGGTTAAAGAGAGAAGCTTTTTAAAAAGGCTCATAAAGAAAGATGATTCTGATTCAAAAAAATCAGGTCGTTCGATCTTAAAAAGAGCACGAAGGATTATTAAAAAAGATAAGGAATAGTAAATGACGGCGCTTTCTAAGACTTCTACTACTTCTGTCATTGAGGCTTTGCAACGTGTAAAAGCTCTCAATGTTTTGGATATTGCTTACAAAACTCGATTCTTAGATGAAAAGTTAGCAAGCTTAGCCAAGCAGAATAAAGGAGGAACCTTCCATTTGTCCCCTCAGGGTCATGAGCTTATTGGAGCGGTTTGTGCGCTTGGCCTTCTTCCTAAAAAAGATTGGAGTTTGCCTTACTATCGAGATCAAGCTTTTCCTATTGGACTCGGTTGTGATTTAGTCGATATCGTCGGGACTTTTTTAGGCAGAGATGCAAAAAGTCAGTCTTCAGGGCGAATGATGCCTTACCATTACAGTGATCTTGAAACACGTATGCTTTGCCAATCAGGCCCTGTGGGTGCTCAGTTTTTACAAGCTGTAGGGCGCGCTTATGGAATAAGAGAAAGTCAAAGTTCAGAAGTCGTTTATGTCTCAGGTGGTGAAGGATCAACTTCACAAGGAGACTATCACGAGGCTTTAAATTTCGCATGTATTCATAAGCTTCCTGTTATCTTTGTCATTCAAGACAATGGTTGGGCAATCTCAGTGCCTGTTGAAGAGCAGACAGCTGGGGGGTCTATTTTAAATGTCTCTAAAAGTTATCATGGCATCACTTCTACAGAAGTCGATGGATGTGATGTTCTTCAAATGACAGAAGTTTTTGATGCCGCAGTACAAAAAGCAAGATTAGGGGAAGGCCCAAGTGTAATCATAGCAAAACTGCCGAGACTTGGTCCCCATAGTAGTAGTGATGATCCTAGGAAATATAGAGAAGCGCTTGCTTTAGAAGAAGACATAAAAAATGATCCAATACGAGTTTTTGAGCGCTTTCTTTTAGAGAACAAGTTTCTTGATGAAGAGAAGTTGGAAGAATTCAAAAAGAAGGCTAAAGCTTTTGTAGATGAAAAAGCAAAAGAAGCCGAAGAGTTACCTTTCCCAAAAGCAGAATCTGTTGAAGACCACGTTTTTAAAGACTATGAAGTTGTAAGTGGAGATGAAAATCTCGGAGATGAAGTGGTGATGATGGATGCGATTAACCATGCTCTTCAAGAAGAGATGGAGCGTGACCCAAATACTTATGTATTTGGACAAGACGTTGCTCGAGGAAAAGGGGGCGTCTTTGGGTTAACAAGAGGGTTAACAGAACGCTTTGGAGAGACCAGATGTTTTAACACGCCTCTTGCTGAATCTACAATCATAGGGGTCTCACTTGGGCTTTCTGCTGGTGGAGGACAAAGAGCTATCGCAGAAATTCAGTTTTCCGATTACCTTTGGACAGGTATGAATCAATTGATGAATGAAGTCTCTAGTTTCCATTGGAGAGCAAACGGGGATTGGACAGCTCCTTTAGTGATTCGTATTCCGTGTGGAGGTTATATCCAAGGTGGACCGTACCATTCACAAAGTATTGAAGCTTATTTAGCACATTGTCCCGGACTTAAAGTGGTCATGCCTAGTAATGCCTATGATGCTAAAGCGCTTTTAAAAACTGCTATTCGAGATCCCAATCCAGTTATTTTCTTAGAGCATAAACTGCTTTATAGACAGAGGGCTTTCTGTGCTCGTAAAGAACCTTCTAAGGATTTCCTACTTCCTTTTGGAAAAGCCAATACAACGCTTGAAGGGAAGGACATGACAGTTGTTTCTTGGGGATATACCTTAGTTATGGCTCATGAGATTGCGGAGCGCCTTAAGAAAGAAGGACACTCCATTGAAGTCATTGACCTCAGAACTATTGTTCCTTTAGATGAAGAAGCGATCTTAAACTCTGTTAAGAAGACAGGGAAGCTCCTTCTTATCCATGAAGATGCAAAAAATGGAGGCTTTGCTGCTGAAATCTCAGCTCGCATTAATGAAAAAGCCTTCGAATTCCTAGATGCTCCTATCAAAAGGGTCTGCGGAAAGAACACACCTGTTGGCTACTCTAAGGTTCTAGAGAACGCCACTCTCCCTCAAAAAGAAGATATCGAAGAAGCAATGAGAGATCTTCTAAACTACTAATCTTATTCATGCTTTTATCTCTATTCGGGGGATTTCTTAGTGATTTTTTCGAAGGTGATAGGTAGATCTAGATATTTCGGTGGATAGCCATTTTCAGGCGCTTCATAAGTACTTAGATTAACTTCTGTGTCCAGTCTGGTGAATTAAAATTTAATTTTCACACAAATCTTAATGAAAAATTAATAAATAAGAACTATAGTTAGTGAAAAATAAAAAAAGAAACTAATTTATGTTAGATTGTTTTTCATACTGGCACTTAACAAATCCTGAGCGTCACTTACTTCATGCTGGAGGTATCAAGGGTGGGAACTCTTCTCCAATTGATGCGAAAGTTCTGAGTCATGCCAACTCATCAAGTAGATACTTGATGAGTCATACGATTAACAGTATATGGTCACTTTTTAAGCTGGGTGTGGTTACAAATACTACTATAAAGTCGTTGCCTTTAATTTGCGTTGGAGTCGTTTCCCTTTTAGATGGGGAAAATGCAAAATCTATCTTTTCTAAAGACCCCAATGTAGTTTGTGAAAAGTGTTATGAAAATACAAGGACCCTAACTGGCACTCTTTTTGATGACATGACTGTGTATAAATTTGCCCTTAGTTTTTTAGCTCCCTTAACATCTTACAGAGATCTCTATCGAGAGTTAACCCACGTTCCTCATCCTACAACGCCATTTTTTTCCTCAGTAGGGGAATTGATGGGCTCTGCTGTCACTAGAGTAGCAGATTTAGCAACAGCAACCTTCAATTTGGGTCCAGAAGATATCTGCGCTATAGATAGCTCATCTGTATTATCTTCAAAAATATTCAATTTGTTGACTCCATTTTATACTCAAAACATTCCTTATCGCGCTTATATTAATGCGGCAGTCACATCTTTTTTCCTCAATAGAAATCTACCCTCTTTTATAGCCCAGCAGACGGCCTTTTTTACAGCAGAAAGAGGATCTTACCTCTGGCATATTTTAGAAACTCAAAGTTCACTTGGGTGGTTGGCTTTGAAAATTTCTCTCGCTTCAAAGTTATATCCTCTTGCAATCACTCTAGGAGCTAATCCAATTTCAGTCATTTTTAGTGACCCTAAAATTGTTTGTCCTACTATGAGATCTAACGTGCTTAATTTAATCTCTACTCCTATTCAACGTGCAGTAGGAAACTTAATTTTTGATCCCTTTAGAAGTTTTAGAGTGCTTTTCGAGAGAAAGAATGATCACGATTGGGGAATTTCTTCTGCGATTTCAAGCGTAACTGATCCAATTTTATCTTCTATTGGGAATGGCCTCTTCTTTTTAGCAGATACAGTCTCCTATCCACTGGGTGGTAGAATTAAAGCTACTTGTCTCTTGAATTCAGAAACAAGCTTGGGTGGACGCGTAGTAAATTTTATGGGAAGCTATGTAAGGAACTATAAATCTCTTTCTCCCTATTTCCATTATCAAAAATACTTTGACGCAATAGTGACAACTCATGTGCTATATAAATTTATTTTGACTCAATATAACTACTTCTTTGATAAAGAAGCTGAATTGGCAGTCAATTATCTTAAAAAGAATTTTGCTGAAATGACGACAACTTTGAAAGAATTGAGCAATCAAACTATCAAAACGAAGGATGATCGCTTTAAAGGCCTTAACCTTAAAAGAACAGCCGATAAAATAGTGCGTTCAAAAAAAACTATAATTGAAGAGCTAGATCAACTTGGCTTAGAGCAGTTAGATGAGGAAACTATGAATCAACTGGTGGATCCACTTATTCAAGTCGCGAGAGCAATTACTAAAATTTCACCTGCTTAAGGGCTTTTAAAGCTATAAGAGACATTCTAAAAAAGTGTGGAATATAACTGATGACGGAACCTTTGGAAAATAAAAAATTAATGATCGATGGAAGACTTGTAAGTTGCTTGGTATCGGCCCAATTTCCAGAATGGAAAAACTTGCCTATTCGACCTGTTGCTTTCAGTGGATGGGATAATAAAACGTTTCATTTGGGAGAGGAAATGCTTGTGCGCATGCCAAGTCGTGCGGAATATGAAGCACAAGTAGAAAAAGAACAGCTTTGGTTGCCCAAGTTAGCTCCTTTACTTTCTCTTTCAATTCCAACGCCTTTGGCGCTTGGAGAGCCTATGGATATTTATCCCTGGAAGTGGTCTATTTATCGTTGGCTGGAAGGGGATAGCGTAGCTTCTACTGACATAGCCGATTTGTCTGAGTTTGCAAAAGCTCTTGCACAATTTCTCGTGGCTTTACAAAGTATTGATTCGACAGGAGGCCCTTTAGCAGGACCGCATAGTTTCTATCGAGGAGGGTCGCTTATGATTTATGATGACGAAGTCAAAAAAGCCCTTACTAGCTTGAAAGGGAAAATTGATGTTGAGCTTGCAACTCAGGTTTGGGAAGCGGCGCTGTCTGCGACTTTCAATAAGCCACCTGTGTGGGTTCACGGTGATATCAGCGCTGGTAATTTACTTGTTCAAAATGGAAGCCTTTCTGCTGTTATTGATTTTGGTCAGTTGGCTGTCGGTGATCCTGCTTGCGATCTAGCAATCGGGTGGACGTTGTTCAAAGGAGAAAGTCGAAAAATCTTTCAAGAAACACTTTCTCTAGACGAAGGAACATGGCGTCGAGGACTTGGTTGGACTTTGTGGAAAGCTCTAATAGTTGCTGCAGGCGATCAGAACCCAAATAATGCTGAATCTCTCCAGTGCTGGCGCATTATCGAAGAGCTATTGACAACTCACAGGTAGTAAATGTTATATTATTGTTTTATTGCGATCTCTATAAGATGGGTTCTTTTTACTATAAGCTTGGATGTAAGTCATATAATTTTTTAGATACCCTATCACAAAGAATTTTAAGTGTAATTTACTTATATTTAGTTGTTTAAGAAAGTTTAACCTCCTTGGTAAAAATCATAACTACTCTTTATTATCTAGTAAGTTTAATAAATTAATTTGACAATTTATTTATAAAATGTCACAATAAATGATGAAATATCTATTCTGGATCATTGATTTGTAAAGTGATCCAAAAAAAAAAGGGATTAATGCGATGGAATCTTTATCTACGGTCTGTCATTCCGTTACAGGAGCTACTATTTTGGCTGCTTCTGCATCTGTAATTGGTTATAGTGCCTATTGTACAGTCAAGCTAAGTAATTTTGTTTTGGCAAGCGCTTTGGAGACTCCAGTGATTGGAGATGTTCTGAAGGCTACCTATGTTGCTACAAACATACTTTTGGTTATTGGAGCCTTAAAAACTTGCTTAGGGCAGCCCAAAATAAATTCGCTTTTTAAAGAAAAGACTAAGGATAGTTTGCCTTCAGGATATTTATTAGAAACTGTAAATGCTTCCATTAAAAAAGCTCAAATAAACAAAGCCATTTTTTTGGGATTTCTAACTTTTGCTGTAATCACTCACCGGGGATATATCACTCCTGTTGCTATGCAAGCATTAGAGGGTGTTGCACATTATTCTCCTAAAATCAGACTACTTGCAGAGTATACAAATTTACTTGAATCGGTAAAGGTAGTAGAGCAGACTTGGGAAAATTATCTAAGTTTAGGTTTTCTTTCTTAAATTTTCCTATCTAAATGAAGTCAAAGAATACGTGCTGATTTAATTATTGACTATGGATAATCAACCATAGGATTTTACTGAAGAACTTCTACAGTATTAAAGTAAGTAGGTGTGCTGATTTGGTTTTGATGAGCAACTGAAAGATCTATTTTATAATTTCCAATAGCTTTTCTCACTGTTGCAAGTGCAGCTTCAGGAGCATTACATTCATCAGAGAGGTGAGCTAAGTAGATTTTTTTTAATTGATCGTGCAAAAGTTTTTCTACTAAGGCTGCGCAATCTTCGTTAGAAAGGTGCCCATGACGCCCCAGTACCCTTTGTTTGTAGATAAGCGGCCTTGCGGATGCATGAACCATGGAAGGCGTGTGGTTAGCCTCTAAATATAGAAAATCGCAGTTTTTAAGTTTTTGCTCAACTAGTGTCGTTGCAAATCCAAGGTCTGTACAAAAACCCATTTTATGAGCGCCTGTTTTAATAGTAAAAGCGACAGGGTCAGGGGTGTCGTGTTGAATTGTGAAAGGATGGATCTCTAAATCTCCAAATTCAAAAGTTTCTCCTGTTGCGAAAATTTTAAATTTGGGGACATGGTTTAAATAAACTGAAATCCCTTTAGCCGTTTCGCTATTTGCAAGAATAGGGATATTCATCCGCTTGGCTAACACCTTGAGCCCCATGATATGGTCAGAGTGTTCATGAGTCACCAAGATAGCATCGATCTCTTCAATTGAGACCCCAATTTCTTGGAGCTTATTCTTGATGCCCTTTCCACTAATCCCAGCGTCTATTAAAATTTTGGTGTGTTCAGTGCCTAAATAAATGCAATTCCCTTTCGAGCCAGAGGCTAGAGGGCAAAAACCAATCATAACTTATCCTTTTGGATCAGTTTAACGAGAGTTGAAAAAATTGCAAAGAAATAGATCAGTCTAAATTAAAAAAACTAAGAATCTATATAAGGGAGATCTTCATCAGCACTCTTAGGAGCAATTAAGAGCTTTCTAGGTTTTGCTCCATCTTGAGCAGAAATTAAACCTTGGTCTTCAAGTTGATCCATAATCGAAGCTGCTCGCGCATAGCCTACTTTAAGTTTTCTCTGTAGAAAGGTGGTAGATATACTTCCTGTCTTTATTACGAGATCTAATGCTTGATCATAGAGAGAGTCTAAAGTTTCTCCTGTCGAAGAAGTTGGTAGGCCTGAAAAAAGATCAGTTTCACTGATTCCCTGATCGGCTTTATCAAAAGAGTCAATGAGGTAGTTAGGAGGAGCTTGTTCGCAAATAGATTTTACAACTTTTTGAATATCTTGATCATGAATGAAACAGCCTTGCGTTCTAATTAGAGTTGCAGCACCCGGAGGCATAAAGAGCATATCTCCATTACCGAGTAAGCTTTCAGCTCCTATTTCATCTAAAACAATTTGGCTGTTAACTCGACTTGCTACTTTGAAAGAAATACGAGTTGGAAAGTTGGCTTTAATAAGCCCTGTGATTACTTCTCTTGAAGGCCTTTGGGTCGCTAGAACTAAGTGGATTCCAACAGCTCTAGCCATCTGAGCTATACGGGCTATCGGCATCTCAATCTCATTACTGGCAAGCATCATCAAGTCTGCAAGTTCATCGATGATACACACAATGTAGTACATGCTACTTGGAATATCTACTTCAAATTCTTCTTCAGCTTCTTTATTGATTTTTCGATTATTGAAAGCAGCAATATTTCTAAAGCCTAACACTTTTAGAATTTCATAGCGGTTTTCCATTTCACGCACGAGCCATTTTAAAGCGGCGGTTACCCCTTCTGGTTCTGTAATAACAGGGGAGATCAAGTGCGGCAGTTGAGTGTAGGGATAAAGCTCTACTTTCTTAGGATCAATAAGCATGAGTTTTACTTCATCGGGCTTACAATTCATTAACAGGGACATCACAATCGTATTGATACAAACCGATTTTCCTGTCCCTGTAGCTCCTGCAATAATACAGTGAGGCATACGAACAAGGTCGGTCATGACATGTTCGCCATTGACTGTTTTACCCAGTAAAACAGGAATATGAAAATTTCTTTGTGAGCTTTTATAATCCTCTAAAATATCCTTGAAGTTGACCTCTTGGGCTTCTGCAGCAGGAACTTCTATCCCGACAACAGCTTTTCCTGGAATTGGGGCTATAATACGGATCGACTTAGCTTGTAAGTTCAATGCGATATCGCTTTCAAGAGCTTTGATTTTTTGAACTTTAACTCCTGTTGCAGGATGCACCTCAAAAGAAACAATTGTTGGGCCGCAGTGTATTTCCCCAACTTTTGCCTCGATTCCAAAGCTTAAGAGTGTATCTTCTAAGATCTCAGCTTGCTTTCTCAAGTCTTTTTTTAGAGAAGGTTGATTAATTATTTTTGCTGCAGTCAATAAATTTGGAGGAGGAAGTTGGTAGTGAGTAAAGTCACCGTTGTAGACTTTTTGTAAAATTAGAGCTTTTTGCCTGCGGGTAACAATTCGACCAGCTGTAGAAACTTCAAAGTTTTCTCTCTTATTCAAAACGGTTGAAGCGCTCGTATCGATTAAGAGGGGACTTGTCTTCGATTTGGATTGATAGGATTGATGGATAATGGGCTCAGGTCTTGTAAGCTCTTTTTTAAGATCTTGGCCGATGTCTAAAGTAGATTCTTTTTTTACAGGTTTAGAATTGGAAGAAAAAGGGCGTTCAGAGTCAGACTTTCTGGGAGTTCTCTTTTGGAGTAAAAACTCGGGTAGCCCCATTAGTTTTTTGAGGTATTTAGAGCAAAAGATTAAATATGTATTCAACTTTTTAAGGGTAAAATAGCTATTGAGTTTTGGAAGAGCTTTATCTTGAAAATAAAAAATGACAGGGCTGAGCTTTAATTGAGTAAGTAGAAGAACGGAGACTAGAGAGGTTGTTGAGAAAATTAAAGTTACACCCACGGAGCTTAAGAGACGAGAGAGGTTGTATTTCGGTAGGTCAGTAAAGAGATAATAAAGAGGGTAGCCTCCTAGATAATATCGAATTTCTTTATAAGGAAGAGGGGTCTTAAGTGTAATTTTTTCAGTGTAAACAGAGAGATTAAAAAGAGCTGCCACAAGGGGCTGGGTTTCGGAGAGAACATTGAGAAGTAAGCATGAAGAGAGTGTAATGATGGAGAAGTGAAGTAATTTGCCCCATTTGTTCTCAATAGGACGGTGGCTTAGCTTTCTCCAGCCAACCCAAAGTACTAAGGCTGTAAGAGCATAGCTTAAAAGCCCAAAGGTGTATAGAAAGACCCAAGCCATTCCATAGCCTAAATAGCCAAGCCAATTTCGAGTGGCGTCACCATCCTGGAAACTTAAAAGACTAAGTAAAAAAAATAAACTAAGGGTAATGAGCAAAATACCAATCACTTCGGGGTGGTTGGAGCTCAGAGACTGGGATGTGCTTTTTGAAGTTCGTTTTCTTGCCATGAAATCAGATAGAGGGGTTCAAGTCTTTAATAATTTATTTTTCCTTACCTCCTAAATAAAATATTAACTAATACTTTTAAACCTTATTCTCGATCTTTTTTGTGGAACATGAGTAATTGATAAACAATCTTAATGCCTTTTCTTATTAATTATGAGTGGCTTAAATATAAAAATATGGGCGAACGACGGGACTCGAACCCGCGACCCCCGGAATCACAATCCGGTGCTCTAACCAACTGAGCTACGATCGCCAAAATTAGGACACATTTTTACTCTAAAAAAGACTTAAAGTCAAGGGAATGCCTTGCATTAAGAGAGGAATTGGCTTGATGAAATCTAAACTTTAGCTCCTGGAACTGGAGATCCTGCTCGAGATGAGGGAAGACTGTAAAAATCCTCATCGTCATCCGGCGATACCAGGGCTTCTACAAAAGCTTTGAACTCTTGCTCACCTTGAATACTTTTTATGGCTTTTAACTCTTCTTGGGAAAAATCCAGGCTCAATAGTTTAGCAAGAGTGACTTCATCCAACTCAGCAAGTGAAGATTCCGGGCTTACTCCTCTTGGGCTAGCTTCTGAAGGAGGAGGGGAAGGCGTTGCACCTGGAGAGTCTACTCCACTATCAGAGTTTCCTGATGGATTTTGAATAAGAGAGGTGACACTTGGTTGTGAAGCGCTCAGAGCGGGTTTATCAACTTTTGTCACGACATAAGTTGCTATGTATCCGTCTTGAGAGAGCTCCTCTTGAATTCGCCCTAGAGGAATTCCAGCAGTTACTTGAGTATCGTTATACTGGGTATAAGTACCATTCTCATTTCGAGTATAGGTGATGTAGTGCCCTGATTCAGCGCTAACTCCATTGTGGCAAACGATACTTTGTAGGCTAAGCTCTACAACACATTGAGTGCTAGATCCGCTTTTGTCATAGAGGGGTAATGTCATTTGAGGATTAAAATAAACTGGTGTCGCATCTTTATGGGAAGTATACTCGCCTGCATCGTTACGTTCATTTATGAATCGTGGAGCTGAAATGGGAAAAGCGTCTCCAAGTTTTGGAGGAGTTTCACCTACTGATAAATAGTTTATTTTTAATGTATCCTCTGCGCTCTCTGGTTCTCTGTCAAAATAACATTGATTATCTCCAGTGAGTGTTTCCAGACGCATATGGGAGAGGTCAAGTAGTTCTTGAATAGAGTTCTCTGGATTTAATGTATCTATCTGCTTTAAAGAAACTAGAGCTTCTGTCGCTCCTTCAGTTGTAGATTCAGTGCTAGTTACTAAACCATGTCGAAGCTGGGAAAATCTGATTGGGCTTTGCTTTGATGTTACATCATAAAGTCCTAAGTAAGCGATAAGTGCTCTGAATCCAGAATCAGCATCTTCTTGATGACCTTTTCCTGTGAGTAGGTCTCCTTTTTCTTTGTAAAGGTCGTCTACAAATGCAGTGATTAGGCCATATAGTTTTTCATTAATAGCTGGAGTTACTTTTTCATTTGATAGATAAATAATTTGAAGAAGTTTGGCTGCTCGATTAGAATTGTCAGGATTTTCAGATTGCGTCATTAATGCATCAAAATAGGGGGCGTCTGTTTTAAAAAAAGCTTGGAGTGTCGAGTTTAACCAACATGTGTTACCTACATTAAATAGGCCGCCTGGCTGTGTTCTTGATGCTACTGCGTGCTCCATGATGTGTACAGGGTTAACTTCTCTCATAGATATGAGGATAGTTTCTAACCCTTCAACAGTCTGATTAGCTTCAAACATTAAAGCTTTTAGTGTCTTAGTAGCCTTTTCATCTTTGATAGAAGGTGCGTCAGATGATTTATCTTGCTGTACGTAACAGTGAAATAATTCCACCAAAAGTTTTTCTTGTGCGGGTAATATACTATCTGGATTGAAACGTGTAAATGTTCTTACAGAGGGGGCAGGAGCCGCAGCTGACTCTCTTGCTGAAGCTGCGCAAAATTCCAACATATCGTCTTTTATTAGTAGAACAATTTTTTGATCTGTCTCGCCACGAGCTCTTAAAGTTGTGATATCAGCTAATTGGCTGGTTGTTACAACTAATCCACAAAATTCTTGAGTGCCTGATACTGATGCCATTATAATACCTTAATTATCCTTGATTCCTTATAATAGTATAACAAATATTTGATTAAATGTCAAGGACTTATGCTTTTAAAAGGCGTAAAAAATAATTTTAAAGTGTTTTTGAGGCTTAATCCAGCTCTTGAACTCGCTCTTTTGGTTATTGTTTTTATAAGTATCTACGTATCAGTGTATTATATTTCAATCTGCGCCTTCATTTTGATGGGGATTTCAGGACTGAAAAGAGCCCTATTTGTCTATTTACCCCTCATTTTAGGGGGGATCCTAGTCCTTTACCTCTATTATGGAGGTTGGCTTCCCAAAGGGGAGGTTTCAGGGACTGCTAGAATCCATATCCAAGAGGTGAGCTATCAATCAGGCTTTTTTGGCTCCAGCTGGGTCTACTCAGGGGTTGTTCAACGATTTTCTGGAGAAAAAGGGACCTTTAGGAACCTTCCTTTTAAGCTCTATAGGAGGGGGAAGTTAGGGCCAATTGATGCGCATTATGACTATGAAGTAGAAGCGGTTTTAAAGAAAAATGACACCTATGGATATGGGTTAAAAGTTCTTCCAGGAGTCTCATTTATACCTATAAAGAAGAGGTTTAGTTTAGCGCAAAAGCGCTACATCCTAAAAAAGCGCTTTAAAATCTTTTTAAAATCCAAAGTTCCTTTCAAAAGCGCAAGAGAGTTTTTAATTGGTATTTCAACAGGGGATTTTTCTAATGCTTATCTCTCATTTACTTTTTCAAGGTTTGGGCTCAATCATCTATTGGCTATTTCAGGGTTTCACTTTGGACTTCTTTTACTTTTCTTAAATTTGATTTTGAGACCCTTTCTTCCTCTAAAAGTCAAAACAGCTATCCTCATTCTAGCGCTTACCTTTTTCTTCTTGTTTGTAGGAAACGGTCCCTCTCTTGCAAGAGCGTGGATAGTCGCGTTAATTTACTTACTAGGAACTCTTGTTGAGAGACCTGCAGGGTCCATCAATACTCTTTCTTTATCAATGCTAGCTATTTTAATTTTAGATCCGTTGATGCTCACTCATCTTGGCTTTCAATTTAGTTTTTTTGTGACCTATGCAATCTTGCTTTATTATCCTAAAATTAAAAAAGGCCTTGTAAAAGAGGGGCATTTAAAACATCCAATTGAAAACTTGATACTCAAAGCCCTAGCTCTTGGGCTCAGTGTTCATCTAGCAGCTATTCCTCTTACTCTTTTTTATTTTCATAAATTTTACTTGCTGAGTGTACTTTATAATTTCTTTGTTCCTTCAATAGTCGGGCTTCTTATTATAATCCTCTTATCAAGTCTGATTGTTTATCCACTGATCCCGCCGTTTGCCAATATTCTTTTTTATATAGATGGCTACTTAACAGAGCATTTACTTAAATTCTTATTTTGGATTCCAACCTCTTTTGATTACTGTATTCGTGTGCCTATTTTTCCATTTCCTCTTTTATTAGCTTATCTCATTTTTTTTCTTGGTCTCGGTTGTTTTAATTCAGAGCTTCAGCAGAAAGAAGATAAGCTGCTTAAGTTTGTATAAACTTATACAAGAGGCTCTTGATTCTAGAGTAAAAGAGTTGATTTTTTAGCTGAATTGAGGTATTTCTACAGAGGTATATAAAGAATAAGAACCTTTTAAATTATGTTTTTAGTTGAAGAATTTCTTGCGAAATATGGAACGGATCTAGGTTTAGAGCTCGTTGCTGGAAAAAAGGGACTTAAGAAAAGATCCATTAAAGTTCCTGAAATCCATCGGGCAGGACTTTCTTTAACGGGCTATCTTAAGAATTATAGCGAAAAAAGAGTCCTTATTATGGGGAAAGTTGAGGTCGAATACCTCAAATCTCTTGATCCTGAGCTTAGAACTCAAAGGCTTTCAGCTATTTTAAAAAAGCAAACTCCAGCTGTTATTTTAGCTCGCCGCTATCGACCGATGAAAGAACTCTTAGATCTTTGTAATGAACGTGGGCTACCCCTCTTTCGAGTTCCTCTCTCGACTATGGTTTTGACGAATCAAATGGCTATGATCCTAACCGAAGAGTTTGCTCCAATTTCTTCAAGGCACGGAACCTTTGTAGAAGTCTTCGATATTGGTGTACTTATAGAAGGAGCCTCTTCTATTGGAAAAAGTGAAGCAGCCCTTGGTCTGATCGAAAGAGGCCACCGCTTAATTTCTGATGACATTGTACGTATCAAAAAAGCTAAAGACCTAACTTTGGAAGGGCGAGGTGTTGAACTTACTCGTCACCATATGGAGATTAGAGGAATTGGTATAATCAATGTCGCGAATCTCTACGGAGCTTTTTGCGTACGAGATAAAAAAAGAATTAATTTGATCGTTAAACTTGAAACGTGGGATGACCAAAACTTCTACGATCGAATTGGAACAGAAGAAAAGACATGTGAAATTCTAGGAGTAAAAGTCCCTTACTCTATTTTACCTGTAAAGCCGGGGAGAGATGTTGTTTTACTTATTGAAGCTATAGCTCTCAATTATCGACTGAAAAAAATGGGCTACCATTCAGCTCGAGATTTTAAAACAAGATTATCAAAGAAAATTGCATTGAATAAATTAAATGGTGTGGTCTCTTTATGAAACTTGAAAAAATACTTTCGCTAAAAAATAAAATGGGGCTTCATGCAAGACCTGCTTCCCAAATTGCAAAGTTACTTGCAAAAACTTCTTCATTCGTCTACTTTACCTGCAATTCAAAAACAGTGGATGCCAAACAGGTTATGAATCTTTTACTTTTAGAAGCTAACCTGTCTTCAAAAATAAAGGTTTCTGTAGAAGGAGAGGATGCTAAAGCTGTTTTGAATGAGCTGACTCAAATATTTGAAGACCGTTTTGGAGAAAACTAACTCATGCTCATTAAGCCCCTTGAAGAAATTCGTATTAAAGGAAATCCCATTTGCACAGGAGTTGCTATAGGGAAACCCTTCCTATTTATTTTTGCCGATGACAGAGTTCCTGAATTTGTCATTAATATGGAAGAGGTAGGCGATGAAATTAAACGTTATAGACGTGCGCTTTACAGCAGTAAGCAAGAAGTACGCCATCTTCAAAAGCAATTAGAACTCGATGGTGCTCATGAGGGGATCATGATTTTAGATACGCATCTTCAAATTATGCGTGATGACCTAATTACAAGTTATTTAGAAACTCAAATCCGTAGTACAAAGAAAAATGCTGAATATGTCTTTCAATTCATCATGAATGATTATGAAAAAAAATTCAGCCACCTATCTGAAAAAGTCTTTAAAGAACGAATTAAAGATGTGCAAGATATCTCAAGACGAATTATGAGGAACTTGAAAAAGTCTGCTAAGATTTCATTAGCAGATATTCCTATGAACTCCATTGTCTTTGCTTCAGATTTGGTGCCATCTGAAGCTGCTGAAGCAAAAAAATCAAGGGTAAGCGCCTTTGTTACGGAGTTTGGAGGTGAAACTTCTCATGCGGCAATTATAGCACGATCCAAAGGGATCCCATACATCTCCAGTATAGATCTCAAGCAAATAGAAACTTATCGAGATCAGTATGTGATTGTAGATGGAAGGACTGGGGAAGTTATCCTCAACCCAAAAGAGACGACTCTGTCTGCTTATCAAGCACTTCAGTACCAGCTTGAGAGTCACCTTCAAAATCTGAATAAGAAAGGAGAGCTCGCTGCTGAAACAATTGACGGCTACCAAGTCAAGCTCACTGCTAACATCGAAATGCTCAGTGAAATTGACCTCGTCCATAAATATGGAGGAGATGGCGTCGGACTTTTTAGATCTGAGTATATTTGTATCTCTTCAGAAAACTTTCCGTCAGAAGATAAACAATTTCAAATCTATAAAGAGCTTGTATTGGGCATGAAAGGCCTTCCTATTACTATTAGAACTTTCGATATAGGAGGTGATAAAGGGGGAAGTTTCTTGCCACAAGGGGAGACTAATCCTTTTTTAGGATGTCGAGCCATACGTTACTTACTGCGTGAACCTGAAATATTTAAAACGCAGCTATGCGCAATTTTAAGAGCAACTGTCTTTGGAACCGTTCGTCTTATGTTTCCAATGGTTTCTGGCTCCTTTGAACTCGTTGAAGCTAAAAAAATCTTAAAACAAGCAATGCAAGAGCTGGACAAAAGAGAAGTTAAATACTGCGCTGACATTGACATTGGATGCATGATTGAAATCCCTTCAGCTGCAATCACAAGTGATGAATTTGCAAGGCAATGTGATTTTTTATCCATTGGAACAAACGATCTTGTACAATATTCGTTGGCAGTTGATCGAGGTAATCAAATGATGAGCTACCTTTATAATCCAGCAGACCCAAGTGTCATCCGCCTCATTAAAATGATTGTTATAGAAGCTAACCGAAATGGGATACCTGTATCAGTTTGTGGTGAAATTGCTGCAGATCCACGCTTTACAGCGCTTTTACTTGGACTTGGAGTTCATGAGCTTTCTTGTTCAGCTAGATTCTTGCCCATTGTGAAAAATGCAATAAGAGGGACTAGTATTATCTCGGCTTGTAGACTTGCAGAAGAAGTGCTAACCCTATCAACACCAGAAGAAGTCCAAAAAAGACTCAACACTGAATATAAAAATACAGTGCCTCACGATCTTTTTCATAATATTCAAAGTATCGAAGCTTAACTAGGAAGAAGATCCATTAGAGATGATCCGGAGAAATCAGGCTCAGCTTCTTTAAGTTGCTCAAGAGCATTTTGAAAAGCAGACTTAACTAAATCTTCTAAGCCGTCTTGGTCTTCAGGGTCGATGCATTCTTTTTTAATCTGTACCCCTTTAACTTCATATTCACCAGTTAAAGTAATTGAAACAAGGCCGCCTCCGCTACTACCTGTAACCTCTTTATTCTTGATGTCTTCTTGAGCTTGCATAAGCTGATTTTGAAGTACTTGCATCTGTTTTTTTCGTTTTTTAAAGCCACTACCCATTATTTTCCCTCTTTTTTAAGGGAGCCTTCAAGCTCCACTGCTGCAAATTGTAAGACTGTATCATACCTACTTTTATCTTTTTTATCATCCTCTTTAAGAGGCGCCTTTGGGGCAGGCGACAACTCTTTTTTTGGACTCATAGCGGGAATGTTTTTAGGGAGAGGAGGGATCTCTTTTTTTAAAATTGCTTGGCTTAACTCTTGCTTAGGAGGCTCCTGGATAGTTTTTTTTTGAACTTCTAAGCCTCCTTTTTTTAGTTTTTCTAACTGCTGAAAAACTTCATCCACTGAAACGCGTTGATGAGAACGAATGATTTGAATAAGTAGATTTTCCAAGGCAATTCTTTTTGAAAGGGCTGTTTTCATTTTACTTTGAGCTTCTAAAATGAGATCAATAATATGGAGGCATTGTTCATAACTATAGCATTGAGCAGATCGTTCATAATGCGGCCATTCTTGAGAAGGTACAGGCAAACATTTTGGATTCTCTTTGAAAATTTTAATATAGAGAATTTGACGGTAATGCTCACAAAGAGTTTCTAGAAAGTAAGAGATGTTTTTGCCCGTATCAAAAATACTATTGGCAAGTTGAAGGGCAGATTCAAATTCTCCTTTTGAAGCCTTAAGATCAAACTCAAAGAGCTCTTCTTTAGGCATCAAACCTAAAAAGTAAGAGACTCTTTCTAAGGTGACTTTTTTCTCGCAAAAAGAAATGAGCTGGTCTGCTAAAACTAAAGCATCCCTTAAAGAGCCTGCAGCTTTCTCTGCAATTAAAGTTGCCGCTTTCTCTTCGATGGATACCTTTTGCTTCTCAGCGCAACTCAAGATATGCTTTAATATTTCTTCTGTGTGAATAGGTTCTAAATGAAAACATTGACAGCGGCTTAAAATAGTTGCAGGTACTTTATGCGGCTCAGTTGTAGCAAAGAAAAATTTTACTCTAGGAGGAGGCTCTTCAAGCGTCTTCAATAAAGCATTAAAGGCCTCTTTGGTAAGCATATGGACTTCATCAATAATATAAATTTTATATTTGCCTGCCTTTGTTGCAAAACCCACGCTCTCATTAATTTGACGAATGTCGTCAATTCCTCGATTTGAGGCTCCATCTATTTCAATAACATCTAAAGAATGGGCTCTAGCAATCTCCTTACAAGAACTACATTGACTGCATGGCTCTCCCTCTTTAGGCTCATCACAATTTAAAACCTTAGCAAAAAGACGCGCAATTGTCGTTTTCCCCGTCCCATGAGGGCCACAAAAAAGATAGGCATGCCCTAAACGCTCTAGCAAAAAGGCGTTGATTAAAGTTTGCTTAATTCTACTTTGACCTACAACCTCTTTGAAACATTGAGGGCGCATAGTGCGTGCCATGACTTGATATTCTGAGTGCATAATGTTCTTTGGTTTTTTTCTTGGCCATAAAACTAAAAGATCAATATAAAAAAAGCAAGAAACCTTCTTTGATTAAAAAAAAAGTTTATTGATAAAAGGAGGCTCGTGCTACAAACATAAAAAATAAGAGCTTCGTAAAAAAAATACAGCGAATTTTTATGAAGATATGCTAGACTTGCTAGCGCTTTATATTTGATTATTAGCTTTAACTTACCTTTTAGGAGTCGAATTGTCTTCAAGTTCGAATAGAGATAAAAAGTCATCTATTCTTTTAGGTAGAGAAAGAGGTTTTTTTGATAAGAGTCAGAGTATAAAATTTTTTATTCTCCTCATCTTCGCTGCGTGCCTTTTTGTATTTTTGCATTTTCGTGAAGTTACTCTAGAAAGCCTGGAGGCTGGAAGCACAGCTAAACATTTTGTTGTCTCTCAAATCGATTTTGAATTTCCAGATGAAGAAGCCACCATTCTCATGCGTCAAAGAGCGGTTAAAGATATCGACAAGATCTATAAGATCAAACCCTCTGAATTTCTTATTCAAAGAGGCGAGTTTGAACAGGAGCTGCTTGGAAGCTATCAGTGGAGGCGTGCGACAAACGATGCTTCTTTAGATCAAATGATGCAGGCTCTAGATCTCCTTGAGATCACTATGATAGAAGCCAGATTTTCAAATGCACAGACGTTTGGAAAAGTTGAAGAGGTCAATCTACCTGTCTCCAATTATTACCCTTTCATGCCACTTAATCCGAATGAACAGCTTTACCTGCCTAAACCCATTTGGTCACAAATTGGAGGCAACGCCTTCTCAGGATCTCCTATTTCTAATGTAGTAAGCAACTACTTGATAGATATTTTTTCAAATGGAAGTTGGACCTTTGTAGACGATGTAAAAGGTCAAGACCAACTGAAGCGCCTTTTACAAGAAAGTATTCCCCAACAATACACGCATGTTTCTACTGGTGAACATATCATCGATCAAGGTGTAAAGGTGACCAGCAGGCATGTGGCTCAAATGCAAGCTTTAAAAGAAACTCTTAGCCGGCATAGAAATCTTTGGGATCCTTTCCATATAGTCGGAAGCGCTTTAATGACCTTTCTCTTTATTTTTGTCTCTTGGCTCTACTTTAGGTTTTCTCATCCAGAAATTTTAAGCTCTAATCGATTCTTATCACTGCTTGTCACCATTATTATTCTGACACTTGCATTAGCTAAGTTAACAGAAGCTCTCTTGGTCATGAGCAATACTCCTTTTATTCAGGAAATCGGATACCCCATATTTGTTCCCTTCGCTACGATTTTACTCTGCTGCTTAATGAATGAGAAAATTGCTCTTTATACCAGTGGCTTTTTAGCTCTCATTATGAGTATGACTCTTGTCGTAGACCGGATAGGCTTTTTAGGTGTGAATATGGTCACTGCTATTGTTGTCATTGTCTCTTCAAGACAAGTCAGTAAAAGGAAAGAAATTTTTTGGGTGCTCGCGAAAGGGTGGCTTGCAAGCATAGTCGTTATTTTTGCCTTTTACCTCTATGGGAACACAGGTTGGGGACTTTCTATTATTTCAGACCTCATTTCATCCTTCTTTTTCTTGCTGATTACAGCCATTTTAGTGGCAGGGCTCCTTCCCTTACTCGAATCAACCTTCCATGTTCTGACCGATATTATCTTAATGGAATATATGGATCCTAGTAATGAAGTGCTCCAAAGACTTGCAATAGAAGCCCCAGGGACCTATCAACATTCCATTATTGTCGGTTACTTAGCAGAAGCCGCTGCCAGAGAAATTGGAGCCAATAGCCTCTTCTGTAGAGTTTCTACCCTCTATCATGATATTGGAAAATTAACCCATCCTCAGTATTTTACAGAAAATCAACAAAGGGGAGTGGATATGCATCAGCTTTTGACTCCTGAAGAATCGGCGCAAGTTATTATTTCGCACGTAAGCGATGGCGTTAACATGGGAAGAAAAGCAAACTTACCTGAACCTTTTATCGATGTAATCAAAGAACACCATGGAACGACTCTGGTTTTCTTCTTCTACCACAAACAGTGTGAACTCATGAAAGGAGATAAGAGCCTCGTTCAAGTTTCACAGTTTAGATATAGTGGCCCTAAACCCCGTTCTAAAGAATCCGCAATTATTATGATTGCAGATACTCTTGAAGCTGCCTCTAGATCTTTAGATGAGCTAGAGGAAGATACTATTACTCAACTTGTTGATGAAATTATTCATCAAAAATCAAAAGACCGTCAGTTTGAAGAGTGTGACCTTACATTTGAAGAACTTGGAAAAGTTAGAAAAGCCATGATTAAAACGCTTTCTGCTGCGGCCCACTCTAGAGTCAAATACCCCAAACAAGAATCAATTTCTGAATCGGGATAAATATTTTTTTTTAAAATTATTTAATAATTAACTAAGTTTCTATTGTTATTTATTAATTACGATTTAGTTCCATTTTTCTTTTGAAAAGTTGATTTTAAGTCAGCTTGTAGGTTATCCTTTCCAACATTATTTTTAAAAACTTAAAGAGAAACACCTATGAAGCAACAAAGAGAACATTGGGGATCCCATTTTGGAATGATTATGGCCGCTGCGGGGTCGTCAATAGGTTTAGGTACTCTTTGGCAATTTCCTTATCTCGTTGGTGAGAATGGGGGTGGTCTCTTTGTTTTAGTTTATCTCGTTGCTACTTTTTTTATCGGAGTCCCTGTTTTTATTGCAGAACTTATTTTAGGTCGACAAGCTCAAAGGGGAGCTGTAGGGGTTTTTGACTCCCTCAAAAAGAACTCCGTTTTTTGGAGAGGAGTCGGGTGGCTTGGAGTACTCACTTCCTTTATCATTATGTCTTACTATAGTGTTGTTGCTGGGTGGGGATTAAACTATGTTTTCATGAGCTTAAATCAGTTCTATGTTAATAAGACACCTGCAGAAATTAGCCAGGTTTTTGACTCCTTGCAAAGCGCTGGTGGAATGACTCTCTTTTGGAACTTTATCTTTACAGCACTTACAATAGCAGTAGTTTTAAGAGGAGTTCGTAAGGGAATTGAATATTGGAGTCGTATCCTTATCCCTTCTCTCATTGTCCTATTACTTGGACTCTTTTTGTATAGTATTTCTCTTCCAGGATTTTCAGAAGCATTTAGCTTTATCTTTCGCCCCAACTTTCAAAATTTTAAAATATCAGGGGCCTTAACAGCTCTTGGCATGGCTTTTATGACAATGAGCCTTGGACAGGGAGTTATTTTGACTTACGGTAGCTATATGAAACATAGCGAAAAAATTCCATCGACAGCTTGTATCATTGGAGGAATGGATATTGTCGTATCGATTATTTCTTCGCTTATGATCTTCCCTATTATTTTTACTTACAACGCTGATCTAGGAGCTGGGCCTGGACTCGTCTTTAAAACGCTGCCCATGCTATTTGCTAGGATGCCCGCTGCTCTTCTTATCTCTACGGCCTTTTTTGCCCTATTCACCTTTACAGCACTTACTTCAGCTATCGCTCTTATTGAGGTTGTTGCAGCCAACTTTATTGACCTCTTTGAATGGTCTAGAAAAAAAGCGGTCTTAATTACAGGGGCAGCTAGTTTTATTTTTGGAATTCCATCGGCCCTTTCTTGGTCTGGTTCTATCTTTCCAAGCTGGAAACTTCTTTATGGAAAAAATTTCTTCGAGACGATGGTCTCACTTATAGCCAATTGGACTCTTCCTATTGGAGGGTTACTCACTGCTCTTTTTGGAGGTTGGGTCTTAACCAAAAAGCTTGCTTTTGCAGAGTTCGATACAGAAGGAAAAAGCACAACCTTATTTTTTATTTGGAGAATCTTTATTCGCTATTTAGCTCCCGTGGCTATCATACTCATTATTCTTCAAGGAGTTGGAGTCATTGATATAGATAGCATTTTTACTGGGACTTCTCGACTTCAAGAAGTAGCAACTTAAGGGATCTATAAATTAAAAGGCCTATGTTTAAAATTTCTTTGATTTGTTTGCTCCTGACTAGTGTTGGAACTCTTTTTGGATCAAATCACATACCCGTTAATCCTCTTGTTGAATTTGCTCAAGAGAGGGGATTGATTTTTGCTCATGAAGAAGAATTAATGACCACTATCTCTACTGAGGTAAATTGCCCAGATAGCTTTCATCTAGTCAATATTGCGAAGCTTGAGAAGCAGTTAGACCTATGGCATAAGCATCTCCCTTCAGTAACCCCGTTTTATGCGGTTAAAACAAACCATGACCCTGTGATTATAGAAGCTCTTGCTTTTTTGGGTCTTGATTTTGAATGTGCAAGTAAAGGTGAGATTCACCAGCTTTTAAAGATAGGGGTCGATCCTTCTAAAATTATATTTTCTCATCCTAGAAAGTCACTGGATGCCATTGAGTTTGCTCGAGATTTTGGAGTTGAAACTTTTGTATTCGATTCAATTGAAGAATTGAATCGGATGAAAGCATCAGGCTTAGAAGGTCAATTTATTTTAAGAATAGCAGTAGAGGATGACCACAGTTCCTGCCCCTTAAATTCAAAATTTGGAGTTTCAATAGAAAAAGCTCAAGAGCTTATCGATGAATGTGTACTTAGAAATGAGAACCTTGTTGGAATTTCATTCCATGTAGGAAGTAATTGTTGGCACATTCCGAGTTATCAAAAGGCAATTGAGGATTCCGCATCTTTATTTTGCTATGCTAAAGAAAAATGGAATAAAGAATTAACCGTTCTTGATCTAGGAGGAGGGTGGCCAGGAACCCAAAATGATGTTTTTATGGAGATCGCAAAAGCTGTAGAAGATTCTCTAAAAGTTCATTTTAATTATAAGGTGTCGATTATTGCAGAACCTGGACGATACTTCGCAGCCTCTACAACTACGACAGCTGTTAGAGTTTTAGGAAAAGTTGTTGAAGAAGACGATCAAGGTAAAAAAATAGCCTATTATCTATCCAATGGAATTTATGATTCATTTAGTAACAGCCTTTACTACAATTTTGATTCAGATTTACTAGCCAAAGAAGGTTGGAATTTCAGACCCCTTAATTTAGCTCCTAGCTCGCAAACCTATATTTCTTTTTTTTGGGGAGCTACTTGTGATTCGGTTGATCGAATATATAATGAATTACTCTTTCCTGAAGTAGAAACAGATGATTTCATATACTCTAAAAATACAGGGGCTTATACCTATTCATTGCAAACAGACTTTAATCAAATTCCACGCTCGAAGCCTTACTATATTTATGAGAGAGATAGTTAACTGTTAGCTGAAATGGAAAAAGGAAAGCTTTTTTTAATGCGAACTTGCCAATTTTTATCTTGATACGTGTAGGCCTCGACTTCTAAAAAGTTAGGCGTTAAATCCATGATATGGAAAGAACCTCCCTTCGTCAAAGTTAAACTTCCACAGTTAATCATAAGCGGCTTTGTCGTTGAAAATTCAGAGAGATGCGTATGCCCATGTAGATAAAGAAGTATGTTGGAATGACTCTCGAGTAACTCTCTTAAAGCTTCTAATCTAAGCATTTGATGTCTTTGAGGGCGTTCTCCCTTAACAACTGGAAAGTGATTGATGACGATTAAAGGCTGCTCTTTTGGTATCGAATTCAGCAAGTTTGAAAGTCTTTTTTCTAGATTTTTGGAAAAAAGTCCTTGAGAAGACCAGAGGGGAGTAGCAAGGACGGTATCTAATAAAATACACTTAAAACCCTCTCCAAGATCTTCATAAGCGAGGCCTTTTTCTTTTAACTCATTTGACGCCTTTATATACTTATAAAAACGCCTGTCCTTATCTGATTTTTTTGTATAATGGTCATGATTTCCGGGGATAGAAAATGTTTTAAATCCCTGATCCTCAAGCTTCTTTATAAATTTTGAAGCAAGTTCATACTCTTTTGCATTAGATGTCGTGGTAAAATCTCCTGAGATCAGTACATGTGTAACTCCTTGGCCTTTCAAAAACTCAGGTAATTCAAAGAGATCAAAGTCAACCGAGTGACGCTTAGGATTCATGTAGTGGTTGAGAGTCCCTAGTAGACGCTTTGAAAAGAGAGTCTTCAGGTCAAATTGATTTCTAAAGAAGTGAATATCAGATAGATGAGCTATTTTCATGCGGCATAGAAATATATATTTAAAAGAACCACTATAGGGAAATAAGTATTTAATTTGAATGTATTTTCGATTGTTGGATAAAAAGTTAGTTAATTAATTAAATTATGTTTTAATTAATTAACTTTTGTTTATATATAAATAAAGAGGGGTTGCTATGAAAAAAGTAAGTCGTCGTCAAATGCAGTCCATTCAAAAGAAGGCATTAAAAGAACAAAGGCTCTTAGACAGAAAAAGTAGAAAAAACTCTTCTGTTGTCTCTACAGAAAATGGCCTAATTCTTTGTATTTCTTCTAGCATGAAGGACCTTTTAGAGACAGATACATTTATTTACCAAAGTGAGCAGAAACATAAATACAGACGTTTTCCTAAAATCCGACGTATAAGTCACAGAGTTAAATAGTTGTATTTGTATAAAGAAAAGAGCCTTTCAAAGATTCTTTGAAAGGCTCGTTTTTTTTGATCTTCTTATGACTTAAGCTTCGTCTTCAGGAGCATCTCCAATAAGAGCTTCTGAAATTAGAACGATACCCGCTACTGAAATAGCATGTGTAAGTGAAGAGATTACAACTACAGCAGGATCTACAATCCCTTGCTCAACAAGATTCTCAACTTTTTGAGTAAGCATGTTGAAGCCGTAGTTCTTTTTAGCTTTTAAAACTTCTTCCATAATTACAGCACCTTCTAGCCCTGTATTTGTGGCAAGCTGCTTTAAAGGTGTTTCGCACGCTTTATAAACAATTTTAGCCCCAACGAGCTCGTCTCCTGAAAGCTTTAAGTTTAAGATGACTTCACGAGCATTTAAAAGAGCAACACCGCCTCCTGGAACAACCCCTTCTTTAAGAGCTGCTTTAGTGGAGTTTAAGCTATCTTCAAAAAGCTGTTTTTTCTGTTTCATTTCAGGTTCAGATGCAGCCCCGACTCTAATTACAGCAACTCCTCCTGACAATTTAGCTTTTCTCTCTTCAAGCTTCTCAATATCATAAGAGCTAGTAGAGTTTTTGATTTCATTGTTAATCTGAGCAATCCGAGCCTTAATCTCTTTTTGAGCGCCGCTTCCGCCCACTAGTGTGGTTTCATCTTTAGAAATGGTGATCGTTTCACAACTTCCTAAGAGATCAACAGTGGCATCTTTGAGATTCATTCCAGTCTCTTCAGAAATAACAGTTGCACCTGTTAAAACAGCTAGATCTTGAAGCATCTCTTTACGACGATCTCCAAAACCTGGAGCTTTGACCGCAACAACTTTTAAAGTTCCTCTAATTTTGTTAATCACAAGAGTTGAAAGAGCATCGCCTTCAATGTCTTCTGCTATAATGAGAAGTTCCTTCCCTGTGGATGCTAAATTCTGCAAAATAGGAAGAAGCTCTTGAATAGAGTTAATTTTTTTATCGACTAGTAAAATAGAAGGAGATTGCATAGAAACTGTCATTTTCTCTGAATCTGTACAGAAATAAGGGCTTAAATAACCCCGATCAAATTGCATTCCTTCAACAGTTTCTAGAACAGTAGCAGTGGCTTTTCCTTCTTCAATAGAGACTACTTGAGAGGAGCCTACTTTTTTTAAGGCTTTTGAAATGAATTCACCTACTTCCTGGTTTCCAGAAGCGGCAGCGGCAGCGATATTCTGAACGTCTTCGGATTTTTTAACTGCAATTGCATTTTTTTCGAGTTCTTGGACAATCACTTCTAAAGCTTTTTCCATCCCTCTTTTTAAACTAATTGGACTTGCACCAGAAGAAAGACTCTTGAGGCCTTCTTGGCAAAGAGCATTTAAAAGAAGTGTACCTGTTGTCGTTCCATCTCCTGTCTTTTCTTTAATCTTAGAAGCAACTTCTTTAGCCATGGCAACGCCCATATTCTCATACTGACACTTCAAACTGACTTCTTTAACAATACTGTTTCCATCATTGGTGATCTCCGGAGCTCCAAAGCCCTTTTCTAGTCCAACATTGCGTCCCTTAGGTCCTAAAGTAAAACAAATGGCATCTGCTAATTTGCTGATCCCTGTGAGTAACTTTTCACGGGCCTGTTCTTCGAAAATAATTTCTTTTGCTTGTGAGGACATATCTTTTGCTCCTTAATAAATATTTATTGGTCTTTTTCAATCCTATGAGAAGGGGGCATCATAGAAAAATAAAGGGATATTTATCAATAAGAAAGAGAAAATATTTAGCAGTTTCTGTTTAAGAGTGCTATTTTTAATGTTGAAGCGTGATCACTTTCTGTATAGAGGGGATAGAGTTCTTTCTCAGGTTAATAGATCATGAGTCACTGGAATTTTTCAAAATTAGGTGGCACCCAGATTCGAACTGGGGATAAGGGCTTTGCAGGCCCCGGCCTTACCACTTGGCTATGCCACCAACTTTGGAAACAAATCAGTTTAATGAAGTGGGTGTATTCGAGTCAAGGAACTTGAGTTTTCGTCTTAGAATTAAGAAGCAAAATATTTTATTAATGCTTAAATCTTTATTCTAGTGAAAGAGGGTTGAATTGTTGGTTAATGTTATTATTATTCAAATAACGTTCTACTGTGTCTACGATTAGCCTTGTTTGGTTCTCTATTTCTAGATTTACTAAATCGTTTGTTTTTTTCTTTGAGAAGGTTGTCTTTTTTAATGTTTCCGGAATGAAATGAACTTCAAAAGTGCCTGATTGCCTTGCATTCACAACTGTAAGGCTAGCTCCATTTAGAGCAATATATCCCTTGGAAGCGATATATTTCATCCAATCCATAGGGCATTTAAATTGAATCACACAGTTGTTTTCAAAGTGTTTAATATCGGTAATTTCAGCAGTTCCTTCCACATGGCCAGATAATAGATGGCCACCTATCTCATCTCCTTGTTTAAAGGAGCGTTCGATATTTACGTAGTTGCCTACACTAAGCTTGCCTATCGTCGTTGTATTAAGTGTCTCTTGCATGGCATCGAATTTTACTTTATTACCTTGTATTGACGTAACAGTTAGGCAAACACCATCAATAGCAACACTTGCTCCTATTTCAAGGTGTTCTAATAGGGATTCAAAAATAATCTCTATAGTATAGAGCCCCAGTTTTTTTTCAATATTTGATATTTCAAATATTTGTTTAACGATTCCTGTAAACATATGGTCTCCTATTTTCTTATTTTCACGTTCATTTGAAAATTCCAGTAAAGACATGGAAGTTTATAGAATAAATGTATTTTTTTCCATTTGAAAGGTTTTTACCTAACTGCTTTACATAGGCCATTATAAGAAATGGTCATCAACATGATCGTAATTTTTATTTGCATAATATATATATTTTCAATAAGAGCAAAATATGAATTTATATCTTTTGCTTTTTATTTCATCTATTATCCTTTTTTGCTTTATCTATTATCTTAAGAGTGGAGTGAGGAAAAAATATTTTCAAAAAGCTTGGATTGAGCGATTGGAAACCATTGCAAGAGACAACCATATTTTATGGGCTACTCACTTGCCCTACTCTCAAAAAGATAAGATCTGCACGGAACTTACCATTCTTGAAAAAGAGCAGAGCGAAGAAGGCTTTTTTTTGAAAATATCTGAAGAGGGAGAGTGGTCATCTCCATCAGATCTACTCAAACATCCCTCAGTCAAAAGATTATTTCAAAAACTAATTCCCCATATTATGGCTTATAGTAGAACTCTTGGACTTGATCCCAAATTCTTGACCCTCTCCGCCTGGGCTAATATTAGCCGATCAAAAAGAACCATTCCAAAACATGCTCAAGAAGACGCCTTGTTTTCAGGTTGCTATTTTCTAAAAGGAAACTTAAATCCCTCAGAGAATGCAGGGGGGCTCTCTTTCTATAAAAAACAAGCCAAGGGAAGCCTGCTTGCTCTTTTTAATCCCCAGCCAGGGGACCTTCTCTTGTACCCAAGTGATATGTACCAAAAACAAGCTGCTTATAAAGGCCAGGAGGAGCAAATCTCAATTGCATTTGATGTTCACTTTGGGAATCGAAAAAAAAGTTGGTTGATCTCTAAGGTAATTGCATCAGAAACCTCAAAAAAGACCGATCCTTTTCATGAGATGAATTCAGATCTAAACGCTCCTAAACATCTTAAGAATTCAGAAAATAAAACGATGCTCTTTCATACTTCTCAAATTAAAAAATAGTTTTTAAAAGTCAAAAGACTTCCTCTCCGTTGTAAGAAAAAATTGAATGATCCAGAGCCTAATAATTGATTGAGACTGAAAAGCTAAATCTTTATACTGTTTATCAGAATACAAATTGAATAAAATTGAAGCTCAAAATCATGACAGTAGCACACTTAAATCAAAAACAGATATTCTTTATGACTAGAGCCCATAATATTGCGGCTCAAAGTCGAATAGTCGCTCCCCCAAATCCATGGGTGGGTTGCGTCCTTGTTAAGCATGGTGAAATCATTGCTGAGGGTTGCACCCAAAGTTATGGAGGGGATCATGCTGAGGTGCAGGCTCTGAAGCAGGCGGGTGAGGAAGCTAAAGGCGCTACAGCCTATGTTACTCTAGAACCCTGTCCTGTACAAGGAAGGACTCCCCCTTGTACTGATGCTTTAATTAAAGCAGGTGTTTTGAAAGTGGTTGTAGGGATTTTAGATCCAGATCCAAGAGTTAATGGAAAAGGGATTGCTCGTTTGCAAGAAGCTGGAATTGAAGTAGAGGTGGGGATTTTAAGAGAAGAAATTTATGCCTCCCTTAAACCTTATTTGCACCATCGAGAAACAGGCCTCCCTTTTTGTATTTTAAAAGCAGCAATTAGTATGGATGGCAAAATTGCAGCTAAAAATGGAACCTCTATTTGGATTACAGGAAAAAAAGCGAGAGAAGATGTTCATCAAATAAGGGCGGAATCTCAAGCTATTTTAGTCGGAACAAACACTGTTCTTGAGGATAATCCAAGGCTTACTGTGCGCCATGTGAATTATGAAGGCTCGCGTCCGCCCCTTCGGGTCCTTATCGATGCCAAAGGAAAAATTAAACCTAAAGGAGATCTATTTGATACTTCTTTAGCGCCCACTCTTATTTTGACTACAGAAAAAGTGGATCCTAAAAGAGTAGAAGAATGGAAACAACATGGCTGCGAAGTTGAAGTGATTTCACAAAACCGTGAGGGAAATGGAATCGATCTTAAAGAAGTGTTGATCCTTTTAGGAAAGAGGGGAATCTTGCAGCTTTTAGTGGAAGGAGGGTCTCGAATCTTTAGTAGTTTAATAAAAGAAGAGCTCGTGAATAAACTTGTTCTCTATATGGGAGCTTGCTTACTTGGTGCAGAGGGAGTGTCCTTATTCTCTCGATTGAATTTGGAGAGCATTGATGATGCTATTCGAATGCACTTGAGTCATATGACTCGACTAGGAACCGATGTACGATTAGACTATACGCTTTAGGAGGCTTGATGTTTACAGGAATGGTGGAAGATACAGGGGTTGTGGAGAAGGTTGTAAAAAAAGATTATGCTTTATCCATAACGATCTCCAATAAAGAGTTATTTGAAAAGCCCTCTTTAGGAGGATCTACTGCCATCAATGGAGTCCGCTTAACTCAGTCTTATTGGGAAAAAGGATTAGGCACTTTTGATGCCGTCCATGAGACTCTACATAAAACGAATCTAGGGTTACTGATAGAGGGAGACCAAGTGAACTTAGAGGGGGCGATGAAGGTTGGAGCTAGAATTGATGGACATTTTGTTCAGGGACATGTTGATGGAGTTGGACACCTTCATAAAATAGATCTTGATCGAAATGAAATTTGGATTGAAGTGCCAGGATCTTTACAGCATTACCTTATCCCAAAAGGGGCTATTGCTCTAGACGGAGTAAGCCTTACTATAGCAAGTATTGAGGGATCTCTAATGCGTATAGCTTTAATTCCTCATACCCTTGAAAAAACAATCTTTAGAAGCAAAGAAGTCGGAGAACCTATTAATTTAGAAATTGACCTTTTTGCTAAATATGCTTGTAAGTATTTAGAAAACCATGTTGCAAAAAAAAGTGAGGCTTTATGACCTTTGAATCAGTAAGAAAAGCAATCGATGCTGTAAGTCGGGGAGAGCCCATTATTGTTATAGACGATGAGGATCGTGAAAATGAAGGGGATCTTGTCATCGCTGCAGAGAAAGCAACGGAAGAAAATATTGGATTTATGATTCGTTATACAAGCGGTATCCTATGTGTTCCTCTTGAAGGTGAAGTTCTAGATCGTCTTCAACTTCCGATGATGGTGACTCACAATACTGAGAGACACCAAACCGCTTTCACGGTTTCTGTCGATTACAAATATAAAACGACTACTGGGATTTCCGCTCAAGATAGAACTTTGACTATTCAGTCTCTAATTGATCCTGAAACTAAACCCAATGATTTACTAAGACCAGGCCATATTTTTCCTTTGAGATCTAGAGAGGGAGGCGTTTTAAAGAGAGCTGGACATACTGAAGCTGGAGTTGATTTAGCAAGGCTTGCAGGACTTAAACCTGCTGCTGTATTAGGAGAAATTATTAATGAAAATGGATCGGTTGCAAAAGCTTCTGAGATCGAAAAATTTGCGATTAAACATAACTTAAATAAGATCACGATTGCCGATCTAGTCCGTTATCGTCATCGTACTGAAAAAATTGTAGAACGCTTTTCTGAAGCAATCATCCCTACTGAATTTGGACCCTTTACAGCTTGCGCATATACTTCCATCTTAGATGATATAGAACATGTCGCGTTTGTACGAGGAGACCTAAAGGGAAAGCAAGATGTGCTTGTTAGAGTTCACTCAGAGTGCTTAACAGGGGATGTTTTTGGATCCAAAAGATGTGACTGTGGAACCCAACTTAACTTAGCTTTAAAACAGATTGCTGAAGAAGGAGTGGGTGTTTTAGTTTACCTAAGAGGGCATGAAGGTCGGGGAATAGGACTTAAACATAAGTTAAGAGCCTATAACCTTCAAGATACTGGAGTAGATACCGTAGAAGCCAATAAGCAACTTGGATTCCCTGTAGACTCTAGAGAATATGGAGTTGGGGCTCAAATTTTAGCAGATTTAGGAGTTACAACCATTCGGCTTTTAACTAACAACCCTGCTAAATACAGAGGGCTTTCTGGTTACGGACTTGAAATTACAGAAAGGGTTTCAGTCATTTCGCCTCCGACTAAAGAAAACCATAGGTATCTGAAAACTAAACAAGATAAAATGGGACACTTAATCGATGTCTAACAACAAACCTATACATAATTTAGAAACACTTGAGATTAAGAAAATTAAATTAGCTATTATCTCAAGTAAATTTAATGGCGACATTACAGAGAAACTAAAAAAAGGGGCTGTCCAAGCTTTTATAGAGCAAGGAGGCCAAGAAGAGCAGCTTTCTTTCTATGAAGTGCCAGGTGCATTTGAACTGCCTCTTGTTGCAAAAAGAGTAGCAAAAACTAAAAAGTATGATGCTATTCTTTGTTTAGGAGCCATTATTAAAGGTGAAACGGCTCATTTTGAATATGTAGCTTCTGCCACTATTCAGGGTATTAACAGAGTCTCTATTGAGACAGAAATTCCTGTACTCTCGGGAGTTTTAACAACTTTGACTCTTCAGCAAGCTGAAGACAGAGCTTCTGATCAATCAAATATTGGACGAGACTATCTACTGTCTTCCCTTGAAATGATTCAAACACTTCAATCTATAGGAACTTGTTGAGTTAATCACCTCGCACGGTTTTTTTAACTACCCAAGGCTAATAAAAAATATTTTGCTTTGATTTTATAAAGCTGTTATGGAACTAACAAAACCATAATGGAGAAAAACGATGTTAAAATCATTTACTTTTGCTGCAATCCTTTTATTTAGTTTGGCAAGTTGTGGTGCTTCCAAGTCTCCCTCTTCTCAAAAAGGAAAGGCTAGTTACCTCTTTGTCATCATGTCAAACTATGGGAAGATCCAGCAAGCATCTGATGGTAATCATCAGCTTATTTTAGATCATGGAGATGTCGAGAAAGTTCTCGCTTTTTCAAATCGTCCCTATCGATTAGTACAACATGACACAGGTGAAGCGCTTAGAACTATGTGGTCAGAAGGCAATAACTCCTTTGCTGAAGATCCTCCTAATGCTACTGTAATTATCAATCAACAGCTTCAAACCATCGTTCTCCTAAACATGAATGTTGTAGGAGATCAAACCACCTTTAGTATTCGTGCAGATGGCCCTCAGTCTCTTGTAGAAGCTTCGGGGCTCACACAAGTGTTTGTGGATATGTTAGATATTGTTGAGGTAAAGCAAAGGGCTAATTAAATTTTTAAGATAGGCAATTGCCCCTTTTTTCAGAAAGAAAAGAGCAATGAAGAGGCAAAAAGTGCTTTAAAAGTTGGAAGAGTTAAAATAGTCAACCTCTCGTCAAAGACGAGGACGTCCCTCTTTATGTAAAACCGCTTCTTGAATAAGGATGGCGGATCCTTTCAATTCCATTTTGTTTGATTTTATTTTGATTAAAGTTTTATAGAAGTAATAAAAACAAAAATGGAGAAACCCATGTTAAAATCTTTTACTTTTGCAGCAATCCTTTTATTTAGTTTGGCAAGTTGTGGTGCTTCCAAGTCTCCTTCTTCTCAAAAAGGAAAGGCCAGTTACCTCTTTGTTATTATGTCTAACTATGGAAAGATCCAGCAGGCCTCTGACGGCTCTTATCAGCTCATTTTAGATCATGGTGATGTCGAGAAGGTACTCGCTTTTTCAAACCGCCCCTATCGGTTAGTACAGCATGACACAGGCGAAGCTCTCAAAACCATGTGGTCAGAGGGTAATAACTCCTTTGCTGAGGATCCTCCTAATGCTACTGTAATTATCAATCAACAGCTACAAACCATCGTTCTCCTAAACATGAATGTTGTAGGAGATCAAACGGTCTTTACTATTCGTGCAGATGGCCCTCAGTCTCTTGTAGAAGCTTCTGGGCTCACACAAGTGTTTGTGGATGACAGAAATGAGTGCGATGAATGCGGTCCATTTCCTGATAAAGGGTGATTGGCTAAATGATATTTAAGGGAAGGGTCAAACGTCTCTCTTTTCAGATCGAAAATAGAGTATAGAGAAATAAAGAAAGCTTTAAAAATTGGAAGAGCTAGAAGAGTCAACCTCTCGTCAAAGATGAGGAAATAACTCTTTATGTGAAACCCGTCCCCCTAATGGGGTGACGGATCCCTTCAATTCCATTTTGTTTATTGATTTTATTTTGATTAAACTCTTATAGAAGTAATAAAAACAAAAATGGAGAAACCCATGTTAAAATCAGTCACATTCGCAGCCCTTCTTTTATTTAGTTTAGCAAGTTGTGGTGCTTCGAAGTCTCCCTCTTCTCAAAAAGGAAAGGCTAGTTACCTTTTTGTCATTATGTCAAACTATGGAAAAATCCAGCAAGCATCTGATGGAACTTATCAGCTTACTTTAGATCATGGAGATGTTGAGAAAGTGCTCGCTTTTTCTAATCGTCCCTATCGATTAGTACAACATGACACAGGTGAAGCGCTTAAAACTATGTGGTCAGAGGGGGGCAATTCTTTTGCTGAAGATCCTCCAAACGCTACCGTGATTATTAATCAACAGCTTCAAACTATTGTTCTACTTAATATGAATGTTGTAGGAGATCAAACAGTTTTCACTATTCGTGCAGACGGGCCCCAGTCTCTTGTAGAAGATTCTGGTCGCACTCAATTATTTGTGGATAATTCTCCATCGTCTTATTTGTTTTAGTGTAGGTATATTTAATGGAGAAGATTAATTTGAGGGGACACTCAAATGCCTCTCTTTTCAGATCGAAAATAGAGTATAGAGAAATAAAGAAAGCTTTAAAAATTGGAAGAGCTAGAAGAGCCAACCTCTAGTCAAAGACGAGGACGTCCCTCTTTATGTAAAACCGCTTCTTGAGTAAGGATGGCGGATCCCTTCAATTCCATTTTGTTTATTGACTTTATTTTGATTAAATTCTTATAGAAGTAATAAAACCCAAAATGGAGAAACCCATGTTAAAATCTGTTACTTTTGCAGCCCTTCTTTTATTTAGTTTGGCAAGTTGTGGTGCTTCGAAGTCACCCTCTTCTCAAAATGGAAAAGCTAGCTACCTCTTTGTCATCATGTCAAACTATGGGAAGATCCAGCAAGCATCTGATGGAACTTACCAGCTTACTTTAGATCATGGAGATGTCAGCGATTCCCGCTGAGCATTTTTTAGAGGAAGAAAAAATTCAGCTTTCGTAAACTTCTGACGATCTTAAATCTATTCAAAGGGTCGAATATGATATCGTCATTCAGAAAG
>Ga0208646_1000054_pt1 | contig 77357 bp, 67 predicted proteins | sample AntAceMetag02UK8_FD_184762 | JGI IMG/M metagenome (GOLD analysis project Ga0208646, IMG submission 184762) | Saline lake microbial communities from Ace Lake, Antarctica - Antarctic Ace Lake Metagenome 02UK8 (SPAdes) (version 2) | ecosystem: Environmental > Aquatic > Non-marine Saline and... | reverse complement strand
GATGCGCTCAACTTTAAAGACAGACCTTATGTGAGGAAATCAAAAGTTGTGACCCAATTGTAAAAATAACTTACGTAACTATCTGTATTACAATATATTGGCTAGTTCCGTTTTCAAGTTGGGTTAAAACTAAAAAAGCCTCGCAATAGCGAGGCTTTTTTAGTTTTAAGACATTTTAGAAATCGCCTTTTCCAACTGCTGTTGCTTTTGGTGTTGATAATATACTTTTGGTGAGGCCGCTCTTTCGCGACAATTCATAATATCACATCGCTCACACGTTTTATTGACTTCTCGTCTATTGATTTGCTTATCATTTAAGAATGGCAACTGCTTCTTGTGCTCCTCGGTCATAAGGAAACCGAGGTTTACACTAACGACCTCACTGTTGTTAGATATATTGGGAAATGCAATAGAAATACACATATCGCTATTGTTATTGTCGTGATACTTAGAAATTTGTGTCTGAACCACATACTCAGGTTTGTCTTCATCTCTAAAGATTTGGTTTACGCTTTCAAGGCTTATCCAACGTCTACAATAATGCTCACTCAGTCCATTGCCGTGTGGATTATGCTGACCTGATAAATGTAGTTCTTTTGTTAATGTGAATTTCTTCCCATCGTCTTCACCCAAAAAGCGCAGGAAGAAAAGGTTCTTCACACCAAAATGCGCGGGAAGAATATTGGTTAACCGCTGGAGTAGCATTTCAGGCGTCACGTCGTAACTTGATGAAAGCGCCATAAACTTTTCTGCGTTCCATTCCTTTAAGGAAGTGAACCCTTTCACATCCTTTACAAATCGCGCTTCCGGCATCATCAGTGCTGCCGCAAAGTAAGACGCCTTATGATTGTTTAAGAGGGCCTCAAAATCGAACTGACCAATTGGCGGAGTACTCGCGGGCCTCTTTTTTAATTTCAGCCACTGGAAAGCAATCTCTCTGGCCAACAAAAAGTTTTTCTGTCCAGAATTTAATCCGTTATTGATGAGCAACAGTCGCTCTTTACTTTTGTATAATGAGCGAACATCCTTTAATAATTCCTCCTCAGCCAACCCTTCAAAACTAACTCTTACGCCAATTTGAAGTAAAATTTCTGTGAGTGTTTTTTCTGTAAAAGGTATATCACTCAGCTCAGGAAACTCCAAGTTCAAGTTATGTACAGAAAGCTCTAGCTCACTGAAATAATTATTTTGTAGTTCTTGATAAGACCTTAACGCCGCATAGTAGAACTGCTCCTGCTTCAATTCGAAATTTCTCGATATCTGTAGAATGGTATTGATGAAGGCATTTATTTTTTCAGGATCTTGCGATACAATTTCTACAAGTTTTTGCGGATTTAATCCAAAGTCCATTAGCGGAAAGGCTTTGAAGAAATCAGATTGAATGAGCCCGATGATCGGCTGCAACTTCCTCGGCACTTTTAAAGAAACCAATTCATCGTACGGAACTTCAAGTGCATCGGAGAGCAACATGATTTTATCTGCCTTAGGGTATTTCTTTCCGTTTTCTATTTCGCTGAGATAGGAAATTGACATACCCGTTCTATCCTTCAATTCTTGATACGTAATCTGTTTCTCCTGTCGGATCTCTTTGATTTTGAGACCAAAAATATGTTTCAGCTCAAAGATTTCATTTCCCATCAAACAAAAATACGTAAAGAATGCGAAATATTTTATTTAGCGAATTTTCGCTGTTTATAATATTTCGCTATATTAGCGATATATAAACACTTCAAAGAATGAACACAGCTATCCTAAACACACCGCTTGGCCTAGTAATGAATAATGACATTCAACAAAACTTTCCTGAAATTCTCAATGCTAGTGCAATGGATTTCATTATTGCGCTTCATGAAAAATTCAATCATAAGAGATTGAGCCTCCTACAGCAGCGTGTTATGTCAGCTGATCTAAAGACTAATCAATTGAAGGATAACCTTGATCAGTTAGACTGGGAGGTAAATAATATTCCTGAAGAACTACTAAATGCTTCTTCTTCACTCAAATTATCTGCAACTGCAATCGATAAATATGATGCCTCCTCAAGTAACGTGAAGCAGTTGATCGTGAGGCTAGAAGGAAAGTCTTACGAGGAAAACTGTCAAGAACATCAAGCTATTTTCAATTTTATAAGAAGTACTGAGGTTGCAAGCGCTATTTATTTTGAACCGAGACATATTGCAACAGAAGAAGCAGATCTGAATATTCATGAGTTAAACGCTAGCGCTACGTTATATGATTTCGGACTATATTTCTTCAATAATGCCTACGAACTCATCAATTTGGGTAAGACCCCATGTTTTTCAATTTCCGGAATATCTACTTCCGAAGATGCAAAGTGGTGGAACGATGTGTTTGTTTTTGCACAAAGCTATTTGGGACTCCCAAGTGGAACCCTTAAAGTTCAAGTCGACCTTGGTGCTGTTCTCGCAATTAAAAACATCAACGCTATTCTCTTTGAGTTAAAGAATCATTTAGCTCAAATCAGCTTTAGTGTAAGAACATATCTCGAATCACATGTGCAAATTCATTTTCAATCATCGAAAATGACAATGCCCAATCTTGATCAGCTTTCAGTATCATCCCCTTTTTTGACAGATGTTCTAGACCTTATAATTCATAAATCCCACGGAATAGGTATTCCATGCATCGTCGATACCCGTATTTCTAAAGAAAGAAAAATGTCTTTTCAACCAGATTTAAAATACTTATTGGAAAGAGGTTTTGACGGTACATTTATTAATGATCAGCACGAAGTACTCGCTATCAATAATTTAATGTTGGATAAGCTTAATCAATTAGACAACAAGCGTTTTGATGTCTCCCCTGCGTCTGTTGATTTAGTGCGAACTCCAACTGGAACGATCACAGAAATTGGTGTTAATCAATGTCTAAATGCCTTCAGAAAGAATATCGGCGGATCCCTCGATTCAATGGTGACTGACCAGTCTTTAGAAGGACTTATTCTGAAACAATGGATAAACCATGAATGCAAGACGGTAAGTGGAAAAACAATTGACTTTAACTATTGTCTAGCCATCCGCTAGAAGAACGTAAGTCATTGTATGATTTAGTAATATTAAGAGGACAATGCCGGACCAGAGTGTGCGGCATTTTTTAGTTCCAAGTAAGCTTACTTCTCTGATTCCAGTACTTTTCCGAATCCATTTTCACGTTGCTTAGCACCATGAGATCTGCCATATCAAGCGCTACCTTTTTTGCCGTCACATTTGATCTTAAATGCGCTTCTGTTACGGCTCCACTCAGGACGGTCGTAACAAAATCTTCTTGCATTATATAAGCCAATGCTATCGCATCGACAGACACCTGATGTTTAGCTGCCACCGATCCTAAAATTTTTACGAATGCTTCGTCATTTCGAGAGGTCAGCCTACCATTGGCCAGTCCCTCTTTAACAATAACGCCAAGCCCATTGTCATACGCTTTTTGCAAAGCAGGTCTTACTGCTTGCTCCAAAAGGTTAAATGTGGCTTGTACTGAACCAAAAAGAGGACTTCCTCCAATACGGACTTTCATGGCATCCCGTAAAACTTCTGCTTGATTTGGGCCACTAAGGGAAAGCCCAATAACATATCCTTTGTGCCGTATTTCTTCTAGTTTTTCAAGGACTGCTCTGTTTTCCAAAACACCACTTTCAAATGTTGCTGAGTGGATTTGATACAATTTCAAATTGGCCCCCAATCTTTCTTTGCTTTCGGGCCATTGCTGAGCTAATCTATCGATGGTGTGATCTTTTATTTCGTGAACGCTGGCATCTATTTCCCATTCGGCGGTATAATAGTAGCCCCACTTCGACCCGACATTCAAGTGTCTTCCATAAGTCGAGTCCTTCAACCACCTTCCAAGAAATTGCTCTGCCTTGCCATAAGACTGGGCTGCATCTATGTAGGTAATCCCAAAATCGACCGCTTTTTGAAGCATATGCTGTGCGTGCGCTTCCATTTTTTCCTCAGACGTATCTATCACGTCTTCATTGTGACTCAAATTAATATATCCTGGACGACCCAGAGCCGCCATACCCAACCCAATTTGAGATACTTTAAAAGAAGATTCACCGAATTGCACTTGCTTCATGACCTTTTTATTTTACACCTTCAAAGACTTTAGACATCTTTGTCAACAGAATTTGAAATTAACGAGTATTATTTCTAAAGCAATGAATATTTAAGACAAATGGCCACTTTAGTATTTTATTAATTCTTATCCTAGATTATTTAAATCGCTTAAAAAAGAGAGCGTTAGGTAAATATCCCTTGCTACGATCCCATTTAACCCACTCAATATGAACCAATTCCTAGGACAAATCGCACTTATTGTTGCTAACTATGATGAAGCCATTGCATACTACACCAAAACTTTACAGTTTCAGCTCTTAGAAGATACTGATAGGGGTAATGGCAAAAGATGAGTTAGGGTGCGGCCTAAAGGTGAAGGAGGTTGTGAAATTCTTTTAGCTCAAGCTAAAAATGAAGCACAAATGGAATACGTTGGCAAACAAGGAGGTGGAAGAGTATTCTTATTCCTATATACTGATGATTTTGATAGAGACTACCTCCACATGAAGTCAATGGACGTAGATTTCGTCGAAGAACCTCGAATAGAACCTTTTGGCAAGGTGGTAGTATTTAAAGATCTCTATGGCAACAAATGGGACTTTATTGAAAACCGATGAATGGGGTCTATTCCTCGATGATAATAACCAATTCAAACTATTTTGTAACCTCAATAAAATATACTCGTATATTCGTACATCAACTATTGATATATCAATATATGAAACTCAAAGAAGTCATTTTATTTCAGATTGAAAAAACATCTAAAGCCGCTCGTAAATACTCCCAAGCTGCCTTTGACGACAAAAAAATTGACATTACCGTTGATCAATGGGTACTGCTAAAGGTCATTGAGGAAAATGAAGGTGCCTCACAGAAAGAGATCGCCGAGTATGCGGTGAAAGACGGTGCATCCGTTACTCGGATTCTTGACTTGTTAGAAAAAAAACAGCTCGTCATGAGAGAACCTATTCAGAATAATAGAAGACAATACGCCATCCACTTGTCAGAAAAAGGCCGAATTTTTATTGATGCCCATATAGATTTAATTAGTCAGCACCGAGCAAAAAGCCTTGATGGATTTGCACAATCAGAAATAGACCAACTTCATTCATTCTTAATTCGTATTCAACAAAACATGCGTTAACAATTTTTATAATTTTTTAATTGATATATCAATCATTTCAACATGTTCTTTATAACTCAATACATTCTTCTCTAAACGCTTGCAATGACTGCTCCTAACCCTACTGACCTACAATCAAAAGCTATTCAAGTTGATAAAATGACAATATTATGGCAACATCAAAACGAGCTCATCTATTTTAAAGTGACTTCTTCCTCGAATGGCTGAATAGCCCTTGGACTAAATAACACCAGGAAGCTTACTGGTATGTATTTGGTAATGGGTTGGTGTAATGATTCCTCCACCAAAGTAGTTGCGCATTATGTTTTTTCGCCTGGAGACTATAGGGCCTTGTCCTCCTTTGGAGAAAAAGACAATCTACAAAAACACCATGTGATGCGCACAGATGAAGGCACTGCAATGACTTTTACACTCGCTAAGAAAAGCATCAATGACTACACCAAAAGCCTGAAAATAGGTCAAAACATCTTCCTGACACTGGCTTACAGCAACCATAAGGACTTCAAGCATCATTCGGAATTTCGAAAAACAATTAAAATCAAACTATAAATACACAGATCATGAAAACAATTATCATCCTTCTTTTAACGTTCAATTCCTTTTTCAGCATGTCGCAAAATTCAGAAGAAAAGGCTATTGTAAAATTGATTACAGGCTTTGAGTTAGCTACCGCAAAACAAAATGTATCCTTACTTGAGCCGTTGCTTAATAAACATTTCAGAGTAACAATGAACCAATTGTTTGGAAGCACAGAAGTCACTGTCATGGATCGCTCCACCTACCTGCAGAAGGTTCGAGAGAAAATATTTGGAGGCGAGAAAAGGGAAATTTCTATTATCACTACGATTGTTTCAGGTAACACAGCTGTAGCGGTTGTGAAATTCGTTGGTCAAAAGATGAGCTTTCAATCAATACTGTCCTTTGTAAAGAATAAAAATGGTCTTTGGGAACTAGTGGAAGATATTCCAACGATTGTCGCTTCCTAGAAATGAAACCAATGTATTATACGGTAAGTATGGGCAGCACGTTAACAAAAAGGGTAGCTCAATATCATGAACTACCCCTTTCGTATGTGAACCCTAGTTACCCGCTCGAACCCCACATACATGAATGAAAAATGTAACTCATTCATAATGATTACCCGATAGCGGGATTTTATGAATTTTTCAAATGAACTTGTTATTTTATTACCGAAATCACTTCCCCGCGCCCTCAATGATCTCGTCTACTACCTCCGGATTCAAGAGCGTAGAAGTGTCTCCCAACTGATCTGATTCACCCGAAGCAATCTTCCTAAGTATCCTCCGCATAATCTTACCAGATCGGGTCTTTGGCAAACCAGGCACTATTTGCACCTTATCAGGCTTAGCTATTGGTCCAATGATCTTACTTACTGTTTCTCGAATCTCATTTATTAGGTTTCCTTTAGTTCTTCCTTCCAAATCACAAATGACAAACGCATAAATACCCTGTCCTTTAACAGGGTGAGGATATCCTACAACAGCAGATTCAATAACCTTCGGATGTTCATTGATAGCGTTCTCTACCTCGGCCGTTCCCATTCTATGACCTGACACATTCATGACATCATCTACCCGTCCAAGTATTCTAAAATACCCATCATGATCTCTTTTGGCTCCATCTCCGGTAAAGTACATACCCGGATAAGTTGAAAAATAAGTTTGTCGACATCTATCATGATCGCCATATGTTGTGCGAAGCATAGATGGCCATGGAAATTTTATACATAAATTTCCCTCAACATTGTTGCCTTTGAGTTCATTTCCCTCTGGATCGACAATAACTGGAATGATTCCTGGTAGCGGCAAGGACGCATGAGCAGGTTTATTTGGCGTCACTCCTGCCAGCGCAGATATCATGATTCCTCCTGTTTCAGTTTGCCACCACGTATCTACTAATGGGCAATTCCCCTTCCCAATATGGTCATGATACCAATGCCAAGCCTCCTCATTAATGGGCTCTCCAACTGACCCAATGACTTTCAAAGAATCTAAACTATATTGTTCAAGAGGTGCCAACCCATAAGCTTGTAATGCTCTTATTGCTGTTGGGGCAGTATAAAACTGATTAACCTTATGCTTATCCACAACTTCCCAAAACCTCCCAGGAGTAGGATAAGTTGGTACGCCTTCAAACATGAGTGTCGTCGCTCCGGCCAATAATGGACCATAAACTATATAGGAATGGCCAGTAATCCAGCCAACATCAGCGGTACACCAATAAACATCTCCTGCGCTATATTGAAATACATTCACGAATGAGTAATAGGTATAAACCATATAACCTCCACACGTATGAACAACCCCTTTTGGCTGACCAGTCGACCCTGAAGTATACAGTATGAAAAGCATATCTTCAGCATCCATTTCCTCTGCTGGACAGTCAGTAGGTAAACCCTCGATGGCCTCATGCCACCACAAGTCACGACCCGCTTTCATTGTCACCTCTAATCCTGTTCGCTGAAAAACGATTACTTTATCGATCGTCGTTGTTTTTTCCAAAGCTTCATCAACCACCTCCTTCACCGGAATTGACTTTGCCCCACGGTAGTTCCCATCAGCTGTCAACACCATTTTTGCTTCACAATCATTGATTCTATCGGCTAGCGAAGTGGATGAGAAACCTGCAAAAACCACGGAGTGTACCGCCCCAATTCTAGCGCAAGCCATCATAGCAATTGCCGCTTCTGGTACCATAGGCATATAGATAATAACACGATCTCCCTTCTTAATGCCATTTGCTTTCATCGCATTAGACAACTGACACACCTTCTCATACAATTGTCGATAAGTCAATGTGACAGCTTCGTCTCCTGGCTCATTGGGTTCCCAGATGATTGCAGGTGAATCACCGATCGTGAACAAATGACGATCGAGCATATTCTCGGTAATGTTGAGTTTCCCGTTTACAAACCACTTCACATCTGGCTCCTCAAAATTCCACTCAAGATCTTTTTCCCATTTCTTTTTCCAATGAAATGATTCCGCAATACGCGACCAAAACTGTTCAGGATGAAGAACACTCTTTTGATATTCGTGAATGTACCCACTCAGGGTTTGTATTTTATGACTCATAAAAAATCGTTTTACTTAAGGATCTTTAATTTAATTAATGGTCCGAAGCTTTTCCCACTCCACGAGGATATCTTATACTTTCTACCATTTCTTGTACTTCCATTGGCGGTGCAGGGAAGAATCGGGAAATACCAATAGATATGAAAAAATTGACCAGCATAGCAATACTCCCAAATCCCTCTGGAGAAATACCAAACCACCAGTCCGACTGATCACCACCTCCAAAAGCGTCAAATTTGAACTTCGCCATATAGAAGAGCATGAGCAATATGCCAACCACCATTCCTGCAATAGCGCCTTCTTTATTCATTCTTTTATCAAAAATTCCTAAAATAATTGCTGGAAAAAAAGATGCTGCGGCCAAACCGAAGGCCAGCGCCACCACAGCCGCAACAAAACCAGGCGGATTGATACCAAAATATCCCGCAATAATAACCGCAACTAAAGCCCCAACTCTTGCCCAAATCAGTTCTTCTTTATCTGATATATTTGGCTTGATTTGCTTTTTGATCAAATCGTGAGAGATGCTTGCTGAGATAACCAGTAACAAGCCCGCCGCAGTAGATAAAGCTGCCGCTAGTCCGCCAGCCGCAACAAGCCCCACCACCCAATTAGGCAAATTGGCAATCTCCGGGTTGGCCAGCACAATAATATCTCTGTCTATAATAAGTTCGTTTTCTTCACCCGCCAAGTATTGTATTCTTCCGTCCCCATTTTTATCCTCAAACTGTAGTAGACCTGTAGACTCCCAATTGGTAAACCACTCAGGCATACTGCTATACTCCGCATTAGAAACGGTTTGAATTAAATTGGTTCGTGCAAAAGCGGCGATAGCCGGAGCAGTGGTAAACAAGACCGCTATCAAAATCAACGCCCATCCGGCAGAAATACGGGCATCTTTTACTTTTGGAACAGTGAAAAATCTTACAATGACATGTGGCAACCCTGCGGTACCGACCATAAGGGCTAAAGTGATAGCGAACATATCCACCATAGATTTGGAGCCTATTGTATACTCGGCAAACCCGAGTTCTTTATGCAACCCATCCAGCTTATCGAGCAGATAAGTACCATCTGACAACTGTCCACCAAAACCTATTTGCGGAATAATATTATCCGTAAGCTGCAGAGATATAAAAAAAGCAGGAACCATAAAGGCGAATATCAAAACGCAATATTGTGCGACCTGTGTATAGGTGATGCCTTTCATGCCTCCAAGGACTGCATAAAAGAAAACCATGGCCATGCCGATATAAACGCCATAGTCTATGGGTACTTCCAGAAATCGAGAAAAAACTACGCCAACTCCACGCATCTGACCAGCCACATAAGTGAAAGAAATCAGTATGGCACAAATGACCGCAACCGTTCTCGCTACATTAGAATAGTAGCGATCACCAATAAAATCCGGAACGGTGAATTTCCCAAATTTGCGAAGATACGGTGCCAATAGAAGCGCCAATAATACATATCCACCGGTCCAGCCCATGAGGTATACAGCTCCATCATAACCCATAAAAGAGATAAGACCAGCCATGGAAATAAAAGAAGCTGCGCTCATCCAGTCTGCGGCAGTTGCCATGCCATTGGCCAATGGCGACACGTCTCCACCAGCTACATAAAAATCCTTCGTCGATGAGGCTCTTGCCCAAATAGCAATACCTATATAAAGCGCGAAAGTAATACCTACAATTACAAATGTCCAGGTTTGTACCTCCATCAGTCTTTCTCCTCTAAATCAAATTCCTTATCAAGCTTATTCATCAACCTGACGTAGATGAATATCAGTATGACGAAAGTGTATATCGATCCTTGCTGAGCAAACCAAAACCCAAGCTTAAATCCTCCTATTCGAATGTTATTTAAGGCATCCACAAAAAGGATCCCTGCACCGAAAGAAACTATAAACCATACTGATAAAAGCACAGCGAGATATTTGAGATTCTTATGCCAATATTGCTTGAGTTTGTCATCCATGTGGTTAATTGTCTATTGATTATCCCAGTAAAATAATAGGAATAATCCAACCCAAAGTAAAGAACCTTCATGATTGACGATTATCCCACAGTATTTGGACGAATGTCTATCTCATTCCCGCTTTAATCAAGCGATGAAGTATTATATCAGAAGGAAAATTCAGGTAAACATAGGAGCTTCATTTTCCACCAAATTATCAAAAAATTGCGATAATGAATTAGCATTGATCCAAAAAAATTGCTTATAACACAAACTCAACAAAAATGGCCGTCGACGCACCCAACAAGCTGATCAATATTTTGCGCCAAGCAAATCGATGCTCCGGACTTGATTCAACGAAAATCGTGGTAGATATATGAAGAAAACTTCCTGATACGAACCCAAAAAGATAAAATAAAGTTGGTTCTGATAAAGCCAGTATTTGATCGCTCATTAACAATCCAAGTGGTGATGCCAAGCTGAATAAAATAAGGATCATCCACGAACTTGCTTTGAATTTCCCTCCACCAACGACGGTCGCCATCAGCGCAAAAGCAGCGGGCATCTTATGTAACACAATTCCCAAAAGCAATGAATACGATTCATGTTTCTCATGAAACGGGGAATCATGTGTTAGCAATGCCCCTTCTAATAAAGAATGAATGGTTAAGCCAATTAATAAGGAAGTTTTAAAAGAAGCTGATATTTCCCCGTGACTATGAAAGTGACCATGCTCTACGCCGGCAGTTAAGTGCTCCAAAAACTGCTGAAAAAAGAATCCGCCAAGCACCCATAAGCCTATAATCATAGGGTCCTCAGCCAAAGTAAATACTTCTGGTAAAATATGGATGATGGTTATCGAAAAAAGAAAGGATCCCGCGAAGATTAATGGATTCTTAATATTCGACGATGTAATTCCAATGTACCTCACCGAGATTCCACTAATGAAAGTGAGGAAGAATAAAATGCTGAATATTAACGCCATTAATTAAAAAATGCAATTTGCCATTGTCTCTTATCTCTACCAAACAAAACTGACAAGTAAAAAAATTCAATCCGTATTATGAACCTTTGTTGATCTCTGAAATTTTATCTTTCATTCCACTAGAAACATAGGTATCTATAGCTCCCCGCGCATCTGTGAAGATTAGAAAAATATCAAAATTAGCCTTTTTGGACAACTTTATGGATTCTTGTACACCAAGCACCATACATGCCGTGGCGTAAGCATCTGCTTCCGTACATTTTTTCATAAATACAGTAGCACTTAATAAAGTATGGTCAGTACTAAAACCTGTTCTTGGATCAATAGTATGAGCGATAAGTCTACCCTCTCTCTCGTAATAATTACGGTAATTCCCAGAAGTGGCCATCGATAAAGTATTCATATTGACTACTGCAAAAAGCTTTTGCTCATCTTGTTCAACCAAAGGGTTCTCAATACCAATTCTCCAAGGAGTATGATTTAAGCTATTTCCTCTGGTTCGAACCTCTCCTCCTATTTCCACCATATAGTTGTACACCGCATTGTTCTCCAAAAATTGAGCAACCAAATCCACTGCATAACCTTTGGCTATCGCACTAAAATCTAGATACATACTCGTATCCATATGATAGCTTTTATTCCGTTTATTTATTTTTTCGAAACCCACCTGATCTAGTAAATCATTAATTTCAGCAGAGTCAACGCTAACGATCATTTTATTTGGGCCAAATCCCCACTTATTCACAATAGGACCGATCGTTGGATCAAAAGTTCCCTCTGTTTGTTCCCAAACAATCAAGCTTGTGGTCATCACGTCTTCAAAAAGAATGCTCGGATATTTAAGGCTGCCGGTGGTATTTAAAGTAGATATCTCGGAATTGGGGATATAAGTGGACAGTGACTCATTGAATACCGCCAAAACCGAATCTATCTTGGCATTACAAGGGTGCATGTTTTTACCGACATATTTTACATTGTAGTTGATAATGCCCATAGTAACGCCATTGAGACTAATAACCTCATCTTTATTAAAATATTCTTGGTAAAGGATGACAGAAATAGCCGCCAATAACATACTTCCCACGACGATAAATCGGCTCTTCATTAATTGATTAGGATTAACATTTTAGATTTTACTTGTAAAACAGCAAAACTTACTGCAATGATAAAAGATAATGACGGTCGGATTCTAATTCAGATTATCTTTAATTTGTATATCTATAATTTTAGACTGGTACCAAACGACAAAAGCTCATTATCCAATATTACAAACTTGGTTTTGGCGCTGGATCATTTCAATCAAACATGAGAGAGGATTATTTAAGTGGAGATGGTGAGGAGTTAAACAACTCGGACAAGGAGATTGATAAAGCTTTACGACCACTCAGTTTTGACGATTTCGCCGGTCAAGAAAAGATCAAAGCGAACCTGAAGATTTTTGTGGAAGCAGCTAAAAGAAGAACAGAGTCGCTGGATCACGTTCTTCTTCATGGTCCTCCTGGGCTCGGTAAGACAACCCTTTCGCATATTATTGCTAACGAACTGGGCTCAAACATAAAGATTACCTCTGGGCCAGTATTAGACAAACCCGGTGAGCTTGCAGGTCTTTTGACCAATCTTGAAGATCACGATGTATTGTTCATCGATGAAATTCATCGGTTAAATCCGGTAGTTGAAGAATACCTCTATTCGGCCATGGAGGATTTTAAGATAGATATTATGTTGGATTCCGGACCAAATGCCCGATCTGTACAAATCGGACTCAATCCTTTTACTTTGATTGGAGCAACAACAAGATCAGGACTTTTGACCGCTCCTCTTCGTGCTCGATTTGGCATCAATGCTCGTTTAGAATATTATGACGCTAAGTTGCTTTCAGGAATTATACGCAGATCGGCGGACATTTTAGAGTCTCCAATAGAGGAAGAAGCTGCTTATGAAATAGCGCGGCGAAGCAGAGGCACGCCTAGAATTTCAAATAATTTACTAAGAAGAACACGCGATTTTGCACAGGTAAAAGGGGATGGATCTATCACAATGGAGATTGCAAGAATAGCCCTTGAAGCGCTCAATGTTGATGATCATGGTTTGGACGAAATGGACAATAGAATCCTTACAACCATAATAGAAAAATTCAAAGGAGGTCCTGTGGGTTTATCCACCATTGCCACGGCGTGTGGAGAAGAATCCGAAACGATAGAAGAAGTGTACGAGCCTTTCCTAATTATGGAGGGCTTTTTAAAACGGACGTCAAGGGGTAGAATGGCCACAGAGATTGCCTATCGCCATCTCGGCATGATTCCTCCTCAGCGAATGGGCTCTTTGTTTGAATAATTTAAAATTCCATAATACCGAGGTAGTTAAAAAAATTGCCACAGACCTGGGCTTCTCCTTTTGTGGAATCTCAAAAGCGGAATTTCTAAGTGAAGAAGCTCCCAAGGTAGAAGAATGGCTTAAAAGAGGCTATCAAGGGAAAATGTCTTATCTCGAAAATCATTTTGATAAACGACTTGATCCTACGCTTTTAGTCCCCGGTGCTAAGTCCGTGGTATCGCTTATTTATAACTACTTCCCAGAAACTGACCACAATGAAGGTCAATCAATAAAACTGGCCAAATACGCTTACGGACAGGATTACCATTTTGTAATCAAAGACAAGCTCAGACTTTTTATGGAGCAGATTTATGATCAAATTGGACAAGTGGAAGGCAGGGCTTTCGTCGATTCTGCACCCGTTCATGAACGAGCTTGGGCGGCAAAAGGCGGACTTGGTTGGGTTGGTAAAAATTCCTTATTGCTCAATAGGCAAATGGGCAGCTTTTTCTTTATTGCGGAGCTTATCATAGATCTAGCATTGGAGCCCGACGGGCCAATGAAAGATTATTGTGGAACCTGCACAGCATGTCAAGATGCTTGTCCGACTGATGCCATTCCAGAACCATTCGTGGTTGATGGAAGCAAATGTATTTCCTATTTGACCATAGAACTAAAGGATCAAATACCTTCAGAATTTCAGGATAAAATGAACGGTTGGGCGTTCGGTTGCGATATTTGTCAGGATGTGTGCCCTTGGAACAGATTTTCACAACCACACAAGGAGCCTGCTTTTAAGCCGCAAGGCTGGGAGAATTTTAAAGAAAATGAATGGCAAGAAATGACCAGAGAAGTTTTTCAAAAAGTATTTAAGAAGTCGGCAGTGAAGCGTACCAAGTTTGAAGGGTTACAGCGAAATGTGAAGTTTATTAGAAATAGGTAGCCCTACATTCATTGCAAAATGAATCCAATTCGACTTTGATTCTGCAAGTACGTATTCTTTGAATCAATCTTTTTGAACAACGATTCATTGCCAAACCTAGACTCCTGTTTATCAATAATATTTATAAAATTAAAAGAGTCTGCTCTGTAGGTGTATTCATAAAAAAATATGGTTGCTTTTGTCTTGAACTTGGCTAATTTCAATCCTAGTTCTATTGCAAATGGATATGATAATACGTTCTCATACTTGTACTTTTCTACATACAAATATCTGAAGTTTGTAATCGTACTTATCACCAAATGTTGATTCTCTACACTTGGCGAGCCCCCATATAGCAAACCAGTTGAGGCCCCAATATGAGCAAGCTGATATTCGTATTGCCAATAACCGGTTAAACCAAGCTGATAAATAGGAACTTCGTCATAGCCGGTAGGATTAACAACCCCTAAATCAGCACTATAGAGAAATTGCCTTTTTTGTAAAATAGTATTCACATCAAATTGGCCAAAAGATTTGCCAAAACCCAAGGCCATTTGTGTTGGTAGATACTCATCATTAAAGTCAATATTAATCAAGTAATTAAAAAATTTGCTATGATAGTAAAAATTACCAGTTAGGAAGGCATCAACATCCGTCATTGCATTACCAATATTAAATAAATCGTCTGCTTCATGTTTTAGCTCCGCAGAAAACGCAAAAAAGCTCAGTATCGTACTCAATTTTGCATTGGCGCTACATGCACAGCATACCAATACCAAATAAACTAGCTTTTTGAACCGAGACACTAATATCGCCTTTTCAATCATGGCTGTAGCTGTCTTAAAATCAAACTAACTGTGAACTGAGCTTGAATGAAGTAGAGTTTATCTGAAAATTCACCTAGACTTTTAGCACTATTAAAACCTCTTTCATTAAAATGGGCGTCATAATTAATGACTTCACTTGTGAAATCTGATTGAACAGCCGCAAAATTCCTACATCGTCAAATAAACTAATTTGAAATTCTACTTTAGCATAGGCTTGCATTGTCTGTATATAATTAATCGAGAATCTATTTGATATCAATGATTCGAGTCTACCTTCGTCATAATTCAACATGGCTCTTCTCAGCCCAGTATGCGAAGTACCGATAGCGTATGACAAACCAAATGAGTATATATACTTCCCTTTTTTTATCTCCGCATCAGGATTGATCCCGACTTGCGAAGCTGTTAAATTATCAGTACCCAAGTTGGTGGCCGCTTCACGCTCCTTTAAGGCAAATACTCGATTAGTGAGAAAGAAATGAATGTTGAACTCTTTGATAGAAAAACCAGAAGAGATCAGGAATCGTTGAACTTGAAAATGCTCATTAAAGTAAAGACCAAAGCGAAATTTAAACCTTGGGTCTATTTGATATTCTAATTGATGCCGAATGAAAAAATCATGATCTTCCACATAGTTTTCAAGTGAAAGGTTTAATGACTTTCGTTTAAAACTGCCATGATAATACAAAGCGCTCGATGTTAGGCTTAGTTGTCCTTGAGAATAAAATGCTAGAAGTATAAGTCAAAAAACGAACAAATATTTTACCATCTGACAACCGTAGAATCTTTGAGCATTCTTCCGTCACTTAGCGTGACTAAAGAAATAAAACCTATTGAATCTCCCAAAGCCTTTTGGGTGAAATACAAATCAATAAGTTTCCTTTTATTTTGTAAAGAACTATCCACTGATTGATACAAGCCATGATCACCTCCAAGAGCCAAGAAATATGGTGTCAGGTTTTGACCTTTCTCATAATCTTGGGTAGCAAACAGAGAATAAATTTCGACTGCTAGTATATGGTCAATCAAAAATGAATAATCCTCATCTTATGAGGTTGCGTTTGAAATGGCTATGAACGGAAGTGCCCTTGATGACAAACGGGCAAGGAGTGAATCACCTGCTTCTTGTGTTATTAGCAAGGAGAGGTTTTCTCTGTTGATGAACTCTGCATTCCCTTTTTTACTATCAAAAGCCTTAATATTAATTCTTTGCGTAGCAACAGGAATGGTAAATATTTCACCACAGCACATTACTGAAAATGGCGCAAGATGAATGATAGCAATGATCATTAGAAAAGCACGTAAATTTTTAGGCACAAAGCGGATTTTATATAATCCTTGACAAGGGTTGGCTATTAATGGTTGGAACTTCAAAAAATATTCAGCAACAAAATCTATAACACTTCAGATAATTTAACTTACCCTGGCAATATGAAAATTCTTTACTTCATCGATTTACTGGGGACGATGGTTTTCGCCATCTCTGGAGCTCTAACAGCATCTGATAAAAAAATGGACGTTTTTGGTATTAGTTCCGTTGCGTTTATTACCGCACTGGGCGGAGGCACATTACGAGATTTATTGCTTGGAAAAACTCCGGTGGGATGGATTACGGAAATCAACTACCTCCTAATGATATTACTGGGAATTGTTTTCGCACTAATATTCCGAAAGTATGTACAGAAACTTCGTAGAACATTTTTTCTTTTTGATACCATTGGCATTGCCGTCTTTACAATACTCGGGTTGCAAAAGGCCTTAAATGCTGGTGTCTCTCCGGTCATTTGCGTAATGATGGGTATGATATCGGCAGTTTTCGGTGGGGTAATTCGAGACATTGTCTGCAATGAAATTCCTTTGATCTTTCGGAAAGATTTTTATGCCGTGACATGCCTTATTGGCGGCTTCCTTTATTTCTTATTGAAGCAATTCGCATTGTCATCAACGCTCGTAGTTATTCTTGCCTGTACTAGCATTATTATCATCCGAGTCTTGGCGGTAAAATTCAAATGGCGTCTTCCCTCCTTTTAAAGAAATTTATTAACTAATTTTAAATTCATCAAAGTCAGCCCCAGAATTAAAAAACCAAAATTATGGGCTTAAAAAACCACGCCATCCTACTCATCCACTGTAATGACCGAAAAGGTCTGCTGAGTTCCATCACCAACTTCCTATATGAAAATGAGGGCAATATTATTGACTTAGACGAACATGTTGATAAGCAGGAAAAAACTTTTTTCATGCGTGTAGAGTGGGAGCTTGACGGGTTTACCATTTTGAAAGAGGAGATCGCCACTGTTTTTGCTGTACAAATTGGCTCACAATATAACATGCATTGGCAGCTACATTTCACGGATAAAAAGCCAAGGATGGCCATTTTCGTTTCCAAAGCATCGCATTGCTTGTATGATATTCTTTCTCGCCATTACTCTGGCGAGTGGCAAGTGGAAATTCCCATGATCGTATCAAATCATGCCATGCACAAGCAAGTTGCAGATCGATATGATATCCCTTTTTACCAATTTGAAATCAACCAAACAAATAAAACGAAACAGGAAGCCGCGCAACGAAAATTAATGACAGACCATGACATTGATTTCATCATTCTCGCTCGATATATGCAAATTTTGAGTGATGAATTTATCAAGGCTTACCCCAATAAAATCATTAATATTCATCATTCCTTTTTACCCGCATTTGCCGGAGCAAAGCCTTATCACCGAGCTTTTGAAAGAGGAGTTAAAATCATAGGAGCCACTAGCCATTACGTAACTGCCGATCTTGATGCAGGACCAATTCTAGAGCAAGATGTCACAACAATATCGCATAAAGATAGTGTGGACGACTTGATCAGAAAAGGTAAGGACTTGGAAAAAATCGTCTTGTCAAGGGCCATTTGGAACCATTTGAACCGAAAAGCGCTAGTACATAAAAACAAAACAGTCATTTTCGATTAAATGATCGGGTCTTATGGCTTTACTATAAGCTATATGCTTACTTCTTGCTAGTTGTAAAGTGGACAACAACGACATCCCTGTTAAGTCTGACAATTTTCAAGTATGTAATAATGTGCCAAAAAATTGCAACAGCGAGACAAGCGCATATTGCCTTTTAGGTTTTAAAAGGGGTAACCGAGATATTTACTCAAATGGGTCCAATATTGGGTTTAATGCTGTTGATCTCCGAGTCAGCAGAGGTATCGTGACCTCTAGCCTCCAAAATGAGAATGGTCTAATTACTCCACATCGACAAATTAGTGTCCGAAGCGAATCTTTGGATTTTTTGATTAAGTGTGGCGGATTAGTCATAAATAATGGCTGCTTGAGAGGGTCTGACATGGCTGATATTAAATTTAAAGATGAAACCAACAACTCGAATCCAACATTAAAATTTTTGTATCTGCTATTGATCAAGATGGCGATGGTTTCCCTTATTTCGACTTGGAAAAATGCGCCGCACTAAAGAGAACTATCATTTAAAAAACCGCTAAAAATTGATCCTTGCGCTGATTTCCATGGGTTTATTCTACATGAAATTGCGCACATTTTATGGCTCGGGCAGGTAGGAATTGAAAATATGACACAATCAAATATTGTTGAAAAAGGTACCTTCTATTTACAGTAAAATGCTAGCCTGGCACAGTAATGTGGCCCGCGAAATTAAGATTCACAATATTCAATAATCCCCGCCTTTATTCTCGAATAGATCTCCTCTAACCTCGCCTCATCTTGCTCTAGCAAGGTGATCCTGAAGCCTAGCAGTTCTGAACAAAAGGAAGAAATAGGTACGACGCATACTTGTTTTGCGGCAAGGAGATAATACACAAAACGCTTATCCAATCGCATGTCCGGCTCAAGCCAATCATCGAGAAGGCCCTGAATATTAGCATTCTCAATTTGCAACTTTTGACCTTCTTTTAATACTCCTTTTTCGAAGATCATGGTATTGTAAAAGGCCCCATTGGTTTGATTAAACTTAATATAAGGAACATCGCCAAATACTTGTTGTAAATATTGGCTTCTTTTCCCAATTCGGACTCTCGTATCCTCCAAAAATGGCTGATAACGAACATCAGTCATTATTTTTGGAATAGCTCGCTGAGGCAATTTTGTAGAACTTACCTCAATCATCTTTGCATTGTCAATTGTTTCACAAAGTCTTTGAAACTCTTGATCATTAGTACGATTGTAATATTCAGCCCAACCACACCTGGCGCCTGGCCATGGAAATTCTTTAGAGATTCCTTTTAGGGAAATCGCTGGAACATCACTAATCACCTCCGCAAGTGTGCAGGATTCCGCTCCATTATAGATGATATTCATGTAGATTTCATCACAAATAATAAAGAGATCAAACTCTTTGGCAATAGCGACCATTCTTTCCAGTATATGGCGTGGATATACCATTCCCGTCGGATTGTCTGGGTTAATTATCAATATACCAACGATACTAGGATTGTACTTCACCTTGTTATAAAGATCTCCCATATCTGGATACCAAGAATTGTCCGGATCGAGCAAGTAAGTTATCGGCTCATGATTTGCGTGTGCCGCCTCTGCTGATGAATGAGTCGAATAAGCTGGAGAAGGCCCTATTACACGAGAGGTTGGCAGTAAGTACTGATAAATTTTCTGAATGGCATCTCCTAAACCATTAAAAAAAGTAATGTCCTCTGATTTTAACTGTGCCCCATTTCGTTTATTATTTAATTTGGCCAGAAAGATTCTCGTTTCCAAGTCCCCTTTGGAATGGCTGTACCCGTAAGATTCATCTTCATGTAACAAGCCAGCGATTATTTCTTTCATCCATTCTGGAAGTCGATGATTCTTTTGAATCGGATCCCCAATATTCTCCCAAAGTATGGATAAGCCTAATACTTGAAGCTGTTCTGCCTTCTTTACAATGCCGCGAATCTCATAGGATAATTCATTGGCTCCTTGACGTAGTAATTGTTGTCTCATAATACTCCGTGCAAGTTGCTAACGTTTTTCAGAAAATTAAAATTTGAGCCATTTTTAACTCTGATGAGCGACGCTTATTTTAAGAAAAGTATCAGGAACCTGATCTGTAGTGTAAAAAAGTTGTTTGCCACCTATTCTAATCCTAAGATTCCAGAACTAAAGGCGAAAACATTAAAGACGTTGCTCTTACGACATCAGACTGCCTGTATAGCTTTAAAAGCTGCCTTCCCCTATTTGTATGATGCTTAAAAACCATGAGCCAGGAAATAACTACCTAAACTAAGAGACGATTTAGTTACGTATAAACCGAGAAAAATCACTGATATGTCAACCTTTCTTTAGGAAAGGCTTATGCAAGTTCTTGAAGATGAAAGAGAAAAATAACCAACCGCCATCAAAAGATCCTCGTAGAAAAGCATCAAAATACCTAATGATTGATTGCGGGTGGATAGCAAGAAGATCTCAAATTCCCAGAGTAATCCATGGGGTTCCAAATAATTTCCACAAAAGAAATAGAAGATTCAGAAAAATAACGGTGATAATAAATATTTTACCTTGAATAGGGTATTGAATAAGAGGAAATTGAACAATAGCTTTGTTTTGCCAAATAAAAGTCGTGAAAAAAAATCGGTAATTTAATTTTTTGAACTGTCTTTTACTTGTTGAAATATTTATTAAGACCAATCAATGTTATTTACATTAGCTGAACAGAATTTTATAATCGCCTTAATTTTTACGAGCACATTTTTTCTGATCTCCTTATATCACCTGCTCTTGTTTTTTTCTACTCAGGAAATAATTTACCGAGATTACTTCGTTTTTTTGATTGCCATTACTAGCTACACTTGTGTCGATGTATTGACGCCCATTTCCCCAAAGATTGCAGATTCTTTTTCTATAACAAGTGCTGGCTTTACTGCTTTTGGGAGCCTCCTTTTTGTGAAGACTTTTCTTGGCCTAACAAAAATAAAACACGCTCACCTGAACATCTTTTTCAATAGGATGATGTTCTTTTCCTTGTTTGCCGTTTTGATGCATGCAATCAACTGGTTTTTTGCTTTTGGTTACAATGATGGCCTTTCAATATTCCTTGCATTTATCACCCTTTTTAGCTTGCTTCTGGAAGTTTTTTCCGGCGTTTGGCTAGTGCGGAAAGAAGAAAATGCAAAACTATTTATGATCACTTCCGCCCCTTTATTTGTTGGAGTGCTTGTATATTTATTGGCTTGGTTTTATCTACAGGAGCAACAGTTAACATGGATCCGAGTAGGGCTATATGGCTCATTAATGTTACAAATGATCTTATTTTCCACTGTTATTGGGAAAAGACTGAATAACTATAAACGAGCACAACTTGAGGTGCAAAAAGGGCTGAGTGAACGACTTAAAGCGGAAGTAGCCTCCAAAATTTCTGAAATCGAGGCGCAAAGAAAAGAATTAGAAAACTTAAATAAATTCAAAACAAAACTATTAGCGCTTGTCTCTCATGACATTCGAAACCCACTCACCTCCTTGATAGGCGTCATTACAATTATTGAAAAAAACGCAATGAGTAAAGAGGAACTCGGACAACATATTGCCACTGTAAAAAATAAAATAACCCATTCTGTCTATACTTTAAGTAGAATTTTAAGCTGGTCCTTTAGCCAATTAGAGGGTGCCAAAATTGACCAAAGAAAAATTTCTTTGCTTGATATTGTTTTACAAAACCAAGAATTCTACGCTGATACTGTAAAAGAAAAAAAAATAACCATCGAGATTACCATTGACAAGAGTCTTTCAGTAATGATAGATGAAGAGATGTTTAATACAGTCATTCGAAATCTACTCTCCAACGCACTGAAATTCAGCGAAAAAAAAGGAAAAATAGAAATCTATTCTTACGAAAAGTACAACAAAACATTTTTAGTGATAAGGGACCATGGTATCGGGATGAGCGCCGACTACCTAGAAAGAGTAACGAATAACACAGAGCCGATCTCTAGTGTTGATACCTCCGGAGAACAAGGGTTTGGCTTTGGGCTAAAAATGTCTCAGGATTTTTTACAAATGAATAATGCCAATCTCACTTACGAAAGTGAAGAAGGCAAAGGCACAACTTTCACCTTAGAAATGCTGTCAGTCACGACTTAATGAGAGTACTTGCACGGTTTCGTTATTTCTCCCAACAATAATTAGCTTCCCATATTCCACATTATTGACTACCGCGAGATCTCGAACATCACCGTCAATTTTTAATAAAGTCTTACTGGCATTCATCACCTCAAAATGACCATTTCCCTTACCTACAAGAATGTCTCCATATGAAGCATCATATGAGCCGAAATACGGCGCAGCTCCAGACTTATTTCCAGCAATCATCAAGTCTACAAAGCCATCCTCATTAAAGTCAAAAGGCAGTACCGCATTTATCGGCGACTTTTGTGCCCCCCGTGGTAATGTAACTACTTCAAATCCAGTTGCTGTTTGCATTAATGCGATAGACTCAAACGTCGCGGCTTTCAACTTGATGCTCGCCTCAAGCGCTCCCCTTTTGACTATTTCATCAATAGTCTTTCCAGCATAACTCGCGTAGCTTAGGTATTGCTTTTTAATCACGGCCAATTGCTTGACTAACTCATCTTTGCTCGCCAAGGGGTATTCTTTTCCCGCAATAGAATAAGTGATGACTTGATCCAAAAACCCGTTTTTGTCAAAATCAGCTAAATACATGCTTAGTGGATCATTTTGTGTCGGAATGTGCTTACCATTTATTCCTTGATTGCCTAAAATAAAGTCCAGTTTGCCATCATTATTGAGATCCGCCTTTTCTATCGTATTCCACCAACCATGGGTATTTTGTAGCGACGGATAATCGGTTTCGATCAATTGTCCTTCATTGTTGATAAAGACTTTAATAGACATCCACTCACCAACGATTATTAAATCTTCTTTACCATCACCATTAAGATCTGCCCACGTAGCATCAGTCACCATGCCTATCCTCTTCAGTCCAGGAGCTCTCTCATCGGTAACCATTTGGTATTTTCCTCCACCAAAGTTCAGATAGAGATGACTATCCGCTGGTAGTCCATACTTACCACTTCGAACCCTACCTCCGACGAATACATCCATATCACCATCACCATCCACATCTGATGGCGCAATCACTGAGCTATTAATATAAAGATCTGGAAGATTGACGCTGGCATTTTTATAATTTCCAAAACCATCATTCAACATCAACTGATCTTTAATTTTTGGACTTGGCGAAGCGTGCTCATTACCAGCGGTGCTCAGATATAAGTCCAAATCATTGTCATTATCAACGTCGATAAATTGTGCATCAACTTCTTCATATATCGGCTGTGATCTAAAACTGTCTGCCGAATGTTTTTCAAAAGTCCCATTGCCCTTTTGCACGAACAGCATTCCATTATTATTCGAAGCGCCAGAAATGTAAACGTCCTCAAGTTTATCGCCATTCACATCACCCACCTCTATCGCCGGTCCTTCTTTCGAAATCTCGTGTGGAATAAGAAACTGTTGGTTAAAGTCACTAAAAAGGTTCTCGTAATGTCTGAATTTCAAATTTACCTTCTCCGTGACATCTTCGAATAGTGGGAATAATTTTATGGTATTGGCCTCAACGCTCTTTGCCTTGTTATAGTCCATGACTATTGTCTTGTCAACTTCCACATTAGTAAGGCGTTCTTTTTTGCCATCTGGCCAAATACATATTAGCGAATCTATAATGGCGATTGAATCTAAACCAAAATGAAGCTGAGCTGGAAGACTCGACTGATAGCCACGTTGTAAGTACATTTCAGAATACTGCATGCCCAATGGTGAGAATAATCGGATTTTTGCCCCTATTCCCATTGGGTTTCCGGCCGGTCCCTTGAAATCCACTTTTATGTAATGGACCTCCCTGCCCAAGGCTGAAGTTCTATTTTCTATAATCGTTGCGGACTGGTCAATGTTGTTGATCACGATATCTAAGTCACCATCATTATCCAGATCAGCATAAGCAGTTCCATTAGAAACAGACGCCTCTGAAATACCCCATTTTTCACTGACATTTTCAAAGCTTAAATTCCCTGAATTTCTAAAAACCTGATTCGGCACACTTCCCGATGGCATTTTCTCGATTAGCGATGCGTCAGAAATAGAATCTCCTGCATCAGAAATAAGTTTTTCATTCGAAATAAAATTGATATAATCTAGGTCATTTGGCCGTTTGACGATTCCATTCGAGATGAATAAATCTTTCAAACCATCATTATCTAAATCTGCAAAAAGCGCTGACCAAGACCAATCCGTAGCGGCTACTCCCGCCATTAATCCAACTTCGGAAAACGAATTGTTTCCATTGTTTATTTGAAGTGTATTTCGCGCAAACTGGCGCTCATACCCAAAAGATAATTTGAGTAGGTAAATATCAAAGGCGTCTTCACCTGCGGAATTTTTCAATACTACTTCATCTTCCGGCAGCATGTCGAGGGATATAATATCAATGAGTCCATCATTATTGAAATCGGCGAGATCATTGCCCATCGAAGACCTACTTGTATGTTGAATTAGCTCATGAATATTTTCCGTGAAGCTGCCGTCACCATTATTTAGGTATAAGTAGTCATTTTCATGAAAATCGTTACCGATATAAATGTCTGGATATCCATTATTATCCACATCTGCAATGCCAACACCCAAGCCATATCCAATATGAGATTGATAAATTCCTGCTTGTTCACTCACATCCACAAAATACCCTTTATCATTTCTCAATAGTCGGTCTCCTGCCAGCGAATCAATATCATTGCGGAGACCAACATTTCCATATGATCGCTCTGTATGCACCGAATGATTTAATAAATAAACATCAAGGTCATTGTCATTATCAAAATCGAAAAATGCCGCATGCGTAGAAAAACCAGAGAAATCAAGTCCGTATTCCTTTGCCCTTTCGGTAAAAGTTAAATCTCCGTTGTTGATAAACAGTTCATTTTTACCATTTATGCCTAAGTATTTCCCGACTCTACTTATATAAATATCAACCAACCCATCGGCATTGACATCAGCCATCGCTACCCCTGTTTTCCAAGGCCCAGGAGATGCCACGTTGGCTTGATTCGTAATATCCTCAAACTTTAAATTGCCTTTGTTCAAATAGAGCTTATTCTCCACTTGGTTTCCTGTAAAGTAAATATCCTGCAAACCATCATTATTGACATCCCCGACAGCCACTCCTCCGCCATTGTAGAAATATAGATAGTCTACGATATTGAAGCTCTCGTCAGACGTCAGCCTATTTTCGAAATCGATATTGGTAACACTCGTTGGCAATGATTCTAGCCGCTCTGTTGGTTTTTCACAACTGAAAATGGCTATAGATAAAAAGGCAATTACAAAATATTTGAACATTTGATCTAATTAATTGTGAACCGTTGTAACGGCTCATTATTCCCTGCGGAAATGAGTTCTACTCCATTTTTCGTTTTGACGGTAATGAAATCTCGCGTCTCTCCAATAAGTTCAAGTCCCGAATAGATAGAACTGATCGAGACAAAAGTACCCTCTCCTCTTCCCTTTAATAACAAACCGTACTGCGCATCGTATCTACCCACTTCAGGCTTAGAACCATAAAAATTTCCGCCTAAGATAATATCCTGATTACCATCACCATCTACATCCAAAACCTCCATTGCTTGCGTCGTTGAAAATTGGGCTTCAATGGGCATTTCAACTCGGGTAAATGATTTTCCCATATTGCTTAAATAAACTGCAGTCGTCAACTCTTCTGCACGCAGCTTTATGGAAGATTCCACCAATTCTGGCGGAAAGATGTTGTCTATCTTCTGTCCTTTATAGCTTTCATATTTTAAGTACTTCTTTTTTAAGACCGGCATTTGTTTAATCAAATCATGTCTGAGCGCAAGTGGATAAGATTCTTCTCCATTGAACTGACTCAGTATCTGTTCAATTTGACCATTTCTGTCAAAGTCATTGATAAATAAAGTGATGGGTTTTTCGCGACTAGCTGCAAATCTTGAATTGAGTCCGTGGTTTCCTACGACAATGTCTGGATAACCGTCGTTGTTAAAATCTCCTAGTTCAATAGTATTCCACCAACCAGAAGTACTGTCAAGTCCTGACATTTCTAATTTTTGAAAACTGCCTCCTTCATTAATCAAAACTGTAACCTCCATCCATTCACCTACAATGATGAGATCGTCATCCTGATCCAGATCTATATCAGCCCATTGTGCATCTTTTACCATGCCTATCTCTTCTAAATTAGGCGCATTTTCATACCCAAAACTTGAATAATGGCCTGAACCATCATTGACTAATAAGTGGCTAGACGCTGGTATCCCATATCGACCCGTCATACTCCGTATGCCCACAAAAACATCCATATCTCCGTCCTTATCAAAGTCATTTGGCCTTACGACAGAGCTATTTTCATATTTTGCGTTTGGCAATACCTGCTTAGTTTTAGTAAACTTTTGATCTCGTTGTAAATAAAGTCGATCACCTAAAGAACTACTAAATTCATTAAACTCATAGCCGCCACTCGCTATATATAAGTCATTATATCCGTTTCCATCGGCATCATAAATAGCGCAACTCACATCTTCTGAATCAATATTTTGCTCAAATATCTTCTCTTCAAACTGGCCCTCTTTCGTCTGAAAATACATTGCTCCAGGTTGGCCTGAAGCACCTCCAACATAAAAATCAACCAATTTATCGCCGTTCAAATCACCTTTGCATAAGCAAGGTCCTTCACGAGAAATCATATGAAAAAGAAGCCTATCCCGATCAAAATCTACAAAATGATTTTCCTTATGATTGTAAGACCCATCCAAAGCTATTTCTTTAAAAGGGGTCTCGGTTGATGTCTTCTTATCATAATTAAAATCCTTCAAATCAGCTGATTGCTTAATCACAAGATGCTGATTGACAGTTACGTCGATACGTGTTTCCTGTTTGCCATCTGGCCATATGATTCGCAGAGAATCAATCAGTTGAGCCTTTCCAATACCTAGGACCATATTGTGGTCCATCGTTGACTCAAACGCACGAATGGGCATATTTTCTTGATATATGGTTTGATCGCCAATATGTACATAAACCTTAGCGCCAAAAGCAAAAGTATTCAGTGATTCAGACCTCAGTCCGAGCTTTAAATAGTTATTCTCTGGATAAAGAATGTCAGTCTTATTGTCATAAATGAATGCTGGCATATTTACATTATTTACTACCAAGTCTAAGTCTCCATCATTGTCCAAATCGACATAAGCTGAGCCATTCGAAAAAGAGGGCTGATTCAGACCGAACTCCAACGCTTTATTAACAAACTGAAGGTCTCCAGTATTCAAATAAGCATAATTTGAGATGGGGTTTGAAGGAATAAGGTTAATTAATTGCTCATAATCTACGCCATCTTTTGAAATAATTTTATTCTTAACATCCTCTTGCGTTGCATATTGCAAAAAGTCTTGGTTTGTTAAATCACGATAGATCCCATTGGCAATAAATAAGTCTTTAAATCCATCATTTTGAAAATCGAAAATTAACGCACCCCAGCTCCAATCTGTAGCTTCGACACCAGATAATCTTCCAATTTCACTGTACTTTCCATTCCCTTGATTAAGCTGCAACACATTTCTTGTAAACTGGTGATAATAGTCATTAGCAACATTAAATTGATACTTGTCCCAATTATCAAAAGTAGTCACAGTTTTAACGCGGCTATCGGGTTCTGGAAGCATATCCGTTACAAAAATATCTGGCAAAGCATCATTGTTAATGTCGGCCATATCAGCGCCCATCGATGCGGCAGAAATGCTTCTTATACTAGATTCCAATACTTCTGCAAATGTTCCATCTTGATTATTCATGTACAAATAATCTCTTTCGAAGAAGTCATTTGATATATAGATATCCTGCCAGCCGTCTTGATTGATATCTCCGATAGTGATACCCAACCCAAAGCCAATCACACTTCCATAGATACCTGCTTGCTCACTAACGTCAATAAATTTATTCCCTTCATTTCGAAATAACTTGTCTCCTCCAATCGAATCTCTATTTGGCCTTTCATTCCTCCGCTGGTCGAAGTTCCCTATAGCCTCATAAGAGTTATTTAATAAATAGAGATCAAGGTCGCCATCATTGTCAAAGTCAAAAAAAGCAGCATGTGTTGAAAAGCCAGCATCCGCTAGTCCAAATTCACTTGCCCTTTCTGAAAATGTTAGATCCCCATTATTGATGAACAACTCGTTTTGCTTGCTATCTCCTTTTACATCCCCAGAATTACAGACATAAATATCAATCAGACCGTCACCGTTCACATCGGCCATGCCTACCCCCGTACTCCAAGCTTTATCGCCAGCCGTTCCAGACGCTTCAGTAATATCTTTAAAAGTGAAGTCTCCTTGGTTTAAATACAACTTATTAGACACTTGATTTCCATTAAAATAAAGGTCAACCAATCCATCATTGTTAATATCGGCAGCTCCAACGCCTCCTCCATTAAAATAATTTCGATAAGTGAAAATGTTAAAGTCCTTATCAAAGGTTAGCGTATTTTCAAATTCAATCCCTGTTTGACTGGCACCCTTACTTTCAAAAAGTTTTATTTCTTTTTTAGTACAAGCCAAAAAAATTAGTGGTCCAATTAGTAAAAAATAGCGTGACTTCATCTTATTGTGCAATTGGTTTTTCTGCTGTGAGGTCTGTAAATAAAACCTTGATTTGTCTGTCGTCAATCTTAGAAATACTAATCCGTCGATTTCCATCAACCTTCGCAAAAGCGCGCTTTCCCGAAGGGTGCTTGATTTCTACAAACCCTTCTCCATATTGTTTTTCAAAATATGTTAACGCTTCCAGTTGAAGCGAATCCGCAAATAAATATTTGTTCCAAGGCGCCCAAGCCTCATATGACATAGTCATCGGCACCTCATACACAACATCGTTACTAAAGGTAGGATAGAATTGTGCGATTACTTTTTCTTTAAACTCAGCAGTAAGATGATATTCGACCGTATTATTCCCTGGGCCTTGCTTTATTACTTTTTCTTTGTTCAGCACCCAACTTCTGTCAAAAAACGCCTTTCTCTCCATACCTAAAGAAAGTCCAAGAAAAAGTGAATCATATCTGACGCCACTGGCTAACTCACGCTCTTCCATTTCTACATAAGGATGCTTACCACATGCAGTCATCATTGATGCTAGCACGAATATTATACAAAGTCTAATTAGGTGACTATACATTTCATTAACTCTGATGCTTTTCAAGGTCTTTATTTGTGTTATTATCTCATGGATTCCATGTAATACGCTTCCGCCACTCATCTTTTCTTCATTAAAACTGGATAATCATTGTTTCTTACAAAGATTATATTTTCTTCCTCTCCCACCATAATTTTCTTAATTTGTCTTATCTCTCCTGATATATTGAGACCCGACATCTTTTGATTTACATATTTAAAACTTCCTTGGCCATCACCCAGAAACAACTGTCCGTAGGACGATGCATTGATGCCCCATTCTGGCTTTATTCGATAGTCGTTTCCGCCTACCAGAAGGTCAGCAGCACCGTCATTATTCACATCAGAAAATTCTAACGCGTTGATAGAACTAAACTGCGCTTCAAAAGGCAAACTTCGAGCAATAAATCCACTATCCGTATTGATATAATATCGATGTTCCAAAATTTCTACTTTATGAATGATTGGCCTTGTCTTGCTCATTTGCAACAAGTCATCAAAAGTGGCATCCTTGTAATCGCTATATCTTAAATACTTCTTTTTTAAGACTGGAACTTGCATCAATAGATCTTTCAATTGTAAAATAGGATAGCTACTATTTCCAAAATATTGACTGATGATTTGTTCTGTTTTGCCATTCCCATCCATGTCTCCTACATACATTCTCAGCGGTTTTTCAGTAGTCGCTTCATAACGCGTATTGAGTCCTTCATTTCCAAGAAAGACATCAAGATCACCATCATTATCGATATCATATAATTTTACAGTATTGTAGAGACCATTTTGATTGAGAAAAGAAGTGGTATCTATCTGAAATTTTCCAAGATTATTGGTAAAGATCAACGGAGACATCCAATTACCTACAACTATAAGATCTTCATCTCCATCATTGTCCAAGTCTCCCCATGCGGCATCAGCCACTAATCCAACTGCCTTAAATTCTTCATGAAGTTCAACCAACATCGCATCATTTTTTAAAATATACGATGAAGGGTTTATTCCATAAGTACCAGGAACTTGACTTCCTCCAATAAAAATATATTGATCATCACCTGCCCATGCCGAAGGTTTTATTACTCCGGTTACATTCAGTTTATTGTTGAGAAATGGTATTCCAGCCAGCTCAAATTCCCCTTTCCCATTACCCACATACAATTCATCTCTTAATTGCAATGAAAAGTCATTTGCTTCACTCCCGCCATTTCCTATCAGTAAGTCGAGGTTTCCATCTCTATTATAATCCACAAACTCACAACTAATATTTTCAGACTTTGAAGTGACGAGAGAGCTCTGTTTTCTAAAACTGCCTATTTTGGTTTGAATAGCCAAATAGGCATCCGTGCCCCACGCCCCTCCTATAAAAAAATCATCCAGCCCATCCTTATTTACATCTCCAACGCATGCACACGGACCTTTGGCAGAATTCATTTCAAACAACAACCGCTCTTTATCAAAATCAACGTATTCGTTTTCTATATGCCGAAACTCTTGTAGTGATTTTCCTTTTACCAGATAGCTTGATGGGTCTTCGCTTTCTGTACTAATTAACGCCCTCTGCGCATTGTTTATATTAAAGGTTAGTGCATTATTCGTTTGCACATTTTGAAGTTTAGATGTTTCTCCTGTTGGCCACATGACTGTTACAGAATCAATTTGCGCGATATCTCCCAAACCAAAAACTAGGGTATAATCTACACTAGATTGAAAACCCCTTGCCGGATATAATTCTTGGCTGAATTTTTTATCCCCAACGTGTAACATAATTGATGCTCCTATTGCAAATGGATTTTTTTGATCGCCAATGAGTTTAATGGTTAAATACTTATTCGCTGTTTTATCTGAGTTATTTCGATAAATAAAGGCTTCCTGATTAATGTTATTAATAACTAAATCAAGGTCGCCATCTCCATCAAAATCTCCATAAGCACTTCCATTAGAAAATGATGGTTTATCTAATCCCCAAGCTTGGGCATTTGAGCTGAAAACAACCCCATTTGTATTCTTATAAGCATAATTGGGAAGCGGTTCGGTTGGGATCATATCAATGAGATTTTTGATTGCGTCTTCTTCTTTTTTGATCATTGATCGAATCAAATTGGGATCAGTAGAAAAATTAATATAATCCTGATCAAGCAGGTCTTTATTTATCCCATTGGCAATAAAAATGTCTTTGTACCCATCATTATCCATATCAAAAATAAGCGCACCCCAGCTCCAGTCAGTAGCCTCCATATCCGACAATCTCGAAACCTCTGAATATGTGCCATTACCATTATTTAGTTGGAAAGCATTTCGACCAAACTGCCTGTGATATCCATTTTCAATTGATAACTGATATTTATCCCATTTTTCAAATTGCGCCTTTGTTTTCAAACGATCATGACGGTCAGGGAGCATTTCAGTGACAAATATTTCTTCAAGCCCATCATTGTTCACATCTGCTATATCAGCGCCCATAGAACCCATCGATAATTCCGCGATTCTATTGACTAAATCTTCCCTAAATGTTCCATTCTTATTGTTAACGTAAAGATAGTCTCGTTCAAAAAAATCGTTAGACACATAAATATCTGGCCATGAATCATCATTAAAATCCGTAATTGTAACCCCTAATCCAAATCCAATGGCGGAAGAATAAATACCGGCCGCTGTTGTAACGTCTACAAATACCCCATTGTCATTCCTGAAAAGTTTGTTACCTCCCAATGTATCAACCTCATTTCTTAATCCCTTTTTATAATCATAAGCACCCACTGACCTTATCGAATTATTTAACAAATAACAATCAAGATCACCATCTTGGTCATAATCGAAAAACGCAGCATGGCTAGAAAGCCCCAAGTTGTCCAACCCATATTGCTCCGCTCTATCCTCAAATTTCAAATTACCCAAATTGATATATAGACTATTTCGCCTATTTGCTCCGTTTGGTGGGCCTGATTTACATAAATAAATATCTAACAGCCCATCTCCATTAACATCAATAAGACTTACTCCAGTAACCCAAACACCTTTTGTATTGATATTGGACTCGATGGTAATATCTTCAAAGCTAAAATCTCCGGCATTTTTATACAACCTACTCTCCACCTGACTTCCACAAAAAAACAATTCTGGTAACCCATCATTGTCTAAGTCTCCAACGCCAACACCACCCCCATTATAGAAATTTTTAAACGTATAGGTATTGACTTGTTCATCATAAGTCAATGTGTTGGTAAAAGACACCCCCGTATGTTTCATAAGACTAAATAGCCTATCTGGTTGATGGCTATCGCATCCATAAATGAGCAGCATACTTAATAAAACGGAATTTCTGAAAATCATAAATACAAAAATAAAGCAAGTGACTTGAAGTCACTTGCCTTTGATAACAAATTATTGTCTCTTAATTATAACCAGGGTTTTGAGCCAACTTATCGTTGGCATCAAGCTGTGCCTGAGGAATGGGGAATATTGCCCAATGATCGTCAGCATCCTGAGTTTTTTCCCAGTATGGATCATCATATTTATCGAATCTGATCATGTCCTGACGTCTCGTCATTTCCACAAACATCTCACGACCTCTTTCTCCATATAAAGATTCAAGACTGATGGATGCAAACGCTGCTACACCTGCTCTCGCTCTTATTTGGTTAACAAGTGTTAATGCGTCAGCATTGTTTCCTTGTCTTAAAGCAGCCTCTGCTTTCGTTAATAATACATCAGCATATCTGAAAACAACAAAGTCATTTCCCATCGTACTAGGACCGCTTGTAAATTCATACTTACCAATTCTTGCTCCTCCTTGTCTCCAAGAGTTAGGGAAAATCTCATTAATCTTTGGAGAGAACGTTAACGGTGCTCCATCTGGATCATCCGCTTCGAATGCTCCATCTTCTGCTCTAGACCCGTCAGCTAAGAATTGAGGCCCTACGATAAAGTTCGATAATCTAGCATCTCTTGTCCCTTCCGTTTCTTTTAGCGCTTCGTCTGCCCATACCAAACCTTGCGGTCCTGGGTTTTGGGCTGGGTCGATATAAGAATTGTAGAACTCTTCTACCGTTGCATAACCATTCCATGGTTGCTCATTGAAACCATAAGTACCTTGACTTACATAATGAAGGGTCATTTGATGCCAGTTAAATCCTTGAAACAAATTCACATCATAAGGAACTACGAAAATATTTTCTCCAGACCCTGCATTATCTACAGCAAAGTTTGAAGCATAGTTTCCTTCCAAAGAGTATAGCCCTGAATTAATAATCGCATCCGCATCCGCCTCAGCTAGAGCCCACTGCGCTGTTCCTGTGTAAACCTCAGCATTTAAATAAAGCTTCATTCTAATTGTCAGTGCTGCCCATCTATTAATTCTTGCATAAGTAGCTGAACTTTTGTCTTCCGAAAGCAATGGAATTACTTCATTTAATTCACTTATTGTGAAATTGTAAACATCCTGACGCGAAGTATTACCCTTTGTGTCTGTGTCTGTGAAGTCAGTCACCAATGGTACATTTCCAAATGCATCAAGCGCCCAAAAATACCATAAAGCTCTAACAGCTCTCAATTCTGCAATAAAAGCATCGGCCTCCGCTGTACCTAACTGCTCAAATTGAAAAATCAACCTGTTAACCGTATTGATATTTCCATAAAGTGCACCCCAAGTATTGTTGAAGAAGCCATTGTCAGGAGCATACGTATGCTGATGTAATGCTAATAATATTCCGCCATCGAACCAGTCACCACCTTTGGTCGCAATTACAACCTCATCAGAAGCAACCTCATTGATTGACCAAAGTTGAGAATGGTTACCAATAGAAGCAAAACCCGAATATGCTTGACCCAATGCAGAAATGAACTCCTCATCAGATGTGAAGAAATTATCTGCCGTTACCTGACTATATAACTCCTCATCAAGATCAGTACAAGCTGATGTTATAAACACCAACCCGAGAGCCATCAAAGAAATCTTTTTAAATATTTTTTTCATGATTTTCTAAATTTTTTGATTAAAAACCAAGGTTTAAACCTAGTGTGAATATTCTTGTTGTGAAATAAGTTGACCTTCTCTCGATTCCTGGTGCAAGACCATCTGCATCTGCATTAGACGTTGATCTTCCTCCATTATCACTATCATTCTTATCTGTATATCTCACTTCAGGATCTACACCTGTGTAATTTGTGAAAGTAAGCGGATTTTGAGAAGAAACGAATAATCTCAACCTTCTTACTTGACTTCCTTCGCCTAATGGTACATCATAAGAAAGAGTAGCATTGTTTAATTGGATAAAATCTGCGCTCTCCACATGCACACTACTTACAGCAGCTCTAGTTACTGAAGGGTCAAAATATTTTGTTTTTACAACATTATAATTACCCACAGTAGTTCCTTCAAGATTTTCATAGAATCCTCTGTAACTGTTGACTAGATCATGACCGAAAGCTCCTCGGAAGAATACATTCAATGACCAGTTTTTATATGTGAAAGTGTTTGTGAATCCAGCAGTTGCTTCAGGTAAACCATTTCCGATAACCTGACGATCATCATCACAGCTACAGAAAGTACCATCACCATTTAAATCAGCGAATCTTGGCGTACCGTCCTCATTAATTCCTTCTTGCACTACACTCCAAAGTTGACCAAGTACTTCTCCTTCTTTTACTCTTGCAAGGTTGGTTTGGTTCTGACCTGGAGCACCCATGTTGGCTCTATATAAAACACCACCTTCTCCAAAAGATAGATCACCTGATGTTAACGACGCAACCTCTGTTTTGAAAGTAGCGACGTTGAAACTCACTGTCCATTGGAAATCAGTATTGGTTATTGCGTCATAATTCAATGATAACTCTACACCGCTGTTATCAAACTGTCCAATGTTCACGAAGGTCTGTCCAAACAAGTTTGGTGGAACGGGTACATTAACCTGAAGTATCATGTCTTTAGTTTGACGTGAATACCAATCAAAAGTACCGCTTAGTCTATTGTTAAGCATGGAAAAATCAAATCCAAAGTCAATCTCGTCTTTAGTTTCCCATTGTAAATCTGGATTTGCGTTACTTATCGGGCCGTAACTTGGTACATACTCGCCATTATAGAAGAATGTTCCAGTAGGACCATATTGCTGAAGTGCAATGTAAGACTGACCAGGAAGTGCTCCCGTTCTACCATATGAACCTCTCAGCTTCAAGTTGTCCACAAATGGAATATCTACAAGATTAGTAAGATTTACACCCGCACTAACGGCAGGGAACATTCCCCATCTATTGTTTACACCAAATCTTGAAGACCCTTCATATCTTGTACTAGCAGATAAAAAATAAGTATCATCATAGTTCAAATTCAATCTGCCGAAGAAACCAATAATACGATACTCATTAGCTCCACTGCCAGCTCCACCTTGACCATTAGGAAAATCTAAAGATGCTCCAACGTTGTTATACGTGAAAGCGTCAGTCAAGAAGTCTCCTCCTTGCATTGAAAAACCTTCCTCAAAGAATTCTTGGAAAGAATAACCTCCTAAGAATGATATATTCATATCATTCACAGACGTGGTGTAATTACCAGTAGCCTCAGCTAATTGATTAACCTTCCTGTTTTCTGATCTTAAGGCTAAACCATTTCTACCGAATCCTCTAAATTTTGCACCTTTATTGTAGTATTCTGCTCTTGTCTCGTATTCCTCTTGCTTCGAGTAAGCAACTGCAACACTTAAGCCCTCTACAAAATCACTAAAGTCATAATCAACCCTTAAGTTCATCAATACCCTAGTATCGTCTCCTTCATTTACATTTTGCTCAGCAATAGACACAGGATTGAAAAAATCAAAAATATCTCTTTCGGCATATCCACCTCTATCAATTATTCCTTCTGTTCCATCAAAGTTTACAGGCATAGTAGGGTTCGCAACAACTGCATATCTAAATGCCTCATCAAAACCAAACTGCGCTTTTTTGCTCGTTGCTGACAATCCAAAAGTCAATTTCATATTGTCATTGAGTGCATTTTGAGAGATGTTGATTCTACCATTCAATTGCTCAAAACCAGTTCCAATACCTACACCTTGCGTATCTCTATAATTCATAGATACACGGTATGTCGTTGAAGCTGTTCCACCAGAGAAAGCCAGGTTGTGAACTTGCGCTTGACCTATTTGAGTAACCTCATCTAACCAATTCGTTGATTTTCCAAAATCTATAGCACCAGGCTGTTGTCTATATTCATCAGCGTCCATGAATTCCATGGTTCTTGCCAAATCTTCAATTGCAAAAGAACCATTGTAGTCAACCTGCGTCTTTCCTTTTTTACCAGTTTTGGTAGTTACCAGAATTACACCAGACGACCCTCTCGTTCCGTAGATTGCAGCGGCAGATCCATCTTTCAATATATCGATTGAAGCAATATCATTAGGATCCACAGTATTAAGTGAACCGCCAATGACGCCATCAATGACTACTAAAGGCTCGGTATTCGCACCAACAGTAGAAACACCTCTTAGACGCACATTAAAAGTACCATTAGGATTTCCACCAGGTCTTGATATATTCAATCCTGCTACTTTACCTTGTAAAAGTTGCACTGGATCGTTTACCGTTCCCTTGTTGAAATCTTCCGCACTAATGCTTGCCACTGAACTGGTTATCTCTTTCTTATTTTGAGTACCATATCCCACAACTACAACCTCAGAAAGAGATTGTATATCCAAATCAAGAGAAACATCTATGACGCCTCTTGCACCAACCTCAACTTCTTGAGGTGCATAACCAACGAATGAGTAGACCAATATTGCATCATCATCTAGCGACAGTTTATAATTACCGTCAAAATCTGTGATTGTCCCATTGGTAGTTCCTTTCTCAACTACGTTCGCTCCAGGAACAGTCTCACCTGTCTCTGCATCTGTCACTGTACCGGTTACCGATCTTTCTTGAGCCCATAGCGATGAGACAAGAAAAAGAGATAATCCAAATAGTAAATACTTCTTCATACTATTACAATTTGTTATCTAAACTTATTTAAACAATTCGAATTGAATTCAACTGAAATGAAGCAATTCAGCATCCAATAAAGGGAAATTCACAGAGCTTTAAAAATGATTTCTAATAAAAACTAGGGGTTTTTGTTAATTCAAGAATTGCAAACGTTTGCAAAACACAGTATATTTTAGAATTAATAAAGTATGACTTTTCTAAGAAAATAAAAGTCACTTTCGGAATAGCAAAAAGGAGGTTTTTAAAGACCTGATTTTAAGCATTTAAATGCCTGTTTTTTATGGCTTCTAACTAATTTCAACTACTTGGTTACTAGTTAGACTATTATTATCGAACTTCGTTATTACCAACCAGTTAGAATTTTCCTTATTATGTCGACAAACACGTTATGAGCACTTTTAAAAAAGGATCTGTTACAATCAAAGACATTGCCCTAGAACTGAACATTTCCATTTCGACGGTTTCTCGCGCACTTGCAGACAATCCACTTGTAAAGCCTACCACCAAGGCCGCCGTAAAAGAACTGGCAAAGAAGTACCATTATCAGCCAAACTTTAGTGCTTTAAGTCTCAGGAATAATAAAACGAAAACCATTGGAATAATCATACCTCAAATAGTGCATGAGTTTTTTGCGCTTGTCATAAGAGGCATTGAAGACTATGCTTATAGTAAGGGTTATAATGTCATTATCTGCTCAAGTCATGAGTCTTACGAAAGAGAAGTTTCAGACGCTAAGGCATTATTGACTGGTCGAATAGACGGCTTATTAGCTTGTATTGCCCGAGACACCAATGACTATGCTCATTTTGCGGAATTTAAAGAACGAGGTATTCCAGTGGTCTTTTTTGACCGGACAAATGACATTAATGATACTTCACGCGTTGAAATTGACGATTACAATGCTGCCTACAAGGCTGTCAAACATCTTATTGATATAGGGAGAAAAAACATTGCTTACGTGGGCGGTTCTAAAAACCTTAGTATTAATAGGGATCGACTCGCAGGGTATACCAAAGCCTTATCGGAAGCTGGCCTTAAAACAAAACAAGACTGGGTTATACATTGTGAAACGGAGGATTTTCAAGGAGGAAAAGACAGCACTTATGATCTCATTAAGAAAAAGGAAATTGATGCGTTATTCGCTTCAACAGACATGCTGGCTATCGGATCAGTAAAAAATATGAAAGCCCAAGGGTTGGAAATTCCCAAGGATATTGCTGTGGTCGGGTTTAGCAATTGGTCCATTTCAAGCCTTTATGAACCTTCAATAAGCACAGTGAACCAGCCTGGTTATGAAATGGGGCTAAAAGCTTCTGAAATCTTAATTGATCATATTAATGATCCTGAAAAGAAAAACGAATCTGTGATTTTACAAACTGAATTAATTATTAGAGAAAGCAGCTCCTAGAAATAAAAAATATGAGAAACGCACCAATAACGATCAAGGACATTGCTAAAGAATTAAGTGTCTCAATATCCACGGTATCAAGAGCATTGTCGGATAATCCCTTGGTCAAAGCGTCTACTCGAAAGGCCGTTCAAGAACTTGCCAAGAAGTATAACTACACCCCGAATTTTACAGCTTTAAGCTTAAAAAACAATAAAACAAACACCATTGGCATCATTATTCCCCAATTAGTGCATGAGTTTTTTGCCTCTGTTATCAGAGGAATTGAAGATGTAGCGTATAGTCAAAAGTATAATGTAATGATCTGTTCAAGTCATGAGTCTTACGAAAGAGAGGTTTTAGACTCAAAAGCTTTGATCAATGGCAGGGTCGACGGCTTAATTGCTTGCATGTCTCGAAACACTAAAGAATACCAACACTTTATTGAATTTAGCGATCGAGGAATTCCTATCGTATTTTTTGATTGTATCTGTGAAGCTATTGACAGTCATAAAATTCTTATCGATGACTTTGATGCTGGATATCGCGCTACCAAACACTTAATAGAACAAAGCTGCGAGAATATTGCGTACTTGGGAGGTCCAATCAGTCTTCAAATAAACCAAGACAGGTATGCTGGCTATATCAAAGCACTCTCGGAAGCTGGACTAAACACCGACGATCAATGGATCATTCATTGCAACACGGGCTCTTTTGAAGACGGACTTAGCGCTTCATTGGAATTAACACTACACGACAAGATTGATGGCCTATTTGCAGGAACAGATATGTTGGCATTATCCGCTATCAAAAATTTCAAAGCAAAGAAGAGAAAAATTCCTGAAGATATCGCCGTGATTGGTTTTAGCAACTGGACTATTTCAAGTCTTTATGAGCCTTCCATTAGCACGGTAGATCAGCCTGGCTATAAAATGGGTAAAAAAGCTGCAGAATTGCTTCTTAAGGATATTAAAAGTCCATATGTCATAAAACCCGAAACACACATTCTTCAGACTAATATTATCGTTAGAGATAGTTCTAGTAGATAATTTTCGTAATTAATTCTTTTACATGGAATCCATGAGCTAATTACACAAATAAGTAATTTGAATAGCTTGCGAGTTAGTGAAACGTATAGTCTCCTCATAAGAATCTATGTGAGGAGTGACCAATTAAAAAGCAGTGCGTATCTCATCCATTAAAGACTGAAAATGAAGACTTGCTTTTGGAGATACAATGTTTGAGGTTAGCTCTCCTTTCATAATTTCTTCACTTACTTTATCTATCTCAAATTCAAAGCCATTGCCCTCCCTATGATCATTAAAAGTTTCCATGAGCTTTTCCTCAGCATAGAAACTACATTCACTGGCTCTCCAAAAATTAGGGATATCTATGTATCCATTTTCTCCTATAATGATCGTCTTATTCGGAAGCTTGCATTTAAACGAAGTATGTAAATGCGCTTGGGCGTTACCTACACGATAATGAGTTACTACATCATTGTCTACGCCAGAGGATGCCAAGGACGAATCAACCCAGAGATTTTCAAAACTAGCTCCAAGGAATAATTGCGCCATAGCAATATTATAAATACCCATGTCCCAAAGTGCTCCTCCAGATAGCGCAGGATTATACATTCTGCCCTTCGCATCAAACGGAACAGAGTATCCGAACTCAGATTTGATGTGTAATACATCTCCAAGCCTGCCTTCATCTACCCATCTCTTCGCTTTTTGAATGGCCGGCAGAAAATAAGTCCACATACCTTCGATAAAGTATCTCTGCTCTTGATTAGCTACCTCAATAATTTCTTCAAGGTCGGCTTTATTCGTTGTTATTGGCTTTTCACAAAGCACATGCTTGCCTGATTGGAGTGCGGCGATAACTTGCTCTTTATGAAAAGTATGGGGAGTCGCAACGTAAATAGCCTGAACATTTTCGTCCAAAAAAAGCGCATTATAACTATCGTAACTCTTGCTTATACCAAAATCCCTAGAAAACTGATCTGCTCGCTCCTTTGATCTTGAAGCAACTGCAACGCACTCCGCTAATTTTGTCCACTTGAAGTCCGCCGCAAACTCTCTAGCTATTCTACCTGGCCCAAGTATTCCCCATTTAAGTTTATTCATATATCGAAGCAAAATATTATAAAACAAAAAAGCTCCTAAAAACTAGCTTTGAATATGTTGAGTGACGTCTCTGTATTAAAATTCTTGTAACAAATACCCAATCGTAAAATTACTATACCAGTCAAAAATAAACCCCTCGGATTCTGGTGAAGCATCAAATGCAGCCTTATAAATATTGAGACCGCATAAAATCTTAGCATCATCTGTCGTGTATTCCCCGGGAGCGTTTATTAACGTGTATTGCTCTGCAAATTCATTGCTCTCCAACGCTAACTTATAAGGAGCCCCTCCAATTAAAAAACATTTTTTCCTCTTTTGCGCAGGAATCGACGCTACTACTTCATAGACTGCAGAATAGACTGCAGAATCGCTTAACTCGTACTGATAGTATTTGGATCCTGGTGCGTCTTTAGTCATCACACTATCACCCTCTAACCATGATATTTTCGTATTTCCAGAGCCAATATCCATAACGAAAGCCTCATTTTGAAACTCTTTAGGCATGGTTGCATAGAATGCATACGCTGCTTCTTTGTCCACATTTACCCCCATTACATTATATCCGAGCTCCTCCAAAATTGGATTCAGCTCTTGTACTTTCTTGTTTTTTGAAGCTGTACTACTTTGAATAAAATAGATAAGATCCTTCGATACTCCTTTCTCTATCATCCCATCGACGTATTCTTTTAAACCTGTTTTGATCGCTTCATTTTCATTCTCATTTTCCACAACTTTACTCTCTCCGTAATTAGCCTTGATCATTTTCCAGCGATCTGCATCATCCTTCTCGATAATAAAGGAATTGAAACTAGAGCCCCCAAGCTCTACAAGACCATACACAGTGCCATTAACAGGTTTAGGTGCGGCATAAGGAAAAGATTCCAGCTTTACTTGATCATTTACGGGCACGTACGTCTCCTGTTTCTTCTCAGCAGCCTGATGGCATGCCATGCATAGTAGCATTAATGCAAGTGAATTTATGAGATTCTTTTTCATAGCATATATTTTCAGTGGTCGATGAATTGGCTTTTGTTCTTTGTGAAATTTATCAAATTCCAATAATTCATTGAAGCCTTCTTAATTTCAAAGTAAAAAGTTAATGGTTATTCAATAAAAAACAATACAAGAGACCTTCGAATGACCAATTTGATGAACCCAGAAAAAGAAAATTGGGCATAAAAAAACCCGACATGAAGTCGGGTTATTGGTTGTGGGCGCTGAGGGATTCGAACCCCCGACCCCCTCGGTGTAAGCGAGGTGCTCTGAACCAACTGAGCTAAGCGCCCTGAAATTGGGTTTGCAAAACTAGTATTTTTTATTGCCTTTCCAAGGGATTTGAAATATTTTTAGCTAATAGCCACTGATAAATATTGATTGAGAGGATACAATGCCTGGAAAGCCTTTGAAATATCTGCCTTAAGCGATGGTGAACTAACTTTTACATCACTGAATTTTCTGTAAGCCACAAAACTTTTATACCTCAGTAATGCGATATTTGGATGGTCTTTAGGATATCCCTTGGGAGCAGTTTTCAACGTCTCCCCTGATAAGACACCAAATTCATCCCTGAACGCCTCATTTTCTATCACTTTTTTTAACTCGTGAGGACTATAATCAATTTCCTGACGGATTTTCTTCAAAGCATCAGTCTCTGGCTGATACATTCCTCCTGCGACCATCGTTTCTCCGTGGGGCTGTAAGTGAAAATAATAAACCGGATTTCCAGAATTCCTTCCACCTTCAGCGAGGGTCATTCCAAAATTATTCTTGTACGGACTTTTATTTTTACTAAACCTAATATCTCGATTTATTCTAAAAATCGATTTCTTAGGTTCTGTATTGGCTATTGTTGGGTCAAATTTTGAAACTTCATTAATAATCTCCACTACAAATTCAAGAAATTCAGATTTAGCTTCGTGATACATCGCCTTGTTTGCATCCATCCATTCTTTTGAGTTGTTCCTATTCAACTCCTTCAAAAAGGCCATTGACTTTTCAAGATTCATTTCACTGGATTTTATTTAACACTTCTTCAAGTTTCATACTTCTTGAAGCTTTAATAAGTATCTGACGATCAGAAAAGTTTGTCTTAGACATATGCCCCAGTAAATCTTGTAAGTTTTCGAAATACACAGATTTGGAATTTTTCGCATGTTTCATTTTTGAACCACACAACCATACCTCATCTATTGGCTCACTTTCTAATAAAAGACCAATTTCCTTATGCTTATTTACTTCATTTTCCACCTCATTCATATCCCCTAAGATTGCTAGCTTATAACCAGACATCTGTGCAAAGCTTTTGATCGCTGCTGTCATAGAAGTAGGATTTGCATTATAAGCATCGAGAATGACCGTATTCGTTCCTTTCTTTATGACCTGTGATCGCTGATTAGATGGCGAATACCCACAAATCGCTTCAATGATTTTTTCGTCCGACACATCAAAAGAGCGCCCTATCGCTACCGCCGCAGCAATATTCTCAAAGTTATACTCGCCAACAAGATTTGTATGATGACTTTGGCCAGCCAAACTAAAAGTAATGTAAGGATCTGCCTTTTCGAAGATCAGATCATCACTCGGAAATGCTACATAACCATCAAACCTATTCGACATGTGCGCTAAACGGTCGTCCTGAAGGTTTATAAATGGGATCCCTCCATTTTTTCTTAAATGATCGAAAAGTTCTGACTTACCACGCAATACACCCTCAATTCCACCAAAAGTCTCCGTGTGGGCCTCTCCAATATTAGTAATAAGTCCGTGTGTTGGATTAGCAAAAGAAGACAACTGCGCAATTTCTCCCACATGATTCGCGCCCATTTCAATAATGGCTACTTCAACTTGAGGATGAATATGCAATAATGTCAATGGCACTCCCAAATGATTGTTGTAATTGCCCAGCGTTGCATGAACAATATATTTTTGACTTAATACTGCATTGATCAGCTCTTTTGTCGTCGTTTTCCCGTTGGAACCTGTAATGCCTAGTATTTTAGGTCTAAGCCTACTTCTATGAAAAACAGCCAACCCTTGAAGGGCTTCTTGGGCATTTTTTGCTAAAATTATTCTTGAATCTGTCTGATAGCTTGCATCATCAACGACCGCAAATGAAGCACCTTTGCTCAACGCTTCAATAGCAAACTTATTTGCATTAAAATTGGGTCCGCTTATCGCAAAAAATAGATTGTCGGGCTTTAGAGTTCTGGTATCAATTGAAACACCATCACTTTGAAGAAACTTCGAATATAAAAACTCAATAAAATTGTCCATGTCTGGGTTAAAATCAAAAAATATTCATGAATAAAATGAATCGCTATCTGTTATTGCAATCTATTGAAAATAGCAACAAATACGCTTTTGAAAGTACAATTGAAAAAGCCTTGAAAAAACTCACGGAAATTGAAGGATTATTTGTGGTGGACAGTCTATCGGATGGCGTTTCTATGAACTATGCAAAAAGGTTCATTCAAGAATCCGAGTCGATTACAGTTATTACTACTTCTGTTGGAAGTGAAAACCCTCCTATTTTCACAGGCGTATTTAACCTCTTAATAAGAAAGCCAAATACGACCTTGTATTGTGTGAACCCAAACGAGAAACTCACACCGTTCATTAAAGTGCTAAAAGGACGGTCTTTTGCGAGTGAAGCGGAATTGATAAAGGCCTTAACCTCCTTGGCTCATGGTGAGGCTTGATCAATGAAGCTCCTCGTTCATTTTTATCTCAGACGAAGACAAGCTGTCCTGATGATGGCCAAACGCCTTATCAAATGATAATCCCAACATTAAAAATGATGCTCAGACTTTTAAGCGAAAATAATAGCGGACTATTGGATCTCAAATGAATCTGCGTCATTCTGAAAAGGAAATCTCTCCCTAAAGGCTTCCATTTCATCTCGTTTTATTGATAATTGAAGAATCTCCTCTTTATCTGAAAAAAGCAACTGCTGCCCCTTATAATCATACAATCCTGAATGTCCATTGTAAGCTGCTTTTACGCCATCCGTCCCCATTCGATTAACTCCAACACAATAACTCTGATTCTCAATGGCCCTAGCAGCTAGCAAAGTATCCCAAGCATTGATACGTGGTGTTGGCCAATTAGCTACATAAATTAATAAGTCGTACTCAAATTTTCGTGTCGGAGATGCGGATCTACTCCACACTGGGAACCTTAAATCATAGCAGATTAAAGGGCACACATTCCAACCATGAATATCGACCACAAGTCTTTTATCACCTGCTGTGAAATGCCTATCTTCTCCTGCAAGTGAGAAAAGGTGTCTTTTGTCATAATAACTAAAGTTTCCATCCGGAAAAACAACGTGGCACCTGTTATAGAAATTTGGATAGTCTTTTATAATGTAGGACCCGATAATAACAGCTTTTGTCTGAGCCGCCATTTGCTTCATCCATCTCATGGTCTTTCCATTTGATGGTTCTGAGATCCCTTCCGGTCTTGTAGAAAAACCTGTGGTAAACATTTCAGGAAGAATAATCAGATCGGCTTGCTCGATTTGCCAGATTTTCTCTTCGAACATAGCCAAATTGGCATCCGCACTCTCCCAATATAGGTCAGATTGGATAATGGCTACTTTCAGTTCGTTTTTCACCTCCTGGAAGGTAGTTTGACACGATAATCAGCATCAATTTTCTTTCCTTTACTTATATTAAAAAGTTTACTTTTTATCAACCTTTTTTTGAAAGGAGAAATATGATCAGTAAATAACACTCCTTCTATGTGGTCAAACTCATGTTGAACGATTCTGGCACGAATATCATCATAAGATTCTTCATATTCATTCCAATGTTCATCGTAATACTTGATAGTGATATTGGATTGACGCCTCACTTCTTCGCGAATACCTGGTATACTCAGGCATCCCTCCTCGAATGGCCATTCCTCACCATGCTGATCTATGATTTGTGGATTTACAAATGCCCGAGTCAGTCCAGTAACACCCTTTTCCTCCATAGGTGAGCTATCAATAATAAACACCCGCACCGCTTTCCCTATTTGAGGGGCCGCCAAACCTACGCCGCTTGCTGCATGCATAGTCTCAAACATATCAGCGACCAATTGTAAAATATCTTCTCCAACTGGAATATCACTCGCTTTTTTTCTTAAAACAGGATCACCAAACAATACGATGGGATATATCATGGGTTAGCTTCTAAATAAGATTGTAATATAATGGCAGCACTCACTTTATCAATATTGCCTTTTTCTCTTCTTGTCTTCTTAGAGGTCCCTCCAGCAATCATGGCATCCAGAGCCATTTTGGAGGTAAATCTTTCGTCGTGTAGAAATAATGGCTTCTCTGGAAATAGCTTTTTAAATCTATTGACTGCAGCATGTACAAGTGGCGTGGCATTTGTGTCACTTCCATTCAGCTGTTTTGGCATACCAAAAACTACTTCCGTTACATCTTCGCTTTTGAAATAATCTTTAAGATATTTCATTAACTCATGAGTCGGCACGGTAGTATGTGGAGAGGCAATCATCCTCAATGGATCTGTTATAGCGATACCTGTACGTTTGCTGCCATAATCAATAGCTAAAACTCGTCCCATTTAATTTTGTATAATAAGCAAGGTCATATTTTCCTTTACTTTGGCCTCTAATTGAATCGCCTTTGGAAAAAAAATCTTATTCTCTATTTGCGCGTGATAAAGCATTTCTCGGTCAAAAGCTCTAAGCTCGGAGATGATCACTCTCCAATGTATGCCTGTTGTTTTGTTTGCTTCTATCAATTCACGCAAGCCATTTAGCTCATCCTCTTCTTCGTGTGCTCGGTGTGCTCGGAATACAGATAGGTCGTCATGCTTGAGCCATAAAACAGCAGGGTTATTCGTCTTATGTTGATCGATCTTTAGCAGATCTTCAACTTTTCCGAATAACTCATCCTCCTCTTGATGTATGTGCTCAATAAATTCTTCTATAAAATCAGGAAAGATTGTTTTTAAATCATGCTCGTGACCATAAGCCTTCAAAAGCTTAGCGATGTAAGGCAGCCGATCTTTGATAAACAAATGATGCGAATGTCTTAGATATTGCATCAATATTTCTAGAGGATACTTTTCTAGTGCTTTCAGAGATACGCGATTGATTTGATCAAACGCGTAAAAGCTTTTGACCACTTTTTCATGATTCAGCCCTTTTTCTTTACATATGTCTCCCAATAGTTTATTGGGATTCAAATAAAACTCAATACCTAAACAACTTAGGGCTCTAGCGTAGATATAGTTTTCATCTACAATGGAAGATATAGTTCTATTAAAAACCTTCATTTGGCTGCCAAAGATAATTAGAAACGATTTTGATTCAACTACGTTTTAAACTTGATGTATTTAAAAATTGATTTTTATTGTAACGTAAATTTTACTTGCATATTTGCGATTATCGATATTTTGAAAAAACATCTTAGATTTTAATTTTCAAAAGACTAAACGAGATACTTTGACTGAGAACAAAAAAGACACCCGATTACCATTATACATAGGCTTGGCAATTGCAGTTGGGATTTTCATTGGGGCCAATATGGCCGGAGGAAGTACCAGCGGCGGTGATAAAGTATATGCTTCATTTCAAAAATTTCGCCAAGTTATCTCGCATATCGAAAATGATTATGTCGATGAGGTAGACACGGATAAACTTGTAGAATCCGCTGTTGAGGAAATGCTGGGGAAACTTGATCCGCATTCAGTTTATATATCAAAAGAAGATTTAGAAATCAGCCAATCACAGCTTCAAGGGAAATTTGAAGGAATAGGAATAGAGTTCAATATTTTTAAAGATACGATACATGTGGTGACTCCTCTAAGCGGAGGCCCCTCAGAAGCATTGGGTATTCGACCTGGAGACAAAATCATAAAAGTAGATGGCGAAAATGTTGCCGGAACTAGCATTACAAATCGTGAGGTAATATCCAAGTTGAGAGGCGAAAAAGGATCAGAAGTAGAAGTCCTTATTAAGCGTAAAGGAGAAATCGAGTTAATGTATTACACTATCGAAAGAGATGTGATTCCGCAATTCTCAGTGGACGTTGCTTACATGGCTGCTGATGATATCGGTTATATCAAAATCAATCGTTTTTCAGCTACCACCTATGACGAATTTCAAACATCACTAAAAATGCTGAAGTCTCAGGGAATGGAAAAGCTAATTCTCGACCTTACTAGCAACCCTGGCGGCTATATGGATCCTGCTGTCAAAATAGCTGACGAATTTCTTAAAGACGATCAAATGATCGTTTACACCAAAGGGAAAGAAAGTAGACACAACACGCAATACGTATCCAAAAGAGAAGGTGAATTTGAAGAAGGCCCGATCGTCGTACTTATTGATGAAGGATCTGCCTCGGCTTCCGAAATAGTTTCTGGTGCGCTGCAAGACCATGATCGCGCTATTGTAGTTGGTCGTCGATCTTTTGGAAAAGGTTTGGTTCAGTTACCGATAGCATTGAGTGATGGCTCGGCAATGAGACTTACCATATCGCGCTATTATACCCCAAGTGGGCGAAGCATACAAAAACCATATGATTCTGGATTACAAGACTACCAACTTGAATATTACGACAGGTTCAAAAGTGGTGAAATGTATAGTGCCGACAGTATTAAATTTAATGATAGCCTCATTTTCAAAACTGATGCTGGTAGAAACGTATATGGTGGGGGCGGTATTATGCCTGACTATTTTGTCCCTCTTGATACGGTTGGTAACAGTCGCCTGTTGAGTAGGCTGTTCAATAGCAATTCTATGTCGGAGTTTTGTCTGAAATATTACAATGACAACAAGAAGGAACTTGACAATATCTCCTATAAAGACTATCGCGCAAGTTTTGAAGTAACAGATACTATTCTTCAAAATCTATTGCAAGTAGGAAAAGAAAATGGTGTGGATTCTAATGAAAAAGAATTCATTAAATCCACACCATTACTTAAAATTTATACCAAAGCATATATTGCTCGTAACATATGGCAGAATGACGGTTTCTTCCCCATTTTTAATGAGCAAAACGAAATCTTAAATAAGGCGATGACATTGCTTAATGAAGCTGCTGAGTTACCTTATTAATAAAAAACTAAGATCAGGCCATCATTCCGATAAAGCTTGCAAATAGGCCTGATCGTAGTATTTATAAAGATTGGACCAATCGAAAAGGGAAGAACTACTTTCCGTTCGATTTCTGAGGTCAATACGTTCGCGTCTGCTTAATTTCACATAATTAAGCATCCTGTTGGCCAGCGCACCGGCGGCTTCATCAAAAGTTTTCTGATGCCTTTTCACGAGGTATATACCTCTCTTATTATGGTCTTTAACATTATCCTGCACGTAATCTCCGAAACCAGCCAGATCACTTGTAACTGTTGGCACTCCGCTTGCAATACATTCTAACGGGGTATATCCCCATGGCTCATAGTACGATGGGAATACGCCTAAATGACAGCCCCTTACGAATTGTCCATAGTCCATACCAAAAAGAGGGTTGGTATAATTTATAAAGTCAGGATGATATACGACCTTGACTCGATCACTTTCATGATTTAAGAGATTAGCATTCCTCAAGTAGTTCAAAATTTGATCCGAACTATCGTCATGCAAATTATGGGTAACAATTGGAGGTAAGTTTCCTGATTTCCAAGATTGGAGTGTTCGTCGGTATCTTAGACGCCAATAGTCGTCCACATACCTATTCAGCTCTGGCAATCGCTGATCCTCACGCGACATAGCATCAAACAAAAGTCGATCGCCAACTTGGTTTTTTATTGCTTCAATAGTATGCCTCAACTCATCAAGCACAGCTTTTGACTCCAATATTGCTGGGTTTATTGAGTAATAAGGCCTTTTTGTGACGAAAAACATCACTACGGTAATGTCAGAGTTTTCTGTTTTTAATCGGTCATTAAGCCTAGCCAAGGCTTCCAATGTCATATCGTACCCTTTGTTCAAGTATTCATACCTTCCTGAGGTAAAGAAATACATGGTTTTATCCAAGTTGAAGGTGTAATTCTGGAAGAAATGAGAAATGGTAAAATCATGAATCTTATTTTTATACTTCGCATGAAGGTTTTGAAATTCATGAAGTGCCTCAAATCGTTCATTATTTATTCCATTTGGCAAAAGTACATCGGGGGTTCTTCCAAGCAACTGTCTACATTCTCTTGCAGTAACTTCACTTACCGTAGTAAATACATGCGCACCATGAGCTGCGGCACGTTCTATAGTAGCATTTGCTTCAATATTAAAATGTTGTGCTTCTTTCTGCCAGTCGATGTATGGTAAATGATCATAAAACTCAGGATCATTCATCGCTAAGTAGCGACCCAGCATTGTTGCATGCGTTGTAAAGACTGTTTTAACAGCTATATTTTCTCGTCTAAGTTCAGGTAAGCCCGATGCGGACATCCATTCATGAAAATGAGCGATCACTTTTTTATCATTCGACACTTCTGCTAGTTGTGACAAATAAATTCTAATCATTTCACCAAAGGCAATCACATCATTTAATAAAGGATCATCGGCCGGAGTAGAAATACCATGATGCTCCCAAAGCAAGTACTTGATTTCTCCTAACCGATACATGATTGATCCTAAATCGAAGAGAATAACTTTCGGCCGGCCGGACACAAGCCACACCCCATAATGCACAACATATCCCATATCTCGCATTCTTTGAACCGTTTCCCCGAAAGGACCTGACAGGTCATCCATCGGCTCAAACTCTGCTGCTACATTTCCAGATATATAAGGACCCAAGAGGCAATAATTCTCCTCCCATTTAGGGACTACTGTAGGCACCTTCGATCTAATAACTGTGTAAATCCCGCCAACTTGGTTTAAAACTTCCCAAGCGATTTCTACAAGTAAAGTCTCCTTAACCGTCTTTGGAGTTAATCTTTTGGCTGAAGGTTCGGGTTTGGTCATTGTTTTTTCTTGAATATTAATAAAAAAAAGGGAATTATTCCCGATTTGTAATGCTCGAAAGATGTAACTATTCCGAATTACCAAAGTATTTACTCCACTTGTGCAACCATCCACATAGAACCTACATCTATATATTGTGAATTTAGGAAGTTAAATGAACTGGAATAAGACAATTACCTTTTTTTTAATCCTTGCCGTACTGGTGCTCTGCTTGGAAGCAGAAAGGAAAATAAGTAAAATAATAGCATCTATAACTACTATGTCTATTAAAGATATAACTCCAAGGATCGATTTTTTTGCTGTTCCCTCAAAAGACGACTCAGCCTTTTTAAACAGTAAAATCAAAACTAAACCTTGAGTTTTTAAAATACTAAAAGGCATTTTATACCTTTAAGTGTTTAAAAAGTCTGTTTCGTTACAAGTGAAAATAATTTTTTATTCTCAAAAGAGACTTTAACTTTAACAAAATCTTATTGCTGTTTAGAATTATGGAAAAAAATCAAGGATATATCGATTTTCTGGAAATATGGCATCAAGGCGCCTTTTATGCCTTTTTTGCTAGTATAGGAGTAGCCATCCTGTTGTTTATTGTTTATCGCATTAGATATGCGTCCTCCGGAGGCATGAAAGAAAAATATGAATTAGCCAGTGAGTTTGAGATTCAAAACTACTTAAGGTTTAATTATGCCATTGCTGTAGGAATTTTTTTTATAGTGAATACTGCTAGACCTGATATTGTGGTACTAACCCCAGTGTGGTTCTTCATAAGAATGTTCATCGGCGCTTGTTTAGCAACATTGTATGGCTATATCACTTTCCTTCTTTTCAAATATTACTACCCAGGCCAACTGGAGAAAAAATTGAAGGATCTTAGGTATTCTCCGCGAATCAGTAGCAGAACAGGAAATGCGATGAAGTTATTGAGCGAAGACGAAGAAGATGCATACCTCGACGAAGGAATGCAAGCAGAAGAAAATGCTTTCTCTGTGGACTATGACGTTTGGATAGATGAAGAGACAGGTGAAACGCAAATCGAAAAATACAAAGGTCACTTAGCAGCATTTGAGTGTGATAGATGTGGTTTCCAAACATTAAAACTTCAAAAGGAAGAAGTGCTTAGAGAAGCTACTGATTACGAAGATGGAGAGTTATTAAAGGAGTTCAAATGTGGCTATTGTGAAAGAATTAAGCGGAAATCGGTTAGTTTGACCAAAAACATGGAAAAATCAGCCGTTGCAATGGCTTCATCGGGCCTTCACCAGCTAGAAATGATTAAGATAGAAATGCATACTACGGACGGACAGCATAGACTGTTCGAATTTCAAAATAAAGAACAAGCGAAGCATTTCCTTGACGAATTTGATTTAAAGAAGTTGAATTAACTAAGAATTGATTGATTGAAATACTTTGAGCTGACGATGTTATATCGTCAGCTTTTTTTATTACTACGATTTGAATTGGCAATATATACGCCAATCAAGATTGTCAAAATTCCCAACGCATGATAAATATTCAAAACTTCTCCATCTACCAAACCCCAAAAAACAGCCACTAAAGGAATCAAATAAGTAACCGAAGTGGTGAAGACGGGATTGGTAAGCTCTACAATTTTATTAAAAATAATAAGTGCGCACGCAGTGCCAAAAATTCCAAGTATTGCAATTAGTCCTATAAATCCGAAATATTCTCCTGAGTCAATTTTAGAAATTATCTCTGTAAAAAAAACCAGATGAATTATGGCTAAAATGCCGATAAACACCATCGAAAAACTTGCAATAACGATTGGTCTTAATCCAGCAAGTTTGTATTTCACCACATTAGCATTAATAGCATAAAGCATCGTGGCTAATACAATAAGTAAAGCATATAGATTAATATTACTCACATTGCCTCTACTTCCCGCCAAGAGCAACACGATGGCCCCTAAGAAACCAACAACTACGCCTATTAATGTCTGACGATTGATGCTCTGTCCGAAAAATAAAGAGCCTACAATGACCGTAGAAATTGGAACTAGCGCATTTAACACTCCTGTAATCGCGCTATTTACCTGTGTCTGGGCTACTGAAAAAAGAAAAGCTGGCAAAAAAGTACCTACGAAACCAATCACGATGAGGTACTTAATTTTATCCTTTGGCACTGTTTTCCATTTTTGAATAGCAAAAGGAAATAGCACAATAAAAGCAAAGAAGATTCTGAGTGAGCCAACCTCCCATGGAGAGAGCCCGATCAACGCCTTTTTAATCAAAATAAAAGAACTCCCCCAGATAAGGGCGAGTAGTAATAAAAGCAACCATGCTTTTATTGGGTATTTTTGGACCATAAAGAAGTATTAAATGAAGTGGATCATTGGCAGACTTTTATCAAATAAAATGCTTAATGAATATATTTGCTCCTACATAACATCAGTCCTATAAGATGAGTCTTTTCAAAAGTTCGCCATAGCTAGTTCGCATGCTTATTAAATAATCACCAGCATGATAGTGTTAGAGGTCTAACCTTTCTTATAAAACCAGTCTCATTAATGCTTTTTTTTGAGATCAACATATTTCCATTTAGCGTATGTACATGCAGTAAGAGCTCTTAGTGCTGTAACATTACTCCCACAGTAATTTTCTTAGATAGGGATGGATTGCAATGAATACCTAGATTTTTCTTAAAGCTAAAAACATTCAAATAGACCCATATCGTTACGGCCTGTTGCCCTTCATAGATAAGCTTCTGATTTATTCTCTCCCATTAGTAGCAGCAGAAATCAACTAAGGACCTTTTGCTAGGTTTGGAACTAAAAGCATCTGCGATATCGATTCGTGAACCTTCTGCTTGAGAAGTTCAATAATAGATAAACTATTAAGACTATAAACACCGATAACGACAAAATCACCTGAGTTAAAATCTAGATCAATATTTACATTTTTATTGAGCCGAGCCGAATCAATTGCCAATTGATAGTCCTGTATTTGGGCAATGGACTCGAGCGCTAAAGAAAATATTGAAAAAACATTAATAGTCTCAGGTCTTTCATGTTTCTACGCCATAACTAATTCGTTAGCAAATTGCTCTGCAATTTCGTCCAGAATTTGAACGATTTCTTCGTAGCTATCCGATTCAACTAACCTTGTTCTGTAAGGTTTGAAATGTGAAATACCTCTGAAATAATTCGTATAATGACGTCTCATTTCAAAAATTCCCTTCAAACCGTCCTTCCATTCAACCGAAAAATCAAGATGTTTTCTGGCGACATCCACTCTTTGCTGAATGGTTGGTTTATCCAAGTGCGTCCCTGTTTCAAGAAAATGCTTGATCTCATTGAAAATCCAAGGGTAACCAATCGCAGCACGGCCAATCATAATGCCATCAACACCATATTTATTTTTGTATTCTAAGGCTTTTTCTGGGGAATCAATATCTCCATTTCCGAAAATTGGAATGTGAATATCCTGATGGTTTTTCACTTCTGCGATATAACTCCAGTCAGCCTCACCTTTATACATCTGCTTTCGTGTACGGCCGTGAATGGTCAAAGCTTGCACACCAACATCCTGCAGTCTTTTTGCGACTTCCACGATTTTGATGGTGCTATCATCCCATCCGAGTCTGGTTTTGACCGTTACTGGTTTACTGACTGCCTTCACTATTTCAGCAGTCATTTGTTGCATTTTTGGTAGGTCCAGCAGGATTCCAGCTCCAGCTCCTTTGCACGCTACCTTTTTCACAGGACAACCATAGTTAATATCCACTAGTTCTGGATTAGCGGCTTCAGCTATAGCCGCTGCTTGGCGCATACTATCTATTTTATCACCAAATATCTGAATACCAATAGGTCGTTCATAATCGTAGATATCCAACTTTTCCATACTTTTTTCCGCATTCCGAATCAATCCCTCAGAGGAGATGAATTCTGTATACATCAAATCAGCACCATTTTGCTTGCAAACCGCTCTAAAAGGCGGATCACTAACGTCCTCCATGGGTGCTAACAAAAGCGGAAATTCGCCAATTTCAATGTTTCCAATTTTTACCACAGCTCAATCTTAAATTTTGAAGTAAATTTAGAGCAATTATGCAGAATATCCTTCAAAACACACCTTCCAGTGTGAAACCAACCGCAACATGGGTATTATTGTTAATACTCTCGCTCTATGTCATCGGTGGATTATTTATGTTCACCTTTATCGCTCAGGTTTTTTTGCTTCCATTTTATGATTTCGCTACGATTACCCAGTTATTAACAAACCCCATGAGTGTAGAGGGGTCGAGAATGCCATTAATTATTACTCAGGGAATAATTTCGATTGGTTCATTTATATTGATCCCGATCTTTTTTATCAAGCGCCATTTAAATGACCCTATTCAAAATTTCTTTTCATTCAACCCAAGTCTTTATCGGCCATTAGTTTTGACAACACTTATTACCCTCTGCTTCATGGTGATTAATAGTGTAATTATTGAATGGAACCAACAAATGGTATTGCCAGAATTCCTCTCTGGGTTTGAATCGTGGGCCTTGGCAAAGGAATCTCAACTTGAAGAGCTGACTATTTATCTAACCGACTTTGAATATACCTATGAATTCATCACTGCATTTATCGTCATCGCTATTATTGCTGGGGTAGGTGAAGAACTACTATTCCGAGGACTGATACAAAATCTTATTAAATCAGCCACTGGCAATATTCATATTGCTATATGGATATCGGCGATAATTTTTTCAGCTTTTCATATGCAGTTTTACGGATTTATTCCTAGGATGCTTTTGGGCGCTCTGTTTGGTTATTTGTATTATTGGTCTGGTCATTTATCGATTGCGATGTTCGCCCACTTCCTTAATAATGGCTTTACTATAACAATGATGTATTTGAGTAAGCAAGAAATTGTAAATTACAACCCAATGACCGACGCAATCTCCCCCCCTACATCGACCATTTTGATATTCCTTTTGGTTTGTGCGGGTTTAATGTTCTCGTTTTGGAGTTATTGTAAAAAATTACAAAATGAGTGATTGGCAAAAAGTATATCAAGATGACCTAGAGTATCGTGCTGAAATCGTACGTGCAGTGCTTGAAGATCAAGGACTTCATCCAGTTTTATTAAATAAAAAAGATTCTAATTATCAGTTTGGGCATTTCGAAGTGCAAGTCGCCCCAGATCACGTAATCACAGCGCTTAAAATCATAAACGAAGAAATCAGATTTGAATAAGTTCTCGGATTTAAGGAAAAGAGTATTGTCCGCTTTAATAGGCGTTATTATAATCGTGTCCAGTCTCATGTTTAGCGAGTGGACCTACTTTGCAGTATTTTTTGCACTGGCTGTTTTCTCTCTCTGGGAATTTTATCGGTTGGTTAGACTACAAAATTATCTCCCCATAAGACTCTTAGGTGTTTTTGTTGGAGGGTTGATGTTTATCATCAGCTTTTTCATAGAGAGACAGCACCTGAGTGCTAATTACTACTTTGCTCTTTTTCCATTAGCATCATTAAGTTTGGTCATCAAATTGTATAAAAAGAGCGACCAAAACCCCTTTATCAATATCGCTTTCTTCTATTTAGGCATAACCTACGTGGCTTTACCTTTTGCGTTAATGAATATCGTTGTGTACGATGCTGGCATCTATAGTCACGAGATTTTAATGGGTCTATTGTTTCTCATTTGGGCGAGTGATACAGGCGCTTATTTTGCTGGTACATTTTTTGGTAAGCGAAAACTTTTTTTAAGAATCTCGCCTAAAAAATCATGGGAAGGCTTTATTGGAGGTGCATTAACCGCTATTGCCTTTGCCTACCTTATCTCCAAACTTAGCGCAGATTTGATGTTGTGGGAATGGATCATTCTGTCGGTCATTGTAGTAATCACGGGTACATATGGTGACTTAGTAGAATCTTTATTCAAACGATCTATGCTTATAAAAGACTCAGGGACTTCTATCCCAGGGCATGGTGGGTTTCTCGATCGTTTCGATAGTTTGATTTTAGCAGTCCCTTTTGTTGTCGTTTTCCTTAAATTATTCTAAGCCTAAAACGCGCTGCTTCTGTTAGTTAATAGGTCTATCCTACTTTCGAGATATACCAGCCTTGAAGCATATCAATATTAGATTTTTATCACTGGTAAATATCTGTGAAACTCGTAGCTTTGCGGCAATAAACAATAACCCCATTATCAATTATGGCTTACATTGAACCGGCTCCCATAAAGGACAAAGACAATCCTTTCGAGTCAATGATGTCAAGATTTCATATCGCAGCTCAGCACCTCGGACTGGATGATGAAGTCTACAACGTATTAAAATCCCCAACTAAACAAGTCATTGTATCACTCCCGATCACAATGGATGACGGGTCCATCAAGGTTTTTGAAGGATATCGCGTGATTCACTCCAACATCTTAGGTCCATCAAAAGGTGGAATTAGGTTTGATATGGATGTAAACTTGGATGAAGTAAAAGCTTTGGCAGCCTGGATGACATGGAAATGTGCTGTTGTGGATATTCCATTTGGTGGTGCCAAGGGTGGCATTAAATGTAATCCACGACAAATGTCCGCTGGCGAAATTGAACGGTTAACACGTTCTTTTACACAGTCGATGCATGAGATTTTTGGACCGGACAAAGATATTCCTGCTCCTGATATGGGTACTGGCCCAAGAGAAATGGCTTGGCTAATGGATCAATACTCGCGCGCGCAAGGTATGACCGTGAATGCAGTTGTTACTGGTAAACCATTGGTTTTAGGAGGGTCACTCGGACGAACTGAAGCAACTGGTAGAGGTGTAATGATCTCAGCTATGGCAGCTATGGAAAAATTAAAAATTAATCCATTTAAAGCCTCGTGCGCTGTTCAAGGTTTTGGAAACGTGGGTTCATGGGCCTCCATCTTGCTCGCCGAACGTGGCGTATCTATAAAAGCCATCAGCGATCTATCGGGTGCTTATTACAATGAGAATGGCATAGATATCAAGAAGGCAAACGAATATAGATTGCAAAATAATGGTCATCTTGAAGGCTTTGAAGGAGCAGAAAAGATGGATGCTGAGGAATTGTTATTCTTGGATGTGGACGTTATTGTCCCTGCGGCTATAGAAGATGTTATCAATAAGCACAATGCTAATAGGATAAAAGCCAGGTTGATCGTTGAAGGTGCAAATGGCCCGACTTCAGCAAAAGCCGATGATATTATCAATGATAAAGGAATCATGGCCGTTCCTGATATTTTAGCCAACGCCGGAGGTGTTACAGTATCTTATTTCGAGTGGGTACAAAACCGGTTGGGATACAAGTGGACCGCTGAACGCGTTAATCGAAGGTCTGACCGTATTATGAAAACTGCTTTCGACAAGGTATATGCCACCGCAAAAGAGTATAACGTGTCTTTGAGAATAGCGGCTTACATCGTGGCTATTAATAAAGTAGCTAAAACTTATAAGTTTAGAGGCGGTTTCTAATCTTTAGCTCTATTAGTACTAAAATTTCTATTATGAACATTCACAAAGAAGGTAAAAAGATCATTCCGGTTTCATTTGTTATTTTAGGGCTTTTATACGCTCTTCTCTTTTGGCTCATTCCGATTCAGGTCATTCAGGTCTTTCTCGCAATAGCAGGTATTATCTTCTCTGTGCTCATTGTTCGTTTTTTCAGGGATCCTGATGTTGATGTCCGTATTTCTGAAAATGAAATTATTGCACCTGCTGACGGGAAAGTTGTTGTAATCGAAGAGACTGATGAAAATGAATATCTAAAGGATCGTAGAATTCAAGTGTCTATTTTCATGTCGCCACTCAATGTTCATGTGAATAGAAGTCCTATTGATGGTCTTATTTCCTATTTCAAATACCATCCAGGTAAATTTTTAGTCGCCTGGCATCCTAAATCTAGTACGGATAATGAACGTACCACCATAGGAATAAAAATGAAAAATGGCATTGAAGTAATCATGAGACAAGTGGCAGGCGCTGCTGCAAGAAGAATCTGTTTTTATAGTGAGCAGGGAAAAAGCACGTTTCAAGGTGAAAAATTTGGATTTATTCGCTTTGGAAGTAGGGTAGACCTTTACCTTCCGCTAGATGCTGAAATCAAAGTTGAAATGGATCAAATCACGTTCGGTGGAAAAACAGTTATTGCGAAGTTGAAATAATCGTCAACCTGTTTCAATAAAAATAAAAGGCCACTCCGTAAATGGAGTGGCCTTTTTTCCTACTCTTCCCTTTGGCATCTAGCAAAGGCACGATAAACATTAAATGATAATCACGCGCCCAATTATGTGATAACATGGTAAACTGCTATAAATTGAAAATTAAATTTATCTAAGGAGTTGATCCCATTTTAATCGGTTAGCCGTAGGTAATCAGTAAAATAATTTTGCCTAATATACGACTAGAGACTAACACAGGAATGTGTGCTTTTTTTACCCACTCAGTAATAACAAAATAATCAAATGGCTAAGCTCATAAAGCAATTCGGAGGAAAAGCAACCGAAACAAATATTCAACAATGCCAAAATTCGCTCAACTGGCATGAAGATAAGTTCCATAATCTGGAGTTTACTTCTATGAGTATTAAGCCAAGTAATGTCCCTTCCTTGTTATACAGCCAATTTTTTAAAACTAAAGGAAGAAATCCCATCAGCCCACTTCCAATAATTCCTTTCGATAAAAAATCTTTCTTAACAGATAGTGAAGAGGCTAAAATAATCTGGTACGGACACTCCGTAATACTGATGAGAATGAGTGGAAAAACTATCTTAATCGACCCGATGCTCGGGCCAAATGCTTCACCTATCGCACCTTTTGCTACAAAAAGATTTTCTCATGAGACGTTAGCAATAATCGATCAATTACCGGAAATAGATCTCTTATTAATGACTCATGACCATTATGATCATCTAGACTTGGCAAGTATTGAAAAACTTCAATCTAAAACCAAACAATATTTTGTAGGCATGGGCTTAGGAAGACATTTAGAAAGTTGGGGCATCAAAAAGGAGCTCATCACAGAATTTGACTGGTGGAGCGATCAAACATTTAAAGATATCAACATAACCTATACGCCCACGCGACACTTCTCCGGTCGTGGGTTAACGGATCGTGCCAAGTCATTGTGGGGCGGTTGGGTTTTTACATCTCCCAAAGAAAACATCTATTTCAGTGGAGATAGTGGTTATGGTAATCACTTCATAGAAGTAGGAGAAAAACTCGGACCTTTCGATTTTGGCATTATGGAATGTGGCCAATACAACGAGCTATGGCATCAAATACATATGTATCCTGAGGAAAGCATTCGAGCTGCAAAAGATGCAGGTGTTAAAAAGGCGATGGCTGTTCATTGGGCGGGTTTTGCACTTGCGTTACACCACTGGAAAGACCCTATCGAAAGATTTACAACTGAAGCAGACAAACAGAATCTACAGGTTAGCAACCCAAGAATTGGTGATATTTTCACAAAGTCATCGCTGAATAAGGAGCATTGGTGGGAGGATTTGACCTGATTAGACAGCACACATTAAATCTTCCAACCACTTTTGATCTACTTCATCAAACATATTCAAATTACTACTATCTATATCCAGCACGCCAATTACTTCTCCATCTTGATTTTTCATAGGTATTACAATCTCTGATTTTGAATCGGAGCTACAGGCAATGTGTCCAGGAAATGCTTCTACATCTGGGACTATTTCCGTGATGCCTGTCTCCCAAACTGCACCACAAACGCCTTTGCCTTTTCGAATACGGGTACAAGCTATTGGCCCCTGAAATGGTCCTAGCACAAGCTCCTCTCCTTTTACCAAATAAAACCCAATCCATAAGTGACCAAACCCGGTTTTCAACGCAGCAGATATATTTGCTAAGTTGGCTACCAAGTCCTCCTCACCGGAAATTAACGCTTTGATTTGCGGTACAAGAGATTGATATATTTCTTCTTTATTTGTCGAGCTAACAACATTCAATTCTTCAGCCATTATTCTTATTTATTTGTTCTGGTAAATAGTAAGCAGATCTCTTTCAATAGGCTTTTGTTCAAGCAATTTTCCTTTCACGTTTGGAGCGGAAATACCCGTGCCGAAAGTATTCTCACTTTCAAATATTCGAGCTTCGTCCCATAAGTGATCATCAATAAAAGACTGTAAAGTCGTACTTCCTCCTTCTACGATGATGGATTGAATTTTTAAGTCAAAAAGTGTCTGTAGTATCCACTTTGGTGACATGGATTCCAATTTGATATGCCTCACATTATTCTGCTCATTATTCCATTGCGTGTTGAATACCAATGTAAAAACGGACCCATCAAATAAGTTTAAATCTTTATTCAAGGAAAGTGTACTGTCAAGCACTACCCGAATTGGGTCTGCTCCCGACCAATTCCTTGTCGTAAGAGAGGGATTATCATATTGCGCTGTATTTTTTCCTACCAAAATGGCATCTTCTTCCGCACGCCATTTATGTACCAACTGACGAGAATGTTCATTAGAAATCCATTTTGAATCGTAATTCTCTCGTGCAACATAACCATCTTTAGTCTGTGCCCATTTTAAAATAACGTAGGGTCTTTTCTTTTCAAAAAATGTAAAGAAGCGTCTATTGATTTCTCTGCCCTCTTCCTGCAGCACACCTGAAACAACTTCGATTCCTGCTTTCTCAAGTATTTCCACACCTTTTCCTGCAACTAGCGGGTTCGGGTCTAGATTGCAAATGACTACTTTCCTCACCTTGTGTTCTACCAAAAAGTGTGCACAAGGTGGTGTTTTTCCATAATGGGCGCAAGGTTCGAGCGTTACGAATACCGTACTTCCTTCAATTAGACTGTCATTTTTCACAGCGCGAACGGCCTTGACCTCTGCATGTCCTTCTCCGTATTTTTCATGATTTCCCTCACCGATAATCTTGCCCGCTTTTACAATCACACAGCCAACCATTGGATTGGGGCTTACAGCTCCAAGTCCCAATTGTGCCAATTGAAGTGCACGTCGCATGTATTTTTGATCTGACAAGATGGTAAGTTTGCAAGGTGGAAGATGCAATGGCAATTTATAAAGAATCAGTGGAAGCGATCGCTAAATTTTTTGGCCAAAATGAGGCTGAACAGCTTATCAATATTGCCTTTGAGGACGCCTTGGGAATAAGTCGCATTGACCGGCTGACGAAGAATGCGGCATTGACAAGCAATCAACTTGACAAAATAGCAGCCATAAGAATCCGCCTGCTGAACCAAGAGCCTATCCAGCAAATCGTAGGAAAGGCGCAATTCTACGGACATGAATTTATAATCAACGAGCATTGTCTCATCCCTCGCCCTGAAACGGAGGAATTAGTTGATTTGATCATAAAAGAGAATCAAGAAAAGAAAAGCATACTCGATATTGGAACTGGTTCTGGTTGTATCGCTATTTCCCTGAAGAAAGGACTGCCAGATGCGCGCGTAACTGGTATCGATATCGCTGAAGAAACATTAGCTGTGGCAATAACGAATGCTCAAAAACTTGAAGTTCAAATAGACTTTGAAAAGCTTGATATTTTAAACGAAAGCTTGAAAAATAAATACGACATCATTGTCAGTAACCCTCCGTATATCCCAGAATCTGATCGGACGCAGATGTCTGAAAACGTATTGAATTTTGAGCCCGATATTGCATTATTCGTAACCAATGATGACCCTTTGATCTTTTATAAAAGAATGGCGGATTTAGGTCTAATACATCTCTATAAAAATGGAAAAATCTATTTTGAAATTCACGAAGAGTTTGGAGAGCAAGTCGTCTTACTCCTCAAAAATAGCGGCTATCGAAATATTCAATTATATCAAGATTTGAATACTAAGGACAGAATTGTGAGCGCCATATTTTGAACACTTTCAAGGAATCGATGATATAATTACTCAACTAAGTGCCATGAAAAGCATCAGAGCTCGTGGAATGTATAGTTTCTCAATTAGATTTTATATAAAGAAAGTTACCATCCTAAAGCTCCTCGAAAATCAAAAATGGAGGTTGTGAACAGGTTATTTTCACCTTTCCATCTTCTCTAGCTAGAAGTAGTCTACTTTGTCCAATTTCACCATTGTAAATGTTTGTTGTAAAGCCAAAAAGTTGGAAGAGTGCTTCCTTATTTAAAGGCTCTAATTCAATCTGAGTGTCTTTTGGAACCCACTTATGATACTCGTTCTTTCTATGCAATAATGCCTTCGCTTGGGGCGTAAATATGGAAAATTCTATTTCCGGATAAGCCAATACTTCCCTCATCGCCTCACCCACCTTTGCCTTACTTGTTATGATATTAATCGCTGGATGAGCGGAATCCTTCAAAATATGTATCGCTTGCTTTAATGAGTTTTCTTCACTTTTATGAAGTGTAAATGGATATTGATGACTCAGTATTTCCTCAAAAGTGAGTAATTTTTTCTTCTCTACAATGGCGTGATCCACCTTTAACCCGTACATAGAAAACTGAACGATACTCTTTTCTAAACAAACGACAGTTGGTGACCAGCCGAGCATTTCGTTTAAAGATTTAATAGGGAACTCACTGATATCTTCCACAATTAATGCTGGTTCTTGCTGATCCCTGACAATATGATGTGATGACATTTTACTTTGTGTCTTTTGTCAGTAAATTAAGTAGAGTATTCCAAATCAATTACTTAAAATGAAAAATGTATCTCTTCTGATATTGACTTTAATACTATCAAGCTGTATCGCCGAACGTGAATTTATTATCGACTATGATTACAGCTATCGAGGTGATTTTTCCAATTATAGAACCTTCAGTTTTATGACGCCAAAAGACACGATCAACTTCAATGGTATCAGTGATCAAATGATAAAAGGTGAAATTGTAAAACGTATGAAAACCCAGGGTTATAAGCCAAAAGACAAGCGTCCCGACATTCTAATCTCCTACAGAGTTTACGGAGACAATATGGCTTTCAAAGGATATAAACAACTCGACTTAGACAGCTGGAATAAACTATATGGCTCATTAGACGATAATGAAGAAGATCCTGAAACTGTGAGAGCCGCTAATTATGATGAGCGAGAACTTAAATTAAATGATGGTACGCTACTTATTGTTTTTATCGACAGAAGGACTAATTCCGTCATCTGGCAAGGTTACGCCAGCGGACTATTTAATGAGTCCTCATTCTTTGTGAAGGATGCAAAATATGCTGTGCGAACGGTTCTCAACCAGTATAGATTGTTAGCATTCGCACAGCAATAAGTCTTATAATTTTATCGTAATCCCTGCCAAGAAATTAATCCCTGCCTGTGGGTAGTAGTTGTTCTGTTGATAAGCACCGCCTTCAAAAGCATAGCCCCACGTATATCCATTGTTTGAATATTCTACATTCAAAATATTATTTACAAGCAAGTTGACGTCAATATCCAGTGACTTCACAAATGGTAAAGCATAAGCAAGGCGAAGATCATTAATAAAATAGCTAGAAATAGCTCTGCTTTCATTACTCGTATTATCGAGAAACTGCTGTCCAACATATTTAGAGAAAACTTGAGCCGTGAAGTTGTTCGCCTGATACTTAAGATCACTTCCGATAATTACATTTGGAGAAAAACTAATATCAGTATCCTCGTAAGCAGTGGAAGTACTAGACTCAACGAATGTTTCAATCTTATTTTGACTAAACGTCGCATTTGCGCTCCAAACTATTGCATTCGTCAAAGCATAAGAACCAACGAGCTCTATGCCTGTACGATAACTATCTGGCACATTTGTTCTGACCGAGCTTCCTACATCATTTAACTCTCCTATCAAGACCAATTGATTTTGATAGCTCATTAAATAATAATTGGCTTGATAGCTCAATTTTTTACCAGATTTTCTTACGCCTACTTCGACATTATGGAGTGTCTCATGCTCAGGCGTAACACCAGCTGGCGCATCTATAAAGTCTGATCTCACCGGCTCTCTATTTGCTACAGCATAAGACGCATACAGTGACGTATTTCTAGGCAGCTGATAAGTAAATCCAAACTTTGGATTAAAAAAGGTATAGTCTCCACCCGTATCATAACTCGATAAATCATTGTCTATACCTACTGCTGTATAATCAATCGTTCTCACCTGAGCATCAGCATAGGCATTTAGGTTTCCTATTTGTTTGTTGAGTTTTAAATAGACATTAAAGTCAGTTTTCTCTCCAACTCCATCATAATAGCGATCAGGAATAGCATTCACATCGAAATATTCAGATCTGATAATCTCACCAAAATGATCACCATCATACTTGTTCCAACCTCCTCCTAATACTGCAGAAAAATCATTTTGCTCATAATTCAATGAATAAGTAAAGCCATAAAAATCATTGTCCAACCATCTTCTTCTTACAAAATCTCCACTTGAAATCTCTTCTCCGCCTTGCGTAATACTATTCAGATTGTAATTGGTAAAGTCATCATCTTCTCTGAACTGCTCAAAGTACCCTCGTCCATAGGTATAATGAAGTGCTCCTGCGAAATACAATCGATCAGTCAACGTCTGGCTTACATGTAGTTGAAAATGATCTTGTGCGTAGTTGTCCACTTCATTCTCATATAAGTAATAGTTAAAGCGACGGTCAGAGTTGCGAAGGTTATCTTGTTGTTCCTGTGTGTCATACTCTCCACCGAAATCAATCACCTCCTTAAGGCTTTGAGGATCACCCGTCAATCTAGCTTCTGGAGTTCCGTACCAAGCTTGCTGGGTTTCTTCCCGTCCACCAAACACCATTGCTTTTATGAGCGTTTTGTCGCCTTTATAACCACCAGACACATAATAAGACCATAAGTCTGCCGCTGATCGATCAATATATCCATCCGAATTAATCTTAGAAAACCTGGTTTGTACGCTCCAGTGGTCATTCAAGAGCCCTGATTCTATCGCACCACTTATTTTGCTGGTATTGAAACTACCAACAGTCGTAGACAGAGACGCTCCGAAATCTTGAGAAAAACCATCTGTCTGCATGTTAACAGAAGCGCCAAAAGAAGCAGCGCCATTTGAAGAAGTTCCAACGCCGCGCTGTATTTGAATGTCCGTGGTAGAAGAGGCCAAATCAGGCATATTAACCCAATAAACGCCATGTGACTCGCTATCATTTATTGGAACGCCATTCATGGTTACGTTAATCCTTGTCGCATCAGAACCGCGAATTCTCAGTCCTGTATACCCAATTCCAGCACCAGCATCGGAAGTAGTAACTACCGATGGTGTCATTTTTAAAAGTATGGGTAAATCCTGCCCTAAGTTCCTTTCTTCAATCTCTCTATTGGAAACATTCGAAAAGGTTGTTGGCGTTTTTGAGTTCGCTCTCGTTGAATATACAAATACCTCTTGATCCAATAATGTATTTGGCTTCAATTGGAAATCAATGTTTTGATTTCCAGCAATCTTTAAATCCTTTGACAGATTATAATAGCCAACAAAACTGATGGCGATACTGTATTCGCCCTCTTGGATGTTATTGAGGGCAAACACTCCAGCTTCATTTGTTGAAGTGATTTGGTTTACTGGAAGTAGTTGAACGTTTGCTCCAATCAATGGGTCTCCGTTTTCATCTGAAACAATACCAGAAATGGTTGATTGGGAATAGCCCATCAACGACATAATAAGTGCTAGTGCACCTAATTTAAAGTTTAGCATTTTACTTGAAAATTAAAATTAACCATGCGGAAAGCGGGGACTTCCCTTTCGGTTACCATACTACCTACGCCAGCATTACCTGGATCAGGTTATTGGGTATGATCTCAGCCTTTTTTTCATCCACATACGTGGAAAGGCACCCCCATTAATAGTGCAAACTTAGCGAATAATATTATTGTTTGAAATGAACATCAACAGCCATCTTCGCGCAGGCTGCACGCGCATCTTCAATGCCCGATACAAGCGCATATGGCAGGTTTCTCTCCTCCAATTTTGATTTAAATAAGTCTAGAAAATACTTTCTGTCCCTCGGGTGTTCTCTTTGAGGGTCCGGTAACCAGGGGATATCAATGTTAGTAATTAGGTAAAAATCATAAACTCTAGTATGAAGCTGCTCCAATATCCATGGATCGGTCTGCCCGTACTTATGGTTACTCCATATATCCAAAACGGACATATCTGTATCACAGAATAAATAGTTATCTGCATACTCTGCTTTGTCATCTTCCCAAATAAGTTGGCCCTTCGCTATCTCAAGTAAATCACTTTGCTCATAGGGTCTGCCGAGCCTATCTAGATAAAAACGTGCGTATTCAGGAACCCATTCAGTCCTATATATCCTTGACAAATGCTGGCAAAGCTCACTTTTTCCTGTAGACTCAGGTCCCAAAACACATATTCTCTTTAACATCTTATGCTTCCTTTTTTAATACAATATTTTATTCTCAGAAATCTTCGTTCTCCATTCAAAATAGCCCCATGTCGCCAGCACTGTGAAGATCAAGAATTGGAATGATGAGAACGGCAAACCTTTGATATAATAAAGTGGAACCGAAATAATATCACATAAAATCCACGCCCACCAGTGTTCAATCTTTTTTCTAGCCATCAGCCACATACCTATCAAAGCCAAAGATGTTGTAAGTGCATCCCAATATGGCACATCGCTATTGGTAAAGTCTCTAAGAAACCACGAAAGAAGTCCATAAGCTCCAAAAAAGAAAGCTGCTGCTATGAACGTTTCCCCTTTCGATATATAGCCGATAGGTATTTGCTCTTCATCGGAACCCGTTTTTGTCCAATGATACCAGCCATATATACTCATAATAAAATAATAGCCGTTGATTCCCATATCACCATAGAGTTGATATTGATAGGTGATATAAATGTAAATGAGCACACTCACTATTCCTGTTGGATAGACTAGGATGTTCTCTTTCAAAGAATACCATACGCTCAATAGGCCAAATATTACGGCGGTTATCTCAAGCCATGAAGAATTGCTGGCTTGCTCGAAAAAGGTCTTCAATATTTCATTCATGAATACAGTTGAATTTTTGACAAAGAAAAGACAGCTTTTCGATTTAATGATTTATTTATCTGTATTTAGTAATTAATAACTGGAACTAGCTAGTTTTGTACCGCAAATAATAACTCGTTATTTGCATGAATCTCGACAACAACAAATTCCTCTTTGAAGCGCTTACATACGATGATGTTCTTTTGCTTCCAGCTTACTCAGAAGTTCTACCTAGAGACACTGATACCAGTTCTCAACTGACAAAGAACATCAAGTTAAATATTCCCTTTGTCTCTGCCGCTATGGATACAGTCACCGAATCAAAGCTTGCTATAGCGATGGCCTTGGACGGTGGTATCGGTTTTATTCATAAGAATATGTCGATTGAGCAGCAGGCTATTCAGGTTCGAAAAGTAAAAAGATCTCAATCAGGAATGATTCTGGATCCGATTACGCTCAATATCAAAAGCACCGCTGGTGACGCAGAGAAAATCATGCGCGAAAATAGAATTGGTGGAATCCCAGTGATAGATGAAAATGAAAAACTTATTGGTATAATCACCAATAGGGATTTGCGTTTTCAGAAGAATATGTCCATTCCTATTGCTGATATAATGACCAAAGACAATTTGATCACAGCAGATTTCGAAGTTGGATTGAAAGAAGCGGAAGAAATTCTTCAAGAATATAAAATTGAAAAGCTCCCCATCGTTGATAAATCAGGTATTCTTACTGGCTTAATTACCTACAAGGATATTCTTAAAAACAAGGATCGTCCAAATGCGTGCAAGGATCAATATGGCCGATTAAGAGTTGGAGCTGCCGTTGGTGTGACTCCTGATCTTCCAGAAAGGATTGAAGCTTTGATAAAAGCAGGTGTTGATGTTGTAAGTATTGATACTGCGCACGGACACTCTAAGGGAGTCATCGATGCAACAAAAAACATTAAAGCCAAATTTCCTGACTTAGAGTTAATTGTTGGAAATATCGCGACGAAAGAAGCGGCACAAGCCTTAATAGATGCCGGAGCTGATGGCATTAAAGTTGGCGTAGGACCAGGAAGTATTTGTACGACAAGAATTGTTGCCGGAGTAGGCGTCCCACAACTTTCTGCCGTTCATGAGGCTTCCAAAGCAGCATTGAAAGCTGGAGTACCCATCATCGCTGATGGAGGCATTCGTTTTTCCGGTGATGTTGTAAAGGCTTTGGCAGGTGGCGCAAGTAGCATTATGATTGGTTCGTTGTTGGCTGGTACGGAAGAAGCTCCAGGTGAAATGATCATTTATGAAGGTCGTAAGTTCAAAACTTACCGTGGAATGGGGTCTGTAGAAGCCATGGAAACGGGATCAAAGGATCGTTATTTTCAAGACGCAGAGGATGATATTAAAAAACTTGTCCCAGAAGGAATCGTAGGTCGTGTCCCCTATACAGGACTTGTCTCAGAGGTGCTTTATCAATTGACTGGAGGACTGAAAGCAGGAATGGGATATTGTGGAGCGGGTACCATAGAATCTTTACATGATGCCAAGTTTGTGAAAATCTCCTCGGCTGGTGTTGCTGAGAGCCACCCACACGACATTATCATCACAAGAGAAGCGCCAAACTATAGTAGAAAGTAAAATCTCTGGAATCAGAGATAAATAAGAATAGATCGTATTCCACGTAATTCCTTTCGAACCAACCGGACTTCACTAGACGTGGAGTCCAGCAACTGAAGATATTGGCTTTGATGATAGCTAATTGTGTGCTTTCACATTAATTAACGATAGCAACCTAGCAATTTGCCCTTAGTGGCGTACTTTTGTGCAGTTAATGACCCAAAAACTCAAGATCAGACTCAGTTTTCTGGCGGGACTTCTGTCCTGGTTGCTCTTTGCTTTATTTGACCTCTACGCTCTTTTCGTAGCGAAATATGAATTAAAAGTAAATTTATCTGAGCTCCTTCCTCAAATTTTTCTTACCACCTTCATTCTTTCTACGCTCACTTTTTATCGTTATAAAATAACCAAGGCAGATAGTGTTAATTTTCTTGACCTGCTTTGGAGAGTCTTTATCACAGGATTGGTAACGACAATCGGTTCCCTTATTATTCGGCTTTTCTTTTATGTTTTCGCCAATAGCGCAATATCAAAAAACCCAATAACTATCAATTTCTTCTACCACCTCCTTGTTGGGCTGGTAATCATTTTTTTGATCTCAACATTCGTCATTTGGAAACGTTTGATTCTTTATCAAAAGTCAAAAAACTTGCTACAGCTTTGGGGATTTTTTGAGTACGCCCTTTTAGGTAGTATGATTTTCGATTTTTTTGGCAACCAATTCTTCACCGTGAATTTCAATACGGTACTTATATTTCTCTCCAGCTTTGCTTTAATCCTTTCTTTTAACCTGAAGTGGATCGCTTATCTTAATTTTAAACAAAAATGGAAAAGCATTCTTTTCATTCTTCTATCTGGAATCTACGTTTATCATTTCCTTTTAAACTTGACGAATTTTTCCAGTACCAATGAGCTCAGCATAAACTTAATTGATAGAGTATATATTAATGCCATTTTTGTTTTTATAATACTCTATGCAGGGATTTCCATCCTTGTTACCTTATTTAACCTTCCTACATCTTCCGTCTTTGAGCAAAAACTTAAGGAAGCTATTGATTTCCAAAAATTAAGCCAATCCATACCTAGCGGCCAAAGTGAAAATCAAACTTATGATATTCTTTTAGATAGTTCTATGAGCGCTGTTTTCGCTGATGCGGCATTTCTTAAACTTAAAAATAATGACAATATTCTCTCTAGAAATATTGATCAGAATATGATTGAAGAGGTTCATGAAAATGTTAATAATAACTCTGCAAAAGAGATTATCAGCTTTAATTTCAATGGCGACTTTAGCAACAATAAGGTATCGACCAGCCTAAGACACTCGACTTTCAAATCGATTATAACTATGCCCATCATGGTCAAAGGGAGTCAACATGGTGTGCTTGTACTGTTGCAAGAAGTAGCTGACGCCTTTAATCGAGAAATGGTTGACATCATCGTGACGTTCGTTAGTCAAGCAAGTATTTCAATCGAAAACTTCACATTGATCAGTGAAGCTATAGAAAACGAAAGGTATCAAGAACAACTAAAAATTGCTAAAACAGTACAGAATAGCTTATTGCCAAGTAAGCTAAATACCCACCCTGATTTTGAAATTGTAGCGGAAAGCCATGCGGCAGAAGAAGTTGGTGGCGACTATTATGATATGGTTGAATCTCAGGATGGGGTTTTCAATTTCATCATCGGCGATGTTTCAGGAAAGGGTACCTCAGCTGCTTTTAATATGGCGCAAATGAAAGGTATTTTTCATAGCCTTGTTTTACAAAATGGAAAACCTGCAGAATTCATTATGCTTGCCAATGCTGCACTTGGCATGTGCCTCGAAAAATCATCATTTATTACCGCCTCCTATTTTCAGATTGACACCATAAAGAAGAAGCTTTGTCACGTACGAGCAGGGCATTGCCCAGCGCTTTATTTTTCCCGCTCAACTAATAAAATTCAACTTTTAGAGTCAAATGGCCTTGGTTTGGGAATACTTAGAAACTCTGAATACAATGATTTCGTTAAGGAAGAAACACTCACCTACCATAATGGAGATATTCTATTGGCCTACACTGATGGAATCACAGAAGCTAGAAATGCGGATAATAAATTATATGGTATCGAGGGACTCAAAACCTCCCTCGTTAAACACACAGATTGCACAGCAGAAGAAATAAAACAGCGAATAATAGATGATCTTCAAGTATTTTTAGGCGATTTAGAACTCGATGATGATTATACTTTGTCCGTTATGAAATTTGACACAACAAGAAATGGTTAATATAGATATATCAAAAGAGCATGACATTCAACTTATAACTGTCGTTGGAGAAATAGATGCCAGCTCGAGTATTGAATTGGACGATGCATTAAGAAGTGCATCAGATGAAGGCTCAGGGATAATAATCAACTTAGAAGGGTTGGATTACATTTCATCAGCGGGACTTGGCGTATTCATTTCCTATATCGATGAGTTAAAAACGAAAAGGATCCTGTTCATTTTATTCGGCATGCAACCTGCTGTTAAGGAAGTCTTTGACATATTAGGTCTTAATCAAATAATGAAAATAGTGACTGATAAGGATGAAGCAATCAAAATAGCCAATGAAATATAATCTGGTCATAGCGTGTAATAAGACCAATCTGTCAAAAATTCGGTCATTTTTAAGTGAGATTCTAGAAAGCCATGCTATAATGGAGCTAGAGGCACATAAAATGATTTTGGCAGTTGATGAAATATGCGCCAACCTGATTATACATTCCAACCATTGCAACCCTACTAAGAAAATTGAAGTCCTAGTTAATATTCAAAAAACCGACCAAATTGTTTTTATTATCAAAGACACGGGTATTTCGTTTGATTTTGATCAATACGAAGAACCCGATATGACCGAAATAATTTCGAGTAAAAGAAAAGGAGGCGTAGGTTTAATTTTAGTAAAAAGAATAATGGATAAAATTGAGTTTTCGACCAATAAGAATTACAATATTTGCAGATTAACCAAAAAAATCCGTTCATGAAGTTTTGGCTACTAAGCCCAATAGTATTCTTGTTTGCACTCTCATGTGAATTCTTTAAACCAAAAGAGCTGATAGAAGAGGTGCCGATTGCGACTGTCTTTAACGGGAAATCGCTTTATAGGTCAGATTTAGAAGGCCTTTTTCCAAAAAACACATCATCCAATGATAGCAGCATACTTACAGAAAAGTACGTTGATGATTGGATTAAAAAACAGCTCATGATTGCTGAGGCGAACGAGAAAACTCAGCTTAATGAAGCCGAAATCGAAAGAAAAGTTCTTGAATATCGATATGTGCTAATTGTACATACTTTCACGAAGAATTATATTGACAAAAACCTTGATCTGTATGTCAGAGATAGTACTATAGAGAGATATTACAATCAAAAGGCTGATAATTTCCTTCTCAAGCAAAATATTATAAAGTGTATTTTTGCTAAAATCTCGAAAAGTGCCCCTAATCTCAGACAGTTTCGAAGAAATTTCAGGGCCTACCCAAATACGAATGATGAAGACTTTAAGTCATATTTAACGCAGTTTAGTGTGAAATCCTATGTGGAAGATTCCGTTTGGCTTCCATTTTCAGAATTGACAGCAGGCACACCATTGGAATCCCTAAATAACGACACGCAATTTCTTCGAAAAACACAATATTCTGAAACATCCGACGCGAATTATACATATTTGCTGAAAATCTTCGACTACAAAGTTTCAGAAGAGATTTCACCACTACAATTCATAAAAGATGATATCGTTAATATTATCATCAATAAAAGAAAGATTGAACTCAAGAAAAGACTGGAAGAAAAAATTTATGATGAAGCGATTAAAAACGATCGATTTGAGATATATACTGACTAGCCTAGCATTTATAGTTTTATTCATTAATGCTTCTGCGCAAGAGCGAGTAAATATTGATAAGATAATAGCTAAGGTCGATGACTATATAGTATTAAAATCGGACTTAGAAAAAGGCTATTTGGAATTCCTCTCTAGAGGTGAGTTCAGAGGAGCGAATGCAAAGTGTCAGGTATTAGAGCAACTCGTTGTGAATAAAATGCTTGTTGCCAAATCAATTATAGATTCTGTTGAAGTTTCTGATGATGAAGTAAAAAGCAATTTGTCAAGACGCATGGAGTACATGGTTTCGCAAGTTGGCTCCCCTGACGAGATCGAAAAATTCTATGGAAAGACGCTAGATCAGTTGGAAGATGAGCTTTTTGAAAGTATCAAGGAACAAATGATCATTCAACGGATGCAACAGGAAATCACCAGTAATCTTAAAGTGTCTCCCTCTGAAGTAAGGAAATTTTACAACAAGATTCCAAGAGATTCATTGCCCTACTTTTCTACAGAAGTACAGGTCGGTCAAATCGTCGTTATCCCCGAAGCTGGTAAGTCTCAGATTAACAAAGTAAAGAAAGAGATGTACGAACTTAGGGGCAGAATAATCAAAGGAGAATCTTTTTCAACTATTGCACGACAGTATTCCGATGACCCTGGATCTGCTCCTCGCGGGGGCCAACTTCCTTTCTTTAAAAGAGGAGACTTAGCACCTGAATATGAAGCTACGGCCATGACCTTACAGCCTGGTGAACTCTCCATGCCCGTCCAATCAGATTTTGGTATCCATTTAATTGAACTACAAGAGAAACGAGGTAACACATTTAGAAGTCGACACATACTAAAAACGCCCAAGCCATCTCTTGATGACGTTCAGGAGGCAGAAAACTTTCTAGATAGTTTGAGGACATTAATATTAAATGATAGCATTGATTTTCAGGCAGCAGCAAAAGAGCATAGCGACGACAAGTCAACAAGCTCCAATGGAGGATTTTTCTTAGATGAAAATGGGTCTGCTAGAATCTCAGTAGAGGAACTAGACCCCACCATTTTCTTTACATTGGATACTATGAAAATTGGTAATATTACGAGACCAGAGAGATTTCAACAACAAGATGGGTCATATGCCTTTAGAATATTATATTACAAAGACAAGGTACCTCCACATCAGGCGAATCTCAAGATCGATTACCAGAAAATAGCTGCCGCTACACTCAATGATAAACGTAATCGAATACTCTCAAAATGGTTTGAGGAAGCAAGAAAAAATGTTTTTATCGATATAGATCCGGAATATAAATTCTGCAACCTCTTAGAATAATTCACTATAATCAGCATGTCAGAAATAAAAGACGAAGTGGCCTTGGCCAAAGAAATTTATGAAGCGTATCATAAATTGCGAAATGAAATTAGTAAGGTAATTGTTGGACAAGATGAAGTCGTCAGGCTTTTAATTACCTCTATATTTTGTTCTGGTCATTCATTACTAGTGGGCGTTCCTGGTCTAGCCAAAACGCTACTCGTACAAACAATTTCAAACAGTTTAGGTCTCGACTATAGTCGTATTCAATTTACCCCAGACTTAATGCCCTCTGATGTCTTAGGAGCGGAGACCTTAGATCAAAACAGAAATCTAAGATTTGTGAAAGGGCCAATCTTCTCTAACATCGTGCTAGCAGATGAAATCAACAGAACCCCTCCTAAAACCCAATCGGCTTTACTTGAGGCGATGCAAGAAGGGAGTGTCACCATTGGAGGAAACAATTATCAATTAGATCAGCCTTTTTTCGTTTTGGCCACTCAAAACCCTATTGAACAGGAGGGCACCTACCCATTACCTGAAGCGCAGCTCGACAGGTTCATGTTTATGATTAAATTGGGATATCCGTCATTAGAAGAGGAGTTGAATATTGTCAAAAAAACCACTTCGACTATTGTAAATCAGATTAATCAGGTTTTAACTAAAGAGCAAATATTAGCCTATCAAGCCCTTGTTAGGCGCGTCCCAGTTCCTGATAATGTATTTGAATATGCTGTTAAACTGGTTCATAAAACAAGGCCACAGAGTGAAACAGCCTTAGCCATTACAAATGAATACCTCGAATGGGGAGCTGGTCCAAGAGCAAGCCAATTTTTAATCCTAGGAGCTAAATGTAACGCGCTACTAAACGGTAAATTCTCACCGGATATAGAAGATGTGCAAAAAGTAGCACATCCAATTTTAGGTCATAGGATCGTTCGAAACTTCAAAGCTGAAGCCGAAGGAAAGACTGAAGAGTTGATAATCGATGCGCTTCTTTAAAACTGATTTAAGAAGCGTACATCGTTCTCAGAAAATAATCTAATATCATCAATTTGATATTTGAGCATGGTCATTCGTTCTACACCCATACCGAAGGCAAAGCCGCTGTACTCTTTAGCATCAATACCGCAATTTTCTAGTACATTCGGATCAACCATCCCAGATCCTCCAATCTCAACCCAGCCGGAATTCTTACAAATTTTACAGCCATCACCGCCACAAATAAAACAACTAATATCTATCTCTGCACTTGGTTCAGTAAAAGGGAAATAAGACGGTCTAAATCTAATCTGAGTCCCCTCTCCAAAAAAAGCAGTAGCAAAATGGTAAATAGTCTGTTTTAAATCCTTGAAGCTTACACCTTTGTCGACATACAAACCCTCTATCTGATTAAAAAAACAATGGGCTCTGGCAGAAATTGCTTCATTTCTGTATACTCGACCTGGCATAATTGACCTAAACGGCGGAGTTCCATGCTCCATCAATCGTGTCTGCACATTTGAAGTATGGGTTCTTAATAATATATCTGGATTCTTTTTAAGAAAATAGGTATCCTGCATATCTCGTGCAGGATGGTTCTCTGGAAAATTTAAAGCGGTGAAATTATGCCAGTCATCTTCAATTTCCGGGCCGTCAGAAACATTAAACCCTTGCCTCTCAAATATTTGAATGATCCTGTTTTTAACTTGTGTCAACGGGTGAACTGAGCCCTTATTAATATTATCAGGCAAAGTTACATCGGAGTAATGTGTCTCATTTGACTCCTTTGATGATAACTCATTAGAAAAAGACTTAAACTTGGTTTGTACGTCTTGTTTTAGTTGGTTTATCGTACCTCCAAATTCTTTTTTTTGATCTGACGAAATAGTCTTAAATTCGTCAAAAAGGTTACTTATTACTCCCTTTCGACTTATATATGTTAATCTGAAACTCTCCAATTCCTGTGCTGTAGACACAGATATATTAGCTAGTTCCTTCTTTATCAAATCAATTTTATCTCTCATTTTTTTAATATGAGTACAAAACTAGTCATTGAGATATTAGGAGCCTCTTTTTGATTCAGAAATCTCTGGTGAATTATTGACGACAACATTGCTCCCCATGAATTTTTTCTTTAAGACCAGTCGGTCAATTACAAGTCCAAACAATATGACATTCACAATGAGTATTGGAATAATAAGATTCATTCCAATACTCATTGAAAATGTATAAGCCACCCAAATCTGAAATAATGTAAAAAGAAGCAAGGTTAATGTTGCTTGACCGTGATTCAAGCCTATTTTCAATAAACTATGATGAATATGACTCCTATCAGGGTAAAAGGGAGATTGTCCTTTAGATAATCTGAGAACAAATACTTTGATTGTATCATAAAGAGGGACGGCTAAAACTGCACCGATTAATGGCAAAGATTCATCCAAAGGTAGCTCTAGACTTAAACTACTTGCGTTTATAACAGCTATTGAAAGAACGGAAACGATAAAGCCAATGATCATTGATCCTGTGTCACCCATGAATATTTTGGATGGAAACCAGTTAAAAAACAGAAAGGCTATTAGCGCTCCACTTAAAGAAAACGCAATGATCGAATAACCATTCAACCCAAGTATTAACCCAACTTGAAAACGGAACTAGCCAATATATTGTAATACAGATAGTTACGTAAGTTATTTTTACAATTGGGTCACAACTTTTGATTTCCTCACATAAGGTCTGTCTTTAAAGTTGAGCGCATC
>Ga0208646_1000050_pt1 | contig 78616 bp, 65 predicted proteins | sample AntAceMetag02UK8_FD_184762 | JGI IMG/M metagenome (GOLD analysis project Ga0208646, IMG submission 184762) | Saline lake microbial communities from Ace Lake, Antarctica - Antarctic Ace Lake Metagenome 02UK8 (SPAdes) (version 2) | ecosystem: Environmental > Aquatic > Non-marine Saline and... | reverse complement strand
AGCAAATCAGACGGGTTTGCGTTTTTTAAAAACACTAAAAAATATGAGACTAAGGGGTAGCTCAAGGGCTACCTATGCTCAAGCCTCAAAGTCAGGCCGACTATATATTTTAAATGCGTTTGCCCTGGTTCTTTTAAACTATAGATGGTTAAATCTTTACGCGTGTGGAAATGAAATCTTCCCACAAAAGGCTTTTTCATAGCACTTTTTGGGTATTATTACCAGACCCTTTCATCGGATAAAATGGAATTATCTGCCTTCATACCTCGCTAGCTCCGAGATTCTTGATTGTCCATAACTTTCAACTTTTCAATAGTAAGTGGAAAAAGACATTTCAAGCCTTTTTAGTCTTGATCCTATGTTCTTTAGGACTTCCAAAATGAAAAATCAGGATACTGCATTTTCATTTTGTGCGAGTGGTACAAATTATGACCAATATACATTGAGCAATGGACTTACACTTAATTATTCGTGAGGACAAAGAGGTGAAAATTGAACCTAAAGCCTGAGTAAGCACAATTTCCAGATTGAATCTATAAATCCATGCCTCATGATTTCATTCAAATATTGTCCTGAGCATAGCTGTGAAAACTGAAATATGCTAGATTTTCAGGGTAATGAAATAGATTCAGAAGGAGGAAAGTGACGTCAAATATTAAAACATCCTTCAAGCCAGTGGATTCAGGCAAGGACTGTTTTTAGCCTTTAGTTATAGAATAGTCGTTCACCAAGTAGTTGCCATTTAGTCTATCTAATAACGCTTCACTTAGTTGATCAAACTCCTTGGCAATGGTAGCGGTATCTGATAATTGCTCAATTTGTAATCCTGCTTCGTTTGCTTCACTAACGTGAACGGATTTACTAATAGTCTCATCGAGTACTAACGCACCATAATGCTGCTTTAATAGTTCAAGGTTTTTCTTAGCGTAGTTATTATTTGGATTAAACATGTTGCAAAATACCCCTAAGACATTCAGTGTTTTTTCCTTTTGAATGTCAGAAAGAAAACTGAACAAGCGATCGATTCCTGTTTTTGAAAAAGAGTCTGCAACAGATGGGATTAATACTTTTTGGGAAGATGTTAGAATAGCTTTAACTAAAACACCAAAATTGGTAGGGCAGTCAATCAAAACTACGTCATACTCACGTTTAACTGTTACTAGTAATTTCCTGATCATTTCCTCACCAAATGAAATAAACTGATGATTCGTTTCAATCTCAGCCATTTTGTAGTCTCCAGAAATAATGTCGAGGTAGGGTTTTACTGTTTGAATCGGCAAATGAACATCATGATGGTGTAGTAGACCTTTTACGTATGTATGAACAGTGTTTTTTGATTCAGACTTACCAAGCGCGTTAGTTAGGTTGCACTGAGGGTCCATATCAATGAGCAAAACCTTGTAAGTTTTTGACCAACTATGGCCAAGATTTAGGGTTGTTGTTGTTTTTCCAACACCACCTTTAAAATTATATATTGCAATAGAATTCATTAAGCACAGATATTTGAGCGAATATACCCTAAATAGGGTAGACCATAAATAATTATATTCATCAACTTTTGATCACATTAGATATTTTCAACATCGGCTATTTCAGAAATGAGATATTTCCTGTTTGAGCCTACTTCCAAGCACACGCAGCGTGTTCTTTTGCTTTCGAGTTTTTTGAACTCTTTCTTATTGAAGTAGAAGTGATCTCCAATTTTTAAGCTGCTAAGCAATACTTTACCTGTAGGCTTATCAAATCGTTTAAGAACGTTGTATAGGATTGGGTCTGAACAGCTAGAGGCTTTCGGATTTTTAAAATAGTTATTTAATGCGAGCAATACATTGGTCGGAAATGTTCGTTCATTAAGGATCGGCTGCACAACTTTCACAAAATTGTTTTTCCATTCAATACCGTGAGGACTGACTCGACCTTTATACTCGTTGAATGTGACCAAATGAGCAACCTCATGAAGATAAGTTACTAAAAACGCATATTGGTTTAAGTCATTGTTAATGGTGATGGTGTGCTTGCTGGTTCTAAAATCGTGGCGATAATCTCCGAATTTGGTTTGTCGCGCCCTCTTTATTTTAAAATCAAACCCGAGCTTTTCCCACAGTTGATGACAATAATCTACCGAAGGTAAAGGGACGAATCTTTCAAAAACTTGTTTATAATTCATTTAAATCAACACTAGAAGTGGTGAAAACGCTAGGCTTCAAGAGTGGCCAAGTTCATTGGGTTTAATATTTAATCCTAAGTAGTTTTTCAGTATTCAGAATATGGACGTTACTACCTTCAATTTTGATTATTCCGTCTTTTTTAAATTCCGATAATATTCGAATAACAGACTCAGTTGCCGTTCCAACCATGCTTGCTAAACCCGATCTGGATATGTCAAATTTAACATTTTAGGAGGCTGATTTATATGTTTTGTTGAGTTTCATTAGGGTATCTGCCGTTCTTTTTCTTACTGTGTCTTAGGCCATTTCCACTAATTCCTTTTCTTTTTCGACAAGATTTTGAGAAAGCATTTTGATAAATTGACCAGATACATCTCTGTTTTGAAAAATCAAATCTTGAAAGTCTTTACGATGGATTAATAATAGTTCTGTCTTCTCCAATTCTCCCTCCAATTCAGTTCTATCAGCATCTTGAATCAATGCATTTTCGCCCAAAAATGCAACATTCATCAATATATCGTGAATAAACTCTTTCCTGTCTTGATTGACCTGATAAGTTTTAACTTTTCCATACTTTATTTTGAAGGAGTAGGAAGCAAAGTCACCTTTACGATAGATGATGTCTTTTTTCTTGAATTTTTTTGTTTTAGCTTCCTTTTCAAGTTGACTTAACTTCTAGCACTCTCTACAAACTATTCTAAATTATCATGTGCCAATAACTGTTCGTACTTAATAAATCTTCGCTCTACAGCATTTAGTAATTCTATTTCTTCAAAAGGCTTGGTGTTGTAATCATCGGCACCAAGATTCCTTCCTTTTCTGAAGTCTGTTTGTTCTGATTTTGCGGTTAAGAAAATAAAAGGAATGTTCGCTAAATCAGGATTTTTCCCCAGAAGATAAAGTACTTCATAGCCATCCATTTCTGGCATCATGATATCACATAATATAAGATCTGGCTTGACTTCTAATGCTTTTTTTATTCCGACCTTACCATTTTCAGCGGTGATTGGCTCGTAATTCGATAATTCGGGTTGCTCCTCACTATTTTCACGTACTTCAAGCTGATCTTCTATGATTAGTATCTTCTTTTTCATGTTTGGGTATACGGGAATAAAGGTATTAGCTCTGGGTTAAAAATAATAAACAAATTGAACGTTGGTTGCCAAAGCAGAAAATGTATTTTGAACTATTTTATTATTGGAAAAGATATCGTGAATTCACTGCTAATTCCTTCTTCACTTTTGAAAGTTATTGTCCCACCTAGTAAACCCATGTAGTGAAGAACAATGTTTAGGTCTAAGCCATTGCCATGAATATTCACAGTATTTTCAGCTCTGAAAAACTGATCAAATAACATTTGTTGTTCTTTTTTGCTGATACTAATTCCTCTATCTCTTATTGTGAGGGAAAAATTGTCTCCCTTTTCTTCGAAATTAATGTCAATATCATCCTTAGAGTATTTGAGTGCGTTGGAGAGGAGATTCATCAAAATATTTTTTAAAATATGTTGATCCGATGAAATCAAGTCAATTATTTCACACTCAATTAAATTGATTTTTTGAGTTGAACTTAAAGAAATTTTAAAATCATTTAAGCAGTCGCTCAATAATTTCTTCAGGCTAAACTCTTGAATATTGGTATTTACGACATCAGATTCCATTTTTTCTAGAGATACGTAATCATTTAGAATATTAGTCAGGTTATGTACCGCTCCTTTGATTCGGGTAATATGCTTCTACCTGTTCGCTTGCTGCGCTGAGTTCTTATATTTCCCAATGAGGTCTGCTGATAAGTTTACTGTGGTTAGGGGTGTTCTAAACTCGTGACTAGCCATACTTATAAAACAAGATTTTAGTTCGTTTACTTCTTTCTCTTTTTCGAGTGAATGCAGTATTTCGGTCTCTGCCTTTTTTAGTTCTTTAAGACTTTCTTTAAGCGCTTCTTCCGCTAACTTTAATTCGCTGATCTGACTTTGCAAATCTTGATTCAGGTGTTCTAACTCTTGGGTTCTTTCGCGAACCTTAGATTCGAGTTCTTTGGCATGTTCTTGGAGTTTCTTGTGGCTGTCATTTAAGGCCTGCTCTTGCCTTCTTCTTGTGGAGATATCGGTTCCAAAGGCAACAGCTAGTTTGCTATTTTCATGTGCTAAAAAACTAAAGCTGATTTCTAAAGGAAAGGTGTCTCCATTTTTTTGTAACTCTACCTTCCCCCATCCCTCTCGATGATGGGTTTTCAAAAAACTTGTCGCGATGTGCGTGATGGTTTCTTTTATATTGGGTCGGTACAAGCTTGTCAATATTGAGATTGATCAGTTCTCCATTTTCATAGCCAAAAAGCTTATGGGCGTGTTAATTGGCTAAAATAATCTCACCAGATTCGTTGATGATAATAGTAACCTCTGTAGCATTCAAAAAGAGCTTATTCAAAAGTGCAAATCCACTGTTAGACATAAGATACTGTTCTGTTATTTACACGGCTAATGTCTTAGTTTATCACTTGTTAAATGCTGATAAACCTGAACAAAGGTTCGTGAAAGAGTGCAGTGAAGTGGCTGATTAATTTCAGTTTTTCCTTTGAGAACTCTCATAAAGAAGACTGAAGTCATAAAATACATTTGAATCTCAATTTGAAAGAATGTGCACTTTTAATAAAATTTTAATTGCTACTGAATTTTCATCAGCTGCCTTGAGTTCTGTGAAAATTGGTCTAGGTTTCAGTAAATCACAACAGATGCGCATTAGCCTCTTATATGTTTACCCTTCAAATGCCGCAAACTGCCGCATGAAGGATGCAGATAGAGATAATTTCAATGACTTAGATAGAGAGTTGAGAAAATTTTGTTTGGAGCTCGAGGAGACATTAGACCCCTGCATTAAACCTGTTCTTCTTTCAGGGAATGTCAATATCAAATTTTCGATTACATAAAAAAAGAGCCGCATGATTTGATTATTATTGGGGTAAACAGTAACGGGTCGAATAATGATGCAGGAAGTCATACCATAGAGATCATAAAGTATTCAGGAGTTCCAGTATTGGTGATTCCTAACAGGCTTGGGAGTTAAATGATCACAGTCACTACATCAAAAATTGCTTGTAAACATTGTGGAGAAACGTGTGACGAGGAAATTCGCTTCGACGATAAATCATTCTGTTGCTATGGATGCAAGGTGTTATATGAGCTGCTTTCTGAGAGTGCCTTGCTCAACTATTATGATAACAGATCTCTCCATACCGCTAAAGTTTAAGTAGACATCAGCACGGAAAGGAAATAAGCTTTTATTGATTATGAAGAAATTCAAAAAAACTTTTACGATTTCATGACAATAGTCAGGCAGTTATTAAGCTATACCTGCCGGGCATTCACTGCATCTCGTGTATTTATTTACTTGGACATTTACCAAGACTTGAAAAACATATCTTACACAGTCAAATTAATTTCATACGAAAAGAACTTACCATCACTTTTCAACCGGAAGAGTTGAGTTTAAAAAGGTAGCCGTATTGCTAGAAAGCTTAGGCTATCCGCCATCGATAAATCTTGACTCGGCGGAAGGAAAAGAAAGTAAGACTAAGACTAATTCTTCGGTCGGTTTAAAAGTGGCTGTCGCGGGATTCTGTTTTGGTAACAGTATGCTTATGAGTCTTCCTGAATATCTCGATACAGGATTTCAGTTGGACAAAGAATTCAAGGAGTTATTTAGTTGGATCAACCTTGTACTCGCTTTACCAATCGTCTTTTATTCAGGCTTGGATTATTTTAAAAATGCTTTGATAGGCTTAAAGAGATGTTATTTGAATATTGATGTTCCTATAGCTCTGGGGATTATCACTCTTTTTGGTAGGAGTGTTTACGAAATCATTTTCCAATCAGGAGCAGGTTATATAGATTCTTTGGCAGGGTTAGTTTTCTTCTTGTTGATTGGTAGGTGGTATCAAAGTAAAACCTACGAGACATTGTCTTTTGATAGAGATTATAAGAGTTATTTTCCTATTTCTGTCACTAAAAAAGTTGATGGGTTTGAGACGAATGTATTGATCAGTGAGCTGGATAAAGGAGACTTGATACTTATCAGGAATCAGGAACTCATTCCGGTGAACGCAAATTTGCTCGAAGGAGAGGAGCGGCTAGATTACAGTTTCGTTACAGGAGAAACTGCATTGATCAAAAAGTAACAAGGGCAAAGAGTATTCGCTGGAGGGCGCCAAGTAGGCGGACCGATTGTCGTGGTTTTGGCCCAAAAAGTGAGCAATAGCGAGCTGACACAGCTTTGGAATAATCAGGTTTTCGACAAAGAAAAAGTGCATCGTTATGATAACCTGATTGATAAAGTAAGTCATTATTTTACTGCTATAATTATCATTTTGGCTCTAGGCACTGCTACATATTGGTACTTCCGAGATGCAGCGTTAATTTGGAATGCTGTTACTGCGGTTTTGATCATTGCCTGTCCTCGCGCTTTGGCCTTAACTCTGCCCTTTGCCTACGGTCATGGTATGCGCTTAATCGGAAGGAAAGGGCTCTATTTGAAGTCGGCGAACGTGATCGAACGATTAGCAAAAATCAAGGAGATCATTTTTGATAAAACAGGAACTTTGACTGAGTCAGGAGCATCGTCGATTGTTTTTGTCGGTAAGGCGCTTGATGATCAGCAATTGGCTTATTTAAAAACGATCACATCAAATTCGGCTCATCCGTTGAGCAGGCTCATCTCTAAATGGATAGGGGATCGTATAGAAAAGCTTCTAATATCAGATTACACGGAGGTTCTCGGAAAAGGAGCACAGTCTACTATAAATGGTGTTAAAGTAAGAATTGGGTCTGCAAAATGGATCAGTCAAGAAGTAGATACTATGAACCGTGAAACATCCGTTTATGTAGAGATTAATCATATTGTACTTGGATATTTTACCTTTCAGGCAAAGTATAGGAATAGGATTTTTGAGGTCTTAAACGATCTTAAAGGTCAATTTAGCCTTCATCTTTTGTCTGGAGATGTAGAAAAGGAATCGCATAGGCTAAAGACTTATTTTGATAAAATGACATTTCATCAGACCCCTCAAGATAAATTGAAGTATATCAACAATCTGGAATCTGCTAGTCTAATGATAGGCGATGGGCTCAATGATGCCGGTACTTTGAAAGCCGCCCATGTTGGTTTTGGGGTGGCAGAAGATATATATCAATTTCCCCCAGCATGTGATGCCGTGCTATCTGTTAAATCAATTGAAATGCTTCCTAAGTTTTTGAAGTTTAGTAGAGCCATCAACAGTATTGTGATTTTAGCATTCGTCATTTCTTTTTCTTACAACATAATAGGATTATCGTTTGCTATTTCCGGGAAATTGTCGCCAATTGTTAGCGCTATACTCATGCCAATTAGTTCATTGACTGTCGTTGGGTTGATTACAATTCTTGCTGAAATCGCAGGGTGGAGGTGTTTTGAAAGCAAGACCAACAATTAATTATTCTACGATCTCATACAGTTCTAAGGGGAGCTCATCAGGATCGCTGAAAAAAGTGAATTTCCTGTTAGTATGAGGGTCGAGCCTTACTGGTTCAGTCTTGATTCCATTTGCTTGTAGTTGCGCTATAGCTTGCTCAATATCGTTTACCACAAACGCAAGATGTCTCAGGCCTGCAGCTTCTGGTTTGGAGGTGCGTGCAGGAGGGTTGGGAAACGAAAATAGCTCAATGGTGTAAATGCCATTCAAGGAAAGATCTAGTTTCCATGAATCACGGGCTTCTCGATATACCTCTTGCATTACTTCAAAGCCAAGAACGTGAACATAAAATTTCTTAGAAGCATGATATTCAGAACAAATGATGGCGATATGATGGACAGATTTTAGGTTAAGCATATTGATTATTTTGACGATTTATCGAATTGTATGAACGACTTTTAGTTAGCGGGTCTTGTGGCTTCCAATGTTTTTAGGTTTTACTCAAGTTTCTTGACCGGGTAAAAAACCTAGAGATAAACAATAGCTTGAAAGGGTTTAGAGGCTAAATCTAGCTTTTTGAATGTATATCCAAGTTATACGAGAATATCAAATTGACCAACATTGCTTCTGACTGATAAAAATCATTTCTTTGGCTGAACACGCTCATAAAGCAAGCGCTCATCTGCTGCTATCCTTGCTAAAGGATTATGGGCGTAATATTTATTTTGATCGGATGTAGTTTATTGTTGGCCACCAGCTTTCTCGTGGCTTTTATCTGGGCTTCCAAGTCTGGTCAATATGACGATGATTATACGCCCTCTGTAAGAATCCTTTTTGATGATGAAACCAAACCTAACGATCAATGACAGAGAGAACCGAACCGCTTATTATATCAAAACCAAAGCAGGACTTAGGCATTGATACTTTTTATTATGACAATAGCATTGTACGGCTGTTCCTAATCGCCACGACTATTTTTGGAATTATAGGGATGTCGGTCGGATTGCTGGTCGCTTGTCAGTTTTTTTGGCCTGAGCTGAATTTTGGTTTACAGTATACAACATTTGGAAGAATAAGACCAGTATACACGAATATGGTGATTTTTGCATTTGTTGGAAATGGAATCTTCGCTGGAGTTTATTATTCTCTACAGCGACTTTGTAAAACACGGATGTTCAGTGATCTATTGAGTAAAATCCACTTTGGGGATGGCAAGTAATTATACTTTCTGCCGCCATCACATTGCCATTAGGGTTTACTTCAGGGAAGGAATATGCCGAATTAGAATGGCCAATAGATATTGACATAACCATAATATGGGTAGTTTTTGGCATCAACATGTTGGGTACCATTCTTAGAAGAAGAGAAATACATTTATATGTAGCCATTTTGTTTCATATAGCCACTTTCGTCACAGTCGCGCTTTTACATATTGTCAATTCAATAGAATTACCGATTAGCCTATTCAAAAGTTATTCTGTTTATGCTGGCGTACAGGATGCTTTAGTACGGTGGTGGTATGGTCATAATGCGGTAACCTTTTTCCTTACTACGCCTTACTTAGGTTTTATGTATTATTTCATTCCGAAAGCGTCAAACAGACTTATTTACTCTTATTGCTTATCCATTATTCACTTTTGGGCTCTAATATTTATTTATATCTGGGCAGGACCTCACCATTTGCTATACAATGATTTGCCTGATTGGGCACAATCTTTAGGTGTGGTTTTCTCCATCATTTTAATCGCTCCGTCTTGGGGAGGCATGCTCTACGGGCTCCTAACACACTTCTGATATTGTTTATTTTTTTGATTTCTTGTGATAACGATGAAAACTCGGAAATGATTGAAAGTAAGCCGGAGCGGGAGACTTTATAAATTCATCATGAGCTCACGGGGTTTTGGTTTATTGAGGATGGCCAAGGGTTTCAAACAAGAGATGATTCTACTGTCCAATTTTTAGCTACTTTTTCCGAAAATCTATTCTATGACTATTGGTCTATCAGTTCCAAATTAATTTTTGCTGATACTTCTAGCTGATCTTTTTTACTATTATTGCCTAAACGATGAACCCGAGCAACTGGTGATCATTGTGGTATTAGATTCTATGAACTTTGAAAGTGTAGTTTTAGACGAAGAATTAGCCAGACAAGTCAAAAATTCTAAGGTATTCCAAAGTACAGTGGTCTACGCAATTGTACTCTGTTCAATAATACTGGGGATAGAGACGAATTATCCAATAGAGCATCCTTTCTTTCATGCTATTGATTTCATATTTGCCTTTTCTTCATATTTGAAATCGTTTTTCGAATGGTCTCTTCTGGGAGTTCAGTCAGTTTTTTCAAATGGAAAATAATACCTAGGACAAAAAAGAATAGAAGGATAAAATTTACAGAAGCGGGGTTTTGGAATTGGTTCGAATTCTTGATTGTTGTATTTATATCAATAGGCCTATTCAAGCACATCACATAACATTTAGAGTTCTTGATAGCCAGTAGATTATTTAGAGTGCTAAGAATTTTCCGTTTCTTGGAAATTAGTGATGAGCTGAAAATGGTGGAGAAACAAATTATTAGAATTATACTAACAGTATTTTCCTTTGTACTTCTTTTAGGTATTTTGCTCTACATCTATGCGATAATCGGGGTGTATTTCTTTGAGCATAGAGACTTTGGTCAAGCCAACTTTTCAAACTTGGCAAGTGCACTCATGATACTGTTTCAATTTATGACGCTTGATGGTTGAACAGATGTGATGAATTCGGCCAACGCTACTTTTCATAATGGTTGGCAGGTCAAAGATATTTTTTGAGCTTTGTTGTGTTTACTGCGATTAGCAGTTTCAAGGAATTTGTTACAGTATTGACTCGCCAGGTATATGAAAAAATATCAAAAGAGAAGGGAATCAAAAAAAATGATAACAGGAGATAAGCAACAGCATCTATCTATCGATCATGAATCCTTTCAAATCATGGTCGACGAGATAAAACTTTTAAGACAAGAAATTGAAAGCCCAAAGATGTAACGAGGTGATTACTTCTTTCTAAATACTAGTCTAATTGGAATGCCTTTAAAATCAAAATGTGATCTAAGCTTATTCGCCAAAAATCGGTGGTATGATTCTTTAATATCCTTTGGGTAATTACAGAAAAAACCGAACGTAGGATTGGCTATTGGTAATTGCGTAATGTATTTGATTTTGATATATTTTCCACGAATAGCGGGTGGCGGATAATGCTCAATTTCCGGCAACATGGTATCGTTCAATACCGAGGTGCTTATTTTTTTCGTTTTGTTAGCATAAACTTCAAGCGCTAACTCAACAGCCTTCATAATACGTTGTTTTTCTAAAACACTTGTGAAGATGATAGGAATGTAGGAGAGCGGCCCCAGTTTTTCTTGCAAACTTTTTTTATACTGATCCGCTGTTTTACCATCTTTTTCAACCAAATCCCACTTGTTGATCATCAAGATGGCTCCTTTTTTATATCGCTCTGAAAGTGCCAAGATGCTCATATCTTGTGATTCAAGTCCACGCGAAGCGTCAACCATGATAATACAAATATCAGAATCTTGAAGTGCTTGAATAGCTCTTAAAACAGAATAAAACTCAATGTCTTCTTTTACTTTTGCTTTCTTTCGAATTCCCGCAGTATCCGTTAGTATAAAGTCTTTACCAAATAAGTTGTAGCGAGTATTAATGGCATCCCGTGTGGTACCGGCTATATCAGTGACGATACTTCTTTCTGTACCGACAAGTGCGTTTAGAAAACTAGATTTTCCAACATTTGGTCGCCCCAAAATAGCTATTTTCGGGAGAGAAGATTGTGCTTCTTCTACATCCTCATCCTCCTCAAAACAATTAACTACATCATCAAGTAAGTCTCCTGTCCCAGAACCATCGGCAGATGAAATGGCAAAAAGATTTGCATTTAAACCAAGCGCATAAAATTCATTTGCGCCGAGCATTCTTTCGTTGTTTTCTGCTTTATTAGCAACAATAAAAACAGGCTTATTAATTTCTCGAATCACGTTGGCAAAATCCTGATCTAGGCCATGTAGACCCGTCATAGTATCTACCATGAATAAAATAACGGATGCTTCCGATAATGCTTCTTTTACTTGCTTTCTAATTTCGCCTTCAAAAATATCATCAGATCCTTCAACATAACCGCCCGTATCAATGACGGTAAAATGACGACCGTTCCATTCACCATATCCATAATGACGATCTCGAGTCACGCCGGATTCATTATCCATAATAGCCTGTCGACGCTCGACTAATCTATTGAAAAGGGTTGATTTACCAACATTTGGTCTACCTACTATTGCTACTATGTTTGCCATCTAAGAATTGATAATGGAAATTTGAAATTTTAAAATGCTTGCAAAGGTCGCACTATTAAGTTAAAAAGCCACGATTGAAAGAGAATGAACATCATTGCTCAAATAGAGACAAGCCTTACATTTTGTATTTATGTTTAGTAGCCAAATTTCTTCAAGGCTCGATCTTGTTTTCTCCAATCTTTCTCCACTTTAACTCTTGTTTCTAGATAGATCTGTTTTCCAAAAAAATCTTCTAAAGATTTACGCGCAGCAATACCAAGCTGTTTGATAGCTTCTCCTTTATTTCCGATGATGATCCCTTTTTGACTATTCCGCTCAACGAAAATTTCTGCTTCAAGACGAATGATTTTTTCTTCTTCCTTAAACGAGCTAACGACTACTTCTGAGCTATAAGGAATCTCTTGTTTATAAAGCAGGAAAATTTTCTCTCTGATAATTTCAGCAGTGATAAACCTTTCCGATTTATCGGTAAGCTCATCCTTCGGAAAGTAAGGGGGGTGATAGGGTAATAATTCTAAAATTCGTTGATGTAGCTTATCAAGGTTGATATTCTCTAAAGCTGAAACTGCCATAATTTCTAAACCTGGATGTAAGTCTTGCCAATAAGTCTCTTTATCCAGAATTTGAGAGCCTTTGGCTTTATCTATTTTGTTAATCAAGAATATCACTGGAGCGTGAGATGCTTTTACTGTTTCTAACCAACCCGTTTCATCCTTTTTTTCTCCTAGTTCTACTATGTATATGATAACGTCAGCATCTTGTAATGATGTTTTAACAAACTTCATCATTTTCTCCTGTAGTTTGTAGGTAGGATCCAAAGTACCGGGCGTATCTGAATAAACAATTTGCGAATCTTCCGAAGTGATAATTCCAAAAATCCTATGCCGTGTTGTTTGGGCTTTGTTAGTCGTAATCGATAAACGTTCTCCGGTAAGTGAGTTCATCAAAGTAGATTTTCCAACATTGGGTTTACCAATAATGGAAACAAAGCCTGATTTGAATTTATCGTCGTTAGGAATTATCATAGTTGCAAAGGTAAATCACATCCTCAACAAGCATACAGTAATCTTTTAAGTATGATCCAATCGCTCAAAATGGAACCAAAAAAAAGCCATTCTCTAATTATTGAGAATGGCTTTTACTTTCGTTTTATTGAGGTCATCCTTTTATTGAACCACCACTGCTTGCGCTATTATCTACATTTTTAGGATAACCGTTATATCTTACTGAACCTCCACTTGATGCTCTTGCCGTCAAATTTTCCTTTACTTCAAGCTTGATAGAACTACCACTACTTGCAGAGACGTCAGCAGTTAATGTGATAAATGAATACCCATCAAATTCACCAGAGCTACTTGTTTTTATTGTACTGGATTCTGCGTTTCCACTTACAACCAATGTACCACTGCTTGAAGCACGAGCAGAAAGTATTTTCGTACTTAATCCTACTACAATATCTCCACTACTTGAAGCTTTCATGTCTACAGAAGGAGCTGTTAGTTGCTTCATCGAGATATTTCCAGAGCTACTTACGTCCAGTACAAATCTTTCATTTGATTTTAAATTATCTTCAACAGTAATTGAGCCGGAAGAGGAGGCAAATAAGCCCTCTAACTCATCTGTATAAATGATAATTACGTCGATATTAATATCGCGATAATTTGTCCCCACTAGTTCGATTTTCAAACGTCCATTGGAGACTTCAGTCAGCACCTCAGTTTCATCAAGACCTCTTGCTGACACCTGAGCAGTATTACTCGATCCCTTTTTTAACTTTACATTGATACTTTCTTGTGTTGATACCTCTGAAAATCTACTCAATTGTCGGGTCTGTGCCCAAACATCTGAAACACAAAAAAGAACCGCAATGGCCAATAAATAGGTTTTCATAATTTTATTTTCTTTCAAAGACTAACAAACAGATAGGAGGGTTGCATGAGTTTAATAAACGGTCTTATATTTTTCTTGAAATTCCTCCCAAGGTGTGTCTTTGTAGTTATTTCCTCCAATGTACTTCACAATTGGATCCATAGCTTTCGCATCTAGATAGCCAGCGATAGGTTGAATAATTCTATTCTCTTCATCCATGAAAACTGTTGTAGGATAACTTAATTTGTTATTTGTCAAAGCGGCAGCCAACTCATGAACACCGCGTCTTCCACTCGCAACAAACTTGAAAGTATGTCCATCAAACTCAATGGATTCTTTTTGTTCAGCATTAAACTTTACAGCATAGAAGTTCTTGTTTATGTATTTTGCTAGTTCTTCTTTACTGTAAGTGTCTTTTTCCATTTTTTTACACCAACCACACCAATCTGTATAGATATCCACAAGCAGTTTTTTTGGTTTTTTTTCGGATAATGCCACTGCTTCTTCGAAGGTGTACCAAATAATTTCGTTTTCATCTGTTTTAGTGTTGTGCTCGATAGGGGAGGTCCATAAAGTGGAAAGAGCTACCAAAAAGGATAAAAGGATATTGTCCATGTCTTGAGTTATTTTAAAGCTTAATAAAACTAACACGAGATTAACGTTTAAAATTCAAAAATGATCTGTCCTCAATGATTAATTTCATTTATCACTCCTTGACGCCACTCATATAAATGTTATGAATATGATAAAATTTCAGTTAATTCTTTAATATTCCTTATCTAAATTACCGGCTTTATTATGAGTATCTCTTTTTCATGGAGATAATTTTTTTGTAGGGGTATTAATAATTCAAGTTGTTCTCGCGCTAGAGCGATATTTATGATTTACAATATATGAGGATAAAAATCATTGGCTTTTTTCTATTAGCCATCAGTTTAAGTGGATGTTTTTTCGATGAACCTGATTCAGGGAAAAATGTCGTGTTATTAGAAGACATTCTATTTATATCTAGTAACAAAGTGCGTGTTTTAGGGCGCGTATTTAGTTCAGAATCGACGATACAAAATCATGGTTTTGAATTTGCGAAAGATGAAAACTTTACAAATTCGTTAATACGTTCCTTGGGCGGAAAAAATTCTCCAGGATCGTTTCTTGTGGAGCAAGACTCGCTGGAGCAGAATACCGAATACCATTATCGAGCTTTTTTAAAGTCTAATGGGGTCACCACTTATTCACATTCTTCCATCTTATCAACTTTTAATTCCAAGTTAGTCGGTTATAATCCGGCATACGGAAGAGAAGGCGAGATTATCACGATAGATGGCTCAAATCTGACTAATTCGATAAAAGTATTTTTTGGAGAACAAGAAGCGGTCATAACGGAGATTTTATCAGATTTCAGAATAAAGGTTAAAGTGCCATCACCTGTTGGCGTAAGACTTGTGCCGATATCCGTACAACTCGATGAAAAAACGGTTGTGCTTCAGGAGTTTGAATATGTTACAGGTAAATGGACATTGGTAACTACAATAGAAGATTATCGTGCCTTAGAGGTGATTCATTACCTTAAAAATGATGAATTTTCTTTTGCGATGGGAATATCTGTCGATGGTACCTACAGTGATATTGAATATAAGATCAATCTTACCGATTTTTCCTATTCAAGCAAATCATTAAATGATTCTTCCCCTGGCTTAGTTCCCGTCGCGGGAGCTTTTTTTAATTCTGAAGGTTATTTTGGGTCAGGTTCAGTGGGAAAAGTGATAGAATCTGAGACAGTATTTAGGTACACTCTCAACAACACTTTTTATGATTATAATAATGGATCTCCGCTTTTAATTAATGCAACACCAATTGCTTCCTTTGGATCTATCTCCTATGTTATTGATAATAGAATATTCTATGCTGGAGGTCAAACGGCCGATAGAAGACCAAGTGAACGTGTTTTTGAATACATCAATGGTAGTTGGTCTTTGGCAACTGAGTTTAGAGGACTTTTAAACTACCAGAATGCGCATACTACCTATAAAGGGAAAGAAATATTTCTTGACCTTGACGAAAATTGGTGGGAGTTTGATCCAAATGAAAGTAGACTTCAAATCGTAGGATCCTTTGAACGGTCTGTTTTGCCATATGGCGTAATGCATACATTGAACGAGGATATATATCTCGGTTTATTCCAGTTTGAGCAATTGTTTTGGAGAATGGAGCTTGATAATTTAGATGGTTTTAATTATCGACTCATTCCTAAAAATAGTTTTCCAGGAAATGCAAGAAATATAAATGTAGCAAGTTTTGTCCATAATGAAATGATATATTTCTTAAGAAGTGCCCCTACAGGTGGTAGTTCTAGTGACGAAATGTTGTTATGGCAATTCGAACCAAATGAATTTCAATAAGATGAGGATATTAATAATTACATGTTTGTTATTCTTGGTTTCGGTTTCCTTTGCCCAAGAAATAGTTGAAGTTGGAGGTGGGGGTTTCCCATTTAGCAATAAAAAAGGATTTGTATACGGTACCATCGTAGATCTTGAAACAGGAGAAGCGGTAATCGGGGCTATCGTAAAAGACATTGCGTCAGAAAGTGCAACCGTTACGGACATCAATGGTGACTTTAGATTAAGAGTTCCAATAGGAAGAACAGAAATCCAAATTCAATCTGTAGGATTCGAAAAGACGACTGTATTCTTAGCTGTTGGTGGAGAAGGTAAATTCAAAGTAGCAATCGAAGCGGATACCAAAGAATTAGATGCAGTTATCATTTCTGGGCAAAAGCTAGATGCAAATATTAAGAGTACGGATGTTGGTAAAAATTCTTTGTCCATAGAATCAATAAAACAATTACCAATGTCAATGGGGGAAATAGATATTATTAAATCATTGACATTATTACCCGGAGTAAGCACTAATTCGGAATTGTCTACAGGTTTTAATGTTCGAGGAGGAGCCTCAGATCAAAACCTTGTTCTCCTAGGCGATGTGCCAATCTATAATCCAGCCCATCTTTTTGGTTTTTACACGTCATTCAATGCAGAAGTAATAGATGATGTTGCGCTTTTTAAAGGTGGTGTTCCAGCTCGCTATGGTGGACGAGCATCGTCTGTCTTACATGTTAAATATCGCGATGGTGATTATAATAAGTGGAAAGGCTCTGTTTCCGCAGGAGTTGTCAGTGCAAAAGCGACGATTGAAGGTCCAATCATAAAAGATAAACTTTCGATATTAGGAAGTGTTAGAAGATCCTACGTGAATTGGATGTTGGGTGTATTTGATGATCCTGAATTACAAAAAAGCTCAGCTGATTTCTATGATGTAAATGTTATAGCTAATCTTAAAATGAATGACAGAAATAAGCTAACCTATGCTATTTACAGAAGTACAGATAATTTTAATCTTGCAGGAGATACATTGTATCAATGGACTAACTATTATCAGTCTTTAAATTGGTATCATAGTTTTTCTGATAATTTGAGTCTAAAACTAACTGGTGCTATAAGTAGTTATGAGAATAAGATTGAAAACGAAAGTCCAGTAAATCCTTACGTTTTAGCGTCTAAAATTGACAATAAAATTGCGAATGCAGATTTAGAATATCTTCCTTCAGAAAAGCTGTCAATTAATATAGGAGTAAACTACACAGGTACTGCGCTGAATCCAGGAGAGTTGATTCCAGATGATGAGGAAACTGGAACTTTAGAATATGAAAAGGTTCAAGATGAGTATTCTAGGGAATTAGCGTTCTATGTTGACGGTAGTCTCGATCTGACTGAAAAATTCACAATAAGTGCTGGATTACGATACAATATGTATAATTATTTTGGTGAGCATACAACTTATGAATATGAACAGTTCAGGCCTCTGTCGGAACAGAATATTATTGATTCAACAAAATATACTGACGGAGAATCAATACAAACGTATTCAGGTTTTGAGCCACGATTGGCGTTGAGATATAGCTTGTCGCCGAGTAGCTCAATCAAGTTGGGATACAACAGAATGTACCAATACATTCATTTGATTTCAAATACAACCACTATTGCTCCAAATGATATTTGGAAATTAAGCGATAATTTTATCAAGCCTCAAATTGCAGAGCAATTGTCCTTAGGTTATTATCAAAACTTCCAAAATAATAAGTTTGAGACGTCTATAGAAGGATTTTATAAGGAAATGGATAATGTGATTGATTATAAAGACGGAGCTGATTTGTTTTTAAACGATCATATTGAATCTGAAATGCTTACGGGAAGGGGACGTTCATACGGTCTTGAGTTGTATTTGAGAAAGAAAACGGGCGGTCGTCTAACGGGATGGATAAGTTATACGCTATCACGGAGTGAGAGACAAATTCAAGGGGCTTATGATATACAAACGATTAATGATGGTGATTGGTATAGAGCCAATTTTGACCGAACGCACAATTTATCAAATGTTTTAATTTACAAGTTGCCTAAAAGTTGGGAGTTTTCGTCTACCATAACTTTCAAAACAGGACAACCAGTGACCTATCCTGCTGGAAAAGTAGAATATTTTGGTGTTGTTTTTCCGCTTTACACAGAAAGAAATGCTGCAAACGCACCATCTTATCACCGACTTGATATTTCATTTACGAAGAAATTTAAATTCTTAAAGAAGAGTACAGGTGAATACAATTTCTCCATTTATAATGTTTATGGCCGAAATAATGCTTTTTCTGTTTTTTTCCAAGATGTTCCGGGAAGTCCACCACAGCCGTACCAGTTAGCCGTGCTTGGAGTGCCGTTCCCATCAATGTCATTAACCTTAAACTTTTGATCAAAGAAGAAAATGTTTAAAAAATATATTTACGTATTAATTGTTTCGCTTTTCATAGGTTCTTGTGTGGATCCATTGGAAATAGATATTGATGATCAGTTCTCTGAGGTTTTAGTTGTTGAAGGAGGTATAAACTCTAATTATGGGCCACACTCTATCTATTTAACCAAAAGTGCAAAGTACGGGAGTGTTTTCGAAGGAGTAATTCAGCCAATTGAAAATGCGACAGTATCTATTCGAGACAATGATGGAAACAATCAAATTTTAACTCATAAGAATAAAGGCCAATACGTGACCAGTACAACCTTCAAGGGTGAAGTGGGTAAAGGATATATTCTAATCATTGAATGGGATGGGAAAACATTTAATTCAACACAAGAATTTATTCAGAAATCTAGTAAGCTAGACTCAATTTACCCTGTATTTAGTCAAGTTCCGATACTGAATGAGAATGGTGTCCTAGGTTTTAAATCAGGGACAGACGTCTATGCGAAATATAAACGCGAGTCCAATACTGCGGACTATTATTTTTGGAATTATGAGGGTGTTTATTATGTGCGAACTTTTCCAGAGCAATATATCTTGCAAACACGGAGAGGTCCAGTTTCAAGACCAAAGGATTGCTGTGCAGAATGCTACCGGTCAGAATTAAACAATGATATTATTATCAGTTCTTTTCCATTGGGAAATGATTTGGTAGATTCACGACTTTTCTTCTTGGAGGATGATGGATATAGATTTAGTGATAAGTACGTAATGACTGTTACAAGACAATCTTTATCTCAAGGTGCTTTCGAGTTTTTTGATTTAATCCGTTTACAGCTAGAAATCGATGGAGATATTTTCGATCCACCACCCGCGACTGTTCGAGGTAACATCATCAATATTGATAATACTAACGAGCTAATTGTTGGTTACTTTCTAACCACAGACATCACTATAGACACATTGTCTATTCCAAAACAGGCCCTGCCATCGGTAACACAACTTCCTGTTTTTCCAGATGATTGTCAGGTATTACCGAATACAACGACCATAAGGCCGAGTATTTATAATTTTTAAAATTCAAAAAGCTCTTTATCAAGGGCTTTTTTTTGATTTACTTTAACCTTTTAGCTGTTAGTTGAGTTACAAGACTATGGAAAAAGGAACAGCTACAAAAACAAAAAAAGTAACCACAAAAGAGGCCTTCCAAAAAGCATTCATAGAACGAATACTAACAGAAGGTAAAGTGCCAGCTTCAATTTTTCTTTTCGCTAAAGACTTGAAATCAACGGAAGGCGAGTTTTACGAACATTTCAATTCATTTAAAGCTTTAGAAAGAAGTATTTGGACGACTTGGTTCGAACAAACGCAGCACAATATTGAACATGATGAGGCATATGTTGATTACACCGTTCGTGAAAAGATATTAGCTTTCTATTACACTTGGATAGAACTTCTGAAAAACAATAGAAGCTTCGCGATGCACAGTTTCGATAAGCTCGGTAAGCGAGATACTCAACCATCATATCTTTCGGGAGTTAGGACGCACTTCGATGTATTCATAAACGACTTAATGATGGAAGGAAAGGATACAACGGAAGTTGCAGAGCGTCCATTTAGTAGTCAGTACTCCAAGGTGTTTTGGATGCATTTTCTTTTTATATGTAAGTTTTGGTCGAATGATGAGTCTTCAGATTTTGAGAAAACAGATGCAGCAATAGAGAAGTCTGTTAATTTGGCTTTCGATCTAATTGGTAAAGGAGCGCTTGATTCATTTTTGGACTTTGGGAAGTTTATATTTCAAAATAGACCAATTTTCGGTTAAATAATTCTACGAGGGTAATAAAGGGAAGATATGAAGGAGCTGAATAAAATACCAGTAGGTAAGGTCTCAAGAGCTGCCCGTTTTGTTAAAACGGGGGCCAAGGTGGGGGGTAACTATCTCAAGCATTATAGTAAAAAGTTAGTAGATAAAAACCATACAAGAGAACAGCTAGACATAGACAATGCTGAGGATATTTATGATTCTTTAAGCGAGTTGAAGGGTAGTGCATTGAAAGTAGCTCAAATGTTGGCTATGGATAGAAATTTGCTCCCTACAGCGTATCAAGATAAGTTTGCTATGAGCCAGTATAGTGCGCCTCCATTGTCTTATCCACTAGTGGTAAAAACATTTCAAAAATATTTTGGACAAGCACCATCTGAAATGTTTGACACATTTACTAAAAATGCCATCAATGCTGCCTCAATAGGGCAAGTACACCGTGCAACTTTGAAGGAAGAGGTTTTCGCTGTTAAAATCCAATACCCAGGAGTATCCGAGAGTGTAAAATCAGACTTAAAGCTTATAAAGCCCTTCGCACTACGCCTTTTTGGTTTAAATTCTAGAGAACTTGATCAATATATGGATGAAGTAGAATCAAAGCTTCTTGAAGAAACGGATTACAGTTTGGAGGTAAAAAGATCGATACTCATTTCGGAAGCCTGTAGTCATATTGACGGTTTATTTTTTCCGAAGTACTATCCTGAAAAATCTGCAGACCGAATAATTACGATGGATTGGCTAGAGGGTCAGCATCTAAAAGAGTTTTTGGCTACTGAACCGACTCAAAAAGTTAAGAATAGCATTGGTCAAGCTTTGTGGGATTTTTATCATCATCAAGTACATAATCTGAAGCAAGTGCATGCAGATCCGCATCCAGGCAATTTTCTTATGCGCCCAGATGGGACTTTAGGTGTGATTGATTTTGGGTGTGTAAAAGAAGTGCCGGAGGATTTCTATAGTGCTTACTTTAGATTGATGAGTAGAGACTTAGTGGCGAACGATGAGGAGCTTATGCCATTGCTAAAAGATCTTGAATTCATTTATGATGATGATAGCCCTAGAGAGAAAGAACTTTACATATCAATATTTAAAGAAATGACCATGTTATTGGGAAACCCTTTCCATGTTGATAATTTCGATTTTAGTGATGATGCTTACTTCAATAAGATTTTTAAATTGGGAGAGCGAATCGCAAGTATGAAGGAACTCAGAAACTCAAGGCATCCAAGAGGATCTAGACACGGCCTTTATATTAACCGCACCTATTTCGGTTTATACCAAATTCTAAATTCGCTAAAAGCGAATATTAAAACAACTAAACCAGCTTGGTTGTCTTAAATTAACATTGACTTCATCATGGTTTATATGATGAAGTTAATGTTAATTTTTATTCTGAAACGCTCCAATTATTTAAACTTCGAACACCTTAGTCCCTGTACTTTTATAATATTCTTTTTGATGTCGCAGGCTATATCCTCACAGTTATAAGTTAATTATTCTGGATTAACAATATTATTAGCAAAGTCAACATACCAATTGCTTGGAGCCGTGAATGATTACTTAAAGCTCATACAATAAAAGTGTCGGCACATTTAAGTTAGATCTAAGCAAGAATAAACGCTACTTTGGACAACAACTGACTTTGAAGTATGATTTAAATGTTATCATATAATAATTGTTATCAATTTTTCTGGTTATATCTTATTACTTCGCATAATGTTGCGCAAACTGTAAAACTACAAATGGCGATATTTTGTAAACGAACTAACCGAATATTAAATGAATTGGATAACAGCACCTTGGCCCTGGTACGTTGCGGGACCAATGATTACATTAATAATGGCTTTATTGCTTTTTTTCGGAAAGCAATTTGGTATATCCTCCACATTGAGGACGATATGTTCAGTGGGGGGAGCAGGAAAATTGAGTGCGTTTTTCCGATTTGATTGGAAGAGTACTATTTGGAACCTGTTTTTTGCTGCAGGATGCGTAATTGGCGGCTATATCGCCCATCATTATATGACGCCAGAGGTTGCCATTCAATTAAGTGAAAAAACCATCCAATCATTGCAAGGATATGGTCTAGAAAATCCGGGCAAGACGTTTTTACCAGAATCAATTTTCAGTATTTCAAATCTTGCCTCGTTTCAAGGCATTTTGTTTATGATTATTGGTGGCTTTCTGGTAGGTTTTGGTACTCGCTATGCTGGGGGCTGTACATCTGGTCATGCCATAAGTGGGTTGAGTAACCTACAAATACCATCTCTCATTGCAGTATTAGGCTTTTTTATTGGAGGTTTATTGATGACTCATTTTATACTCCCGCTAATATTATGAAAAACGTTAAATTTTTACTCGTTGGAATAATCTTTGGAATAGTTCTGACCAAGTCGGAAGTAATCTCATGGTATAGAATCTACGAAATGTTTAGGTTTGAGTCCTTTCATATGTTCGGTGTTATTGGATCTGCTGTAATATTGGGGATTATTTTAGTGAAAGCAATCAAGCATTTTAAACTTAAGGATATTGCTGGCAATCCAATTGTCATTAAAGAAAAAGCTAAGCTATTTTGGCCTCCTATAATCGGAGGCACTATTTTTGGGCTTGGTTGGGCGTTGACGGGAGCTTGTCCAGGTCCAATTTATATTCTTATTGGAAATGGCTTTCTAAGCTTCATTGTTGTATTTATGGCCGCCGTGACAGGAACATTCGTTTACGGGTTGGTGATGCAGTATTTGCCTAGAAAATAGGCGACTTATGATCAATTGATTATCTTCCTTTTCTAATCCAAAAATGATGAATTATAAAGAAGGAATGCTCCGAGAGGGAGCGTTGAAAGGGAAGACGATACTAGTAACAGGCGGTGGTACAGGTCTGGGCCGCTCTATGGGAACCTATTTCTCACACCTTGGAGCAAATCTGGTTATTACAAGCCGTAAACTCGATGTGCTAGAAGAAACAGCCAAGGAAATAACGAAGGAAACAGGAAATCCTGTTTTAGCATTGGCGTGTGATGTAAGAGAATATGATCAAGTTGAAAAAGTAATAGTAGATACTAAGGCTAACTTTGGTAAAATTGATGTGTTGCTTAATAATGCAGCAGGAAATTTCATTAGCCCTACAGAAAGACTTTCTCACAGAGCCTTTGATACAGTCGTTGATATTGTACTAAAAGGTTCATACAATTTCACTTTGGCAGTTGGTAAGGACTGGATTAAGAATAAAGTCGAAGGAAATATTCTGAATATAGTCACTACCTATGCGTGGACTGGATCAGGATATGTAGTTCCATCAGCCGCAGCGAAAGCAGGAGTGCTCGCTCTGACTCGTTCTTTGGCCGTTGAGTGGGCGAAATATGGAATACGAAGTAATGCAATAGCACCAGGACCTTTTCCTACAAAAGGTGCTTGGGATAGGTTATTACCAGGAGAGTTAAGGAAGAAATTCGATCCAGCAAAAAAAGTACCCGTAGGTAGAGTAGGTGAGCACCAAGAACTGGCCAACCTTGCAGCCTATTTGGTGTCAGATTTTTCGGCTTACGTCAATGGTGAAGTGGTGACCATAGATGGAGGAGAATGGCTCAAAGGTGCGGGCGAAATGAATGATCTGGATCAGGTGCCTGAAGAGCTTTGGGATGCTATGGAATTGTCTCGCAAAGGAGGATCAAAGATAAAAGCTGCCTGGTTGTATTTCAATGGTCTTAGGAAAATCAAGTTTAAATAGTCATTTCTTTGTTATTTGATTCTCGAAAAATGAGAATTGCTAAAATCAAAACCAAAGACGTTTCTATTATTTGAATCAACGAATTCATTAGGAGGGAGGATATTACTTTTATTTACAGTCATGTCTTTTAACTCCTAATGATTCTGATCAAGCTATAATTTTAAGAAAAAGCAAAAGACCAATTGTCCGAACAATTAGGGATTGAATGATAAACTGGTTTTTTATTGTTCATTTTCTAGAACTATTAAGGAATTAATTTTAGCTACAACCTGCAGGTCTTTAAATATCAAAAGATTGTTTGATTTGAATATTAATTTTAGATTTTCTGTTAATGAAACGTGGATCATATCTAAATAATCAAAGTTCACTAGAAAATTTCTTTCACTTCGGCGGTCATATTTCACTTATTGGTTTTTTGAGTATTAAAGAGAACCTCAACTTTCTTATACCTATGGTCAACGCATTCATCGGGAAAATCACTTTTAGAGTCTAAGTATTTTGGTGCTGTATCTATCCGCTAATGCCAAGGACTATCGCTTTACCTACTTTCCATATTTTCCGAAATTGCCGCTAGCTATAAATATGAGCGTGATATCTTATTAATCATATTGAAATTAAGGGCTTAGTCTACTTTGTTTGTTAAGGACAGATCTTCGTTAAATACCATATCTAAAGGCGAATGGAGTTCGCTTTAATTTCTCAATTGTCCGCGAATCATTTCATTTAGATGGTTGATGCTTGCAAAAGATCGCTTGCTAGTCAAGAAAACAGCCATTGAAAGTATTGAGAACTGATGTAAACGGCTATTTTAATCGCATGAACAATGAAAATGCTAAGTCCTCAAAAGAGAGAGCATACGTTTTATTAGTTCATTACTAGTAAAGGCCACCAGTTTTATTGCTTGATTTCTGCTCTATTCATTTATAGTTTTTGAATTCTAAGGAAATGGAGAAATGGACAATTTTTAAAATAGCGATCGCCAAAAGGTTGGTATTGCTAACTCTTTGAGAATAAAAAAAACCAGTCATTTTTCAATGACTGGTTTAAGTGATTCGCTCAGGACTCGAACCTGAAACCCCCTGCTTAGAAGGCAGGCGCTCTATCCAGTTGAGCTAGCGAACCTGCTTTTATGGATATCTTTTCATTTAAAGTATGCGGAGGGGGGGGGATTCGAACCCCCGGTACGATTTCTCGTACGCATGTTTAGCAAACATGTGGTTTCAGCCACTCACCCACCTCTCCGTTACCCTTTCTGAAAAGGAGTGCAAACTTAGATTAAAACAATTATTTAACAAAGACTCTCAAACTTATTTGATCATAAATTTTCAGGTTTTATTTTACAAGCACAATAACAGGGGAAAAATAGATTGATACTAAATTTTGTTAAATACTTGAACAAGCCTAGGTCACGCACGTTGGCTATGTTAATTTTGATTAATATATGAATTGGGCAAATGAGATAGGAGTCTTCGAGTACTCCCTAGTAGCAATATTTTTCTTAGCGTATTTTTTCTATATCATCAGGCTGATAAATATAAGGAGAGCCTTAAAAACTTCTATCAGCAGATCGCTGATAAAACTCTTCTTAAGGACTTTATATTTTGCTTTGTTAATTGTCGCCTTGATAGGTCCGTCATTTGGTGAGACGTCTCGAGAAGTAAAATCCATAGGAAAGGATATTTTCATTTGCATAGATCTTTCGCAATCGATGAATGCTTTTGATATTCAACCGACAAGATTGGAAAAAGTCAAGTTTGAGCTTTCCAATATAGTGGAGTCGTTTAGTTCTGATCGCATCGGGTTAATCATGTTTTCTAATGAGGCTTTTATGCAATGCCCATTAACATATGACAACAATGCGCTGAATCTATTCATCAAATCATTAAATACGAGTTTAGTACCCAACTCGGGTACTGATTTCGGTCCTCCCATGAAAATGGCTTTAGATAAACTAGCCAGCGAGGAGAGTATTGCTACTCGCCAGAAATCGAAAGTTATTATCCTCATTTCAGATGGAGAGGATTTTGGTACTGATACTGAGCAAGTAGCTGATGAAGTAGAGAATAGTGGGATTAAGTTGTTTACGTTAGGCGTAGGAACTATAAAAGGAAGTAAAATTTCAACAAGAAATGGATTTAAAAGAAATAATCAAGGTCAAGAGGTCGTCAGTAAGATGAATTCGAAATCTTTAGAAAAATTAGCCTCTGATACTGGAGGTAAGTATTTTGAAATTAACGATTCAAGAAACGATACAGAACGTTTAATTAATGCAATAATTGATATTGAAGGAGAATTGCGGGATTCGAAAAAGGTTGACGCCAAAGCGAACAAATACTTCTACTTTTTGGGTTTAGCCTTACTGCTCATTTTGATTGATTATTTATTCCTCGTAAAAGTGATTAAAATATGAAAATACTGCTCTTGCTGATTGCCACAATCTTTTTTCCAAATGACCCTGCGGAAATAGCCAAATCAAATAAGCTTAAAAAGGAGGCTCAAGAATCGTTTAAATCAGGTGATTATGAATCGGCGATTAAGAGTTACAGTTTTTTGATTGACTCAATGCAAATCTCAGAGGATGAACTTTATCTGAATCGGGCACATAGCTATTATCTCTTAGGGGATACCGCAAATGCAAAACCGGATTATCAAAATGCAACAGCAAGTAGTTCAACTTCACTGAGATCATTGGCGCATCAACAACTAGGAGTGATGGCAAAAGACAAGAACCTTTTGGAGGAATCCTTGGCTCATTTAAAGTATGCTTTGAAAAATGATCCGTCAAATGAAGGCGCTCGATACGATTATGAAGTTGTGAAACGACTAGTAAAAGAGCAGCAAGACCAAGAGCAGGATCAGGAAAATAAAGAGGATCAGGATAAAGAGGATCAAGAAGATCAGGAAAAGAACGAGGATCAAGAAAACGAGGAAAACAAGGAAGATCAAGGCGATCAAGACAAAGAAGAACAGCAAGGCGAAGAGCAACAAGACCAAGAACAGAAAAATAAAGAGGGAGAGCAGGAGCAGAAAGAACAAGAAGGAGAGGATAAAAAAGAAGGCGAAGAGGAGCAGCAAGGGGAAGAAAGTGAGGAAGAGGGCGAGGAGAATCAAGAAAAGCCTGAGCCTACAACAAAGGAAAAACTCAAGGAAATGAATATTAGTGAAGAAAAGGCACAAATGATTCTTGAGGCAATGCAAAACAACGAGATTCAGTATATCCAACAGCAAAGGAGAAAGCCAACCAAAGCTTTGGATAGTGATAAGCCGGACTGGTAAGGAGATCAATAGTCCTTAGATCTGTATCTTATGAATAGCTAAGAGTCGTTTTGGAATAGCTAAGTTTGTAAGGATAAACACATTAAGAACCGGGTCATTGATCCAATTCAAAACAATAGAATGAAGGAAGTATACATAGCAGCTGCCGTTAGAACCCCAATAGGCAGTTTCGGAGGAAGTCTTTCTGGTTTTACAGCCGTCGAACTAGGAAGTAAAGCCATTGCAGGAGCTTTGAAAAAAGCAAATATTGATGCGTCAGAAGTCAATGAGGTTTTCATGGGAAATGTAGTTTCTGCGAATTTGGGTCAAGCCCCAGCTCGTCAAGCGACTATAGGTGCAGGTATTGGTAATAATGTTCCTTGTACTACGGTGAACAAGGTGTGTGCTTCTGGTATGAAGTCGGTGATGTTCGGCGCGCAATCAATTATGCTTGGAATCAATGATGTGGTTGTTGCAGGAGGTATGGAAAGTATGTCTAATATTCCTTATTACATTCCTAAAGCAAGATATGGTTACAAGTATGGTCATGGTCAAATGATAGATGGCCTAATGCATGATGGTCTTTGGGAAGTTTACAATGGTTTTCCAATGGGTAATTGTGCTGACAATACAGCCAAAGAAATGAATATTTCTCGTGAAGCTCAGGACGCCTATGCCATCAATTCTTACAAAAAAGTAGATCATTCAACCAATGATGGGAAGTTTAAAGACGAGATTATTCCTATTGAAATACCTCAGAGAAAAGGTGATCCAATAATTATGGATACTGACGAGGAGTATAAAAATGTAAATTTTGAGAAAATACCTTCTCTAAGACCGGTGTTTAGCAAAGAGGGTTCTGTGACTGCAGCGAATGCCTCCACGATCAATGACGGGGCTTCTGCCTTAGTTTTGGTAAGTAAGGAAAAATTACAAGAACTTGGGTTGACTCCTTTGGCTAAAATTATTGGTTTTGCAGACGCTGCTCAGGATCCAATATGGTTTACTACTTCGCCATCATTGGCCATTCCGAAGGCTTTAGCCCATGCTGGAATAAGTCCGGAGGATGTAGATTTCTATGAGATCAACGAAGCTTTTTCGGTTGTTGCTATTGCCAATAATCAAAAGCTTGGCTTAGATGACACAAAGGTCAATGTGTATGGAGGAGCCGTGGCATTAGGACATCCTCTTGGTGCTTCAGGAGCAAGAATCATATCTACGTTAACCAGTGTATTGCATCAAGAAGATGGAAAAATTGGTGTGGCCGGAATATGTAATGGGGGTGGTGGTGCTTCTGCTATCGTTATTCAAAAGGTTTAAACTGATTTGATTTAATTTCAAAAACCTCACGGCAATTCGTGAGGTTTTTTTGTTCTAGGAAAAAGTTCGTCATAATAATTGAAAAATACAGGAAAGTACATGAAGACTTTTGTGACCAACACTATGGTTATATCCCATCTTCTGAGTTTTATTTCTCGATACTTGCATTGAATAGAAAGTAATTATCAGTCTTTATACTTCCTGAGCTTGCTCCGAGGTTCTTCATTGATGTTGATTTTTTTCAAACACGCCATCTAGAATTTCTGCCTTGCATTGAAATAAAGTTTACAAATTTCGTTCAGCGAATAGCACTTCAATAAAGGCATTTTTTGTAAATCACAGAAAATAGAAGCCCTGCATTCAAGAAATAAGTGCGAATTGTGAACAAGTCTCAAATAAATTACAATTTCATTGGTCAAAATAACGTTTCAATAACCGAAATAGGAGTTTTCACATCGATATGAACCGAAAATACATTTTTAAAAGGATTTATATAATTGCTTCTTTTACATTGGCATCATTTCTATGTCTTGGTCAAGGTAAGATTCTCACCTATCATGATTCGAATTTTACTAAGGTGAAAGAAGAGTATTTTGCCTATAAAAAAGATACTGTTGAGGTTATTGAAGGCCCTTATAGAATGTTTGACTTGGATGGGAATGTGATCGTTACTGGAGAATATTTGAAGGGTTTGCGACAAGGGGTATTTTATAATTTTTATGCAAATGGAGCCAAGCAACGGGAAACAATTTACGAATCGGGACTTAGACAGGGACTTACCAAAGTTTTTGATTTAGACGGTTCTATTATTCAAGAAGCATTATTTGTAAATGATACATTATCGGGAGCGCTTAAGCTATATGATGAAGAGGGTCATATAAAAGGTCAAACGGAATTTAAAAATGGAAAACCTGAGGGGCAAGTAAGATCTTTTTATACCAGTGGTATAGTTTCTGAAGAAACTAATTATACGTCTGGAAAGCCCAATGGATTGACCAAAAAGTTTTATAAAAACGGTAAAATGAAATTAGAAGCCTATTACGTGAATGGACTTTTAGATGGAGATTACCGTACGTTTTACCCATCTGGGACATTAGAGATGCAGTTGAAAAATCTTCGAGGTAAAAAGTCGGGATTCGTGAAATGGTATCATGAAAATGGACAGTTGGGATCGGAAGGAATATATGAACATGGCTATTTGCAAGGTGACTTTGGAAGTTATTTTGCTAATGGAGATATCAAATCGGACTACAGATATAAAAACGGTCGTAAAGTCGGGAAGAATACCGACTACTTTGAAAACGGGAAGATCAAAATATTAGCCGAATACGCTAATGCAGGGCTCAACGCTAAGATTGAAGAATTTAATGGAAGAGGTAAACTCATTTCGTACAAGAGCATTGTGAATGAATTGCCAGATGGAGATTGGAAGTTTTATGACGAAAAAGGAAAGCCAAAGCTTTTCGAAACCTATGAAGCTGGTAAGCTGTCTGGTATTCGAGAACTTTATGACAATGGGAAGTTGATGGCCGAAGAACAATATGAGTTTGGTATGCAGCAAGGTGTCTCCAAGAACTATTATGCAAATGGCAAACTTCAACAAGAATCAAATTGGAAAATTGGTCGACTTCAAGGTGCTTTTATAATGTATTATGAAAATGGTCAGGTCGAATATCAAGGCAATTACATTAGGAATAAACGAAATGGAATCTGGACATATTTCGATAAAAATGGAGATCTAAAAGAATCAATTTCTTATCAAGGAGGTAAAGTAATCCCTGAAACAGACTAATTGAGAGTTTGGCAAAGTATTTGGTTAAGGGTTATTATGTCTTTAACAAAGGGAATATCAATTCAAAATAGTGTGGTTTTTGCGATATTTAGTATTGTATTAATTGGCATGCTAATGCTTGCGAAATGTAACTCTCAAGCGAACAGGACAAGAAAATTAATATCAGCTGACTCCACTTTTATATTAGATAGTGGAAGAGGAGTAGCCATTCAACCAATAGCGAAATCGCCGCAGAAAGAGGACTAAACCTAGCTATTCTAGACTACCATTTTATTATTCTATAATTGGTCATTTTTTATTCATTTTCTGAAATGTACCTTTAACCATTCTGGTTATCTTTGGCGCCATGTCCAAAGGGATTAAAAAAACAGATTTTATTTTTGATGAGCTGACCTCCAAATATGTGGGTAAGGTTCGAGACGTATATTCATTCAATGATACGTTAGTAATGATCGCAACAGATCGCATTTCTGCTTTCGATGTAGTCCTTCCATATCCAATTCCCCACAAAGGACAAGTACTCAATCAAATTGCAGCGAAGTTTCTTGATATGACTTCTGATATTGTACCTAATTGGGTTCTGGATGTGCCAGATCCAAACGTAACAATAGGAAAGCGATGTGATCCATATAAAGTTGAGATGGTGATTAGAGGCTATTTGGCAGGTCATGCTTGGAGAGAGTACAAGGCTGGGAAGCGAATGATTTGTGGCGTGGCTTTACCAGAAGGTTTATGTGAAAATGATCGACTACCAGAGCCAATAATAACGCCTACAACCAAAGCGGATCAAGGTCATGATGAGGATATAGCTAGGGAAGAAATACTAAGATCTGGTCTAGTTTCGGAAAATGAATATGTTCAATTAGAAGACTTTACTCGCAAGTTATTTCAACGAGGTACTGAGATCGCGGCATCACGTGGATTAATACTGGTTGATACAAAGTATGAATTTGGAAATTTTGAAGGTCAAGTTACTTTAATTGATGAAGTTCATACTCCGGATTCGTCAAGGTATTTTTATCAAGAAGGATACGAAGAAAGACAGAGAGATAAGGAGCCGCAACGGCAACTGTCAAAAGAGTTTGTGCGACAATGGCTAATTGCAAATGGATTTCAGGGGCTAGAGGGACAGTCTATTCCTGCAATGACAAAGGAATTTATTGAGATGGTTTCTAAGAGATATATTGAGCTATATGAAAGCATAACAGGGGATAAATTTATCCTTGACACCAAGCCTGATAAAGAAGAACGAATTAAAATAAACATAGAAAACTATTTAGAGCGCCAGCTTGCTGGCAATCAATAAATAAACATTAAGTAATATGAAATTTTCGATAGATAGACAAGACCAATACACGATAATAGCATTTGATGAAGAAAAGCTTGATAGCACTGTCTCTCCTGAAGTAAAATCAGAGTTCGTTACCCTTCAAGCAGAAGGTGTACAAAACCTGATTGTGGATTTAGGCACAGTTAAATATTCTGATTCATCGGGGTTAAGTGCGCTATTGGTTGGAAATAGATTGTTTGCGGAGAAAGGCTCATTCGTTCTCTGTAAAATCAATGATCATGTAATGAAACTTATCAATATTTCACAATTGGATAAAGTAATGGATATTCTACCAACAGTGGAGGAATCTATCGATACTGTCTACATGAATGCTCTTCAAAGAGGATTAGAAGAACAAGGTGGAGAGAACGCCTAATCTTTGGCTTTAGAACTACAAATATTAGGGTCGAATTCTGCGGCTTTTGCCCACAGTAGGCATCACACCTCTCAACTTCTCCGCATTCAGGAAAAATATTTTTTGATTGACTGTGGAGAAGGTACCCAAATGCTTATCAAAAAGTATAAAATCAAGCTATCAAGGATTAACACCATTTTAATATCCCATCTTCATGGAGATCATTATTATGGTTTAATTGGTTTGTTATCCACCCTTCATTTGTATGGGCGAAAAACTGAATTAAAAGTTTATGGTCCTCCAGGTCTTAAAGAGATTATATCGCTCCAATTAAAATATTCCGGAACGAGATTGACTTATGATATAGATTTCCATGAGTGGGTTCCTGAAGTATCCTCAGTGATTTATGAAGACGATAAAATGACCATAACGACTATTCCCTTAGATCATAGGGTGGCATGTTCTGGATATTTATTTAGGGAAAAACCAAAGTCTCGAAGAATAAATAGAGATGCAATCATTGGCGATTTAACACCCGTCCAAGTTAATCAACTCAAAAGAGGAGAGGATGTGATAGATGAAGATGGTCATTTAATATATGAAGCTAAGCTTGTGACTTTACCACCCTATAGGCCATTTAGTTATGCTTTTTGTTCAGATACAAGATTTAAAGCGGATCTGATCGAGACTTTAAAAGACGTGGATTTGGTTTATCATGAATCCACATTTATGCATGACATGTTGGATCGTGCTCAGAAAACGTATCATACTACTGCAAGACAAGCTGCAGAGTTAGCCCGAGATGCAAATGTTGGTAAGTTAATTTTAGGTCATTTTTCTACTCGTTATAGAGATCTTGGCCCGCTATTGACAGAAGCAAAAGCGTATTTCCCGAATGCTGAGTTAGCCATTGAAGGGCACAAATTTGTGGTAAGTGAGTAGCAGCAAGAAACAGCAACTGTTTATGGTTTTGGGCGGAATTTTTCTCACCAATGCCATTCTAGCTGAAATGATAGGGGTTAAAATTTTCTCAGCTGAGAAAACGCTTGGTTTAAATCCGGCGAACATTCCTTTGTTGGATGGTTTTGTGCTTGATTTTAACCTTACCGCTGGAGCCGTTATTTGGCCAATAGTATTTTTGACAACAGATATCATCAATGAATACTTTGGTAAAAAGGGCGTGCGTAAAATCAGCTTCCTTGCTGCCGGATGTATTGCTTATTCCTTTTTAGTAATTTCCCTGGTCACAGGATTGGCACCAGCTGATTTTTGGTTAGACGTAAATGGAAAAGACCCAAACGGCAATGCTTTTAATATCAATTATGCTTTTAGCACCATTTTCAGACAAGGATTGGGCATTATTGTTGGCTCTTTGGTTGCCTTTTTATTGGGACAGTTACTCGATGTTTATATTTTTCAAAAATTAAGAAAGTGGACAGGCTCTAAGATGATTTGGCTTAGAGCAACAGGATCCACCTTAGTCTCTCAGCTGATCGATTCGTTTGTTGTACTATTTATTGCCTTTTATTTGTTAGCCCCAGAAGGAGGTAAGTGGAGTATGTCTCAATTGATGTCCGTAGGGATGATCAATTATATCTACAAATTTGCTGTGGCTATCGCAATGACCCCATTGATTTATTTAGCTCATTATTTGATCGACAATTATTTGGGTAAAACATTGTCCGATGAAATGACAAATGAAGCCTCCTTATAGTGTAAAGGCTTCATCGGCGTTTATCGTTTCAAACCACCATCTTCAAGTTCAATTAACCTAGAACCGTACTCGGCAAATTTCTCGTTGTGAGTGACTTGTATGATGGTCATTCCGTCATCATTGAATTGTTTCAATAATTTCATTACTTCCTCGCCTTGTGAACTGTGTAAGTTTCCTGTTGGCTCGTCTGCTAATAAAAGCTTAGGCTTACCAATGATCGCTCTTGCAACACCAACAATTTGTTGTTGTCCACCCGATAGTTGTTCAGGGAACAAATCTTTTTTAGCCACCATGTTGAACTTGTCGAGCATTTCAGCTACCATGCTCGCGCGTTCTTTTCTTTTTACACCTCTGTACAATAAAGGCGTTTCTATGTTTTCATAAACATTGAGCTCATCAATTAAGTGATAAGCTTGAAAAATAAAACCAATATGTTCTTTATGAATTTGTGACGTTTTACGTTCGTTGAAGCGATGTACAGGTTCATCTTGGAAAAGATATTCTCCTTGACTTGGTTTATCTAGCATACCAATGATGTTCATCAGGGTAGATTTCCCAGAGCCACTAGGCCCCATAATACTCACAAACTCTCCTTGCTTTATTTCAAGGTCGATACTCTTAAGAATGAAGGTTCGTTGGTATCTCGACTCAATAAATTTATCGACGTTTTGAAGTTTGATCATTTCATTAGTTTTTTAACTTTCAGCAAATAGAATACCAGAGATACAACTGATTGATTTTGAATGCTTTCAAATCGAAGTTAATAGCATTTGTTTGCAAAAAGGAACATATTTTGTTCATTAATGAACAAAATATGTCAATCGTTTAAAATTTCTGGAATCAAACTCTCCTTAACTTCATGGACACCTTCAAACCACACGGTTTTTGGTTTTAGACCAAATAATAATTCTGTTTGCTTAATCAGTTCGACATCCATACCCTCTTTAAAAAATGGGTCTTTAGTGCCACTATAATAAACAATGTCATTCCTTTCTTGAAAACTAAAATCTTCTGCGACTAATTCTGGAGGGATAGAACCTGCCCAAAGGATCAATTTATAAAATGGCAACTTTAGGTGTGCAGCTATACGGCACATGGTTGATACACCTTGCGAAAATCCGAAATAAACGAGCTTTTTGTTTTTCAGATGATGTTGGAGATCGAGGTTATGAACGATAGCGCTCAAGTAATGCTTTTGATTTTCGATATCAGTGATACGATCTTCTTTTGTCATCCAACTAGCGCCAACTCTGCCTGTAAACCCTTTTTGGTAAAACTTAGACAACCCTTGAGGGGAAATGATAAAATGCGCTTGACTATCTAAATCTGCGAACTTATTAATAAAAAACTGAGACAACTGTGCGTACCCATGGAATACTACCCAGATATATTGGGTATTAGCCGTGAGCTCATTTAACGTGTATAATGGAGCATCATACTGAAAGCTGATATTTTGTTTTTTGCTCACGGGCTAACTGCTTGCATCATCAAACCACATAAATAAGCTCCGTAAGTACCCAATACATACCCAAAGACTGCCAGTAAAACACCCACTGGCGCAAGAGAAGGGTGGAAAGATGCGGCAATAATAGGAGCGGAAGCCGCACCACCAACATTTGCCGTACTCCCAACAGCTATGAAGAAGTAGGGCGCTTTGATAATCTTGGCAACAATAAATAGCAAAATTATGTGGATGGAAATCCAGGTAAAACCTAATAGAAACAATCCTGGGTTTTCAAAAATGGAAAGCAAATTCATATTCATGCCAATGGTTGCTATCAATACATAAAGTAAGGCACTACCTACGCGCGAAGCTCCTGCGCCTTCCAATTTTTTCACTTTTGTGAATGATAATATAACACCCAACATCGAAGCAATGATGACTAACCAGAAGAACCCAGATGTTAGGCTGTATTGGGCTAATTTTGGATAGTTTTCTAATAGGTAGGGAGCTATCAAATCGCTTAGAAAATGAGCCAATCCAGTACAGCCAAAGGCAACCATAAGAATTTTCATTAAATCAGGAAGGGTAGGTATCTTTTTAATGCTATCCTGAAAATCGGACATTTTCTTTTTTAAGTCCTCAATTGCGCTATTATCAGCCTTGAATTTTTTGTCAATAATATGCGATACCCCTACACCAACCAGTAGGACGCCTAGCCAAAGATTGCCAACAATAATATCTACTGTTACCATATTGGAGAAGAGTTCTCCATTGACGTTAAACACTTCTTTCATGGCCGCTTGATTAGCGCCCCCTCCGATCCATGATCCAGCAATGGTGGTCATTCCACGCCATATTTCATTGGGTGCTGCGGCTGTTACCAAAGCGGGATTGATGAACGATAAAATTAAAATAGCGATAGGCCCACCAATCATAATTCCTACTGTTCCGGTTAAAAACATGGTTAATGCTTTTGGGCCAAGCTTGAAAATCTCTTTTAAATCCACACTAATAGTGAGGAGAACCAAACTAGCGGGTAATAAATAACGAGAAGCCACAAAATAGAGCTTGGATTTGGCCGGATCAAACAAACCTAGTGTTGCAGGAATAGATGGGATAAAGTAGCAAAGCAACAGCGCTGGCACTACCCCATAAAATTTCTTCCAAATCGGGTGTTGACTATTGGAAGTAGTAAAAACCAGACCTAATATAACAAGGAGAATTCCGAAGATGACGGCATCATTGGTAATCATTATGGGATTATTTTAAGGTTGTTTGATAACGTCTACAAGTTCGCTCAGGATCATGGCGGTAGCACCCCAAACGACTTTGTTAGAAATATCGTAATATGGTGAAGTTAATGATATACCGGATGTCGGTATTATTTCTTTTGTTTTGACCGCATTTTCATCAAGTAGGTTTGCGAGAGAAGCCTCGATTACTTCGGCAACTTCATAGTTATCGGGAATGAAAATTGGTTTTGATCCATTGAATAAACCAATCACTGGCAATATGTGATGATTGCTTACACCAACATAAAACTCTGATAAGGTGCCAATCAAAGTGACGTCTTTCTGCTCGATACCGATTTCCTCATGTGTTTCCCTTAATGCGGTAACAATTAAATCGTCATCAGACAGCTCTTTTTTACCACCAGGCAAACCGATTTGCCCACTATGAACGCCATTGTAATCTGGTCGTTGGATGAGTGGAAAATACCATTGATTATTTATCTTATAAAAAAGAATTAACACAGCACCAAGCTTTGGGGGCTCATTAAATTTAAAGTTTAAAGATCGATTCCGATTTGTAGGAATCATTTTTCGATGCGCTGATTCTCCCGGAAGCGGATTATTTAGTTTTTTCTTAAGGTGCGAAGGAAAATTATCGTCCATGTATTTCAAATATAGTATTTCTTATTTTTTTATTTAAAGTCTAATTATGAGACTATGCATTTTACTAACACTTATACTTTTCTAAGCATTCATTTGTGTTATTATCTCATGAATTCCATGTAGTTCGTATGTTGCTTAAAACAAACCCGTTCAGCATGAATGATTTGCCAAGTTATGTTTCTTATACTTTTATCGCGTGCGTCCTTACCCTAGGGTTTATTTATTATGCAGTATCACAGGTCTCACCAGCCTAAAAACATGCTACGACTATAGTTATGATGACCGTTATATTGGCCTGGTTTTTTATTATTGGAGGGCTTTCTTATGCTAATTTTTTTCTCGACTTTGTTTCAACTCCTCCAAAATTAATGCTCGCTGCGGGATTTTTTTTTACTTAGGGTCGCCTTATTTTCTATCAAAAAGGCAAGAGACTTTATTTGCAAAATGTCATTAACTACATTGACGTATGTTCATATAGTTAGAATTCCGGTTGAGATTGTATTGTGGTGGTCGTTTTTAAAAGGTCGCATTCCTGTCGCAATCACTTTTGAGGGAATGAATTTTGACATTCTCTCCGGAATTTCCGCACCTTTCACCGCTTTATTTTTACTGGAAAAAAAAAGCTAATCTACAATTTTCGCAATACATGGAATATAATTACGGTGGGTTTACTCTTGAATGTGGCGATTCGAGCGATAGCGGCTACACCTTATTTCCATGTTCCTGATGTTATTGAAGTCTTGAATATTGCTGTTTTTTATTTTTCTGCCACTATTTATCGTTCCTGTTGCGCTTTTCTGTCATATCGCATCCATTTATATCATGGTTGCGAACACGAGGAAAAATTAATTGCAATATTTATCCAAGTAAACAGCAGCTTGGAGCTCTCCAAGTTTGATTGCTTTTCTCCAGGCTTCACAAGCTTCGATCACTTTTTCTAAACTGACTAAACTTATGCCTAATGGCGTGTAAACCTCATCAATAAACTTATTTCTAGCAATGGACTCATTAAAGAGTCGGATCGCATCATTATGCTGACCTTTCTTTGCATAAAGAAGTCCTTTATTGCGGTAAGCCCACGCATTGGAAGGATCGAGAAGTATACTTCTATTGATGTCCTTTTCAGCCAGGACCAATGAGTCGACCTCTAAGTATAAGTAGCCTCTATTGTTTAAAAAATAGGGTTCTAATGGTGCTATAGAAAGCGCCTGATCAATGGATTCAAACGCTTTATTCGCTTTGTTTTGTTTTATGTATACTTGACTTAAGGTGTTATAGGCGTTCGCTTCATTTTTGTTTATTGAAATCGCTTGTAAACTCCATTGTTCTGCGCTATCCAATTGATTTTTAAATAGGTATAAAGTGGAAAGGTTGACGTATGTTTCAGCGTTCGTTTGGTCGAGTGATAGGGCGGTTTTAAAACTGGCAATTGCTGTTGAGTAATCTCTAGCTTTCGTGAGGACCAGACCTTTATAGAAATAGGCATAAGCAGAGTCTTGGAATACATTCAAAATGGTATTAATATCTTTTATTGCCTGATCGTACTTATTGATATTTTCGTAGGCGTAGGCTCTATTGAAAATGGCTTCATAGTAGCGTGGATCTAGCGCAATGGCCTGGGTGTAATCTTGAATGGCCTCATATGCATGGTCGTCTTCCACCTGTGCAACACCTCGATTGTTTAAAGCTTTTTTATAGTTTGGATCAATTTGTAAAGCTTTGGAATAAAAATCGATGGCCTTGTCGAGCTCGTTCATTGCCAATGCTTCATTTCCCTGTATAAAGAACCGATCTCGTTTTACTTCATCAGAAGAGCAGGAGAGAAGAAAGACTAAAATTGTAATAGAAATAACTAGCGTTTTCATGGTATTAGGTTTACCCAAGAGCAATTTATTCATGCAAAATGAAAATTATAACTTAATCGACAGAAGAAAGTTCTTGAGCCACTTTTATCTATTCATTTGGTGCCTCATATAGCATGTCGACTCACTCAATGAGTGATCTAATGAAAAGACGAAAAGAGCGAAGATGGTAGAAGGTCTAATAAGACTTTGGAGACTTTGGAGATTTTGGGAAGTTTTACGAGGCTAAGTTTTTTTAGTAAAAGGAGATAGTTTTTGAGGGATAGGAAATTTTACCGAAGAAATGGTGAAAAAGTGTTTCAAGCCTTAGAGAAAGCTCATCAAAATAGGCGTTCCTAGATGCCATAAACATAAAAAAACCTCAGAAATTAATCTGAGGTTTTACTTTGTAGCGGGAACAGCTCTTTCTAACTGCTTAAATTACAGCTAAATAGGGTAGATTGACAGGATTTTTATTTTAAAATCATGTTCTCATCCAAAGGAAAGAAAAATTAATCTTTTATAATTTTCATCCTTAAGTTTTGTCCGTCATTGAGGTTTACAGTTAGTATGAATAATCCTCGCGACATATCTTTCAAACTAACGTTAATCATATCCTTATTATCAATTGAAATTTTCTTTATTCTAACACCCGATAGATTAAATATTTCAACGTCACCTGATATTTTTGACCCAAAGTCAATATGGATAATATCTGATGTTGGATTAGGAAATACTTGAAAGACATCAGATAAATTAAAATTTGAATTTCCAAGTACATTGCAGTCTTCAAATTCCAATGACATGACGACAATACTGTCACACCCTAATTGCGTTTGGAACATTTCTGTGAAGTCACCAGCTGTAGTTAGAGTTTGGGAACCGAAAGAATAAGTTTCACCGTCACAAATAGTGACGGAGGTCGCTTCATTGAATATTGAATTAACATTCAAAGTGAGTACGACCGTACTATCACAGCCAGATAGCGTTTTTAGTACTTCAGTGAATTCACCACCAGCAGTGAGTGTTTGCGACCCGAAGGTGTAGTTCTCTCCCTGACAAATAGAAGCAGCAGCTGTTTCATTGTATATCGGATTGACATTCAAAGTGAGTAGGACTGTACTATCACAGCCAAATTGCGTTTGGAACACTTCAGTGAAGTCACCACCAGCGGTGAGTGTTTGCGACCCGAAGGTGTAGTTTTCTCCCTGACAAATAGTAGTACCGGCTGTTTCATTGAATATTGGATTGACATTCAAAGTGAGTACGACCGTGCTATCACAACCAGATTGCGTTTTTAGGACCTCAGTAAAGTTACCAGCTGTGGTTAGCGTTTGAGATCCAAAAGAATAGGTTTCTCCTTCACAAATAGTGGCTGAGGCTGTTTCATTGAATATTGGATTGACATCTAAAGAGAGAACGACCGTACTATCACAACCAGCTTGCGTTTTTAGTGTCTCAGTAAAGTTACCAGCTGAAGCTAGCGTTTGAGATCCAAAAGAATAGGTTTCTCCTTCACAAATGGTAGCTGAGGCTGTTTCATTGAATATTGGATTGACATCCACGGTGATTTTAACTTTCGTTTCACCACCGTATTTATCGTATCCTGTGACTTCATAATACGTGCTAATTTGAGGATACGTAATCAAAGTATTATTTTCAGAAATTAAAAATCCTCTATTGTCATACCATTCATAGTAGCTAGTTCCTGATGCTACCAAGACCGCTGGATCTCCCTGGCATACAGCATAGCCAGCAGCCGCGCTTGAATTTACCACAACTTCGGGTTTATCAACCACAGTGATATAATCGGCTATTAACAACTCATTGCCTCCACTCGAATTGGTCGTAGTTAATTTTACATCAAACCTACCAGCTAGATTATAATTAATAGTTGTGTTTTGATCATTGGATGTGGCAGGTGCTCCTCCCTCAAATTCCCATAACCAAGAAGTTGGGTATTCTGTGGAATAGTCCCAAAAATTCACGTTACTGCCTATTGAAACTGTGTCATTAGCGGTATAAAATGAAGTAGAGCTAGGTTGATTATAAAGTGGTTGAGTAATTGAAATATTATCTAAGAAAAGATTATTTCCCCAGCCTGAAATGTTCACCAATGCTATATGAACATTTGAATACCCGTTGAAGTCCTGTAATGGTATACGCTCAGTTACCCATTCAGATTGATCACTAGGTAAATAACTCTCCTGATTGTCAGGCGCTGTTGCCAAGTCTTCTCCTCCTTTTGCCCATATTGGATAAAAATTATTACCACAATCCACGGAAATATAAACTGCCAACGTATCAGAATACGCTCCTCCATATTGCGCATAGGCAAAATCGAATGTCAAGTAGGCATTTTGATTTGCTGTTAAATTTATATTTTGGCTAATAAGTGCATCGAAAGTTCCAGTAGGGTCACCATCAACATTACTATAATTATCAAAATACACTGACCATGAACCATCGAGAGAACTTGTGGCATTAGTTTCTTGCCATTTTCTATCGTTATCTGGATTATAATAAACCCAATTATTTAGAGCGTTTTGAAATTCAAAAGTTTCATTATATGGCAATGTAAGTTCCTCACTGGACAACACAGAAATATAATTGGCATTATATAACGTATCAGTGCCAGCTGAATTTTGAACAATCTGCACTAAACTGTAGACACCAATTCCATTAAATGTTATCGATGGGTTAGTTTCTGTAAATGTTCCTACTATAGTACCTTCGGAATCTAAAAATATCCATTGCCAGCTTGTAGGGGAATTAATAGATTCATCAGTAAAGTCAATCGTTTCTCCAGAACATATTGAGGTTTTGCTAGAATTGAAATAGGCAATAGGTCTATCCAGAGCTAAGTGTACTGTTGAATTTAGTAGTTCTTTTCTTCTGGGAGAAACATTCATGACCGTCTGCATCCTGGTTTTTTGATTTTGTGTGAAAATATTCATACAGGCATCTGGCGTATAATCCATATAGTTCTCAATCATATCATCACCTACAAATGAGGGGCATGAATTACCTGATACACAATTATAGTTTGGATAGCCAGCACGTGGCGTGTCGTCACAGAAATCATCTTCAGAGCAATCACCATCACCCCAAATATGTCTCAGACCTAACCAATGCCCAACTTCATGAGTAGCAGTTCTTCCACCATCAAAGCCCTCTGCTACTTCGCCAACCCTTCCAAAGGATTTATATCCCATAACTACTCCATCGGTAGTGGCTAAACCTCCGTTTGTAGGATAACCTTCTAATCCAGATAGACTTGGAAATTGGGCATATCCCAAAAGATCTGAGTTATCACCTCCAAAATTAACAGTCCACATATTTAGGTACTTCGTGGGATCCCAACTTGTCTCTGGCTTAACGAAATTTTCTATTTCATCTCTTTCCCAATATGGATCATTTCCATTAACTCTGTTGATGCCTGGTTCGGACAATTCATTACCAAATTCGTCTCGAAGCGCTAAAGCAAATTCAATTTCCACATCCGCTCCAGCTGGATGAGAATTAAAACCACTAGTTCCTGACATTCTTCTGAAATCTTCGTTGAGCACCTCTATTTGAGACTGAACTTGTGCTGCGCTTATATTAGAACCTGTACCGATATTTTCACCATTGTAAATAACATGCACAATCACAGGAATTGTAATTATGGGGTTAGCAGTTCGCTGTGATCCTTTTCTTTCCAGATAGGTTCTTTTCAGGATTTTAAATTCCTTCTCAAAATTTTCATCAGAGGGTAGGTGATATTTGTCTTGTAAACCTCGGTTTACTTCCGTTGTTAAACATGTTCTATGCTCAGGAATGGTCATGTCTAATGGCCCTTTCTGAGAAGAACTTTTAGAATGGAATTTGGAGTGCAAAACACTGACAGGAGTATTTTTCTTTTTAGGCTTGGGGAAATTTGATTGCGAAAATACATTTCCCCATAAAATTAGGCAGATAATTGGCAGTAGTTTTCTCATTTTAGTTTCAATATTGAGTTGGTGTTTTCTATTATTTTGAAGGTTTTATTACTCTTGTCATATTCTAAAATCAATTCGGATTTATCTAAACTCCAAGTACCATTGTAAGGCTTGGGAAGATCATTCGGTGAAATGGGGGTATATACTAGGATGCCATTCTCTTTCAAGTTTATCTTTTGGCGTCCCCTTGAAGGTGGAAAATCATACGAGGATAATTGAAACACTTTTAAACCTTCACTATCATCTTCATGTGAATGCACCCATTCTCCAATTAGATCAGCAGCTTTTATGGCGTTTGATTGGCTTTTTTTATTCACACCACAATTGGTCAAGAGAAAAGTTAAAATCAACGTTTGAAAAACAATTTTCATATTTAAAAAATTTAGCCGATTGGTATTGTTAATTGTATCCAGACAATCTGAAGACCTCAAGTGATGTTTTACAACATTATGCATACCGCCAGTAAGAATAAAACTATATCAAGCTTTTAGATAAAACAAGAACTTTCTTTGAAATAAATGCTTTTGTTATGAATCGCAAATGTTATTTCAAAGTTAGATCTCAATCATTTTTTGAAAATTCCGTATTAGCAGTTCGCTTATTGAATAATAGGAAACTTTGTTTTTTTGAGAGCTGAATACTAATTATGATTGGCGGAGTAAAATATGCTATTTTGTAAATAACTGTCTTTAAGCTTCATCAATATGCTTCTGTTGATCGAGACAATAGCGGTTATTTTAATATTCGTTTTTCCGAACTTCATACCAGTTGATTATGCAATCCCAAACATGGAGTTTAATTGGTGCCGTTTGTAATGGTGTTTTGCTTTTATATAGAAGTGGTCCAATCCTAATAAGCTAAGTCGAGTTGTGATCCTAGTGTTGACTCTAAATCATCACCTAGCAATCGGAAGAAGGCTGTCCTGTAGCGATATATAATTATTGCTAATGTTCATTAAAAAAACCCTAATCTTTCCTGCCACTCATAGCAAACCTCTGCTGTCCGTAGCATTCCTCCATTATTCACGTCGAAACGGATTGTGTGGGTGATTTGTGCTTTTGTGTGCGATGTGGCAAATGTGGAGCAACACAAAAAACACCAACCAGATAAATCCAGATTGGTGTTTAGATGGTTTTGATCAATTATATTATGAATGTAGAAGGCCTATTACAGATCTCTATCATTGTGCGTATTTATTCAAACCAAAATATAAGGTACTTTTTGGGCTATTTTTCGAAAATTCTTTACCGTAAAAGGGATGAAAGTTCCGTACAATATTTCTGTTAATATCAATGATAGTAGCTGCTTATTCATGTTATGATTTGTTCTTAGTATCAATCCGAAAATAGCCTTGGTGATCAGATCGTTTCGAACGGAACTTTCTCATTTGTAGAATTAGAATTACTATTACTAAATATCTAGAAGAGTAGGTAAACAACGATTGTTGTACCAATAATCTGCCTTTTTTGGAGCTGCAGAAGCTCGAAGACATAAAAAAACCTCAGAAATTAATCTGAGGTTTTACTTTGTAGCGGGAACAGCACTTTCTATATTATTGATAATCAATAGGATAGTAGGTTTTAATAGAATTTTTATTTCTAAGATATAGGGTGTAAACTTTTGCAAGGACTCATTCTGTCGTTATTGGTGAATATACATAACAAGTTATGATCGCAAAATTTCACCTTTAGACCCAATACCCAAATAAAAATACTTATCAATACACTTCAATTCACCAGTAACTCAGGTCAAACAACTTTTAATGCACTACTCCCAAAATCACTGGCTCAAGGTATTTCATTACTTTATGAACATGATACAAGCGGTGGTACAGGTAATAGCCATATGCTATTTTATTCATATAAATAGATAGTCAAGTGTTAGCAAAATTTCGAAGGTGTTTGCGGTGTTTTTCATGGTGTTAGTTTATGTGTTTTTTATGAAATGTGGTGGCTCTGTCGGTGGTATCTACGGAGGTTAATGATGTTTTATTGATGATAAATACCTTTTTCAATGGATTAGTATGTTATTAGTGATTGTTTTTGTTCGATGGGGTGCAATCATAGATAAGTTGAGTTCATTGCGTCTTCGGAATTATAATGGTCGTGGCTTAGGAAATTAAAGACTCCTATGAATGAAACTATTGCAATTAAAACTAGCACCTTGTTTATGGTGGTTTAAAATGATGTTGAATACAAATAAACGCTTGATCTTGGGATTTCAGACTTTCAGTAGATCCTCTTTCATAGCTGAAGCACGACAAACCCTTCTTCATCAATAATCGATTTTCTAAGGTTAAAGTCAGTTACCAAGGCATACCCATTGTAAAAAGGTTCTACGGCTAAATATCTTTCGCTGTAGAGCTGATCGCCAGATTTAGCTATGTGATGCCAGCCTTTAAAATCTCTTGCTGTGGCGAACTTTTTATGGAATATCCCTAAATCAATAAAGGGTTTTTCATTAAGAGGTTTTCCAGTTTCATCAATGTGTATGTAGGAACCATCTTGTCTCCTGACGCATGCAATTCCATCTTTATAATCGCCACAATAAACATAATTTTCATTGTAAGTTTTCTTCCCATTAAGGTCAATGTGAAAATAGTAGTTGTTTTTATCTCGAACTGAGCAAAAATCTTCTTGATAATTTCCAGTCCAACTGTAGTCAAATTGACATAATTTTTCTCCTTTTTCATTCAAATGAAACCAATGGTCATTCTCAATTACTGCGGCTCTATTGCAGTAGTACCCGAATGATCTAGCGTATCGTTCTGGATAAACCGCATGCCCATTTATATCGATATGATAGGCACCACTTTCGTCTTTCACGGCTGCAATACCTGGTGCATGAAATTTAAGCACTTCAATAAATACTTTGTCGAAAAGTGAGGTGTTACCTGATTGAAAGTATGTATTATCATTTGATATTCTTATGTTCTGCCAATTCATTTTGAAAAAGTTAGTATAGTTTGTAATGGGTTCAGAGGTTTTTGATTTTGGTACTTAAAGCCAGTTTGACTGCACAAATCAATGTATTCTTTGGAGCTGCGTTCTTGACTTTCACACATCACAGCCATATTAATTGAAAGTAATGACAGATCACCTTGGACATGATCGGTACAATTTTCAATAACATATAAGACTCCATGATCTGGCAATGCCTTGAAGCAATTTTCAAGAATAACTAATGACTTTTCATCATTCCAATCATGAATAATTCGTGAAAGAATTATTGCATCGGCTATTTTCGGTACACTATAAAAAAAGTTACCCTCTAATATTTGAATGTTTTCACTTGAGGTATTGGCAACAACTTGTTTTAAATCAAAAAGAATGCAATTGATAACGGGATATCTTTTCTGAATGATATTGATAGCAGCTCCGTATCCACCACCTACATCCATTATTGATTGATGAATTGAAAAGTCTATAAGACTGGGCAAATACTTGTAATCATCAACGGCATATTGATACATCGCACGATGATAATTTTCGAGTTTATCCGGATGGTTATTTAGAAATTCAAAAAATGGCTGCTGGTGCAAATGTTCAAATGAGCTTAAACCTGATTTTATCGAATACTCCAAATTGACCCAAGCATCTAAATGTTCGGCTGACCAATTTAGGCAAGCATAGAATAAGCTTTCAGGGTTGCTTTCAATGAGTAAAGATCCTTTTTCTGTTAAAGACAATTCAGATTTACCTGGCATCTCTAGATAATTATCATCAATGAGATAGTTTATTAGGTGTGAAAATGATTTTAAGTGCCAGTTGTTTTCGTTGCAGAGTTTTTCTGTTGTGTTTTGGCCGTTCTGAATTTTATCAAATAATTTAAGTTTGCAACTTGTGCTTATAGCAAAGTATTTCCAATGCTCTGTGAAAAGCGATTTGAGTTCATTCCTTACGTTCATATAGCTAGTTGATTAGTTTGTTTTTGAGCTGTTGTATTTGGTTTGTTGTCAGTCCACAATCAACTAAATAGTCTGCAATTCCACCGTGCTCTTTGACGATATTAAGTACCAATTTCAGTCGGTCTACAATAACGTCTGATTCACTAGCTAAATAATCTGCATAAATCGCTTGTATTGGTGGACTTGTAAGTAAATGAAGAAGTGAAATGATAATGCCAGTTCGATCCTTACCAGCAAAACAGTGAATAGCCACAGAACCTTCCTGCTCATCCAGTATTGCCTCCATCACTGTTTTGATCTTATCCTTACAGCCAAGCGCGAAGAAGCGATAAGCAATTTCTTGGTCAGTACCCTGATGATGATTCTTCTTAAACCAATCTGGTTGATTCCAAGGGTCAAATGGTGCTCTTACATATTTGAACAATGATTGAGCTTCGTCATCGTATGGCAACTCTTCAATTTCCCTATCTGCTCTTAGATCAATTACTGTTCGTATTTTCTTCTCAATGAGCAATTCTTGGAATTCAGGTTCGCTTTGAAACAGACTCATTGTGGCCGTTCGAAAAATCAAATCACTCCTAAGTTTCGGGTTATTAACGCTCGCATCTCGAAAATTCCAAAAAAAGGCCTTGTGGAATGTCGCTTCACAAAAGTCTTTAACCTCCGCTAATTGTTCCATGGATATTAGAGGCATAATGCCGGCGTAGAAAAAATCAAGAAGCTTTCTTTTCTGTTTGTTTGCGTCTACCAAGAACAATGTTCCTCTCAAATCATAGAAATCTTTGAGCTCATCCTGCATCAGCGTTTTGGCAGTAAAGTACTTGGGTAGAAAAATAAATTGGTCGTTTCCTCTGGAAAGCTGATTCAACTGAATGGCCACATGTAGCGCTATGTTGTAATAAAAGTAGAATCTGTAACCATCACTTCTTCGATGTAGTGTCGATGTATTTTCAAACTCGTAGATAAACTTATCAATAAGTCGATTGACTTGTTTTTCATTGTCTACGTTACTTGAATGAGCGATGATCTGATTAAGATAGGTTTCTAGATTGTACTTGAAAGGTGTTTTCTCAAAAAGTATAGATTCTGTTACTTCAGTAATTTTGGAGCCTAAATAATCTCTTTCAACATCACCTAAACTTTTGCAGATTGCTAACTCTATTTTCGGTTGAGTGTAGAAATAAACCACCAGTTTATTTCTAAGCTCCACATATTTAATCGTTTGAATTTCTTCTTGAAATTTGCCGTTAAGCGAAGCAATTAAACGCTCAGTTGTGAAATCACTTTCTACTAAGAGTTTGATGTCAATATCGGAGTTGGGGTTTCCATCTTCCCGAGCAAAAGAGCCGTAAAGTATTGCAGCATCTATTTTTTCAATTTTCGGGAATAAATTTCTGAGAATTTCAATTGTTTCTAGTTGCTTCATATTAGTTCGGTTTGCGCATATTACAGGTTTTACAAAGGCTTTCTGACTTGTAGTTTTTCACTAAATCCATGTAGGCAGTACTGCTCAGTACTTCTTCAATCGTACTATCCTTAATATTTCCAAAATCACCCAAAGATTTTCTCAAGTTATCCGGAGCGCAGCATGGAGAAATTTTACCTGTTGCTGAAACCCATAATTCTTTCGACAAAAATGGGCATACATAATGTTCAGGAACCTCCTTATCCTCGTTTTGACTCAATGGAATAATGTTTTCCAGAATGACCTTTTCTCCATTTGGTTTTCGAAATTTTTCTTGTGCTTGATAAGCCTGTTTCACATATCCATTCCACATATCTATACTGGTTTTATCGGCTTTCATGGATAGTTGTTTAATCTCAGTAAAATGTGCCCAGAGTTGATGCCCTTTTACTCTATCAACATTCAGCGAAGCAGCCAATTTGATAATGTCTGATAGTTCATGCATGTTGTTTCGCATGAAGGTAAGTTGGAAAGTTACCCTACAGAAATAACCTGTTTGTTTTTGATAGCCATCTCTATATTTGACGAATTCTTTAACGTTATTGATCGCCTGATTAAAATCAATGCCTGGCATTACAGTTTTCGACGTTTCTTCGGTGGAGCCATTCCAGCTTATTTTCACATCGGATGTATTTGGCACAATAAGTTTAGCCCATTCGATTACTGCTTTTTTGGGAAATGTCCCATTGGTAGTTAAGTTGATTTTGATACCTTTCCTTTCAGCTAATTCAAAAATCTGATCGAACTGTTTATATAAAAGTGGTTCACCCATTGTGGAAGGAATGATCTCAGTTACTCCCAGTTGCTCGGCTTGCTCGAAAATATTTTCAACTGTTTCAAACTCCATTCTTCTGCGTTTTACTCCCGTTTCCTTGAATAGATTGGGAATAAAATTACTGTATGGGCTGTGTTCCTCACACATGATACAGTGGAGGTTGCAGTCTTCAGGGTTGGTGTCAAGCGTAATGCGCCATAGGTTTTTGGTCGTAGTAAAGCTGTTGTATATTTTCACCAATTCTTGACAATGGTCTTGAATGGTTGGCACACTGCCATCTTCTGATAAGATATAGCCTCTTTCACCATACTTTTTCAGTAGTTGCGGATTCTTTACTGCAAACTCCATTTGTTCTTTTAATGAGTCAATATTGCGGTGTTCAAAAAGAAGACCATTGACTTGATGGTGAACGTATTCTTGCATGCCACCAAATGCAGCAGTTATTACTGGGACTTTACATGCTTGGGCTTCATGAATTACAAGAGGGGAGTTTTCAGCCCAAATACTGGGAACTACAATGCAGTCTACTTTTGAAAACACATCATTAGCCAGATTATGATTGATGTATTCACCTGCAAATTCAATTTTTTGTTTTGACGATGCAGCAAGAAGCTTGAGTGCACTGGTACTTTGCCCGTTTTCTCTACCAAATATTTTGAGGGTTACACGAAGATCCATTTGCTTAAATGCTTCAATGAGTTGATTCACTCCTTTGGCAGGTATGAGTGTGCCAATGTAGCCGAAAGTAAAATTGTTTTTATCTTTTGATTTTTCAGTTGAAGTCAAATACTCCGTAGGAAAGCCATAATCCAGATAAATAATCTTATTTTCTGGAACTGAGAACTCGTTGATAAACCGATTTCGTAGATATTGTGATGGAGCAATAAAGAGATCTACTTTATCAATGATGGCCTTTGTTTCGTTCATTCGTTTATCTATCCAGTTGCTCCAGTTGCTGAGATCTTGCGCTTCATTTTTTTCTATGCCACTGAAATAAACCTTGTAACAATCCTTTGCACACTTAACATTATCTTGATGAGTACACGTTTGGAAGTTGTTTTCTTTCCCAATGCTCCGCGTCAGAAATTGTCCTCTTGGACACATCAGCCAGAAATCATGAAGGGTAAATACGATAGGTATATTTTGATTACAAAGCTCATCAATGATCCCAGTCGAAAGGTGGTTGAGGTGTCCGATATGGGCTATATCTGGTTTGATTTCTTCAATTAATTGAGCAAAATTGCTATCTATTTCTTTGTGTCTATAACCATCTTTTCCCTGAGGATTATTGACAAAATACAGTTGAAGGTTTTCACGTTCTTGGTGATGCCTGATTGTAAAACATGGAGTGTAAGGGTTTTCTTCACGAGTGAATACTGATACCTTATGCTTTTTAGATAGTTCATGGCTTATGGACTGGCTATAAACTTCAGAACCAGCATTGTAATAGGGTGGATAGCCGTGGATGATTTTAAGGATATGCATAGTGGTGGCTTTGTGTTTCGATTAAAATAATGGGGAGGTGAACTCCCCACTATTCTTATTTGCTTTGTTTGGGTGCGGGAGGATTGTTTCCTCTACCTTTTCCCGATGGCTTACCAAGATTTTTGCTTGGCGCATTGGTTACTTTTGAACTTGATTTTGTCATTTTATATAAGTGTTTAAATAAGCCTACTATTTATGCATTTCGGCATTCGCATCCTTTGTAGAAAATGGACAAAGGAATAACCATTATTAGTATAAAATTTGGAAGTGCGTATTTTTCTCATTTTTGAATAGGTAATTGGGATGGTCACACCAGAAACTGGTGATCAATCGCTTTTCTTTAATTATCAGAATAAGACATTGTTTATGGTCTTTTTGCATTCGTTTCTTTATTAAAAAAGACGGCATTATTAGGATTATATCTTTTTCGCACTCTACACATTCAATAAATGGGAGGATTTTATAAAGCATATCATCATCTATTTTTCTATCCCACTGACTAAGTAAGAAGTGATCAGTTTTTCGGTATTCAAGGATCTGTGTGTTCATTATCTTGCTCTTTGAATGTTTAATAGTCTAATTTCATGCCAAAACGAGATAAAACACATAAATGATTGATAGTCAATATTTTATAAAAATACCAAAAAGGTATAGAAATACTTTAAAGAATTTTAATACCTTTATAATATGAAAAATATTTACATCACATGGCACTATACCACACATGGTGTAGCATATCTAAAGCATATTTTAAGTAAATTTTATAAGTTGGGATCTATTCCTGATAAGAACCTAGTGTTGGACAATTTGGATCAAGTTGAACTAAATGAAGTTTTTAGCCAGCCAAAAAAGGATGGCTTTCTATTTGATGAAGTGATTTACTTGACCGCACCTCAGTGTGCCTTTGATAGACTTTCAAATCGAAGGTTTAGTTACAAGCAAAGCATATTGGAAGATGATATTGTAAAAGAGAAAGAGCTTTCAAATATTTTTTCAAATATTATTAATGATGATGATATCTGTTATAACCTGAAAAAGGAAATAGAATTTGTTGGTGAGAAATATCCAGAAAAGTTGCAAGATTTTAAACAAGTTATTTGGCGAAATATTCAGCACTACCCAATAGTTGAACAGTTATACTGGCTAAAAGAGCATTCAAATTTTAAGAGTGTTTATGAAGCTAGATTTTCTTTGGTTGAACTACCTGTAGCAGATTTGAGAAGTGAAAAAGAAATTGCTGATGCCGTTAGTAATTGGATAGGGCGGTATTTTTCCACAAGGAAGGATGTCCTTCCTATTATCAACGTATCACTTGGGAGTAACGAAACTCAAGTCGTCTGGCATATTTTGGCTCAGGCTGAGCGGCTGCCAACTAATACACGTTTTGTTAAAACCTATGATGACAAAAGCGATTCTTCAAACATGCGTTTTAAACATTTTTCGATTCAGGAAATCCCTGTGAATCTGGTTTCATCTTTACGTAATGAGTTCAGGATTTTTACTGAGACCAAATCACCTCAACGTGCTATGGTGCAAGGTAAAATGAGAACATTACTTAAATCGGGTTTTTCTATTCTGTTATTGGGTGAACGAGGAATAGGAAAATCAAGGATTGCTAGTGAGGCAAATCAATCAAAAACTTCTAATATTCCATTTATTGAAGCTAATTGCGCCTCGTTTGATCAAGATAGTAAGGCTGAGGCAGAGTTGTTTGGTTATGAGATGGCAGCATTTACAGGCGCAAACAAAGCAAAGAAGGGTCTTTTGGAAGAAGCAGATAATGGTATCCTATTTCTTGATGAAATACATCACTTATCTAAACTTGTACAGGCCAAGCTGATGAAAGCACTGCAAACTGATGATGATAATAAAATGTCCATCCGAAAAATGGGCAGCAGCAGAGAAACCAAAGTTGAGTGTAGACTGATTTTCGCATCCAATCAAAGGGTATCAGAATTGCGAGAATCACTATTGCCAGACTTTTATGATCGAATAGTACAACATGTTGTTGAAATTCCACCTTTAAGAAATACTATTGAGGATAGGCAAAAGGATTGGGGAGAAATTTGGGAAAATTTAAAATTCGAAATGAAACCGAAGGTGCCAATCGAAGGGGAATTAATGATTTGGCTTAATAGCCTACCGCTTTATGGAAATTATCGTGATTTACAAAAAATCGCAATTTATTACAATGCTTTTTGTCAATTTGACCAAGAGACTCTAAAATATTTGAATGAAAAATCTCCATTTCAGTATGCTAGGAATGAGTTTGAAAAATATCATTCTCCGGTTGTTCAGTCGTACAATGAAGCGTTCAATTTTAATATTAACCAAACTACGAAAGCAATGATCGCTGATTATCTTTTTAATCTTCAAGATTGGGCGGTAGATAAATTTAAAGGGAGGAAGTCTGCTATTGAGCATTTTGGGGCAAAAGGCGATTCCGTCACAGAGAAAACTTTCAATGACTGGAAAAATAAAAAGTCATTGAAAAAGGGATGATCTAGTTTATTGTTGAAAAGATTATTAAAGGCTTGAATACATTTTTAGTCCTTTAATCTGTGTTAAATGACATCTGGTTTACAGAGGTTTTGTTGATTTAGAAACTAATTATACATATAATTTTTTTAAACTCTTGTGATGCAAGATTTATGATATTCGGCTTTTACCTTTTCCTTGCTCACTACGGTTTCAATTTTTTAGTAACGATCACTGTAAATGAGAATTAATCGCGCTAGCTCAAAATTGTGTAAACCTTCAATGGTTACGTTTGATTGGCCAGTGTTCAATTCGTATTTGTTATGGTGTTGCTTTACGTGTTTTTTATGAATGTGGTGGTTCTTGTGGTGGTGAATTTATTGAGAAAAGAATGCATATTTTCTATCGGTCGCTCTGAAATCTTTTTAGTTTTGTTATTTTCAATATTGATTTTATAATAACCTGGATCAGATTTCCTTTCTCCCAATTGAATTGCCAAACTAATATTATTTGATCACAAGGTTGAGACGCCACGCATAGGTCTTAAACGAGTAGCTCAAAATGTTTCAACACTCCATAACAAAACACCAACCAGAGAGTTTCTAATGTCTGTTTTAGACCCTTTGTGGGCAAACCATGGCGCTAAATCAATCCTCTGTATCTAGCAAGTGGAGTATATGTGCGCTATTGGGAATATGAATGGCACTGCATATCAATTGGTTCCAATTTTTAATAACGTTTTTAGTAACTAGAATAATGGATGTTACCATTTTATAGCATATTTTACAAGAGCATTTTTATCTCGTAATATTTTGCTAGCCAATGATCATCAAAGCACTCACCGAAAGAGATATCTGTTCAAAATATATAAATCCAGCAATACAAAAAGCAGGATGGAACATGAACCGACAAGTACGTGAAGAGGTTTCATTCACTGATGGACGGATCATTGTACAAGGAAAACTTCACACTAGAGGGAAAAGGAAAAGAGCAGATTACATATTATACAGAAGTCCTTCAGAGCCGATTGCCATTATAGAGGCGAAGGATAACAACAAGCCCGTTGGTGCAGGAATGCAACAAGCTCTTGAATATTCAGAAATTCTACAAATTCCATTTGTTTTTACCTCTAATGGAGACTCTTTTGTTTTCCATGATAAAACGGCTGATTCGGGTTCGCCTATTGAAACAGAAATTTCTTTAGATGATTTTCCCTCTCCAGAAGTCTTATGGTCAAAGTACCTTCAATCTAAAGGTTTGGAGCAACCTGAAGTTCGTAAGATTGTAGAGCAAGAGTACTATGCTGATGATAGTGATATGAGCCCAAGGTACTATCAGCAAAACGCCATCAATAGAACGATAGAGGCAGTAGCTAAAGGCCAAAATCGGGTACTGCTCGTAATGGCGACTGGAACAGGAAAGACCTATACTGCTTTCAATATTATCTGGCGATTGTGGAAGGCGGGTGTCAAAAAGCGCATTCTGTTTCTAGATGATAGAAACGCCTTGCTGACTCAAACTAAGAATGGTGACTTTTCTCCATTCGGGAATGACATCATGACGATTGTCAAGAATAGGAAAATCGATAAATCGTATCAGATATACTTCGCCCTCTATCAAGGACTCACAGGAAATGAAGAGGAGAAGAACGCCTACAAGGAGTTCAGCAGAGACTTCTTTGACTTGGTGATCATAGATGAGTGCCACCGTGGGAGTGCTTCTGAAGCCTCCGCTTGGCGTGAAATCTTGGACTACTTCAAGAACGCCACGCAGATAGGCATGACGGCCACTCCTAAAGAGACCAAGGACATCTCTAATATTTCCTATTTTGGCGAACCTGTTTACACTTATACGCTTAAGCAGGGGATAAATGATGGTTTTTTGGCACCTTATAAAGTGATACGTGTCAGCACTTCATTGGATGAAGGGTGGCGACCAACTAAAGGTCTTAGGGATAAATATGGTAACGAGATTGAAGACCGCATTTATAACCTCAAGGATTATGATAGGACACTGGCGATTGATGAGCGCACGCAAGTAGTGGCTAAGCGGATATCTGATTATCTAAAGGCAACTGATAGGTTTTCTAAGACGATTGTATTTTGTGTGGATATAGACCATGCCAATAGAATGCGTTTAGCACTCATCAATGAAAACGCTGATCTAGTTGCTAAACATCAGCACTATGTGGTGAAGATCACCGGTGATGATGAGGTAGGTAAGGGAGAGCTCGATAATTTCATGGATGTAGAAGAACGACTTCCGGTAATTGCAACTACTTCCAAAATGCTAACGACCGGAATGGATACCAAGATGGTCAAGTTGATTGTTTTGGAAGCCAATATTGCTTCTATGACGGAGTTTAAACAAATCATAGGTAGAGGAACTCGGATAAGAGAAGTAGAAGGTAAGTTGTTCTTTACTATCATGGACTTCCGAAAGGCTACCAATCTTTTTGCCGATGAAGGTTTTGATGGGGAGCCTGTCCAGATTTATGAACCCGGAGTTGATGACCCAATTGTACCACCGGATGATATTGAGACTGATGCTGAGGATGATGTTAATATTGATCAACCCACTCCACCAAACATTGACATACCGCCAGATGAGCTAGGTGATCCTCCTAAGAAGTATTATGTCAACAATGTTCCTGTCACTTTGGCTAATGAGCGTGTGCAGTACTATGGTGCTGATGGCAAACTAATTACCGAGTCTTTAAAAGATTACTCAAAGAAGAACATACATAGTGAGTTTGCGTCGCTGGATGAATTTATCCTCAAATGGAATGAGGCTGATCGCAAAGAAGAGCTGCTCGCTGAACTTGCCGAGCATGGTGTGCTCTTAGAGGCATTGAAAGAAGAAGTAGGAAAAGACCTAGATCCATTTGATTTGATCTGATTTGTCATTTGGCTTTTGATCAACCACCACTTACTAGAAAGGATCGTGCTCAAAATGTACGAAAGCGAAATTACTTCACGAAGTATGGCGAAGTAGCACAGCACGTACTCGATAAATTGCTTGACAAGTATGAAAATGAGGGAATTACAGCGATTGAAAAAGGCGCAATACTTAAAGTAGCACCATTTACTGAAATAGGTTCTGTCATGGAACTGGTAAGGGCTTTCGGGAAGAATGAGGATTTTGAAAATGCAGTAAAAGAACTAGAAAAGGAAATATATCAAATAGCATAAGAGAATATGGAGGAAGAGGTGTCAGAGGAAAAGTTGGCTTTATGGTATAGGGATTTTATCAATGATCTTGGTGTCGATGAGATTGATAAAATTGCTAGGATACCAAATATATTTAGCGTTCTTAAAGTGGAGAGATTGGAAATTAGGCATTCTAATTTTTTGGCTTGGATTATAGATCCTAACGAATCTCATCAATTAGGTGATATTTTTCTCAAAAGGTTTTTGCAAAAGTTAGTCTTTGATCACCGAAGCACGGAGATTTCCATTTTTGATACGACTAATCTTGATACGGAGAAAATTGAGGTTAGGAGGGAGTGGTTAAATATTGATTTACTTGTTCTCACTGAGAATTTTTTAGTGTGCATTGAAAATAAAGTCTGGGCACCAGAGACAGGAGGTCAACTTAAAAAGTACTTCACGGAATTGCAAAATAAGTTTCCAAACGTGAAGAAACTCTTCGTGTATCTTTCCCCAGATGCCCGTGCATCTTCTATGAATGATCAGTATATCAATATTGGTTATGAAGACATAGTTGATATTTTGGATACGTTACTTGAACATGATATGGTCTCAATGGACAACCGTACACGTTTGTATATTGAAGATTATAATGTCATTTTAAAAAGAAATTTTATGAATAAGGATGAGGCTGTAGAGCATGCACAGCGAGTGTATTTGAATCATAAGAATCTGTTTGATTTCGTGTTGAGGCATAGGCCTAATACTCAAGAGATTTTCGGTAAGATTCTCACTGATAAAGTCAAGAGTAATGGCGAATGGCTATTGGCTTCTGGTGGTGACATAGGTCTAGTGAGATTTTTATCCGGAACTCTTGACCCATTAATTTTAAGATACCCGAATAAGAATGGGTGGAAAAACCGCGAGGCTTTCGTTTATGAATTTGATTTCCGTAGTGGTACCACACTGAAATTTAGAACAGTCATAGGGCCAGAAGCAGGAAATGAGAAATATTATAATCTGCTAGACAGAAGGATGACAGAAATTAAAGAGGTTGACCCATGGAATGAGAGGTGGAAGGTTCATCTTTCTGCTGACTTGGATTGGGACTTGGATTTAATCTTTACAGAAGAGTTATCCTTTACTAAAGAGAAAGAATTGAATGCTTTTTTCGAAAGTGCCGTCCTCTCAATAGTTAAGAAGACGGATAAGCATCTCAAGAAATATAGCGAAGAGTTGAAAGCAGCTAAGAGCTTGACTAAATGAGCACAGTATAACAACTATAAAGGGTATCCGCGATCATTCGGAAGGACACAGGAGTAGATGGGTATGCACAGCGGGTTACGCAGATGGTATGGATGCTCTTCATGAACATATTTGCCGATAAGAACTAGAAATATCATACTACAAGACCGCCTTAATCATTCATCAACAACAACCTTACAGCGCATATTAATAATTTATGTACATCTTTATTTAATAATAATAGCACAGCATTAATTAATAACAACAGATCAGTATCAATTAAGCGATGGCAACACCTGGTGAAAAATTAGCAACATCTTTAGAGCAACTCAAACTGCTCCAAAATCAAGGTGTGGTTGCTATAAAAGCCAATGATATGACACGGGTGCACCGTGAAAGGCTGCACGAGCATGGCTTCATTAAAGAAGTAATCAAGGGTTGGTACATTGCTACACCACCTAATCAACCCAATGGGGAGAGCACCGTTTGGTTTACCATATTTTGGGTATTTTGTGCCAGATATTTGCAAGAGCGATATGGCGAAGACTATAGCGTATCTGCGGAGCAGTCATTGATGCTGCACGCAGGGTCAACCGTCGTGCCGGCACAACTTATCATTCGTGCACCCAAAGGAAACAACTCAGTTACCAACCTTATTCACAACACGTCAATCTTCGTCATGAAGTCTCCCTTGGCTGATGTAGCAGAAGTGGAAACGATCAATGGAATTAGAGCGCTAAACTTGGAATCTTCTATTGTGCATTGTCTGCCTTCGTTATTTCAAAAAAATTCCATTGACGTGCGTACTGCCTTGATGTTGGTGAAAGACGCCTCACAACTCCTTTCGATGCTCTTGAATGGTGGTCATTCAAAAATTGCAGGGCGGTTGGTAGGAGCTTATAGAAACTCGGGGCAAGAAAAAATGGCCAATGACCTACTCAAAACTATGAAATCTGCCGGTTATGATGTAAGAGAAAGTGATCCGTTTGCATCCCCGACATCAGTAGCACTTAGTGCGAGAGAAGCTTCCCCTTATGCTAACCGTATCAGGCTGCTATGGAAAACCATGAGATCTGCTGTTCTCAATGCATTTCCAGTAGCACCGGGAATTTCAGAAGACCATGAAACAACCCTATTGCAAATCAAAGATTTATATACGACTGATGCCTACCATTCACTGTCTATAGAAAAATATACGGTAAGTGCAGCATTGATAGCGCGAGTACGCACTGGGGCTTGGAATGTAAGTGAAAACGAATCAGATAGGAATCAAAAAGACGCCATGGCCGCTCGCGGTTATTGGGAATCGTCTAATGCAGTAGAAAAAAGCATCATTAAAATTTTGAATGGAGAAAATGCTGGAGCTATTGCCGATGCAGAACATGGAGATTGGTATAGAGCACTTTTCTCACCAAGTGTAGCAACTGGAATACTCAAACCGGCTGATCTGGCTGGTTATAGAGCCCATCAAGTATATATCGGCAATTCGCAACATGTACCTTTAAGCACCAAAAGTCTGCGTGATGCTATGCCTGTGCTATTCGAGTTATTGGAGGAAGAACCAGAAGAAAGTTCTTGAGCCACTTTTATCTATTCATTTGGTGCCTCATATAGCATGTCGACTCACTCAATGAGTGATCTAATGAAAAGACGGAAAGAGCGAAGATGGTAGAAGGTCTAACAAGACTTTGGAGATTTTGGGAAGTTTTACGAGGCTAAGTTTTTTTAGTAAAAGGAGATAGTTTTTGAGGGAAAGGAAATTTTACCGAAGAAATGGTGAAAAAGTGTTTCAAGCCTTAGAGAAAGCTCATCAAAATAGGCGTTCCTAGATGCCATAAACATAAAAAAACCTCAGAAATTAATCTGAGGTTTTACTTTGTAGCGGGAACAGGACTCGAACCTGTGACCTTCGGGTTATGAGCCCGACGAGCTACCAACTGCTCCATCCCGCGATCTGTTTTGCAAATGTAGGAAAATATATTGGATATGCAAGGGGTGGCTATTCTTTTTCCACTAATTATTAATTCTGCTTCCCTTAAGAAGAGAAAAATGGCGTTTTATCTACCAAAGATCACCGTTTAGGCCCTTTTGGTAGACAAATTTTATCGGTTGAAAGTAATGTTTGTTTTATTGGAAGTACTAAATGCGAGATCTTTGAGAATGAATAAAGGCCATACATGACATACTATTTGCTACACCGTATTTCAAATGATCGCCAAACGGAATATTTTTCGAGTGTTTGAAGAGTTTTCCATTTCTTGTTTTTGAACATACCAATTAAAGTGGAACATTGAGCATTAATGCAGTACCCGCTAAGAGGTTTGCTTGGATTGTGTATAGATGAATCAACCGATTTTAGCGAGGAGAACTTCGTTTAGGTAATCCAACAACTTTAATCCAAAATAATAATGGGTCAATTAGAATAATCATTTTCCCTTAAGTTGACTTAGTATTGGAGAGGCCAAAGGAATTTTACAGCCTTAGAAATGATGGTCGATTAGTCCAGTTTTTAGGAAGAAAGAGCAGCTCTTGATTTGTTTCAGTTAAAGCGAGGCATTTATCGAGTAAAAACGAAGATCAATAATCAAGAAAAATTGCAGAAGTTAATTAGGAAGTAAAATGCCGAAGTAAAAATGGTACAACAAATAAAAAAGGCCTTCTCATTATCAGTTGAGACGGCCTTAATTTTTTGAGGGTTTTGCTAACGATGCTTTTGGCAATTGACTATTTTCTTTAACGCAACCTGTAATTCTCTATTTGAACATTTTGCTTACTTCAATATCTTTTGAACCAGGCGTGTATTTGTAAAAACCTTCACCTGATTTAGTACCTTTGTATCCAGCAGTTACCATATTTACAAGAAGGGGACATGGAGCATATTTTGGATTGCCAAACCCATCATGCAGTACTCTTAGAATAGACAAGCAAACATCAAGTCCAATAAAATCTGCCAACTGCAATGGACCCATTGGGTGTGCCATGCCGAGCTTCATTACTGTGTCTATTTCTTCAACCCCGGCAACACTTTCATAGAGCGTATGGATCGCTTCATTTATCATGGGCATAAGAATTCTGTTGGCCACAAAGCCAGGATAATCATTTACCTCAACCGGCACTTTGTGGAGCTTCTTTGACAGATCCATGATCGTACTGGTAGTTTCATCTGAGGTCGCATAACCTTTGATTACTTCAATAAGCTTCATCACAGGGACTGGATTCATGAAGTGCATGCCTATCACTTTGTCCGGTCTATTAGTCACTGCGGCAATTTTAGTGATGGAAATGGACGAAGTATTGGTAGATAAAATCGCTTTTTCCGGAGAATGGGCATCCATCTCTTTGAAAATCTGTAATTTAATATCCACATTTTCTGTAGCAGCTTCAACGACTAAGTCCGCATTTTTTACTCCTTCACTGAGTACGGTAAAAGTAGTAATACGCTTTAAAGTTTCGTCTTTATCATTGGCGGATATAAGCTCTTTTTTTACCTGACGATCTAGGTTTTTAGCGACGGTAGCCAATGCTTTGTCTAAAGCTGATTGAGAAATATCAATGAGACTCACTGTATGACCATTTTGAGCGAATACATGTGCGATACCATTGCCCATTGTTCCAGAGCCTATTACTGAAATGTTATTCATTTTTAGTTTTGGGATTTTTGAAGATTACTGTTGAATAAGGTGGCAAATTTAGCTTTTTGTTTGAATCATTTAAACGGCTCATCCAGATGATTGTTTGGTCTCGGTATTTAAGTGGCAGACTTTTGATTTTCCCTGAGAGATTATGAATAATTGTTAATTGCTCATCTTCATAAGTTCGGTAATACATCAATAGCTGTTCGTCTTGTTCGTTAGCGGAAAATTCAGCTATCGTACCTATGCTCAATGCCTTACTCATATTTCTTAATTGAATCAAAGATTTGTAATGATTCAACATCGAATTCGAATCCTGAAGCTGCTCTTCAACACCTTTTAATCTTTTTGTCAAAGCATATTTTGGTTCCATCCAAGTAGCGCTGTATGTGTTATTGGTGTTTGACCAAATCATTGGTTCACGGATGTTAGGATCGGGCTTCATTCCAGCCATGCCTAGCTCTTCACCATAATATAAGTATGGAGATCCTGGAATGGTTAATAAGATCGCCGCGGCTAGTTTCGCTTGAGGTTGACTTTCATTGAGAAAAGAGAAAACCCTATTTTGGTCGTGATTGGATAGAAATGTTCCGTTAATGAATGCTGGATTGCGTTTAAGAAAAGCTTCATGGCTCTCTTTAATAAGCGCTATTAATGAGCCAGACTCATCAACTGTCCAACTATCTTCCAAAATGGTTGCAACAACATTTTTTTTCCGTTTTACGGTTTCTAATATGGAAAAAGCCAAGTCAAAATTGAATAGGGAACTAAAACCTGCTGCATAAGGCGTTTGAGTAGGAAGATCATCCCATACTTCGCCTATCAGGTATACATCCGGTTTGAACTTTTGCATTTCGGACCTGAACTCCTTCCAAAAAGCATGATTGTCCTCCGCTCGGTCGTCTGGATATATATGTTTTGCTGCATCAAGTCTAAAACCATCCACGTCCATTTCTTCCAACCAATACCTTCCGATTTTATATATTTCTTCTCTGACTTTAGGATTGTCATAATTTAGGTCGGGCATGCCGCTCCAGAAAAAGGAATAATATAGTTCGTCTTGATTGGGAAGCGCGTTCCATTGTTTAATGTTGTCACTATCTCCGGTTTTATTCTTTTCTAAACTGTTTTCTTTTTCGATCGTCACTTGGTCTTGCCAAATAAAGAAATCTCGAAAATCACTTGTAGGAACCAATGCTTTTTGAAACCACGGATGTTCAGCGCTACAATGATTAATGACCAGATCTATAACTATTGCGATATCTTTTTCCTGTGCTTCTTTGACTAGTAGTTTGAAATCCGCGACGGTTCCATAATCTTCATGGATACCATAATAATCAGTAACATCGTATTTATGATAAGAAGGAGATGGGTTTATTGGCATTAGCCAAATACCTTTTATCCCAAGATCCTGAAGGTAGCCGAGCTTTGCTCTGATACCATTGAGATCACCGATTCCATCTCCATTTGAATCTGCAAAGGACTGTACGAATATTTCATAGGTAACAGCATTTGGCCATTTTGACGAATAGAGGTCATTGGATATGTTTTGAGAAAGTAAATTATTCATACCAATAAGCAATAAGCAAATGAAAACTATTCCGATTTTTGCAGATAATGGATAATGATTTATCATTATTTCAATTCATAAATACCATAATTCAGTCCACCAAGATTGACCTCCAGTTCAGAGTTGGTTAAATAGTCTAAGGTCGTGGTTCTTTTGAAAGTAAAGTTAATATTACCTGAAATTTCCACGTTTTCTCCAGTTATGCCAAACGTTTCCCAAGCGGCTTCTGGGATTTTGATTTTGACATTTTCATCATCTACATTGAAGTTGACCACTACCAATAATACTTGATCTTTCGTATGCCTGACAAAAGCGTATACGTTGTTTGAGTAACCAGTGTAATCATTGTTGCGATTATAATAATGCAAATCATAAAAATTGCCTTTGATGAAGGCTTCATATTTATTGCAAGCGGATAGTATATCAACATACTTTTGATGCAATTCTTTTTGTTCTACCGATAATTGACCACCATCAAACGTCCCTTCATTCACCCATTTTACATGTTCAGGAACGCCCCAGTAATCAAAAATGGTCGTTCTACCATCATCTCCAGCGAATCCTGAATCATCCTTCCCAGGCTCGCCGACATCTTGTCCGAAATAGAGCATGATTGGACCATTGTGCATGAACGCCGAAACCGCCATCATGGGTATTCCCTTATTCATATCGCCAGCAAAGTTTGGAGACGCTATACGCTGTTCATCGTGATTTTCTAAGAAACGTAGCATATTGTCAGCTATCCCATCTTGTCTTTGCCAAATCGCCGTGATATCGTCCGTAGAAGCGTGTCCTTGAGCGATATGTTTTAATGTGTCATACATTTCCACTTTATCGTATAAATAGTCAAAGCCACCAGTAAAAAGGTACTCACGATAGGCGCTAGGATTATATATTTCCGCGATAAACACAACATCTGGGAATTCTCTTTTTACTTCAGCAGTCACCCAATTCCAAAATTCTACAGGAACCATTTCGGCCATGTCGCACCTAAAGCCATCAATATCTTTTGCTGCCCAATAAAGCAATATGTCCTTCATCTTGAGCCATGTGTCAGGCATTGGGTCGAAATGAGGCGTTCTATTATTCTGATAATCAACACCGTAATTTAATTTCACAGTTTCGAACCAGTCATTTACCGAAGGTTCCGCGCTGAAAACATCATTTCCTGTGGCTTTGGCAGGAGTCTCCTTAAAATAGCCATCTTTTGTTGGGAATTCATGGTCTCCCAATGAATGATAACCATCGGGAACTTTGAATGCTTGGTCTTGGATATAGTAGAAATTATTTTTGGGATCAAAGATACTGCTCGTATCATCATCTTGACCAAAATCAGCATATGCTGACGGTTTGGCGTCACTAATATACCCACGAGCAACATGGTTTGGCACAAAGTCAATAAGTACCTTCATGTCATTGTCGTGCGTCCTTTTGACAAGGTTTTCAAATTCTTTTATTCTGTTGGGAACGTCATTTGCTAAGTCTGGATTTACGTCATAGTAATCTTTGATCGCATAAGGGGAACCGGCTCTACCTTTCACAACGTCAGCATCGTCAAGAGGAATGCCATATTTGGTATAATCAGTTAAAACACCATGCTCAATCGCTCCAGTATACCAGACATGAGTTATTCCCATGTTCTTAAGCGATTGGAGTGCGGTGGGTGTTATATCATCAAACTTGCCTACGCCATTTTCTTCTAAAGTTCCCCATGGCTTATTGTTAAGATTGGTGTTTCCAAAAAGTCGTGTGAACATCTGGTAAACGACAGGTCTGGTAATTTGCTCTTGCTTTGAGTTCATTGATTCAGTAGCTTCTTTCTTCTGGGTACATGCAACAACAAGCAGCATGATAGCTAGGGTTAACTTGTTCATAAAACGAATTTACATCGATTCTACGAAGATTTTCATAGTTCTCAAAGCATAGAAAAGAAGAATTACCGAACACGTTTGGCTTCACATAAATCTTTCAAATCATATTTAATAGATCTAGACCTTATTGCAATCGATACCAAAAGAATTAGAGGGCAGCAGCATATCGCTATTTATTTCTTCATTGTGGGTACTATTCTCCAATGCGTGCCTCGAATAAAAAGAAATTATTCAGCTTCATACTTATCGATCTTGCTCCGAGTTTTTTGATTTTTTTTTGTTGACTAACTATTTTGAAATATAAGTTTACTCATTTCTCAAACAATCAACAGGATTTATCAATGATGCTTTGATTGATTGATTGATAAGAGGTGGTAATGATGGTGATGATCAATGTCAAAAGGAGTGGAGTAAAAATGATGACTAATCCAAGAGTGGTCCTTTGCACAAACTTCTCTAGCCAATTGGACATAAAATAATAAGACAAGGGCAGAGCAAAGGCGAAACTTATTAAAATCAGATAGAGGAATTTTTTGGTGACTAAAAACCAAATTTGCTGAATAGAAGCACCCATTGCTTTTCTTATACCAAGTTCTTTTAGCTTGGTTGCTATTTCAAAGCCGATCATCCCTATTAGGCCGAGACAACTAATGATTATGGCAATGACCGCAAACACTTTTATCATGGAAGCCAATCGTTCTTCATTTTGATATTGATTTTCAAAAAGCTCATCGACAAACCTGTTATCAGTATTATTCTCAGGATCATACTTGGCTAAATTTTCCTCAATATGGGATAAGGTATTGGAGATTTTTTCAGGCTTAATTTTCAGGCTTAGAATACGATATTTTTTTTCGTACAGGAGGAGCATTGGTGAGATAGAAGTGTGCATTGACTTAAAATGGAAATCCTCCATTACCCCAATGATTAGACCTTTTGTGGAGCTGTAGCTTAGCTTTTTACCAATTATTTGATTGGGTTTGTTGAAACCGAGTTTTGCTGCTGCAACTTGATTAAGGATGTAATATCCCACAGTAGTGCTATCTTCTGCCATTATATTTTCCATTCCTTTTCGAAAATTTTCACCGGCCAAAAGTTGAATGTCATAAGTGGACAAGAAGTCCAAATCGACAGCAACTGATGGAAGTCGAAAAGAGGTACTCAATGCGGAATCTCCTTTAAAAAATTTTGAATCTGAATTATCCAATAGCCGACCAGTAGGAATCCTTCTTGAATAAGATCCCAACATAATTGATGGATTGTAGAGAATCTCCTTTTTGAATGTTTCTAGATTCGAGAAATGTCTTGATATTTTCAAGCTCAGTATGTTTGTCCGATCAAAGCCTGCGTCTGTCGTTCTTATATATTGCATTTGACTTTCGATGACAGTCAAAGCAAATATTAAAGCGATGGTCACAGCGTATTGAAAGGTTATCAGTACATGTCGAAAGTTGAATTTTGATGCTCTTACGACCTTTTCCCCTTTTAGTGCTTTAACGGTATTTATGCTACTTAAAAAAAGCGCAGGGTATAAGCCAGCAAAAACGCCAACAATTATCAAAAGTATCAACACACCGAAGAAAAGTGTTGGCTCTATCAACGGGTGGAAGTCTAGCGTCTTAGATGTGAAATCGTTGAGATAAGGCAATGACCAAAATCCTATGACCAAACAAACAGGAAACGAGCTAAAAGTAACAAGTAATGATTCCGTAAGGAATTATTTGACCAGTGTCGATTTAGTCGCGCCAAGTACTTTTCTAACACCAACTTCTTTCATTCTTTTCGAATAATGCGAAGTAGCAAGGTTCATATAATTTATGCACGCCACGAATAACAAAAGAAAGCCTACCGCCGAAAAAATATATACTTGTTGGGTTGATCTATTATTTTCTACTTCGCTTTCAAGGTTCGAGGTTAAATGAATATCTAAAAGAGGTTGGAGTTCAAAATCATAAAAATTATATGCACTTCGACCATTTGGAAACTGTCCTATGAATTTATCCCAAAACCCAGTATTTATTTCTTCCTCTAAGCTGGCTATGTCAGTATTCGGAGAAATTCTAACATAAGTCAGCCAATTATAATTTCCACCAACATTGTTGACTGTTTCGTCACCAAAGAGCATCTCTATAAATCGAATAGGGGCTAGGATTCAAAATGAAAATGCTGTTGATCAGGCATGTCTTCTATGATTCCAGAAATATTGAAGGATCCTTCATTTCCAGATCGAGATAATTTTACCTGTTTGCCAATGATGTCTTGCTCATCCCAGTTATTTCCAAAGATTTTAATCGCTGTTGCTCTGGTCAATACTAGGGATTCTAGCTTTGAAAAAGCTGATTCTCTGTTTCCGGCAAGAAATTGAAACGAGAAAATATCAAAAACGTCATCATCAGCAAATACGACTTGTTCACTTGGAAATTTTTTATTCTCATATTGAAGATCTGGAAGAGCCCATAAATGAAATCTTGCTGCATGGGTGATATCGCTATAATCGTCTTTTAATCGTGAGGCATGTCCTGCCGAAGCAAAAGCCCATTATCGACTGAGCTCACTTTCCTCATTCTAGTTTTTAACCGTAACTCGATACACATGCTCTGCATGCTCGTGATGTTGATCATAGCTCAGTTCTTTTTCACGAACAAGGCTAATAATATGCATGCGGCTAAACCTATAGCTAACCCAATCATGTTGATGGCAGAGCTGATTTTGTACTTCCAGAGGTTTCTGGTTCCGATTTTAAGGTGATTTCTAAACATGAGTGTTTCCTTTTCTGTTTTGTCCTGAGTTTTCATTTTTCTCATCATATCAGGTCGAAACAACTTCAATACTTGTAGGGCATACCATCTCTTTGCGCTGGAGGTTCCGGAGGTTGTAGCCTTATGTTGAAACTCTTCATCCAGATCCCCTTCGATATCTTCTAAGTAGGAGCCTTTGATAAACCATCGAAGAAAATCCTTTGACCAGCTCGGAGGTTTTACTTCAGAAGGTTCTATGACTGTAAAAATTCATAAGAAACATTTGGGAGGGCAGTCCAGAGCCTATTGCGCATTTCTTTGGCTTCATCTAAAGCGGCTTTACCAGCTTTGGTCACTTGAAAATAGCGCTTACGCTTTCCTCCTCGAACGGCGGTAGCTTCTCCAAATTCAGAACGGAGATAGTCCTTTTTCTCTAATCTTCTCAATGCCGTTTGAAGGGCGCTGACACTCACGTTTCTTTCTAGCCTTTCCTCTATGTCATGTTTGATGGATACCCCATAGGCGTCCTCATGAAGTACCGCCACCGTTAACAATACGATTTCTTCAAATGAACCCATTTGTTGATTTGACATGATTTAAATATTAAATGTGAATTAAATATATAATACCTAAACGTAAATAATATAAGAGGTTACAAAAAAAGGGAGCAGCGCTCCCTTTTCAATATTGATTCGAATCGAATTACGCGTTAGTATTCACGTTGTTCAAGTCTACAAATGCTGTTTTTAATCTTGTTACGAAAGTTTTTTCCGCTTCTCTTAACCATACTCTTGGATCGTAGAATTTCTTGTTAGGAACATCTGCTCCATCAGGATTTCCAATTTGTCCTTGAAGGTATCCTTCTTTGGCTTGATAATAGTTTTTGATGCCATCCCAAAATGCCCACTGAGTATCAGTATCAATATTCATTTTAATGGCACCATAAGAAATAGCTTCTCTGATTTCTTCTTGCGTAGAACCAGAACCACCATGGAAAACAAAGTTGACAGGGTTTTTACCAGTGCCAAATTTCTCTTGGATAAACTCTTGAGAATTTTTCAAAATTTTAGGAGTAAGCTTTACGTTTCCGGGCTTATACACTCCGTGAACGTTACCAAAAGCTGCCGCAATTGTAAAGTTTGGACTTATTTTAAGAAGCTCTTCATAAGAATAAGCAACTTCCTCAGGTTGTGTATACAATTTAGAGCTGTCTATGTCAGTATTGTCTACACCATCTTCCTCACCACCTGTTACACCGAGCTCTATTTCTAAGGTCATGCCCATTTTAGCCATTCTCTCAAAATATTTTGAGCACGTGGCTATATTTTCTTCTATTGGCTCTTCAGACAAATCGATCATGTGAGAGCTAAACAAAGGACTTCCAGTTATTTCGAAATACTTTTCGTTTTCATCGACTAAACCATCAATCCAAGGTAATAATTTTTTGGCGGCATGATCCGTGTGAAGAATAACAGAAACACCATAAGCCTCCGCTAACTGATGAACGTGATGTGCACCAGCAACTGCACCAGCGATGGCTGCTTTTTGCCCCTCATTACTCAAAGCTTTTCCTGCAATAAAAGCAGCACCTCCATTAGAAAACTGGATGATAATAGGTGCCTTCATTTCTCTGGCAGTTTCTAGCGCTCCATTGATCGTGTTAGTTCCAATGGTGTTAACTGCTGGCAATGCGAAATTATTTTCATTGGCATAATTAAGAAGGTCAGTAGCTTCTTGGCCAGTCAATACTCCCGGGCGAAATTTCATATTTTTTACTTTAAGATTAATTCAAAACCCAAATATAAACCCTTCGAGTCATTAGTTTAAAGCCATTTCAAAATCTTCTAAATAATCGTTGTTTTATTTAAGAATTTCCTAATTTGAGGCAGTTTATACATCGTAAAAAGCAAAATTTTGAATTTTAATTATTGAAATAAACAGTGCAAACGATTGAAAAGAATTTAATCGAAAGATAAAAAGAAGAAGTATGAAAAAACCACAGTTATCCACAGCTCAAATTTGGAACATGAGTATGGGATTTTTAGGCATCCAATTTGGATTTGCCTTGCAAAATGCGAATGCGAGTAGAATACTTCAAAACTTTGGTGCGGATGTCGAGCACTTATCATGGTTTTGGTTAGCAGCACCTGTCACGGGATTGATTGTACAACCACTCATTGGTTACTACAGTGATAATACATGGAATAAGCTTGGGAGAAGAAAACCTTATTTTCTTACTGGCGCAATCTTAGCATCCATTGCTTTATGCTTTATGCCAAACGCAAGTATGCTGGCTGGCTTTATTGGGCCGATGTTTATCGGAGCTGGTATTTTAATGATTATGGATGCATCAATTAATGTCGCTATGGAGCCATTCAGAGCACTAGTGGGTGATATGCTTCCTTCAGAGCAAAGAACACAAGGTTTTTCTGTTCAAGCCGCATTGATCGGAATCGGAGCAGTTGTTGGTTCATTTTTGCCTTATGTCTTAGCAGAATGGGTGGGAGTATCAAAAATAGCTCCCAGTGGAGAAGTTCCTGATAATGTAATTTTCAGTTTTTATTTTGGTGCTGTAGTGTTCATTGCAACGATTGTATATACACTCATGAAAACCAAGGAATACCCGCCAAATAAATTGGCGGAATACAACAATATGGAGGAAACTGTAAAGGAAGGCTCCATCTTAGATATTTTTAAGGATTTCGCTGGTATGCCTACCGCCATGAAGCAATTAGGAATTGTTCAGTTTTTCTCTTGGTTTGCTTTATTCTCCATGTGGGTTTATTGTACGCCGGCTATTGCGCAACATGTATTTGGTGCTGATATAAATGATACCTCTTCTTTGGCTTATAATGACGCAGGTAATTGGGTAGGTGTCATGTTCACGGTTTACAATGCTGTTTCTATCTTCTTTGCTTTATCACTCCCTAAAATTGCGACAAAGCTCGGGAGAAAGAAGACACATGCACTTTCGTTGGCAGCAGGAGGTGTAGGTATGCTACTTATTTATTTCATTCCAACCCAACCTGTCACACTGATTGCGATGGCGTTGATTGGTATTGCATGGGCAAGTATTTTGTCTATGCCTTATGCCATTTTAGCTGGTTCTATTCCTGCACACAAAATGGGAATCTATATGGGAATATTCAATTTTTTCATTGTGGTTCCACAAATTGTCAATGGCATTTTTGCTGGTCCGATAATTAAAAGAGTGTTTGAATCCGAGGCGATATATGCACTCATATTTGCAGGAATTTCTTTACTAATAGCTGCAGTAAGCGTGAGATTCGTGGAGGATAAAGATGAGGTAATAACTCAATAAAATTTTAAGATAATAGTATAAAGTAGGAAGTGTGAAGTTGTTAGTGGTTGCTAACTTTAAGAATTCCTGCCATCATTTAAGCATGGCAGGTTTTCTTTTTACAAAAGAAATTATGAAAGTAAAATTTACAATAGACTACAGAACTCATTGGGGTCAAAACCTTTACATATGTGGCAGTGGACCACTTGGTGATTGGGAAGAACGGCAGGCCATAAAGATGTATCCGGCAACTGCCGAAAATTGGGAAGTAGATATAGATATGGCTTATAACGACTCTTTGACGTATAAGTTTTTTCTTAAGGACGAGAGCAATGGATCTATTTCATGGGAATTTGGAGATCCTAGAGTCTTGGATTTACCAAAATCTGCTGAGCATGTTCTTTTAACGGATTATTGGAGATCAAACAATGCACAGGAAAATGCATTGTATACTTCACCATTTAAAAAAGCATTTTTCAAAAGAGACCACTCCGAAGAAACAATATCAAAACCCGGAAATGTGAGGTTTCAAATTCGTGCTCCTAGGGTAGGGAAGGACTATCAAATGGGAATCATTGGGAGGTCAGCAGCGCTTGGGGACTGGGACCATACCAAGGTCATATTGATGTCTGACAAGAGGTTTCCGGTGTGGACTGTTGAAGTGGCTATTGATGATGATCAAGTTCCATTGGAGTATAAGTATGTTATATACAGTGTGAAAGAAAAGAAGGTTGTCACTTGGGAAGCCGGAGATAATAGGTATTTCCCTTCTTATAATTTGAGCACTAAGAATCGTGTTATTATTCAAACGGATGAATACTTCAATTATCCTGTGGGTCATTGGAAATGTGCCGGAGTAGCCATACCAGTATTTTCCTTGAAATCAGAAAAAAGCGGAGGTGTAGGGGAGTTTGCTGATATTCTTCCTATGGTAGATTGGGCTGTCATAACTGGAATGAAAATAGTACAGATTCTACCTGTTAATGATACAGTCGCTACTGATACATGGACTGACTCCTACCCGTATGCGGCAATATCTGTTCATGCTTTGCATCCAATGTACGCAAATATGCAAAAAATTGGTAGCCTTACGAATGTGCAACAGCAGGAAGAAATTGATGTTCAAGCTAAAAGGCTGAATGATTTACCTGAAGTCGATTATGAAGCGGTGATGTCTTTAAAGATGGGTTTCCTTAAAGTAATCTTTCAGCAAATAAAGACTAAATTTCTGAATAGTAACGAGTTAAAGGTTTTCATACATGACAATGAAAGCTGGATAACCGCTTATGCGGTTTTCTCTTTTCTGAGAGATAAACATCAAACGCCTGATTTTACTCAATGGGGCGAGTATGCGACGATTGACGATAAAAGACTCTTGGCAATTTCAGCGCCAGGTACGGAATACTATGAAGAAATTGCTTTGTATTATTTCATACAATATCATCTTGATTTACAACTTAAAGAGGCATCTAGTTATGCCCGAGGAAAAGGGGTTGTACTCAAGGGGGATATCCCAATTGGTATATACCGCAATTCTGTAGACGCTTGGAGGCTACCGCATCTATTTAACATGGATTGTCAAGCAGGCGCTCCACCAGATGACTTTTCTGTTTCGGGACAAAACTGGGGCTTCCCAACTTATAATTGGGAAGAAATGGCACGAGATGGTTTTTCATGGTGGACAGATCGTATGGTTAAAATGTCAGAATATTTTGATGTTTTCCGCATTGATCACATTCTTGGTTTTTTTAGAATATGGGAGATTCCATGGGAACATGTTGAGGGACTTATGGGTCGATTTAATCCATCGCTTCCATTCACCAAAGAAGAGCTCAGTAGTTGGGGTATTTCTTTTGATTGGGATCGCTTCTGTAAGCCTTACATTCGAACGCACATGATTTATGATATTTTCGGCAATCATGCGGAAAATGTCTTCGAAGAATACTTAAATGAGTACGCTCAAAGCTGCTATCAATTTAAAGAGTCATATGCTACTCAAAGGAAATTAAAGGATTATTTTGATGACCGAATCATAAAAGAACCAGACGCAAAAGATTATTTAATCTGGTTAAGAAATAGTCTCTACAGGCTTCATAGTGATGTGATATTTATGGAAGCTCCTCTTTCAAATGGGGAAGCTTTTAGTCCAAGAATTGCCTTTCATAATACCTATTCTTATCAAGAATTGGATGGCTTTACCAAGGAGCGTTTGAACGAATTATACACACACTTCTTTTACAAAAGGCACAATGATTTTTGGAGAGAAAGTGCTTTGCGAAAATTGCCGATGCTAAAAGAAGCAACTGATATGCTGATATGTGGTGAGGACTTAGGGATGGTTCCTGATAGTGTTCCAGGAGTAATGGATGAACTGCAAATATTGAGTTTGGCAATACAAAGAATGCCTAATGATGATCGAGAGTTTTGGCATCCTTCTAATACACCATTTATGAGCGTGACGAGCACGGGCAGTCATGATATGTCTACTTTGAGGGAGTGGTGGCAGGAAGATTTGGCGGTTACTCAGCGGTTTTTCAATAGTATTTTGAATCAAGGAGGAAAGGCACCTTATTTCTGTGAGCCATGGGTAGCTCGAGATGTATTGAATCAACATTTACATTCCCCTAGTATGTTGGCGATTTTCCCAATGCAAGACTTTCTTGCCATCGATGGTCAGCTGAGAAGAGCCAATCCAGAGGAGGAGCGGATTAATGTTCCATCAATTGCACAACATTATTGGAGATATAGGATGCATTTAACAATGGAGCAACTATTAGAAGAGGAGGGTTTCAATAGCTATTTGCGTCAACTTGTTGATCAAGGCGGTCGTCAATCTGATTATTAGTCCTCGATTATAAATTGATATTGCTTGATAACTGGCACAATTCTGTCGAAATGCGCAATTAGTGTATACCAGATTTGTGTCGGTTTTCGTGCTTTTTGAATCTGAGGAAACTGCCTGTTAACCCTTGTAATTACTTCGGTATACTCAGCAGAATCTAAGTCATATTTTTCACATAGCCGATCTCTTACATTCTTTCGTGCAATATAAACTTGATAGTTTATTGTTTCTTCGGTTTCACGCTCAGCTTCGACAGCCGCTCTTTTTTCCTTTTCATCTTTACTGAAATAAGTGATTGGTCCATTAAGCGTGATGCCAGGAGCTAATGGATCGCCAAGTTGCTGGTTTGTACCTCCTGTGGTAATTGAACCTGCTCTATAGCGTTTGGTTTTCCCGGGAATGCTGATTCCTTCCATATGCATCGGGACTCCTTGGTATCGAAAAGGGACTTTGAAATATGGATCTGAAAAAATGGTGATGGAAGGCAGTAAAATGGAATCTCCTACTAGTTCTACTAGAAGGTATTTGTTCAAATGCTCATTGTCAACGATCAATTCTAATTTGCTATAACCCACATATGAAAACAGCACAGTATCACCCTTTGTTGCAGTTAGTTTAAATTTTCCATTGATATCGCTGACCTTGCCAAGTCCCATTGTCCTATTGTAAACATGGCTAAAGCCAACGTCTTCTTTTTGTGCATTGATCACTTTTCCAGACAAGTCATATTGGGCCTGTATACCATAGGCTAGAAAAAATAGCGGAATAAAAAGGAACTGTTTTATAATCACAAAGCGAATAACGTAAATACTCATTGATCTGATGTTCAAAGTTAACTAGTTTAACTTTTTTTAAGGTTAACAGTCTTTACAACTAAATGGCTAATGAAGTGGGTCTAAACAATTGGAATTCAAAAAAAACCGCATGAAAAATATACTGAGTATTATACTTTGCGCATTGATCACAGGATGTGTGACCGATGAATATGCCCCCTCATTTAATATGACTTCAGTCGAAGGGTATCAACCCTTATACTCACAAATCACTGATTTGGAGATTAGTTTATCTGAAGCGATTCCCATCAGTCAGGCTGGTAAAATATACGTGTACGGTGATTTGCTACTCGTCAATGAGGTAGGACTAGGGATTCATGTTTTTGACAATAAGGATAAGTTTAATCCTCAAAAAAAATACTTCATCAATATCCCTGGAAATAGAGATGTCGCGATAAAAGATGGAATCTTATTCGCGGATAGTTTTACCAACCTGCTAGCCATAAAAATAGCCGCTGATTCTGCTTTTGTAATCAAGCAGATCAACAATGTGACCGCATCGGTAGATGAGTTTCCACCAGCGAGAGGAGTCTATTTTGAATGCATCGATGCATCGAAAGGACAAATAGTACGGTGGGATTTAGTCACTCTTGAAAACCCAGAATGTTACAGACCATGAAAAATGTAGTTTTATTAATCTCATTTATGTTGCTTTTCGGCTGTGCCGATAACAATGACATAGCGGTTTCATCAGAAAGTATTGGTATCGGAGGTTCTACAGCGCGATTCACCATTGTGGATGATCACTTATACATCGTCACAGAAAGTGATATGAAACTTATAGATGTTTCAGATGCAACCAATCCGTCATTTAAGTCCTCCGTGAATATAGGTCGTGATATTGAAACTATATTTCCTTATAAAAATCATCTTTTTATAGGTAGCGCTGGAGGCGTATTTATCTATAACATTGACGATCCTGCAAATCCAAGTTTTGTCTCTGGGTTTTCTCATAGTTTGGGATGTGACCCAGTCATTGCTAATGACAATTATGCTTATGTTACTGTAAGAGAGGGCACGGCATGTAGAAGTGATCTGATTGAGTCAAATAACCTTATCACGCTAGATATCAGCAATATTTCAAACCCGATTGAAACATCTAACCAATGGATGATCAATCCTCGAGGGCTTACCTTTTTCAAAGGAGAGTTGTATGTTGCTGAAGGAGCTTCCGGTATGAAAAGATTCAACCTAGAAGACCCTGCTCGTCCTGTTTTAGAGAAATTTTATGCAGATATTCCAGCCAATGATATGATTGGGTTGGATGATGTGATGATTATAACTAGGGACGAAGGCATTTTTCAATATGGATGTATTCAGGATTCTATTCAATATTTGAGCACTATTTTGTAATGATGATCCTATGAGAGTTGGTTTACTTATTGGATGCTTAATTTCCCTTTCTATACCTTCAATAGCGCAGCAAAAAGGCGTATTCGTATCACCTGACAATACCGATACGGTTACTTATCAAAATGACGACTTATTGATAAAGTTCAATGGAGCGGCGCTCCTGTCAGAAAGTTTACAATTCTCTGCTGAGTTTTTCCTCAAACCATCTCGTATAAGTTTGAATACCGATGTTGCCTATTTGTTTAGTTCAAAATATATCGAAAATGAAAACAGGGGATTTTTCGGTTTTGCCATGAGACCGCAAATAAGATATTATGCTCGGCCATCAACTCAAAAAAATGAAAGATGGTATCTCGGATTAAGTGTAAAATATAAGTTTGGTCAATCCTCTGGCGAGCAAGCTATCGGGTTAGACTGTGATGGGACAGATAACTGTGATTATTTCCGTCAATATGATGGTAAGGGTTATGTTCATAGGGTGGACATGCAATTTCACTATGGTTTGCAGATAAGAATTTATGATGATTTTTATTTGGAGTCTGACCTTGGATTAGGGTACGGATATGAATCTCAAAGTTTCCAAGGTATCGAAGGTCGATTGCTTGATCCTGCTCCGCATATGAATCCTGCTCGCTTAGGCTGGGGAGTGAACGGTAGCATTGCGGTTCGAGTGGTTTTTGTAATTGACGGCAAGAATAAGGTTAAAAGGACTCCTTAAGCGGTATTTTTTAAAGTAATCTGTACATTAACCTTCCATTTGATTGGATATGCTGCAGATCCGTGAGCACCCATTGCAAGGAATGAATAGACCTTGTAGTGGATTTAGTGTCTGTCCATAATGTCCGACCTCTTCGTTACGTTCGTTGAAAAAATACTCCGCTTCGGCGGACCGATTTCCGAAAGGAACCTATTCCATGGCGGCTTCATTTTTTTCTCTGTCGCAAGCCTCAATCTCCAACATTTTGAATTATACTCTTACGCTATACGCAAAATCTCATTATACAGATGTATACAATATTGAGAAGGCTATGAAGATCCCCGAGAAAGATCCGTAAAGGTAGGAGCAGACTGTGAGAGGTTCGACATGGCTATGCAGTTTCCTGAGATGGCTGTGCAGACCGATTAGTGAACCATGCAGAGGTACTGATGGCTATGCAGTCCAATGATCGGAAAGGGTAGAACGCTAATAGCATTATGCAAGGCTCATAGACAAACGAGCAGTGTGATTTCAAGCTCTGCAATAGGATAAGCAGTCTATTGACTGCCAAATCTCAATTAAAAATCAGTACGCTTTCCGTAAAGTGGAATATCATTGATTCATTTTCCATAAGTATGATATTATCCTCGATATCAAAACTTAAAATATTGACCGAATCATGCTTTAACCAGTTCAAGTATTGTTCTGATAGCTTAAATGGATTTTTATCCACTTAAGCTATATGTAGACCTCTTGCAATATCTCGCTAGCTTTATGAAGAAGAAAGTTGGTAATTTGAAGTGTGAATAATCAAAACACGATCAATCACCAGCCCATTTCTTTAAAACACTATTTATGAAAAAGTTAATTGCCGCTATTTTGGTGTTACTATTATTTATTTCGGTCAAAGGACAGGAAAATTTAGCGCAAAAATATCAGCTTGATTTCACAAAGAATCTTGATACCACATTCGTTGAAGCAAGTTTCTCAGGCAGATTACCCAAAGGCAAAATTATATACCAATTTGCAGCGACAGCACCGGGAACATACCAAACAATGAATATTGGGCGATTTATTAGCAGTTTTAAAGCGTTCGACAAAAGAGGAAAAGAAATAGCCATAAATAAGCTTTCTGTAAATCAATTTGAAATTGCAGAGGCCAAGAAACTGGAGAAAATAACGTACAAAGTGGCAGAAACTTTTGATACACCAGTGGAGGATTATAGTGTTTACTTTATGTGTGGAACGTCAATTGAAGATGACCATGTACTTATGAACGCCCATGCGCTTCTTGGATATTTGACTGGATATCAAACTTCGCCAATTCAAGTAAAACCAATAGTTCCTGAAAGTTGGACTACCGGAAGTGCACTGAGTAAGAAGGATGGCTACTTTCAAGCGATGGATTTTGATGAACTGGTAGACTCTCCAATTTTATCAGGCAAATTGACAATAGCAGATACGACCATTGCAAATACCAAGGTGGAGATTTTCACTTATTCGCAACATGATTTGATAACCTCAAAAATGCTACTAAAGGATATGTCTGACATGCTTGGAGCGGCAAAAGAATTTTTGGTGACATTGCCTGTGGATAAATATACTTTTTTGTACTTCTTTGAAGAAGATATGAGCTCAAAAGGAGCCACTGGCGCCTGGGAACATTCGTACAGTTCTGAATACGTATTAACGGAGGGAGAACCTACAAAAGAGTACATGACCAAAGTGACTGATATCGCCTCTCACGAGTTTTTTCATATCGTAACACCACTTAATATTCATAGTGAGATTGTAGCGCAATTTAACTTTGTAACTCCGACACCTTCTGTGCATTTATGGATGTACGAAGGAGTTACGGAATGGGCTTCCAATATTTTGTTATTTAGAGATGGGGTGGTGACCTTAGAAGACTATATTGGAAACGCAATAGCGACAAAAATTTTAGTAGAAGAAAAATACTTTGATACAAGTTGGAGCTTAAAGAAACTTGCCAATGAATCATTTAATGCAGAAGGTTCAAAACAGTACGGTAATATTTATTATAAAGGCTCTTTAGTTGCAGGTTTACCAGGGCAAACGCATTTAAAGATTGAGTACTTTTTCTCGAAATTTCTGATCAAATCCCGCTTTGAATCTTCTTTGTCTTTTTGATCTTTTTAGTGGTACTCTTTCGATTAATGCTAGCGCTATTTTTG
>Ga0208646_1000045_pt1 | contig 80819 bp, 73 predicted proteins | sample AntAceMetag02UK8_FD_184762 | JGI IMG/M metagenome (GOLD analysis project Ga0208646, IMG submission 184762) | Saline lake microbial communities from Ace Lake, Antarctica - Antarctic Ace Lake Metagenome 02UK8 (SPAdes) (version 2) | ecosystem: Environmental > Aquatic > Non-marine Saline and... | reverse complement strand
AAATAAAAATAACCTAGAAGAGACCTAAAAACTGAAATTGAAAAGCACAAGTATTAGGTGCGGGTCAACAGACATAAAAACCAATTAGAATAATGCGATATGATCCTCGAATAATGATATTTAAATTACCTGGCATTAGTTTCCGTACAGACACTAAGTAGCAGCCAAAAATGAAAACCGACTTTGCAATTGCGTTCATGGTTTATTTTTTTCTTGAATGTTACGAACAATTTTTCTGATAATACTGCGTGGTGTAAATCGTACCGATGTAACAAGAGCGGCATTGATAAAGCCGTGAATACTGACTACTTCACCTTTAAACATTGCCTTTATGCCGTGTTCCGCTACCTCTCTGGAGGTTGGAAGTTTTTTATTCTTAAAGATTTTTGATTCGGTAGCCTCTGCTGCTTCGGCAAAATTGGACGTAGTAGCTCCTGGACATAGAGCCGTTACGGTTACACCAAAATCTTTCCACTCGTTGGCGATACCTTCTGAAAACGAAAGAACGTATGCTTTTGTGGCATAATAAACAGACATCAATGGCCCAGGTTGAAAAGCTGCTGTTGAAGCGACATTGAGTATCCTGCCCGAATTTCTTTGGACCATATCTTCACCAATTAGACGAGTCAAATGAGTCAGGCTGAGGATATTCAAATTGATCATCATTTCTGTTTTCTCCCAATCAGCTTGATGAAACAAACCATAGTCCCCAAAGCCAGCATTGTTGATCAATATTGTCGGTTTCAAATTATTTTCCTTCAAATAATCGTGGATTTCGAGAGAGGCATCAGGAATGGATAGATCTTTTGGATAGATCCAGACTTTGATGTCATATTCTGATTCGAGTGTCGTTTTTAAGTTTATTAATTTGGTTGTGCTCCTTGAGGTAAGCACTAAGTCTGTATTTTTTGCGGCAAGTATGGAGGCAAATTCCCAGCCTATACCTGAAGATGCCCCAGTGATCAATGCTAATTCCCGTTCATTCATATTTTCAATATATACCAAATCCATGGTATTGCTAAATATAATAATCGCATCTATATTAGCAGTGTTGTTAAGATCTTAAGGCCGTCTTTTCAACCATCTTTTAAAAGCCAGCATCTCGTGCTGGCTTTTTTTTGTCCTTTTTATTTACTTAACAATTGTGAAACAAATGTATTACATACACGTTTGTTAAGTAAATCGATTGAAAGCATGAAAGAGCAATCTCTGGGAGAGTTCGAGGAATTAGTATTGTTGATGGTTGCAGCCTTGCACGATGAAGCATATGGCGTTTCAATTCTAGAAAATCTTGAAAAAGAAACGAAGAAAAGCATAAACATAAGTGCCATTCATGTCGCATTAAAGCGATTGGAAAACAAAGGCTTTTTGGGTTCCCGCGTAGGTGGAATCACAGCCGAGCGAGGAGGAAGACGCAAAAAATACTACGTTATTACGTCTTTGGGCAAGCAAACCTTAGACAAGCAATTTGCATTAAGAACTCGAATTTACCAGCAGATACCTAAGATTTCCTTTAACTAAATGGAATTCCAACCACCAAAGCGAGCGCTTAAATTTTTAAGATGGTTTTGTAGAGATGAGTTTCTAGGAGAAATAGAAGGCGATTTATTGGAACTCTATGCTTTACGGACTAAAAAATCATCGAAACATGCGAATCGACATTTTTGGTGGGACGTGATCAGAAGCTTTCGGCTAATGAATTTTAAAAGACTCAAAACAAATAATTGGACTATGTATCAAATTAAAAGCTACTCGAAAGTCTATTTCAGGCGATTTCGAAAAGATTTACAACATTATGTAATCAATATCTTAGGGTTGGCATTGGGCTTCAGTGTTTTGCTGTTCATTTCCATGTATGCGTAAAATGAGTTTCATATCGATGATTTTTACTCAAAAAAGGACAGCATATATCGAGTGGTCATCACCAGTACTGATCCCGAAAAAGGAACGAAGCATCATGTTGCGGCAGCCAATCCATTGGCAGAAGCCTTGGTTACTGAATTTCCCGAGATAAAATCAGCTGCTCGAATGTACTATTTGGGATCTTGTACGCTTCAGAAAGGCGAAAACATGTTTGCAGAAAGGAAGTACGCCTTGGCAGACTTTTCACTTTTTGAAATTCTTGATTTCCAAGTTGTTGATGGAGATCCTTTAAAAGACAAGGCTATTCCGCTGGGAATTGTATTGACAGAGACTACTGCAAAAAGGCTATTTAATAAGATTGACGTTGCTGGAGAGTATTTGGATTCGAACTGGTCAGATGAGCCTATTGAAGTACTGGCTGTTATCAAAGACATGAATAAGAATTCATCCTATCAGTTTAACGCTATCTTTCTAAGTAGTTTCACACAACTATTTGGAAGAGGCTCCCAGCGCTGGCTAAAACGATGGGATTCGAGAGGGGGCGCTATCCTTGCATTATTTGAGGAAGGCGCTAGTCCCACGACTGTTCTTGCGCAAAAATCCATTTTCATTGATAAGTACATTCCCGAGGAGGATCAAGCTAAGCAGGATTTTAGCTTTCAACCAATCTCAGATATACATCTGAAATCAAATCATATTGAGGATGGTGGCAATGAGCCAAGAACGGCCATTACGAACGCAAATGAGGATTATCTAAAAATTTTATTGACAATAGGGTTTTTAGTAATGATCATTGCGGCATTCAATTATATCAATCTCTCGTCCGTACAGGCGTTAAAGCGGACCCATGAAGCTGGTGTAAGAAAAGTCAATGGAGCCACTATGGGCCAATTACGATTTCAGCTGTATTTAGAAAATTTTTGGACATTATTGATCGCCTATATTCTTGGATTAGCCCTTGTCTTTCTTTTATTCAATTCTTTCCTCAACATAAGCAACAAATCATTTGGTCTCTCAGAGCTCGTGAATTTTGAAACAGTCTTGTTTCAGATGGTATTATTTATGGTTATTTGGATCTTTTCTTCTATCATACCCGCTTTTTATTATTCAAAATTGACCAAATCGCTGGTACTGGTCAAAAATGTATTTTCAGGTAAAGGTGATTGGATGCGAAGAGCTTTTGTAACGGTTCAGTATGGAATATCACTCCTATTGGTTGTAGGTTCCATCATTCTTTATCAGCAATTAAACTATGTGCAAAATAAAAATTTAGGATTTGATAATTCCAATTTAATAACCCTTGATATCAACAGTGGAGCCGCAAGGCGTTCTTTTAAGGAAATAGTTAGAACATTGAACGAACATCCCGATGTGGTGTCTGCGTCAGCATCTTCGCGGGTACCAGGAGAGTGGAAATGGAATGCAGAAGTGAAACTCTCCTTAATACAAGGGCAAAATGAGTTAAAATCAGTACAATATAGCGTCGACCAGTTTTGGTTGAAAACGTATGGAATTACCCTGATTGAAGGAAATGACTTCAGCGGGATGGATAAATCGGACACCCTGAAAGTAATAATGAATGAAACAGCTGTAGCGCGACTTGGCTTGAAAAACCCAATAGGTAAAACGCTATGGGTAGAAGAAGACACCATTTCTAAAATGCAAATTATAGGTGTGGTAAAGGATTTTCATCTAGAGTCGCTCCATCAGCCAATAAGTCCGGTGGTATTAACAAGTTGGAATAATCCTATAATAAGTGTCGACTATTTTACTATTCGCTACTCAGCAAATCCTTCCGAAGTATTGGCTCATATCGAAGATGTTCAAACTCAGTTTGATCCCACAACACCGGCAGAACTCAACTTTTTGGATGAGCGTTGGGCTCGATATTACAAAGACGATATTAGTAAAAGCAATCTCATTTTGATTGCTACGGTTATTTCAATTGTCATCTCAATTTTTGGTTTATTTGGGCTGGTTAATTTTAGCGTAGAGAGAAGAACCAAGGAAATGGGTATTCGCAAAGTGATGGGAGCCAATGTGCCGCATATAATTGGACTAGTGCTCAAGGATTACTTGGTACTCATGGGTATTGCCTTGGTGATCGCTACACCTGTCGCACACTGGTTCTTAAATGAATGGCTTAGCAGTTTTACCTTTAGAATAAGCCTCAACCCTATAGTTTTTGTTATGGCATTTATTGGAATTGCTCTTGTTTCTTTCCTTACAGTGATATCTAGGGTACTTCGACTTGCCAAGTCCAATCCTGTAAACTCCCTGAAATACGAGTGATTTAATCAAGCAAGCCAAAAACATCTTTGAGAATTTCCGTCACTCTGTTGAAGGGATTCTCTCTGATATTGGCCTCTTCCTTTTCTATTTTCAGAAAAAGTCCATCCAATCCTTTGGTCGTAGCAAACGAGGATAGATCAGCTTCTTGTATCGTTGACAAGTCAGTCAACTGTAGTATGCTTGTGTTTAAGAGGAAGGGGATGTTAATTTCTTTGTTGAGAATGTCATTATACGAATTGATGAAATTGCTATAAACGTCTTCTACACTATTATTTCCAACTTTAACGTTACTGATAGCAATGTTTATTTTTGGTTCATAAGTTGTGAAGAGCGCATCAAAAGTATTGTCTTTGAGAAAGATAGTAGCTGCATCGTCAGCGCCAAAAAGAATATTGTTAGCGTCAGAAATTGTAATGCTTGTGATAGCACCGAAGAAAATAGGCCCAGCTTCATTTGCTGCGCTTTCTGCAGCTCTATTGATGCCCATAATGAGATCATCTTCTACAGCTTGAAGGCTGTTAATATTAAACAAGGGTATACCAGTAGAATAAATATCTTCACCCGTATAGGAGAGACCGGCAATATTTACTTCAATAGCTTTAAAAGCAGCAATTTGAGCTGACAATTCGTCTGGCAATAAAATTTTCACAGCTTGATCTTTCAAATATCCATCAACGGAAGCTAATCTGGCTGTTGCAGAGTCAGTCCCTACACGCAATGCTTCTTTGAGACCTTCGGCAATGTTTGGTCCACTATCTGTATCGGTTCCTTCAAGTAGTTCGCATGAGGTGACAAATAAGAGTGTAAGAGTGGATAAGAAAAAGATGGATGATTTCAGTGATTTCATAGTCATTAAATAAAAGAGCCTCAGATTCCTTGAAGCTCTCAAAATTAATACCATAAAAATAATAAGTATCCTTTTATTATTTGTTTGGACATGTTATCCTGATGGCTGCTGAAATTTTTAAGAGGTAATCATTCATCAAAGTCTGTATCGTAATAAAATCTTTCGTTAATGATTTGATCTCCGTCCCATTGCTTTACCGATACTTCTTCCATTTTCATCCTTGAGCCATCTCTAAATGAGAGCTCTATCCATGTCTCTGACATGGTTACCGCGGATTCTTCATTGGAGGTAATGGATTTCACGCCACTATCATGGACTTCTTTAATTCCGAAAATCCATTCTTGTTGAAAAGTGCGATTAAACGCTTTCCCTTCTCTGATTTCACCAGTGGATTCTATCATTATGACATCTTCATGATAGAACTTCTCGAATGCTTCCATCATCAAGCCAACGCTAATCATTCGTTGTACTTCCCTTTCTCTTTCTAGATAATTCATGACAAAAAAATATCCTTGTTTTTTAGATGGTTTGTGACAGTATTGTATAGAGTCAATTGATTGCTTCAATATTAGACTTGAAACTCGGATAGAGAGCTAAGCTGAAATAACAGTGATGTTTTTGACTCAGGTTTTAATGGGTTGAGATCAAAACTTCTAATGAGTAATAGAGCGTCAATTACGGCTTACCAAGTCGTTCCTTTAAGCTCGCGTGTTGCTCTCATGATGTCTCTCCGGCTCACCTGACCTTTTAGTTTGCCGTTTTCTACAACTGGATACCGTCTGTAGTTTGAGTTCAAGAACATGTTAGCTACTTCGACGACATCTTTATCAATATCAACGGTCGCCACTGCTCCAGTCATATAATCTTCAACACTGCTTTTTTGATTTGGTAGATTATGATAAGCTCTGTCGACGATAATCTTCAAACAATCTTTTTCGGATAGCATACCAATTAACTCGCCACTCGTATTTAACACTGGTCCACCCGAGATACGTTTATCCAGCATGATGTCAATAGCTTCATGAATGGGTTGATCAGGCTTAAAAGTGATCAGGTCCCGTGCCATATACTTTGACACTGATTCGTATTTCTGTCCTTGTGGGGTGGGTTCGGCTTTCTTTCCTGTAAAATTCATCTTTTGGGGTTATGTGATGTTGAAAAATATGATAGAAAGTAACGTTAAAATCCGATAAATACAAGTTTATATTCCGGAGAAGTATTATATTTTTGACCTTTTCGAAACTAATTACTTCGCTTTTTGGTTTTAAATAGCTTATAAGATAAGAATATGTTGACATGAATCCATGAAAACAGTATATTCGCGGTTCGTTCCGATAGAATTGAAATTTTAATTTAGCACATAATATATGCGACAACTCAAGATAACCCAGTCGATTACCAACAGAAGAGAAAGCCATACACTGGAGAAGTATTTCACTGAGGTGAGTAATGTTCCAATGATCACTCCCGATGAGGAGGTGACTTTGGCACAGCGTATTCGAGAGGGTGATGAGCTGGCTTTGGAAAAACTGGTAAAATCAAACTTGAGATTTGTAGTATCAGTAGCTAAGCAATACCAAAATAGAAGTCTTCCATTGAATGACTTGATCAACGAGGGAAACTTAGGTTTGATAAAGGCTGCTAAGAAATTTGATGAAACTAAGGGTTTCAAATTTATCTCTTACGCTGTTTGGTGGATTAGACAGTCAATCATGCAAGCATTGGCTGAGCAATCGAGAATTGTTCGTTTGCCAATGAACAAGTCTGGCGCGATCAACCAAATCAGAAGGGCTTATGCTGAGCTAGAGCAGCAGTTTGAGCGTGAGCCTACGGAAGAAGAGTTGGCAGATGTGCTTGACATGAAGCCAAGCGAAGTGAGAAATACTTTGGGTGCTGAAGTAAGACAGATGTCGATGGATGCTCCTTTTGGAGAAGACGAGTCCGGTTCATTGCTTGATGTATTAGAAAATCAGAATACTGTTCCTACAGATGGAGAGTTGGTTTTCAATGACTCATTGAAAGTAGAAACATTGAGAGCTTTGTCGACGCTAACAGCTCGAGAAAGAGAAGTAATCATGATGAGTTTTGGTATCGGTCATGATAATCCGTACACACTAGAGGAAATCGGTGATGCGATGGGATTGACTCGGGAGCGAGTAAGACAAATAAGAGAAAAAGCGCTACAAAAACTAAGAGAGCCTGGTAAGAACAGGAGATTGAAAGAATTTGTCGCTCATTAATATCGAAAGCCCCTAAAGGGGCTTTTTTTATGCCTAATGGGAACTGCTTAATATTTACCAATATTAAGCAGTTCCCATTACCACATTTTAAGCGAATAATATTTTCGAGTCCCAGGCGAAAATAGAAATTTTACTCAAAGAAATCGGGTTGTAGTACATGGCCGAGTTAGGCGATTATACGTTTTACTACCGCTCATGCCTTTCAAGGTGCTTAATTTGTGTAATTATGTCATGGATTCCATGTAAGTAATGGCATAATAGCCATGTCCATCCTTGCTTCAACCTTTACGAGAACTTACTATGTTTATCTAGGTGATAGGGACACGGATACTTTGGCGTTTTATTATCCAGAAAGTACTGAAATCCCTTTGGTTGATTACAATTGGGTTGATGCCTCATCTACTAATTTGCCAGAGGAGGCATGGTTCTGGACATTCATCCTACTACCTACGAAAAGAGATCAACTAAATTGTCCCAGTCATTTGGCAATAGAAAATTCGATTTTTAAAGAATAATTCTTTCCAATCAATAACGATTTCCTAAAAGAACCCCTCTTTTTTGAAAGTCTTCTAAAAATCATTTCTTAAAAATTCCATTTGCATTTAATCTTTGCTTCTGCGCTTGATTTGGTTAATTTCGCATGCATTTATAGAAAATTATGGATTTACGCTCAGAAAGGATCAAAAATATGGCCGAATCGGCCACTCTCGCTATGGCTGCAAAGTCTCGCGAGATGAAGCAACAAGGATTAGATGTAATCTCCCTTAGCTTAGGAGAACCGGATTTTAAAACACCTAAACACATTCAGGAAGGTGCCAAGGCGGCTATTGATGAGGGTAAGTATTTTGGCTATCCACCGGTAAACGGTTATGCTGATTTGCGTCAAGCAATAAGCGATAAGTTTAAGAAAGACAATAAACTTGATTACACAGCAGATCAGATTGTGGTGTCTAATGGAGCTAAGCAGTCGATTGCCAATGTATTTTTGGCTTTACTTGATCCGGGAGATGAAGTGGTTGTTTTTTCCCCTTTTTGGGTGAGCTATAGTGCACTTGTAGAGTTGGCAGAAGGTACGTGCGTATTCATTAAAGGAGGAATCGAAGACGACTTTAAAGCTACCGCAGCACAATTAAAAGCAGCAATCACAGATAAGACCAAGGCAATTATATTCTCTTCTCCTTGCAACCCAACAGGGTCGGTATTTGATGAAGCAGAATTAACAGCTATCGCGGATGTGTTGAAAGACTATCCAAATGTGACGGTTATCTCAGACGAGATATACGAGCTGATCAATTATGGTGAAAAGCATGTAAGCATTGGCGCCATAGACGGAATGCAAGACAGAACCGTGACCGTAAATGGCTTTGCGAAAGGGTTCGCGATGACTGGTTGGAGAATTGGTTACATTGGTGCGCCTACATGGTTGGCTAAGGCAGCCAACAAAATACAAGGCCAGATCACCTCTGCCAATTGCTCTATCGCCCAGCGAGCAGGACTAACGGCATTAACGTCCCCTTTGGACGCCTCTTATGAGATGGTGGAGCAATACAAGCTAAGACGAACGATGGTCTTTGACTTGCTTTCTGAAATCCCAGGAATGGAAGTGAATATGCCCGGCGGAGCATTCTACTTTTTTCCAAATGTGAAAAGCTTCTTTGGTAAAAAAGTGGGCGATCGAGAGATTAACAATGCTTCTGATTTGTGTATTTACCTACTCGAAGATGCCAATGTGTCTACGGTTACGGGAGAAGCATTCGGAGATCCAGATTGTATGCGGATGTCATATGCGGCCTCAGAAAAAGATTTAAAAACCGCTATAGCTAGAATAAAAGAATCCTTGGCTAAATTGGCCTGATGAAATACAACAGCCTTCGGGAGGTTTTTGAGGCATTTAAAAATTTAAAGGTGTTGATCATCGGTGATGCGATGATCGACACTTATTTTTATGGTGACGTAGAGAGGATTTCCCCAGAAGCCCCTGTTCCTATACTCAATGTAACCAAGAAAGAATCTCGCCTTGGTGGAGCGGCAAATGTTGCGTTAAACATACAATCCTTGGGCGCAGAAGCTTTTTTATGTACTGTGCTCGGTCAGGACGCTGAAGCTAAAGTTTTTATCAATTTGCTTGATGAAGCGTCGTTATCAGAGGAAGCCATTTGTACAAGTAAGCATAGAACCACCACAGTAAAAAGTCGATTTATTTCAGGCTCACAACAACTACTAAGGGTTGATGAAGAAGAGCCGCAAGAGCTCGTTGCGGACGATAAAAATGCGCTTATTGCTAATATAGAAAAATTCATCCCTGAGGTTGACCTGATCATTTTTGAAGATTATGACAAAGGGTGTATTGACTCAGAAATCATTCGACATACCATAAGTCTGGCGCACAAGAATGATGTGAAAGTCGCTGTTGATCCCAAATACAAAAATTTCCTGGTTTATGCCGGTTGTGATCTTTTCAAGCCAAACTTCAAGGAACTTCGCAATTCTTTAAAGCTATTTGAAATCGGAAAATCAATGGATGATTTAAGCACCGCCGTGGTGCTCATGAGAGAGCAAATGGAATTAAATGATATTCTAGTCACGCTCTCAGACAAAGGAATTTACTTTGAAGGCAGATCTAATAAAGGGCATTACCAAGCAAAGGTGAGAAGTATCTCAGACGTATCTGGTGCTGGAGATACGGTTATCTCGGTAGCAGCTTTATGTTTAGCCCTTGATCTTCCAATATATCTTTATGCCGAACTTGCCAATTTGGCAGGAGGAATAGTTTGTGAACAGCAAGGTGTAGTGCCTATTGATGCCCAATTATTATATTCAGAGGCAGAAAAGAGCGGCATTTTGTAGATTTTTGATTAAAATGTCAGTGGATTCACTGCCATGCTATTAAATCGCTCAATTAGTTTATTGGTTATTTTCTTAACGTTACTTTCTTGCGAAAGATCAAGCAACCCTCGATTTATCGAAAGGTGACTTTTCTGAATCGAAGGCATACTTAAACACAAATTGGAATTTTTATTGACAAGAACTGGAAGGGCTAGGTCTGTCTGAGGATCAATCAAAGGGCGATAGCTATTTTTTCTCTAAGCTATGGAATAGCGGGATAACAGTAAAAGGACAATTACTTTTAAAATAGGGATTTGCTACTTACCAACTAAAAGTGCTATTGCCAGAGTCAGAGGAGGTTTTGGCATTGAAACTTTATCATTACTATGCTGCAAGGCTATAGGTCAATAGAATTTTGGCGACTGAGAATGGCTTAGTTATTAAGGATAGTGATCATTCGTCTGATGGATAGAAGTCTTTAATAGTAAATAGTCCAAACGCAACGAGCCTTGATATAATATTGCAAATATCTAATTTCCAGCAGGCAAAGGGAGGCGAAAAGGAAACTATATGTATTGGAAAATTGGCTATTCTCTTTAGAGATCGAGAGTTGAATATGGTTTAAGATCTTGCTTTAACGGGAGGATTCCTTCTTATTGGTTTGTCTTTCTAAGCTCCTTTTTTCTTAGGAGATTATCCATTAAATCTTTGTTTTTCTCCAGTCTGTATCGTTTTTGCTTACCGTATTATAGGATCGGATGAATACGCCATACAGTTAATTGTGCCTGATATTGTTTGGCAGGTTCAAATTGGACAGGAATATATCTTGTTATTTTTAGCTCCAGCTTTTTCAGATTGTTTACCTCAAGGCTCTTTCCTATAATGAGACAAACTTTTTTGGGTTGTTAAAACATTCACTTCTATAGGCTTTATATTATCGTTCGTCGCTTTAGTATTTCCAATCAATTGGTTTACTTATTTCACTGAGGTTTATTTAATGTTGCTCCTTCCATTGCTCCATTACACGGTGATATTCTATAAAGCATGTAGCATATGGAGACCAGCGGCAAAGTTGGCCATGATTAGTTAGAATTGCTGTTTTCACCCTATTCGCTTATAAAATTCTGATTTATCTCTTGAAGGTAGAAGAGCGGTAGTTCTACACATTTTTAGGATTTGTGCTTTTCTTGTTTTTTGAGTGATTGATTCTTTTTCATCTATTTGCCAACTCTTTAAAAGACGAAAAGGAAGCCGCAGAGGAGGCCTCAAAGTCGAAATATATCTTATTGTTAATGAGGCCTTATGAGATAAGAACACCCATGAACGCGGTTATTGGTTTGACCAACTTTATTATGGATGATAATCCAAAAAAGGAACTGCTAGAACCGCTAAATACGTTAAATTTTTGTACCCAAAACCTATTGGTTATTATCAATGATATTTTGAATCTTAGCAAGATAGAAGCGCAGAAAATTGAATTTGAAAAACGACCTTTGAATCTATTCGGGTTGGTTAAAAGGCGGAAACGTATTTTTATCGCCAAGCAAAAGGAAATCCACCTCACTATCGATTTTGATATGCGTGTGCCTCCATTTACTCTATGTGACGCTACTAAAATGAGACAGATACTTACTAACCTGATAAGTAACGCCATCAAATTCACGAAAAAGGGAGGCGTAGATGTGATCCTTGAACGACTTGAAGAGGAGGGAAATACGATCAAGCTATTATTTAAAGAGAAAGATTCAGGGATAGGTATACTGACAGAAAAAGCAGAAACTATATTTGATAGCTTCACCCAAGCAAGCTCCACGACTGTCAGGGAATTTTGAGGTTTAGGTTTAACGATTGCCAAAAACCCGCTGCGTCGGCAAGGGGTTCCATTAAAATCAGGAAGCCAAGTGGGTGTCGGCAGGACGTTCTTTTTTCAATGAACCTGAAGTGGGCACTAAGGCGCAGGTCATCAAGTAACTTGGCCCAGAAGCACCTGATCCAATCCAAATTGAAGGAGAGTTGCCTCTTTTAGTAGAGAATGGCATCAATGTAATGGTTGCTAAAAAATGCTTACATAAATGGTGTGCAGTTACCGTCGCTGAAAATGGACAAGAAGCAGTAGATATTACGCTGCAAAAATCCTTCGATATTATTCTTAGGGGACTACAAATTCCCCTCATGGAGGGCTACCAAGCAATGAGGACCTTGCGTAAACGACGTTTAACGACACTCATCATTGCATTGATAGCTTCGGGTTTACTCGATTAGCAAAACAAAATATTGAGTGCAGGAATGGATGATTTTGTTATTAAACCATTGAATCCAAATTTCTTGCTTGATAAGACTGTCAGGTATATCAAATTGGGGAATAAAGAAAAGTAAGCTTGTTGATTTGACCAATCCACTATACCGTTCCAAAAAGGATAAACCTTATTTCTTAAAGGACTTCACACTCTCGATAAAGACCTTTACTTTTTCTGGGTCAGTATCTGGGTAAACCCCATGTCCGAGATTAGCAATATGTGAATGGCCTTCGAACTGGGAAAGCATGGCGTGCGTTTCTTTTATGATAGACTGATTATCGCCATATAATACACATGGATCTAAGTTGCCCTGTAAGGTTTTATTGGGGAGTAAACGTTTAGCATTGGCAATGTCCATGTTCCAATCAAGACCAACAGTTCTGCAGTTGAGTTCATTCATTTCTTTCAAAGCAAAAAATGCACCTTTGGCAAAAACAGTTACGGGTACTAGTTCCTTTAATTCATCGACAATTTGCGAAATGTACTTGAGGGAAAACTCTTTATAGTGAGCGGACGGTAGCACACCTGCCCAAGAGTCAAAAACCTGAACCATATTGGCGCCAGCAGCTACCTGAGCTTTCAAATAGCTAATAGTGCTTTCCGTAATTTTAGCCAAAAGCTTTTCGGCCATCGCTGGGTCTGTGTAAAGTATTTTTCGGGCTTTGGAAAAAGTTTTGCTCCCACTACCCTCGATCATATAACAAAAGATCGTCCATGGCGCTCCCGCAAATCCGATAATAGGCACTCGTCCAGCAAGCTCCTTTTTAGTAATGCCAATAGCATCAAGAGTGTACTTTAAATCATCAGGAGTGGCTATTTTAAGCTTATCAATATCTGACGAAGATTTTATGGTTTCAGGAAACCATGGACCTCTCTTTTCCACCATTTCATAGGTCAATCCCATGGCCTCAGGAACAACCAAGATGTCTGAGAAAATGATCGCAGCATCCACATCCAAATGATCGACAGGTTGAATAGTGACCTCAGCAGCTAATTCGGGGGTTTCTACTAATTCTTTAAACCCTGAAACAGTAGCTCTCAATGCACGATATTCTGGTAAAATTCTACCAGCTTGTCTCATCAGCCAAACGGGTGTTCTTTCTACTTTTTCTCCTTTAGCCGCTCTTAGAATCAAATCATTTTTCAACATGGCGGCAAAGATATATTCCTCATAATTAACACCCTAAGAATATCACGTAATCACTTTATACAATGCTTTACATAACTTGCGTGTCTACATTTTAACACCCCGATTATGAGAATTCTATTTGATAGCTTCGAAGAGTGGAGGCAAGCTTGTGAAATATCTAAACAACCACTTTATCAGCCCGTTTTGGATTATGAAATTGACCAAAAAGGAAGGTCTGAAGAGGATATTTGGCAGGCATTGGATGATGCCTATCAAGTAATGAAAGACGCAGTTCAAATGGGACTGACGCAAGAAATGAATTCCTACTCAGGAATGATCAATAGTGGCGCTAAGAAAGTAGCCAACCATCCAGTAGCCGTTTTGTCTAAAGATTTTCAGAAACTAATCTCTAGAGCATTGGCAGCTAAGGAAGTTAATTCATGCATGGGTAGAGTAGTAGCGGCTCCCACAGCCGGCGCTTCGGGAATTCTTCCAGGGACGATGGTCACTTTACAAGAAATACATAATCTTCCTGATCGAACTATCCTAGAAGGATTATTGGTAGGAGCAGGTGTTGCATTGATTATTGAAAAAAGAGCCTCCATTTCTGGGGCAGTTGGAGGTTGTCAGGCGGAGACGGGATCTGCAGCTGCCATGGCTTCAGCGGCTATTATTTACGCACTAGGTGGAACTACCGATCAGGCGTTTAATGCTGTTGCCATTACTATTCAATGTATGCTGGGCTTGGTATGTGATCCAGTGGCAGGGTTGGTGGAAATTCCTTGTGTAGTGCGAAATGCGAGTGCAGCAGCCATTGCAAATTCTTCTGCGCAAATAGCCTTGGCAGATGTAAGTCCAGTAATTCCAGTAGATGAATGTATTGATGCGATGGGCGAAATCGGACAAAGCATGGAGACTAAATACAAAGAAACAGCGCTTGGCGGATTGGCGGCCACACCAACAGGTCAAGCAATCTCAAAAAAAGTTTTGATTCAGGATATAGAGATGCTTCCGGATGAAGATGCCGCTAAGGAAGGGAAATAAAGCCGCTGATAAGCCAACTTGCATATTTTAGGATAAGCGTGATGGTAAAAGAGAAGAAAGTACCAGAAACCCACATCCATTTAATTATTTCTTTTTTTTGGCCACCAAAAGCATTGGCTAGTATAGTGCCAAAAGGAGGCGAAAGTAGAATGGGGGTGAAAAAAGCTATGCCTTTCACACCATAGGCAAACCAAAGCGTCACAAATTTCCTATTTCTATAAGTGAATACTTTTTTCTTTTTTTTGCGAAAAAGTCTGTTGGCTAGTCTTCTTATGCCTGTTCCGAAATAACAAAACACGTAGACCGTACTCATCATTCCCGCGAGTGTAAGCAGTGCTGTTTCAACAACCCCAAACCCATAAGACAAACCTAAAACAGGACCTAATATGAACTTTACTGTTGAAAGGGCATATATGGTCAGGTATTTTAAGAGTATAGGCATTGAATTCTGATAATTAATATGATAATGTACCTGCTGTAGTAATCTAGAAACTTATCTTTACGCTCCAAATTTAAATGATGACTTAGCGCCTTGATTGGCATAGTTACTTGGTAAATACGAGTTTTCGAACTTTTTTGATTCTAAAAGACGCTGATTATAAATGAAACTTCTTCGAGATCTTATTGACATACATTCTCCATCAGGTGAAGAGTTTCGAATGAAAACTTTCCTCTTGAATTATGTAATGGAGAACCAATCAAAATGGAAGGTACAACCTGAAATTTTTGATGGAGAGGAGCTGTATGGTGGATTAATACTCAGTTTTGGTACACCACGAACAGCCATTTTTTCTCATATGGATACAGTAGGGTTTACGGTGAGATACCAAGACCAACTCGTGCCAATTGGAGGACCCTCTTTTGACGACCATTATCAGTTGGTGGGCGAAGATTATCTAGGGCCGATTGAGTGTGGGCTGAAAGAAAAGAACGGACATCTCTTTTATGATTTTCCAAGAGCGATTGCTACAGGAACGAGCCTAGTGTTTAAGCCTGAGCTAACCGTTTCGGAAGAATGGATAACAGGACCTGGACTAGACAATAGAATGGGCATATATAATGCGCTAAAAATCGCGGAGACGCTTGATGACGGACTTTTAGTCTTTGGTGGATATGAGGAGATTGGAGGAGGTGCTGTACCTGTCCTTATAGATTTCATTCAAAAGCATAAACCAATAAAGCAAGCCTTGATTTCTGATATCACATGGGCTACTGAGGGCGTGACACATGGAGAGGGTGTGGCCATTTCTATGCGCGATAGAAATGTACCACCAAGACAATTTGTGGAAAAGTTAATTAGTCTAGCACAAGATTCGGGCATAGCCTTCCAGTTAGAAGTAGAAGGGGCGGGCTCCAGTGATGGACGAGAAGTTCACGACTCTCCTCATGCTATTGATTGGTGTTTTGTTGGCGCACCAGAGTCCAACATTCATTCTCCAGAAGAACAAGTACATGTTGCCGACTTAGAAGCTATGATCGATCTTTACAAGTACTTTATGAAGAAACTATGAGTAAGGATAGAGAGGTCAAGTTACACGATAAGACTTTTGAGCTTTTTCTCGAAAAAAAGGAAATCAAAAAAGTTATAAAGCGAATGGCAAATAGCATTAATCGCGATTATGCAGGGGAGTCTTTAGTTATTATAGGTGTTCTTGATGGGGTGTTTATGGTACTGGCCGACTTGCTTAAAAGGTTGACTGGGAAGGTATCTCTCGAGTTAATAAAGATGAAGTTTTACAAGGGAATGCGGTCCACAGGACAAGTCAATAAAATTATAGGTTTGACCTCTGATTTAAAAGATCAGAAAATTCTAATTATTGAGGACATCATAGATACTGGAGGAACACTTTCTGCTTTACTGAGTGAACTATCTACTCATGATACCGCGTCAATTGGAATTGCTACGTTACTTTTGAAGCCTGAAATATTTCAGGAACGTTTTCCGATCCAATATGTTGGATTGGAAATCCCCAACAGATTTGTAGTGGGTTACGGAATGGATTATGACGGTGAAGGCCGTCAACTCCCCGATGTTTATGCACTGAAAGAATCATAGAATTTTAAATAGCTATATTTATTAAAAAAACCATATAAACATGCTAAATATCGTACTTTTTGGACCTCCGGGTGCAGGTAAAGGCACGCAAAGTGAAAAAATTATTGATAGATACACACTAGTACATATTGCTACTGGTGATCTTTTTAGAAGACACCTTGGAGAAGGCTCTGAGTTAGGAAAACTTGCTCAAGGATTTATGGACGAAGGAAAGCTCGTGCCTGATGAAGTTGTTATCGGTATGGTGGAAGATAAAATAAAAGAGAATTTGGATGCCAAAGGATTTATTTTCGATGGATTTCCAAGAACGATAAATCAGGCGGATGCCTTGGATAACATGCTCAATGAGCACCAGTTGATCATATCAGGAATGGTGGCTTTAGTCGTTCCTCATGAGGAGCTAAGAGTGAGAATTAAAGAGCGAGCCAAAACTTCAGGTCGTGTAGATGATCAGGATGATAAGAAAATCTCTAAGCGAATTGAAGTTTATGAAGAAGAAACTTCCCCTGTAGCTGGTCATTATAAGGAGCAAGCCAAATACAATAGTATAAATGGAGTAGGTAGTATCTCCGATATTTTTAATCAAATCACAAGTGTGATAGATAGCTTTAAAGATTAATGGATTCAAATTTCATTGACTATGTCAAGTTCTACGGTCGATCAGGTAATGGTGGGTCTGGATCTGTGCATTTTAGGAGAGAAAAGTATGTGCCCAAAGGTGGGCCTGATGGTGGTGATGGAGGTCAAGGTGCAAGCATAGTCTTGAAAGGCAATAAGCAGATGTGGACTTTGCTACATCTGAAATACCGAAAACACATCAAGGCAGACCATGGAAGCAATGGTGAAGGGGGTAACCGATCTGGTGCAGATGCTCATAGCATTATTTTGGATGTGCCGATTGGAACAGTGGCCAAAGATGCTGAGACAGGTGAAGTACTTGTTGAAGTCATGGAAGATGGTCAAGAAAAAGTGCTTCTGCCCGGAGGAAGAGGAGGTCAAGGAAATTCTCATTTCAAGACGTCCACCAATCAAGCGCCGAGGCACGCCCAGCCCGGTATCGATGGGGAAGAAAAATTTATCATTCTTGAGCTTAAAGTATTAGCGGACGTTGGACTTGTTGGGTTTCCCAATGCTGGAAAATCAACACTTTTGTCTGTCATTTCAGCGGCCAAGCCGGAGATTGCAGATTATCCCTTTACCACGCTCGTGCCAAACCTGGGAGTTGTTCCATATCGTGATGAGAAGTCATTTGTGGTGGCGGATATTCCGGGGATTATTGAAGGTGCAGCCGAAGGAAGAGGGTTAGGTATCCGGTTTTTGCGACACATCGAGAGAAACTCCGTGCTGTTATTCATGATTCCGGCAGACTCCAAGGATATAAAAAAGGAGTATCAGATTTTGATTAAGGAACTTGAAGATTTTAATCCAGAGCTTTTAGACAAGGATCGGTTGCTCGCCATTTCAAAATCCGACATGTTAGATGAGGAAATGATGGAACAAATGAAGCCAGACATTCCCGATGTTCCATTTGTATTCATTTCAAGCCTTATTAACGAGGGAATTACAGAGCTTAAAGATGAACTTTGGAAAATTCTCAATCAATAACTGTCATAATGTCACCACAATGTCACTTGGCAAAATAATTGCCTTTTGTGGAGAAGAATAATAGCAAAGTCATGTCAAAAGAGAATATAGAAGAAAAAGACTTGGAAAAAGAACAAGTGTCTGTGGAAGAGACGGAAACTGTGGAGGCAGAAATGTCGGTCGAAAAAGAAGAAGAGGTAGTTGAAGAGCCAATTGATGAGCTGACAGCTGCCAAAATCGAACTAGCAGAAGCAAAAGATAAGTATTTGAGACTTTATTCTGAGTTTGAAAACTTTAGAAGAAGAACGGCAAAAGAAAAATTAGAACTTATTCAATCTGCCAATAAAAATTTAATGGGAGATTTAATTCCCGTTTTAGATGACTTTGAGCGCGCGATGCAATCCATGACAGAAAAGTTGGATGTAGAGGCGGCCAAGGAGGGCGTTGATCTAATTTACAATAAGTTTAAGAATACCCTAGATAACAAGGGCTTGAAGAGAATGGAGGTTGAAAAAGGAAACGATTTCAATGGCGACCTTCACGAAGCGATTACCGAAATACCGGCCGGAGACGACATGGCGGGTAAAGTTGTGGATGTAGTAGAAAATGGCTATTTCCTAGGTGAAAAAGTAGTGAGGTTTGCAAAAGTAGTAACAGGAGCGAAATCATAATGGCAAAAAGAGATTTTTACGATATTCTGGGAGTTGATAAGTCGGCGGCTAAGGAGGAAATAAAGAAAGCATATCGAAAGATTGCAATCAAATTTCACCCTGACAAAAACCCTGATAACAAGGAAGCAGAAGACAAGTTTAAAGAAGCTGCCGAAGCTTACGAAGTACTTTCAAATGATGAGAAGCGTCAGCGATATGATCGCTTTGGTCATCAAGGAGTAGGTGGTGCAGGAGGAGGCGGCTTCAGTGGAGGCGGCATGAATATGGACGATATCTTCTCGCAATTTGGAGATATTTTCGGAGGAGATAGTGGAGGCAGTCCTTTTGATGGCTTTTTCGGAGGCCGAGGAGGAGGCGGAAGACGCACAAGGAAAGGAACAAACCTTAGAATCAAACTTAAGCTTAATCTAAAGGAGATTGCCGACGGTGTTGAGAAAAAAATAAAAGTTAATAGATTAATAGTAGATCCAAGTACAACTTTTAAGAACTGTACAACTTGTAGTGGAAGTGGGCAGGTCAGAAAAGTGATGAACACCATGCTCGGGCAAATGATGTCTACTTCTACTTGTCCAACATGTGGCGGTGCTGGTCAGATGGTTGACAATAGAACCTCGGGTACTGATAGTTCGGGAATGAAACGTCAGGAAGAAGTGATTTCTATTAAAATACCAGCAGGTGTTGCCGAAGGTATGCAGCTTTCCATGTCTGGAAAAGGAAATGAAGTTGCTGGAGGTATTGCTGGAGACTTATTGATAGTTGTTGAGGAACAAGAAGATGACACATTACAACGTGATGGCAACAATGTTATTTATGAAATGTACGTCAGCTTTATCGATGCAGTACTCGGTGCTCAAAGAGAAGTGCCGACGATAGACGGTAAAGTGAAAATTAAAATTGAACCTGGAACTCAGAGTGGTAAAATACTAAGACTTAGAGGAAAAGGGATCAAGGATATCGAAGGGTATTCCAAAGGGGATCAGCTAATTCATGTCAATGTCTGGACGCCTAAAACATTGACTAAAGAAGAGCGAACTACGCTAGAGTCATTTAGAGGGTCGGACAGTTTTGAACCGAATCCCTCTAAAAGTGAAAAAGGATTCTTTGAGAATATGAAAGAATTTTTTGGAGCATAAGTTACACAAAGAATAAGTGCTATAAACAGGCATATGTGTCGAGATAATCAGCCTTCTATTTTCGTCTTTAGATGAAAGGGGTTTTTATCTCGATAAGTCGTGGCAACATACTTTTCTTTAAATCGTATTGGTAGATATGTTGCGGTGGGTATTAATGATAGTCTTTGGATTGTCCTCTTCAGTTGGATTTAGTCAATTAAAAAAGTTTTATTCTGTAAAAGAATCGAACGAGTTTGATACAATCAAATTTTCGTTAGATGCAACTTTTGGAAATTGCATGATAGCGCCCGCTAATGAAGGTCCAATTAGTATTTATGGAAATCCCGACCTCAAAAAAATCAATCCCTCCTTTAAAGTAAATGTGGACGAGCGAGTCTGTAACGTCTCTCTTGATCTCCAAAAATTCAAATCTACGAGCGTAGGAGAAGGCTTTGTTTTTTCAATGCTTAGCGATGTAGGTAGTAACAATGATTTCTGGAAAATATATTTCGATCACCAAAAAGTATATAACCTTGATTTGCATTATGGCTTTGGTAACGCGGATATCGACTTAGGAGGAGTTGCGGTAAATAACTTTAAAATTAAATCAGGAAGTGCAGATGTCTTGATTGACTACAGCTCAGATCAAGCGAACCTCATTGAGATGGATACTTTTATGGTTAAGGTTGATATGGGTTCGATTTATGCTAAAAATTTAGATCTCGCAAAGGCAAACTTAGTAGTGGCTAATGTAGGATTTGGAAAAGCGGTGCTTGATCTAAGTAATGCAGTGAATAAGAAATGCAAGGTTGAAGCTTCTGTTGGAGCCGGTAATCTGGAAATCATTATCCCAAGCGAAGAGGTTCCCATGATCATCTATTTAAAAGACTCCCCTTTTTGTGATATAAAATTATCTGAAGGATTCGAGCAAGTAGAGCGTAATGTTTACGTCAATAGGCACTATGTAGCTGGCGCACCTAACCTCTTGATCTTTAATATAGATGTGGCCTTGGGTAATATTTCTTTTCATTCCGACTAATTCCAATAACTAAAAATCTTAAAATCTACAGAATAGCGGATGTTGATTTTATCCCATATTATTCTTATTGTTGAGGAGGGGATATTTTCACAGATTGCGTGACCTGTTTTTGGCACATATTTTTTTTAAGCAGAGAAAATAAAGCATATTCAACTCAACCAACTCATAGAATCCAATACCAATTTTTATTGCAGATCGTGGTGATATTTTATGCTTCTTTACATGAGAGAAATGATAATTCCGAGCCAGCCTCTTGTTACGTTGGCCAAGTAAACCTTTGAGAGAAGGGAATGTAGCGTTTTGCTAAAACAAGATTTGGTAAAAGGCAATGTTATTCTTCGCCACTATTTCAGGAAGTATGGGTTAAAATACCCTTTACGATGTAGTACTGAGCAGATATGTAAGTCAGCATGATGGTGACTTGGGCTAGAGGAATATCAGTAACAAATTTATTGATAGCCAGTATGGAATCAGAAAGAACAAAGAGCAGAGCACCCGTAAAAACCAATTGGTAGCTTCTATCTAGACAAAGATCTTTCCGGTGGGCGGCTGTAATAACCATCGCAAGTATACAAAGCCCATAAACGATAACTGCTGGTCGAAGATCTCCGGCGTAAAGGAATAATACACTTAGAAGGAAGGCGCCATACATTAGAAAAGGCCAGCTGATTTTCAGAGACCATGTTATTGGGGCGTAGGTAGTCTTATAAAAGATAATGATATAGACAATGTGGGCAATAAGAAACGCGCCTAGTCCTCCAATGAAAAAAAGCTCATTTTCTTCAACGTACATGAGGAGCACATCACCAACCCAAGAAAATATTAAGGCAACTGCTAGCAAGAGCCGTGGCAATGTTATCACACCTTCAGCTTCTGTATACAATAGATAAATTAACAAAGGCATCAATATTGGTTTTGTATACATGTTCAACATTTCCACATTCATTAATGCGGCAATGATGTTGAGCGCAGCTACCAGAATGAATATGTTGAAAATGAATCTTGATTTCAAATTATAGAGGTTAGGTTAAATCGCGGGATATGCCTTTTTTTTATCCAACGACAGAAGATACCCAAAAGCAACCAAGCAAAAAACTGCGGCGCTAGAAAATATGATTGGAAAGAGCCCGTCATTTCCTTGATAAACCGTGCCCGATATCAGCGCTCCAACACCAATACCAATCTCCAGAAATATGAAGAGCGTAGAGATCCCTTTGCCCCGTGCTTTGTCAGAACTTAAATCAATGGTCCAAGCAAATAAGGTGGGGGAGTTCAGGCCGTAACCTAAGCCGAAAATAAAGGCGCCTGTGTAGAATTGACTGGCAGTTTGTGAAAACCCGAGAATGAGCATGCTTACAAATAAAATACTTGTGCTGACTTTCAATATTGGGGTTCTCCCGTACTTGTCTGAGAACCGACCGCCAATTATTCTTACCAATAGTGAAGACCCAGTGAACACGATAAAGAACATGCCTTTATTGGCAATACCAAGATATTCACTAAAATCAGGAGCAAGTGTAATTACCGTGCCAAATGATAAAGTGGTAAGCAGCATAACAATGGATGGTTTTAAGGCTGCAGGCTCGTAGATATCCTCTCTCGATATTTTTAAGAGACTCCACTTAAAAGATTCTCTTTCCTTGAGTGTTTCTTTCATGGTAATCAATATCAGTATAGACGCTATAGCAAACATGGAGCTCGCATAAAACATCCATTCAATACCATATTCCATAAAAATCCATGACCCAATCGCTGGGCCAGAAGACATGCCAATAGTGCCGAAAAAACTACTGATTCCCAATGCTTCGCCACGTTTTTCTTTAGGCACAATATCAGCAATGTAAGCACTTGTACCTGTTGGTTTAAATCCCGTGGAAAAACCATGAATCAAGCGTATAAAAAGAAAACCAGAGACGGTAGCTAAAGCTGGATAAAGTAGTGCGGCAAATGCACTCATTGTAGTGCCTATTACCATTACAGGAATTCGTCCCCAGCGATCCGTTAACTTTCCACTAAAAGGTCTGGAAAGACCTGCGGTTAAAGTAAAAAGTGCAACAATTAGCCCAAGGTACTGTTCGCCACCCAACCGGGTTAAATAACCAGGGAGCTCCGCCATGATCATCGTAAATGATGAAAAGAACAGGTACGAGCTGAAAGCAAGTACCCAAAAACTTCCTGAATAGGTTTTAAACATATTGTTGGTCAAAATTGAAACACAAAATGCTTGTATAACGATACAAGCATTTTATGGTTTACAATAAGTACTAGTAATGCTAAGATTGGGTCAAATTTCTTGTTGCATGAGCAAAAAGGCTTTAATGTAATCATTTAGGTCTCCATCGAGAACATTCTGCACATCGGTTCGTTCGTAACTCGTTCTTGCATCCTTGATTAGCTTGTAAGGATGTAATACGTAATTTCGGATCTGCGAACCAAATTCAATTTTCATCTTTCCAGCTTCAATTTCATCACGCTCTGCATTCCGTTTTTCCATTTCTTTTTGATAAAGCTGGGAACGTAGCATCTGCATTGCGCGCTCTCTGTTAGCAAGTTGAGAACGTTCTTCCGAACAAATAACCACAATCCCTGAAGGCTTATGGGTGATTTGCACTTTGGTTTCCACCTTGTTTACGTTTTGTCCTCCAGCACCACCAGATCTTGAGGTATGAAACTCAATATCATTTGGAGCAATTTCGATTTCGATCGTATCGTCCACAACTGGGAATACGTATACGGATGCAAAGGAGGTGTGTCTTCTCCCTCCACTGTCGAAAGGAGAGATTCTTACCAATCGATGAACACCATTTTCAGACTTAAGATAGCCATAAGCCATTGGGCCATCAAATTCTAAAATGACCGACTTGACACCAGCGACATCACCAGCTTGAAATTCGACTTCTTTTACTTTATATCCGTTCGCTTCTCCCCACATGATATACATGCGCATGAGTATCCCAGCCCAGTCATTGCTTTCTGTTCCTCCTGCACCAGGTGTAATTTGAAGCATTGCTGAAAATTGATCTTCCTCACCGGAAAGCATTTTTTTCAACTCTAGTTCTTCTAATTCTTTGGCGGCTTTACGGTAAGCAATATTCACATCCGCTTCAGTTCCTTCACCTTCAAGGAGAAACTCTTGTAAAGTCTCTGCTTCTTCTATAAAGCTGAATACATGATCAAAATGATTTGTCCAGACTTTTTTAAGTCGAATTTGCTTTAGCGTAGCTTCTGCTTTTTCGGAATCATTCCAAAAGTCAGGTTGTACGGTTACGAGTTCTTCTTCGTTTATTTCCTTGATCTTACGATCATAGTCAAAGATACCCCCTCAAGGCCTCAATACGGGCCTTCAAGTCCTTCAGTTGATCTGTCGTCATCTGTATATAAGGGTTAAAAATATGAATAATAAATTAAGTTGCGAAGATAGTAAAGGGCGAGCTTAGAATGCGGGTTGATCTCATTCATTTAATTCTAATGTATTTTAATCATTGGTTAAATTAGCATCATGAATCTCGATCTTTCAGAAGCTAAACTTGTCAAACTACATATTCACCTTATTGGGAGTAATACCAAGGAGGAATTGGCCATCGCTCAAAACGAAGTGAAGCTCAATTTACCGGAAGAGCTTTTACTGAAATCGTTCCTTTTTAATTCCGTAGATATCAAAAGGTACTTCACCTTTACTCATGAGGTCAGCGACGAGCGAAACGATATTAATTATCTCGTGGACGAGTTTAAATCAGGCCAATTGTCTTTTCATGATCTGTCGGTACATTTTGCCAATAAGCTTTACAAAAATTCTGGTCATGCGAAGATCAATCTTGGGGAATTTTTTATAGGATTACTTGATAATGTCAGCATAGAAGGGGTGAAGGTTCAGGCTATAGGCCTTTTTAAATCAGACACTCCGTCAGATTTCCTTTTGACCGAACAAGATGGAGAGGAAATATTTCCTTTATTTGGGAGAGGTACGAAGCTCGATAAGACAGATAAAGCAGCATTAATCTTTTTGAATGAGGGAGAAAAAAAGATTTGTGTTAATAACAAGTTAACTACCCTTTCAAAATATTGGTATGATGATTTTCTCGGGGTAAGACCTTTGGAAGATGAGTATTTCCATACAAGCAACTATCTCGATATGGTCAAAGACTTTGCCGTCAATAAGCAAGAAGATGATAGAGCCAATCAAGTTGACTTGCTCAATCGGTCAGTGGACTTTTTTAAAGAACATGAAAACTTTGATGAAGAGGAATTTCAAAATGTAGTACTAAGAGAGCCTGAAATAAAAGATGCCTTTGAAGAGCATAGGCAAGAATTTGCGGAAGAAAAGCAAGTGGAAGAAATTCAAGGACAGTTTGAGATATCCAACCATGCCGTGAAAAATGCCAAGCGTAGATTTCGATCTGTAATTAAACTGGACAAAAATTTTCATCTTTACGTTCACGGAAAACGCGAAATGATCGAAAAAGGCTTTGATTCCAATAAAGGTTTAAACTATTACAAATTGTATTTTGAGGATGAGAGTTAATGAGACCAGGAGATCTGCCAATCAATGTTCTGCTTTATTTGAAACTTTTGATGGGCGTAATGAGCAGAGGTATTAAGGAGTGCTTCATCATTTATGTCGCATTTATAAATCAGTCTTTGTCTAATCTTTTATATTATTAATCGAACAGTTAATAAATCTGGTGATTTTTTCGACTTGCTTTGAGGTCGATAGGAGAATTAAGTGGTTTTTGATAACATCATTTCCCTTTTTAATATCGGTCAATACTTTATGGAAATATAAAAGACACACTAGAGGAGTTTAATCCAATGACTTTTTTAAAGATACCATACGATTTTAGAGGTTTGTTGATATTGATAGCTCTGACTACTTTTTCAGTCCCCATAATGGCTCAGAAATTAACGAAGAGTAATCAGCTGACAAACTACGATTCGAAGTTTTCGCCAGTTGAGTGGTTTAAAGTAAATGGTTCTCTTTACTTGTATCAAAACTTCAAAGATGAGTATTCTCAAAATAGCGAGTTGCGCAGGTTTACAAAAGATCTTAGTCCTACAAAAGACATCATTAATTTAAGTGAACAAGGTCTAGGCTTCAAAAGCCTCGATGTGATTTGTTATCAAGATCAAATCCTTCATGTTTCGGAAGTTGAAACAGAGGATTCAATAAGTACATTTTATCAAGTGATCAATCCCGTTTCAAATCAAAAATCCTCACAACATCTTATTAGTGGTTACAAAAAAAACAATCAGTACGTTAGTGACTTTTCAAAGACATTTTACGCTTCACAAGATAAAAAAAAATTATGTTTGGTAGCGGAAGTTGAAGGGAAGAGGTTTGACAAGCAAGCGCTAAAAGTCATCACTTTTGGGGAAAATTTGAAGATAAACGCAGTTATAAATTTTGATTTTAAACACCCCAAGTCGCGTATGAGTTTTGAGGAAGTCAAGTACGCTGATAATGGTGATTTGTTTGTGCTTTCAAAGATTAATCGATCGGATGATCATTTTTTTGAAGTATATTTTTTGTCCGCACGCGGAAATTCAGTGCTGCTAGAAACGATAGAGCACGGAGACAGGCCTTCCATGGGTTTTAAAGATAATGGTGATTTCTTCTTAATAAAACCTTACTCATCTGTTCCCACATTTTTAACACAAGGAGTAAAATTGAGCATTTACAATAAGACTACTCATGAGCTTACTGGATCGAATTTTCATGGATTTGACCTTGACTTCTATTTGAATCTCAATAGTAGCAGAGGACGTAAGAAGATTACAATTGATCATAAAAATGGTAATTTGTTAGCAAGGGATAGAATACTGTTTCCTTACTTCTTTGAAATTGGAGATTCAAAAATTATTGTGGGTTATGCAAAGCAACAAGGCACATTCAATGAGAAAATGTTTGTATTCTGCTTTGATTCTGCTTTTAAACTTAAGTGGTCGGAGTGGTTTATTGCCACAACTGGAGAAATTGAAATTACGTATCGATCGAATGATATTATCGTTACTTTTTCAGGAAGCGAGGCGTATCAAGAACGAAATTTATCACAAGTTGGATTTATGTCTGTGGTCGTAAGTCCTGAAGGGTTTACCACACCACAAAAGCATATGGCTTATGATGATTTTCACACACCAAGATTAATAAAAATAAAAGCGACTTCTGATATTGGTGAGCAGCTTTACTATCAATTAGAAGCACAAACTGAACTTAACGCCAACAAACAGAACTATTGGTTTTATAATTTCGATGTAGAATAAAAGCAATGATCTGAATTAGGGGAGATTCAATTTGTAGGATTGTGGGTATTTTAAATTCCTATACCCATTCGAATAGTCAATAGTTGGAGTTTATTTTTTATCGAATGAGCCAAGCTCCTCGGCCAGCTCCAAATACTTGGAACTCTCTCATATTCTAGCCATTTAATACCTATACCCAAATGGTAGATTATTTTTTTGGATTTCATTTTCAACCCAAAATCAATTTCGTTAAAACGACCACCCGAATTATGCTTGATGCTTCTTTTATAAACACAGGATTAATGACCGCTAGTTTTGCATTGTAAAAAAGGCTTGTATTCTTTGATGGCGACCATACCCTACATACATGGGTAATAGATGGAAACCCCTGAATAGATCTAACTCCAACCCTAATCTTGGTCGAAACATAGGGGGAAATTTCCAATGCGTCATAGCTTGAATTTCCCCCAACTCAAAGTGATCATAATAGTCTCCTCAGGCTAACCCACATTGAAAGAGGGCTTGAATAGGTGGATGCTTGGTCGTTTTATTCGCTTTGGTGCAGCTTTAACCTCTACCTAGACACTTCCAAACAATATGACCTGATGAATGGTGCTATCCTTTGATTGGATGACAATAAGGCTATCGGGATGAAAGTCGAAAACTTGACTTGAATATACTTTTAGTCCGCCAACGTTCCCCTTGCTTTGTCCGATTAGCACCAATGAGGTAAAGAATAAAAAAAGTGCTAAAAAGAGACGTATAGCGCCATAGTCAAAGAGTACTCAGGTAGATAATTTCCTCTTTGCAAATCCCTTCATACTGATGGAATCCGTCATTCCCAATTAGTAAAAGGCGGTCTTGTAATGGAATGACATCCAATGCGTGAATGCCCTGATAATGGGTTTTTAGTTGAATATTTAATGGGTCAGCGGCATCATAATATTTTAAGCCGAAATCTCCTTCGCAGATATAAAGGCAATCATCCTGAATGCCTAATCCATGTGGGTTTTGCATTGGGTAGGACTTCATGAGTACTGGGTTTGTCACATCCGAAACATCTACTATATCCAGTTGATTTGTGAATGTTTGACAGTCTTGTCCGTTTCTCAGGGTGACATAGGCTATATCTCCTTGCACGACCACTGGATCACAAGCAGTCGCATGCTCGAAAATACTGACAAAAGTAGGTTCGGCCGGATTAGAGATATTATAAATATGCATGCCACTTCTTGACCCGATAAATAAATTTTCTTCGTAAGGGAAAATCGTTTCAATATCCCAACCGATATACACGGGTTCTTCTGGGATAGGCGCTGATGGGTTTTCAATATTAAAATGTCTAATGGAATAATGATCCACGGTATAAAGCTGGTTATTTGTAATAGTAAACCTCGCCATAGAGCCGCCTGTACCGCTTCCTCCTGATTTAACCCCACTATCGTTGAACGCTGCAAAAGTGGGAGCGGACTCATCGCCTCGACTGCCAAAGCGGTTAGGGGAGCAGTCAAATTCAAATTCATCTGTGATTAGTTCCTCTTTCATGTCAACCACGATTAAACCTTGGTCCAGCGCGCTTGCGAAATAAAAGTTCCCATAATATTCAAAGACAGATTCTACTCGATTCTCTAAACCAATATTGTCAATATTAGAGACGTCAAATACTAATAAGTCTGTGTAGCTATCCGCATAAAGAAATTGATCTTGGATGGCTACATCATGATTTCCAGGAACCTGAATAAACCGTTCAGTCACTGGACTGCTTGGGTTGGCATTATTAATCACATGAATGCCTTCACCAGATTCCACTAGAAAAATAAAGTCGTCTTTGAAATATATTTTTTCTGGTGTGGCAATTTCTCTGGGTCCTTGAACTTCAACGGCATTCTTAATGCTATCAAGTAAACCATATATAGGTGTGGTAACATAATAGCTGGTTGTTTCAATGCAAGTCTGAGAGCATTTGGTAAAAGTAATAATGGTGATAAGAATTAGAAGATTTCTCATGGTTAAGTGATTTATTGATTTCAGGACACAGTTATCTTGGCGATAGTTGGGAATTGCCATAATGGAGTATGTGTTTATTCATATTAAATACTGATTGACATCAGATTTCAGATGGGATCCAATGGCTACTTTTAGTATCACATCAAATATATCTGCGTCATGAAAAACATACTTGATATCCACGACTTATTAGTCTTACAATTACGTAATTTATATGATGCCGAATCTCAACTTAAACCATTTCTAAGTGGATTGCTCACTCATGCCAGTCATGCCAGTCATGCCAGTCTTCGGGTTATGCTCAAGAGTTATATAAATCTTAATAACGATAATTTTTATAGATTGGAGCAGGTCTTTGCTGATCTGTTTACTGAGGGTACTGGCGAAAAGAATGTAATTATAAGAAGTATGGAAGACCATACGTTAGACTTGCTCTCCACTTGTAGAACCCTTGAGGTGACTGATGCAGCTTTGGTTTTAAGCTTACAGCAAATTATGCATTACAAAATAGCCAGCTACGGAGCAGTGTGTACTTATGCCAAGATTTTGGGTATCTACGATGATGGCGCCAAACTTCATCAAATTTTGGACTGTGAAAAGAAAATGGATCGGCTCTTAGTTTCTCTGGCGGATTTAGAAATTGATAGGGATGCTTATAATTATCAAAAGGGAGAGAGGACTTTTGTAATTCCTGCCGACTCCAAACTCGATTAATAAATAGACAATAGGTCTTCTGAGATGGATCATTTGAGCCTTGATGAAAACTTCATCATTTGAGCATACAGACAGGGCCGTCTTTTCCTCTTGGTGACCTGTTATAGTTTTCGGTGCGACGTTTCGCCGGTGCGACGTTTCGCCGGTGCGACGTTTCGCCGGTGCGACGCTTTTTCGGTACGATTCGTCTTTCCGGTGCGACACAACAGTTGTAAAAATAACTAGCCGTTCGCAACTAGCCGTCCGCAACTAGCCGTTCGCAAGGCTCGGTTTGAGGATAAACTATATTGGAATCTCAAAAACGAATATGGCTTCTGCCATTTCAGCTACAAAGTGATAAGTTACTGATCGAGCTCAGGTTGTAGGGTTGTACAATGTTGGATCAAAATTATCGGAGTTATAAAATCTTATCAAACGAGTGTAATCAATGAATGCGCGTTGGCTATTGTTTATATCGTCAATTGAAGTGTTAGGAGTCGACTTTAAAGCAATAGAGCATTGATTTTACAACAATTTGATTGTTAAGAAGCTTACATTACATATTAGCTTAAAATCATAAAAAGTCACATTAGCTTTCGACAATGATTCTAAATCGTCATTCGCCCCTTATTTTATTTCTTTTTGTTACCTATCTTTTTCATTTCTCAGTCAACGCTCAACATAAAACTTCCTTAACGCTCAAAGCAGATTCTTTAGTGAGGTTTTTGTCATCAGATATCACCATGCAAGTATTGGGAGATTCTCTTCCAATTTATTTACGGTCTGATAAATATGATGAGGAGATTTTAGTTTTAAAATCCAAATTGGAGGGAGATGGTACCCCTCAAAATACCATACAATTATACAAGCGGTTAGCTGAAATTTATCAAGCGAAAGGGATTGAAGGTAATGCCAAGGAATATTTTTTAAAATCTCTGGGGTCAGCAGAACAAATAGATGATATGTCAGAAATGGCATGGTTAAATGCTCAAATTGGACACATCATTCGACTTGGAAGCGTTTTAGATGAATACAAAAAGTATTATCAAAATGCGGTGAGTCTTTTCGAATTTTGTGAAAAGCCGACGTGCAAGGTCGAGTCAAATTATATTCAGGCCTTATTGTCCAATGATGGTCTTGAATCTCTTGATCTTCTTTTAAAAGCGGAAAATGTTTTACTTGAGCAACTTGCCGATAATTCGGGAAATTCAAAAGTTTGGGAAGCGATGGGCAGGGTATACAATCAACAAGCCGCTTATATCCAAAATGAAGATCAAAAGTTGGTGAAATATCAACAGGCCGTAAAGTATTCTATGCTATCCAATGATCAATTGATGCTAGCTTTCTTGTACAATAATATAGGGTATGTCTACTACAAGAGAGATGAAAACCACCTTGCTCTCGATTGGTATATCAAAGCATTAAATATTTCTGCTGAGGAAGGGTATAAAGGATTAATAAGAAACTCAATTAACAATATTGCCAATAGTTATAGAGTGCTTGGTGATTTCGAAACTGCTTATGGGTACCTCAAAGGGACTTTTTATCTAACAAGTTCTTTGTCAGGTGATAGCTTTAATAATCAGATGGTTCGAAGTAGGTCTGAATATGATTTAGGAAAAGCTGAATTGCAAAATGATTTACTGCTTAAAGATCAAGTTATAAAGAGTAGGCAAACTATTGTTTTGGCGATTGTAACGTTACTGTTTGCAGCCTTTTTCGCGCTTGCTGTGTATAGTCGACGTAAAATCACCAAAGCAAATAAAAGATTAGAGGAGCAGGCAGATAAGCTGCAGGAATTAGACAAGGTGAAATCTCGATTTTTCGCAAATATTTCACATGAGTTAAAAACGCCACTATCATTAATCAAGATTCCCATAGAAGACTTATTGCATCAACAAAAGAGTACATCCGATAATAATAGAAAAAAGCTAGAGATAGCCTATCATAACACTGTACACTTACAGCAGCTTATAGAAGAAATTATGGATCTGGCTAAGTTGGAGTCGGGAAAAATGAAGCTGCGCGCAGCGCCGTTGTTGCTCAGAGAATCGATAGATACTATTATCTCTCATTATGATTTGAAAATAAAAGAGGCGGGCATTCGATTGAATTTTATTTTTGATATTGATAATCAAACCTCTGTGTTTCTCGATGAGCGAGTACTATCAAAAATTATTCATAACCTGCTATCCAATGCTGTCAAGTTCACGCCAAGGTTTGGTGAGATTACTTTGAAAATTGGTTGGTTAAGTGAAGGGAGACTTAGTGTTAAAGTAATAGACTCGGGCATAGGGATTCATCCAAAAGACTTACCTCTTGTGTTTAATCGATTTTATCAATCAGAGCGCCCTGAAGCTGTTGCACAAGGGGGCACTGGTATCGGGTTGGCATTGTCGAAAGAAATGGCAACCCTGTTAGGTGGCGAGTTATCCGTAACCAGTGAGCTGAATAAAGGCGCTATTTTTGAATTTATTGCTCCTGTTGAAGTAATAGAAGGAAATATAGCAGAGGTATTACCCGCGGAATTGCCCATTGATAATGTCAATAAACAGCTTTCCGAGACGATTGATTTATACATTGAGAAATTTACCATTGAACGACCTGTACTACTTATAGCAGAGGATCATCCTCAATTGCAATTTTTTTTGAAAGACATGCTGTCACCATTCTTTCATGTGATAACAGCAAATAATGGGCAAATTGCTTTTGATATTTTAGAGAGGGAGCGAGTGGATTTATTGATTTCAGATGTTATGATGCCATTTATAAACGGGTTTGAGCTTCTTGAAAAAATCAAAAAATCAGAGCGACTTCAGAGTATTTCAATCATTATGCTTACAGCAAGGAATGCTTCTGAAGATAAAATTGAAGCTCTTAACATGGGGATTGACGATTATATAACCAAACCATTTAACCAAGGCGAACTTAAGGCAAGAGTTAAAAATATTTTACAGAATCGTATTAAGCTTTTTAGATCAGTCCTAAGCTCAGAGGACCCCCTCGAGAAAAGCCTTGAGGATGAGATGGAATACTTCTCCACTAATTTTAATTTTACTAAACGTGAAGTAGAGGTGCTTTATTATTTGCGTAAGCGCTTGAGTAATGATGAAATCGCTGAGACCATTTTTGTCTCTTTAAGTACTGTGAAATTTCATTTGAATAATGTATACTTCAAACTCGGGATTAAAAGGCGTAAGGACGCATTGAAGCCAATGGAGGATTATAAAATCCCGGAATCTAAGAATTATACGGTTAATGACTAAATACTGTACTAAAAGGATAGGATAAAATGGTCGTTCTTGACTATCCTATACTTTTCGGTTAGGTAATTATCCCAATTTTAAATATAATTTTGTGCTATGATCAAAGGATAGTATTTCTGTAATCATGGGTCACAGATATATGATATTGGAGTAGCTAAATCATAGAAGAGATAATAACCGCCACAGTTGCTTTTTAATATACAATTACAGATTTACTTTTATCAAATCAGAAAGGTTTGTGGTTTCGTATGACCATCTTAATGCTACTCATTGTGGCTAGAATTCATCTTAAATATTACGTCAAATTAATCGCTTCAGATTAATTAAAAAAGCTGTCCTGTCATCAATTGAGAGGACAGCTTTTCGCGTATTAATGTTAAACTTTATCAAATATTGGAACGTGAGAGTAAACGAATCGACTAGTTGTTTTCTGAGTTGAATTGCAAATAGATCGAAAAGCTTATATTTATAAAACTGCTAACGTAGAGATACTTTACATGAGCTTTGTGAAAGGATAGAAAGATGTGTAAAGTGATCAAAGCGAAATGGAAAAATTCAATATGAACAAGCCCCTTTGCTAAGTCATATGGAATAGTCCAAATACAACAATAATCTGCCTGAATCTAATTAAAGAAAAAGTATCCGAAATACTTCAAGCGCTATTGCAATCTTTCATTTTGTCAAGGTCAAAATCAGGTGTTTCGGTCTACCGATTTTAAGTTTAATGATCTACTCAAACTTAAGTCGGAAAACATTTTGTTGGTATTCAGTTCCTTATGAAAGTAAGGCATCAGGCGTATTCTAGATTTTCTCAAACTGGTTGGATCAGCCTCACCAATTTACAGGTTAGTTTAAAGGCAGGAATAAGGTCCTGCCATTTTGTGAATGAAAAGAGATGCAATCATATGTTTTTCTTTTGCTTTATTTTTGAGCTTTTTTCAGTGTGATAGCTTTTCCGAAAATAGGCACGATCCAATGGGTCTATACCAAGAAAATGATTCGTGTTAAATAAATGGCTTGCACCCTCGCCAATTCTGTGATGAAAACTGAGTGCTCTTATTTTGGATTTTGAAATAGTCATGACTTTGGGGTTTATTGAATAAGGAAATTGCCTCGAAATCATATGATTTACTATGATTAGTGCTCCTGGCCCTACTGACTAATGTCATCTATTATAACAATTCGTCATGTATTTTATTTGCCATAATAGCTAAGTTTAATCAAATTTATTAGATGACTGAAAGGAGGAAGTAGGAATATATTCACGATCTGCTGATTGTTGAATGGAGACGCTAGCTTTAGGCAGATGCATTATTGCAGTCTTGTTGCAAAACTTCCAAGAGGTGTTCATTACAGAGTTAAGCATTGGATAAAAGATTATCAGGGAGTCTATAATGGGGGGTTCCTTTTGCGCCAGCAGATTTTCTGATTTTCTAAAGGAAGTGTATACGGTGATGAAAATGTACTTCTTGGAAGTGGGTCGGATTGAGGGCTCGAAATTTCAGGCGCTTTTGAAACCTCTTCAAGGTACTTTATGGAGCGCTTTTGTTTAATATAAGCGTAAGCTATAAAACAGTAGTTTTGATAACAAAAAAGGAAACTCTTCAAACATCCCTTATTTTCTTGGCTAACAGTCTAAATGATGATGTTAAGGTGAGTTTGTCTAACAATGAATGAATTACTTTTCCATTTTTTATTTTCTTACAATCAGCAGAAACGTGGACAGTTTCAAGACCATATTGATTGGTTAAGACATCAATAAGCTGACGGGGGTTGAAGTATGTCAAATGCTGCCATGTATCATAATATGAAGCTTCTTTACCTCTAATATTTATGGTATCTAGCAGTCTTTTAACCTTAATCGATATAGATTGAATATTTGGTGTGGCCAAATAAAGCAATCCGCCAATTTTGAGTGAGTGACTTATTTTATTCAGATATTCCCGCGGGTTCTTGGGATGCTCTATGACATGATTTAAATAAACACAATCAAAAAGCTCTTTGAAACTTAGCTGGGTAAAATCACCGTTAAATATCTGAGCATTGGTTTTTTCGGCAAGTTTTTCAGCAAATTGCTTGTCAACCTCATAGCCTATGGCATGCCAGCCTCTTTCCTTAGCGACATGCAGGTCAATTCCATTTCCACTACCGACCGAAAGTAATCTCCCCTTTACACCGTGCTTTTCTATTAATTCAAAATTGTCGCGATGTTTGGCAAAGCGAGGTATTTGGTCATCCTTATATCGGTGATGGGAAAGATCTGAATTTTGATAAGAACTATAAAGTTTTGCTAAATACTCATCCGTATACTGAGGGTTCATAAACTGAACACTACACTGATTACATGAGGATATTTTTATCCCCTTGTAATCAGATAACTTATGATGGATGTCATTACTCCCACACAGCAGGCAATGGTAGAGCGGGAGGTCAAAATTTAGCTTCAGCAAGAGACATATTATAATTAGACTCTATAAATCCAGCCATGCTTATCCTCAGCCTTTCCAAGCTTGATATCATCAAGAGATTTTAAGAAGTCAGTGGAGTATGGCTTGGCTTCTGGCAATTCATAATCGATTCCATCATTATGGATTAGCCTAATTTGTGCAACAGTGGCTGCTGTACCCGCGCCGAACGCTTCTTGCATTGTGCCATTTTCAAAAGCAGCGACTATTTCTTTAACGCTGATCGGGCGCTCTTCTATTTTAATTCCTTTGTCTCTCGCCAATTGTAAGATGCTGTCACGTGTAATTCCAGCAAGAATTGTATCTCCTGTTGGCGCGGTGATTAAAGTATCGTTGATTACGAACATCAAGTTCATTGTGCCAGATTCTTCCACAAATTCGTGGTTTTTTGCGTCAGTCCAGATCAGCTGATGAAAGCCATCGTTTTGTGCCTGCATTGCAGGGTATAAAGCTGCCGCATAGTTACCGCCAGTTTTCGCAAATCCCGTTCCTCCTTCAGCGGCTCTTGTAAATTGCTTTTCTATTTTCACCTTTAAAGGCTCAGCATAATAAGAGCCGACAGGGCCAGTGATAACATAAAATGAATAAGTATCTGATGGCCTAATGCCAATATAAGGATCCATCGCCATCGCAAAAGGTCTGATATATAAAGACGTTCCTGGTTCGCTAGGCACCCAATTGCTATCTAATTTTAGTAACGCCGTTAAGGCTGATAGGAACAAGTCCTCTGGAACTGGAGGCATACACATCCTTTCAGCACTTTTGATCATTCTTTGTGCGTTGGCTTGAGGTCTGAAAATCAAAATTTCCCCATTATCCGCTCGGTACGCTTTTAATCCCTCAAAGACAGACGAGGCATAATGCAATGTGGTATTTGCTGGGCTTATGCTGATATCTCCATAGGGGACAATGCGCAAGTCTTTCCATTCACCATTGGCATAATCCGCAATAAACATGTGGTCAGAATAGACTTTCCCGAATTGGGGATTTTTAAGGTCTGTAGAAGCCAACTTAGAGTTGGTTGTTTTTTGCGTTTTGATGTCTAAAGTCTCCGTCATAGCTGGATCAATTTTAATTTCTTCTTGTTATTCTCCGGCTCCAGGTTTCCATGGAGTTTCTGGGGCGTTGAGTAGTTGTGCCATTTTACGCGACATCACGAAAAAATAATCCGAAAGTCTGTTCATAAATTGTAAAATGAATTCATCTACGGTGTTTTCTTCGTCCAGTGCGATTATAGTCCGCTCTGCTCGACGACACACCGTCCGACAAACGTGGCACAAAGATACTATTTCATGACCTCCGGGAAGTATAAAATTCTTTAATTCTGGAAGTTCCGAGGTGTACTTATCTATCCATACCTCCAATTGCTTAATTTCCAAATCACCTACTGTTGGGAGCTCAAATCCTTTGAAATCATTTTCCACGGCCAAATTAGATCCAATAGAAAACAGATGTTCTTGAATCCAATAAAACTGATTGGAGATTCGCGATTCCATATCTCTATGGTCTTTTAGTAACCCAATGAAAGAATTTAATTCATCAACATTTCCATAAGATTCAATTCGAAGGTGTGATTTGCTGACTCTTTTCCCTCCGAGCAAAGACGTTTGACCTTTGTCTCCTGTTTTGGTATAAATTTTACTGCTCATCTAGCTGCGGTTTTATGGATCGGATATTTTGATTTTTTTCGTCTGATTCGATTAAGCCATCTCTTAATCGAATAATTCTATGGGCATATTCTGCAATGTCCTCTTCGTGCGTCACCATAATGATGGTGTTGCCTTTATTATGCAGATCTGCAAAAAGATCCATGATGCCATAGGAAGTTTTCGAGTCTAGATTTCCTGTTGGCTCATCGGCAAGAATGATACTTGGATCATTGACCAGCGCTCGTGCGATAGCGACCCTTTGTCTTTGTCCACCAGATAGTTCATTGGGCTTATGGTAGGCACGGTCCTTCAAACCAACGCCATCTAATGTTTTCATTGCCATTTCATCACGATCAGCTTTACCATAACCGGCATAGACTAAAGGAAGAGACACGTTTTCTAATGAAGACGCTCGTGGAAGAAGATTAAAAGTCTGGAATACAAATCCAATTTCTTTATTCCTAATTTCAGCTAAATCATTCTCTGTAAGATCGCTTACATTGTGTTCATTGAGAATATAAGTACCCGAAGTTGGCGTGTCTAGGCATCCTATAATATTCATTAAAGTAGACTTTCCAGACCCAGAAGGTCCCATGAAGGCGACATATTCTCCTCGTTCAATTTGGATGGATACAGATTTTAATGCATGAATGGTTTCACTGCCCATTACATAACGTTTTGATATTTCTTTGGTATCTATAATCAGACTCATAAATTAAAGCTATTAAACTTTCAGTATAAAGAAGTAATGTATTGCAGCACGATATTGGCTAGTTTTGGTTTACTATAAAAATAGTTTCATGCTGGCGGTATTATTATTATCTATTTGGTTTCAAAATGTAGATTTTCAGGGTTGGGAAACGCTCGGAAAGGTAAAACTTGTGCCTGGTTACGATGAATTCTTAGGGGATGAAATCGAAAAACCAGTTTTCCCCAAGGAGATTTCCATTTTCGAGAATACGCGGGTGACAGTGGAAGGTTACGTCATCCCACTGGGAACAAGTGGATCTTCAAGTTACTTTGTGCTCTCAAGGTTTCCTTTTAACTCGTGTTTTTTTTGCGGAAATGCGGGTCCAGAAACGGTTATCGAGGTTTATACCAATGAGAAATTTGCTTATAAAGATCAAAAAGTAATGGCCACAGGTATATTAAGGCTAAATGCAGATGATCCACTCCATTTGTTTTTTCTTTTGGAAGAAGCGGATGTTGAGATTATTGATTGAGATAAGCGAATGCTATTTGTTAAAAAAAAGGTTAGCCTAAACTTGTTGTTAGACTAACCAATCCTTTTTAGGCATTTACCAATACTTTTAAAGGTTCTCTCTTTATCAGTTCTTTGATTTTTGCTTTGATATTCACGTATGTTCTTACATTATCTAGGTTTACATCAGCTGTGATAATATGTCCTACATCAGTGGAATAATTTGAATAGATGAGCATATTTTTCATTCCTTCGCATTGATGCATGTTTTCATCATTGGGTGTTAGATAATGGACCATATCGCATTGATATCTGTTAATGACGAATAAGTGAAGCAATGTCATGAGTCTTTTTCTTTTGAATCTGTCACGAGAAGTGTTTTGATCTCGAATTGATAAAATTTGACGGTTCATTCTATCGGTCAGACTTGTAAAGATCATATTGGCGATAACTTCGTCGTTTTCCAAAAGACTCAATTCCATTACCGATGCGCCTGGTTTGTGTGGTTTCAAGGTCACTTTGATTGTTTCTTGGATATCGTAAAACTCGCTCCAGTTGGCTATCCATTCATCCAGTAAAGAAGTTGGCAACTCCGTCTGCTTTAAATGCTGAAACTGTGTAGACCCTTTGCCCATGGCTTTGGTCGTTGCAGTTCTTCCTGAGCTAGCAGCCAAAGCACTATCAAGTCTTGGTCCTCCAACATGAGATTGCGGTGTTTTGTAAGGCGAGTCGAGTAATCTGAGTTGTCGCTGAACTCGGGCCAATGCAAGCATGCCTTCTTCTTGAAGAGAATGAGCAAATTCATCGGAAGCCAGTCCATCAATTTGATGTCCTCCGTAGGTAATGAAGTTAAATACGAACCCAAGTTTACCCAATTCTTCAGGGAACTTGGTCATTTCCTCTTCTGTCATGCCAGTTGTGTCCCAATTAAAAGATGGCGAAAGATTATATGCTAGCATTTTATCTGGATATTCCTCATGAATAGCTTCTGCGAATTTTCTAGCATCTTCCAAATCTGCTGTTTTTGTTTCCATCCACAGTAAATCACTAAAAGGTGCAACGGCTAAGGATTTTGATATAGCGAATTGAATTCCTCCTTTTACTTGATAATACCCTTCTGGTGTTCTGGCGAGCTCACAATTCCATTTAACATTTACCCCTAGTTCGTCCGCTTTCTTTTTTGCTTGTCGGTGTGAAATATTTTCGGAGTATTGTAGCCATTGTTGATGACACATTTCAAATTCTTCGCCTTCTTTTTTATACTCTTCAATTAAGTTGGCAACTGCACATCTAAAAGTCATTACTCCTGCATCAGCTTCCCAATGCTTCACAAAATCGGCTAGTACTTCATCATAGGCCGGCTCAAAACGACTTGCATTATCACTTATTAGTTCATTCTTTAATTCATGAATAGTCGCTATTAATGGTGTTTTTAATAACCAGCTCTTTGCCTCCTGCTTGTGTTCCGCCGCGAGTTGGTATAGCTCGTGACTTCTCATTTGATGCACACCAATCTCAAATAGATATTCTTGAAAAGCTAAAAATGCATTCTTGTAAGAAGGTACGTGGAGGTTCGTAGCACCAAGTACAAATGGTTGATCGCGTTCGTCGGATATATTTTCGATTAATGAGGCGGCTTCCGCATCGGTTCGAGCGACGATGATTCCGGTGACACCCATGATATCCAACTGAAGTCGAGCAGTGTTTATTCTTTTGATTTGTTCGTCACTTGAGACTAAAACTTTTCCGCCCTGATGTCCACATTTTTTTGTGCCAGGTTTCTGATCCTCAATATGGTAGCCTGTTACTCCCGCTTCTACAAATCTTCTTATCAGATTCCGAACGTGCGCATCGCCACCATGGCCTGTGTCTGCATCCGCTATTATAAACGGACTGAAGTCAAAACATTTTGATGTAGCTCTTTCGTCTTCTGACATTTTCATCCTTTGAAAATGCTGGTTTCGATCGGCCGCCATTAATGCACGCACGATTCCGGCCGCCTCATTAGGCACTTGACTAAGTGGATAGCTGGCAAGGTCAGCTCCTGGATCTTCATCTGCTGATCCTTTAGCTGAGGTAGCCCAGCCACCTAGATAAATACCTTCGATTCCTGCACGCTTCATCATCACTGCCTGACTTGGTGTATAAGGGCCGAATGTGGTGATCTGCTTTTTTTGCTGATACAAATGTTGCAGTCGGTTAAAAAAGGTTAGGGCATTCTTTCTAGCGACGATATAATCTGTCTCAATGGTGCCTTGCTGCTCTACAACCTGTCTAGGTGAGTAAAGTCTTTTTATCCCGGAGAAGCGTTCCGCTTTGAAGTAAGTCTCCATGTTGGAGATTCTTGTCTTGATATTTTGTGATTCGATCGTCATTATTTCAATTATTTAAGATTAATTGTGGGGTTATGTCTGGGTTTTCTGATAGTCTAATATTTTCATTTCGAAATTTTTCATTGTACCCACCAATGCGATTTGTTGCCAAAGCCAGATCATCATTGTTGAGGTTGAGGTTTAATAAATCAATGAACCATGGCACTTTCTTTTTGGATTCGACATAGTTTTTTATTATTTCTAATGATATGGGAAGGGTTGATAACTTGGAGTCGTTGTGGACGTCCCTGTTATCGGCCGTCAATAGTTTTTGATATTCTTCTTTCAGCAATTGGCCAAAGACCTCTTTGGAAAAGATGTCGCCAGTATTCAGTCCAAGGTATGCGTCGCTTTCAGTGATGCGCGCCTTTTTATTGACCCATTCCCAAAGCACGCTTACTCTTATTTCTCCGGTGGCCATATCTTCCATGAGGTAAAGCACATCATCATCCCCGAAAAAGTCAGCAGGCTTCAAGGCTGCCGCCTGGTAACCTTGCAGGAATGCATTGCCATATTGAAGGGCAACACTTACTAAATCTCGAGCACCGGCAATAGTCAGTGGCGCATTTTCCAATGAAATCAGTGCTTCCCTGTCTTGTTCGGTGTACATGAGAGGATTGAATTTTCTTCCGAGTTGATTGTCCTTTTTGGCTTCCTCCCATATGGGACGAATAATGTGAACCATCTTCCAGTGCGCTACCCATTTTCCTGATGCTCCGGCGGATTGCTCCCGTTTCGCTCCGGCAATTGCCTTTTTCATACTTTTTTTCACACCTTCTTCAGAACCAACAGGAATATTGGGTTCCATACCGCCTTGCCATAAACTATAGTTGCCTTTGGCGTCCGCAGTGTTTACCGCCTTTCTTACTCTGTCTTCGTAAGCGGCCATATAGGCATAAGACATGGTGATAGATGCGATATTTGGATGTATAAATTCATCAATACCACAAAGTGCATCCGCTACACTGTTAATATAATCCCAACGCCCAGTGTTGAATCCAACAAAGTTTTCGCCCAGTGCGGCTCGAATTTCAAGGAGTTGAAAGGTAGCTTCTAGCTGCTCGACCAGTACATATGCTTTGATAGTTCCTTTGGGTAGATTCAGGTGCTGCTCTAGCGTGTTTAATATCACTTTCCAGAATGCTGCTTCCTCGGCAGTTTGGATTTTAGGTAGATAGAGTACTATCGAGGCGTTCCTCTTTATTAACTGTTGATAGTTGTTTACCACATATAGAGTCACGTCGGTGATAGAAGCCGAGAAAGAATCATCGTTTTGCATTACAATATGCCGGTCATCCAGATGAAGCCCTCTAGCCCGAAAAATCACCGTTGTGAAATCGAGCTGTTCTTTCCAGTCCTTAATGATGGGTTTATTAAAAAATTCTTGTGCCCATGCATTCATTTCTACTGACACCTTTTCGGCTGCATACAAGAATTTTTCATCGCGATGAATGGCAAGTTTTAAATTACGCTGATTGTCCAAAGACATACTGTCAACTTGCCCAAGAGCATCTTCACCATCGAACATCCAGCCGTCTGCGCCTGATAGGAGTGCATAAGCCACATTTCTGATGCTAGAGGCTATTGCGGAATGTGGTCTGGCGGCTGGCCCAGTGCCTTGGACCCATTGCCGTTTTAAATCTTGTGGAATTTCACTGCACTCAAAAGCCCCTTTTCGTATATCGGCGACTTTTAACTTTTCAGGTCCTATAATATCAATGTCTTCTAGAAAATTCGGAGCTTCCTTTTTTTCTATGCGCTGCGCACGTCGGCTCATGCGCTTGGTCATCAACGCTTTCTGCTGATCGTTTAAAAAGGCCAACGCTTCTAACGCCTTTAGTACCTCATCTGTGTAGATGTCGGGATGACTTAAGAGTCGTTCGGGTAATATGTGAAGTTGTGACATAGGAGTGTATTTTTCTTCAAATGTAGTCAAATAATCTAAAAGCGGAAATTCCGCTGATAAAATATTTTACTTTTTTTGAGTTACTTTAGCTAAAAAGTGAATTTATACTCGCATGATTAGTGATAATGATATACTAAAACTTATTCTGGGCTTTAAAATCAAGCATTTAAGGCTTGATCGTAAAATTTCCTATCAGGCATTATCCAATGCCACTGGGCTATCAGTTTCTTATTTGAATGACATAGAAAAAGGAAAAAAGTATCCTAAGCCAGATAAAATCAATGCATTGGCACAAGCATTCGGGTTAGAATACGATGAGTTGGTCAGTACTAGGGCGGATAAGAAATTGCGTCCAGTAATAGATTTGTTGAATTCTGGGTTTTTCAGGTTTTTTCCATTGAAGGAATTTGGCATCAGCACAGAAAAGCTTATCGATGTTTTCAGCAATTCACCAGATAAGTTCAGTGCTTTTATAAGTACTATCTTAAAAATGGTAAGGACCTATCAAATCGAAAAGGAGCATTTTTATCGTGTGGCTTTACGCTCCTATCAGGATATGCATGACAATTATTTTCCTGAATTGGAGGAAGCTGTGACTGAATTTAAAAATGAAGTAAAGCTGAGTAATAAATCCCCAAAAAAGTTTGACGATTTGGAAGATGTACTGAGAGCCAGCTATGATATTACAGTAGACAGAATCAGACTTACCAAAATAAAAAAATTAAGTGCCTTCAGGTCTTATTATCAAGTAGAAAAGAAAATTCTCTATTTGAATGAAGGTTTGTCTGAGAGTCAGGAAAATTTTATCCTAGCCAAGGAAATTGGGTTTCATTTTTTAGAGATAACAGAAAGGCCCTACGAGACCATGTTAAATAAGGAAGCTTCCTTTGAAAAGCTCCTCAATAATTTTAAAGCCTCCTATTTCGCAGCGGCATTGCTATTAGATGCCAAGGAGTTGGTAAAAGATATTGAGTCAATGGCACGATCAACTACCTGGAAGCCTAATCTAATTGGGAAGTTGATAGATAAATATCAGGTCACTCCAGAAACATTTTTACAAAGGCTTACCAACATACTGCCACATTATTTTAATATTCGGGACCTGTTTTTCATTCGATTAAAAAGCACCAATGACCTTATCAAGTATGATATCACGAAGGAGTTGCACCTCTCTCAGCTACATAATCCATATCATACAGAATTAGATGAGCATTTATGTCATCGATGGGTTTCAATTAGTGGAATCAAAAAAATTAGAAGTTCAAAAGGGAATAAAGTCATTGATGCACAGGTTTCTAATTATTGGCAAACTAAAAGTGCTTATTTCTGTATTACCGTTGCAGAGTCGTCGAGTTTTACTGGAAATAGGGCTAACAGTATTACTTTAGGATTGATGATGACTGACGCTTTAAAGGGGACTTTCAATTTCTTAAAAGACAAAGATTTGAAAGTTAAAACGGTTCATACGACGTGTGAGCGTTGCTCTATACCTGACTGTGATAATAGGGTGGCTCCTCCAACCTATGTGGATAATATTAATCATGAAAATGAATTGGAAGCGGAACTTGAAAAACTTTAGAATAAACAGTATTTATTTTAGAATAAATAAACCACAATAATTAATACTTTAAAGACGAGTAAATAAATTACACTACAACCTCTTGAACCGGTAAAACCTTATCAGATTTATGGAAAAGAATATTAAGCAGATCAAAAAACTATTAGTAGCCAATCGTGGTGAAATAGCCATTCGTGTACTTCGAGCCGCCTCAGAGCTGAGAATTGGTACGGTAGCCATGTACACGTATGAAGATCGTTATTCTTTACACAGATATAAAGCCGATGAAGCCTATCAAATAGGTTTGGAAAATGAACCTCTGAAACCTTATCTCGATATAGAAGAGATCGTAGCACTTGCTAAAAGAGAAAACGTCGATGCTATACATCCGGGATATGGCTTTTTGTCGGAGAACGTGAATTTTGTGAGAAGATGCCAAGAAGAAGGGATTATTTTCATTGGTCCAGAGCCTGAAGTGATGGATCAACTCGGGGATAAAGTAAAAGCAAAAATAGTCGCCTTACGAGCCAATGTTCCAGTGATTCAGGACAGTGAGGTAGACATAACTTCCTATGAAGTTGCCGCATCAGAAGCGGGAAAAATAGGATTCCCTGTGATGGTAAAAGCAGCAGCTGGAGGAGGCGGAAGAGGCATGCGTGTAGTGAAAACAGCAGAAGACCTTGAAGGCGCTTATCATGAAGCAAAGGGAGAAGCAAAGAAGGCGTTTGGAGATGATACGATTTTTATAGAAAAATTCATTGATAGCCCTAAGCACATCGAAGTGCAAATCATGGGTGATAATTATGGAAACTTGGTGCACTTGTATGAACGAGATTGCTCGGTACAACGCAGGTATCAGAAAGTGGTAGAGGTTGCGCCTTCCATTGGTCTGAAACTAGAGACTAGGGAAAAGTTGTATGATTATGCACTCAGGATCACCAAAGAAGTAAAATATAATAATGTTGGTACGGTTGAGTTTTTGGTGGATGCCGAAGAAAACATCTTCTTTATAGAAGTCAATCCAAGAGTACAAGTTGAGCATACGATCACGGAAGAAATCACCGGTATTGATATCGTCCGTTCGCAAATTGAGATCGCTCGAGGATACCCACTAGATGATCCCCGAATTTTCATCAAAAGTCAAGATGATATCCAAATCAATGGCTTTGCGATAGAATGTCGAATTACGACAGAAGACCCAGATAACAATTTCAAGCCAGATTATGGTAGAGTGATTGCCTATCGCTCACCGGGAGGATTTGGTATTCGATTGGATGCTGGAAACTGCTATGCGGGTGTGACGATTTCGCCATTTTTTGATTCCATGCTGGTGAAAATTACGGCGAAAGGACGAACACTCAAAGGAGCATCTTTGAGACTTCAAAGAGCACTTTCTGAATTCCGAATCAGGGGTGTGGTTACGAATAAAGGTTTTCTCGAAAATGTATTAAAACACGAAGTTTTCTATAACGGAAAAGCTACAGTACGATTCATAGAAGATCACCCTGAGTTGTTTCAGATGAAGCGCTATATGAACCGTGCCACGAAGTTGCTCAACTATCTAGGAGAAGTAGCGGTCAATGGCAACCCAAGTGTAAAGAAAATAGATCCTTCTATTGTATTCAGAACACCAGTCGTACCTGAGTTTGATCGTCGGGGAGAAGCGGCAGCAGGGACAAAGCAAATTTTGGACGCGCATGGACCAGAAGGACTGACTAATTGGATCAAGGATCAAAAACAAATTCTCTTCACTGATACGACCTTAAGAGACGCACATCAATCATTGTTGGCAACTAGAATGCGAACGACTGATATGCTACAGGTGGCGGAAGGTTTTGCCAAAAACCACCCAAATGTCTTTTCTATGGAGATGTGGGGTGGTGCGACTTTTGATGTGGCCATGCGGTTCTTGAATGAAAACCCATGGGATCGATTAAAGGAAATTAGAAAGGCAGTACCGAATATTTTGTTGCAAATGCTTTTCAGAGGGTCAAATGGGGTTGGTTATAAAGCTTATCCTGACAATTTGATTCAGAAGTTTATAGAGAAGAGCGCGGAAAATGGGATGGATGTCTTCAGGATATTTGACTCGCTCAACTGGGTGGAAGCGATGAAAGTGAGTATCAAAACTGTGCGCGAAAGAACCAACTCGGTGGCAGAAGCTTGCATATGTTACACTGGAAATGTTTTGAATCCAAATACGAAGTACAATATTCAGTATTATTTGGATATGGCTAAGGCGTTGGAAGATGAAGGTGCACATATATTGGCCATCAAAGATATGGCGGGTTTGTTGCAGCCATATGCCGCAACGGAGCTTATTGGCGCTTTAAAAAATCACATCAGTATTCCTATACACCTACATACGCATGACACATCGTCCATGCAGGCCACCACTTATTTAAAAGCGATTGAAGCCGGAGTGGATATTGTTGACACAGCTATCGCCTCTATGTCCGGGTTGACTTCTCAGCCAAACTTCAATTCGCTGGCAAAAGTGCTCGAAGGAACAGAGCGAGATCCAAAAATCAATGTCAAATCACTCAATGAATATTCAAATTATTGGGAGGATGTTCGCCAAGTTTATTATCCTTTTGAAAGTGGGTTAAAGGCGGGAAATGCAGAAGTGTACGACCATGAGATTCCTGGGGGTCAATATTCAAACCTTCGCCCTCAAGCGGAAGCTTTAGGATTGGCTGGTCAGTTCGAAAAGGTCAAGGAAAACTATGCGATTGTAAACGATATGTTTGGCGACTTGGTCAAAGTGACACCATCCAGTAAAGTGGTTGGTGACATGGCCATATTTATGACCACAAACAATTTGACAAAAGAAGATGTGATGACTCGTGGGGAAGCGATTTCATTCCCGGATTCTGTGGTGAGTCTTTTCAGAGGAGAGCTCGGTCAGGCACCAGGAGGCTTTCCGGAGGCATTGTCTAAAATTATACTAAAAGGAGAAATACCTTTTACAGATCGACCAAATGCACACTTGCCAGCGGTGGATTTTGAGAAGGAATATAAGCAGTTTCAGCAAGATTTTGATGAGTACTGCGATGAGTTAGACTTCTTGTCTTACAAGCTGTATCCTAAAGTATTTCAAGACTTTTATAATCATTGGCTAAGATATGGCGCTGTTTGGCAGCTACCTACCAAAGCTTTTTTCTTTGGAATACAGCAGGAAGAAGAGCTTTTCGTGGAAATCGCAAAAGGCAAGCATATCATTATCAAGTTGCAATACATTTCCGCTCCTAATGACGATGGAAAATGTAAATTGTACTTTGAGCTAAACGGACAAACCCGAATTATTGAAGTGCGTGACTTGAAATACAAAGTCAGTAAGTTGGTCAATAAAAAGGCCAGTGGCGACAAAGAAGTAGGCTCACCACTTCCAGGAAGATTGGCTGATGTGAAAGTGAAAGTAGGAGACCAGGTCAAGCCGAAACAACCTTTGTTTATCATAGAAGCCATGAAGATGGAATCAACGGTAACAGCTGTGGATGGCGGTGTAGTGAAAAAAGTATATCTCAACCCTGGCGATATGGTTGCTCAAGATGACTTGGTTGTCAAGTTTGAGTAGGGGAATTCCACTTCTGGGAAGCTATTCTCCGATGCGCGCAAAGAATAAAAAATCAATTATCTAACCCCATACCTCGTGAGCGTGCTCCAAGAAGGTTATTGATTGTTACTTCGAAGAAGGTACGGCCGAGAAGCCTCCAAAAGGTAAGGTTATCCCTTCTTTAAAAGTGATAAGACGCATATAAAAGGATGCCCTCTGGCGAATTAGGATTTAATTCTGGGTGCCAAATTAATTTCCAATGATACGTAAAATCGAACATCATCAGTCCGAACAGGGCGATCAAATTTATCAAATTTTCCAAAGGTCTTATCCATACGAAGGCAGACTATTAGGTGTGGAGGACAAAGATTTTCCGCCATTGAAAAGAACTGCCCAAGCGATAGCCGAATCGACAACTTCATTTTATGGTTATTTGGATGGGGATAGCTTAGCCGCAGTGATGGAGCTCACGCTCAGCGAACCTTTGAAGATCAACAGCTTTGTGGTAGATCCAGGTTATTTTAAGCAGGGTATAGGGTCAAAGATGATGGACTTTGTTTTTGCAGCGTTTCCGAGGCAGCAATACATTGTGGAAACAGGCAGAGAAAATATTCCCGCGATTGGCCTATATAGAAAGTTCGGATTTGAGATCATTGAAAAATATCCCCTGCCACAGGGAATTTGGAAAGTGGTGATGGAGTGGAATGCTTAATTCGGTGCGAAAAGTAGGTTAATGTTATGGTTTCGGTTGCTTGAAGGGTAATATGCTGAAGGTGGGGCGCTTCGTCATGCTTCCTGCCGATGATGTGCGCTGAGTGGGCATTTCTCAATTAAACCTGACCATTTTCTAAAAAACCATCCATGAAAATCATCTTTTCGAAGGAGGCACGAGGGAGAGACCACCTTGAGACAGGTGTTCTCGCTATAAGAGTATTTCCTTTAACATGGGTTCTTGAGGACAAGAACCAAGGCGGGGAATCACCGCATTTTTTGGAGATATTGGGGATGGTGGAGGCTAGTCGAGCATGAATTTGATTAAAATGTTCCTATCGTTCATGGCTTTATTTTCCTTTCATGTCAAAGAAAAATAACGGCTAAGTCAAGCTCGATCATTCGATCACAAAATGCCCTATCACCTTCCGACGGTTGATCTCTCGCTCAGGGAGAGATTTTTGACCCATAGTTTGAAAGTATTTACCGAGATAAAGAGTTTATCCATTACAACGATATGTAACGGACTAGCGTCCAAGTATCAACTTCGCCACTAATTTTAATAATTTACTTCAAACCAACTATGAAAAATTTCACGATTTTTTTTCTCAGTATCGTTACTTTCGTTTCATCGAATGGTTGTTTTTTTTCTTCAGACTCAGATCATATAAATCCCACTTCGCTAGTATATGATGAGAATGGGGTGTTAACGATAAAACCTCCTATTTGGAAGTTTGATCTAGTTAAGGCTCGTGAGGATTTAGACTTTAGTATAAATCCTCTTGTTTTTGAAGATAGAGTAGTAGTCGCTGACTTGGACAATGATGGAAAGGAGCAGTTGGTTGGAGTTGACGTAAAAAGTGGAACTGAAATTTGGCATTGGAATGAGTTACCCGATGTTGGTAATTTTCCTATTGTAAGCGCTTTCAAAATTGGTGATATACTCATATATACATCGTACCGGACAGTATTAGCAGAATTGTATTATCACATATTTGCGATCGATCCTGCGAACGGACAGATTTTATGGTCAAGACTACAGCATCAATTTCCGGTAATTAGACCTTCGCTAGATGGGGTGTTATTAACCTATTTTGAGGAAAATTCAAGTCTCCCAATGATCATTGAAATTTCTGCTAAAACAGGGGTTGAACGTTATCGGGTAAGCCCTAAAATGGATCGTGTGATTTCCCCTCTTCATTTTATTGATGGCTCTATTACGAATATGATAACACTCTTGACCGAGAGTAAAGAAAAGTACCTTTTATACCTTTATCAAGATTATAACGCATCAGAGAAGTATGAAGAGCAGTGGGAAAATAATTTCATCTCTTTGCTCAACCTCAGCACAGGCGAACATCTTTATGAAAGAGATCCTCTAACCATCCCCAATTTAGCGTTTGCTAATAGTATTTACTTTAAGCCTGACAATACATTAATTTTTCAATCACCTTATGGTGATACCGCTTACAATCCTTTTAGCCAAGAGGTCAAATGGAATACTTCACATGATTATATTACCTATCTATCAAGTGTCGAAGGAGATTTTATGGTTAAAGTCCCGAGTACATACAAGGATGCTGCTACTATGCTCATTGACTTAAAGAGTGGTAATACGTTATGGTTTATGTCTGGTTATAAAGCGGATAATTCCATCAGGATATTTAATGATGTGGTATACTGGGTCGACAGTTATGATAACAAGCTTTTCGCATTAGATCAGTATTCAGGCGAATTACTACGGGAATTGCAAGATCCTTCCAAGTTCGGACGGTGGCAATCATTTCGTCCGGGTGTATCTGAGCGAGAGAATTATCTTTTGGCCATTACAGATAAGCAATTAGTCGCCTATGACATATCGGAGTAGCAAATACTCCCAATGGACAAGCCAAAACACAAAAACAGCCCGTCTCAATGGGGTAAATCATTTTGAAATGGGAGAGCATGAGGAGAGGGAGCGAACCCTTGTCACAATGATTCTAGGCTTACCTAGCTTTCACCATACAATTTCAAAATTGTACCCCTCAATGGACTACTTTTCTCGCTTAATAGAAATGAAATCGATTCAGCAATTTCTTCAGGCTTGACCCATTTGTCAAAGTTGGCATCTGGCATGCCCTCTCTATTTTGGGGCGTATCAATGATGCTTGGTACGATGACTGAAGCTAGTACGCCTGTGTCTTTTGCTTTTTCATTGATAATTTCCACTAATTGAAATACCGCCGCTTTAGAAATGGCATATGGAAGAACTCCTGCGCCACCACCTTCAATCGGTTGTCTTGCTCCGGTGAAAATGATGTTTCCGCCACCATTTTTTTGTAACCAACCACTGGAAGCTTGTGCGGTCAAAAAGGTAGTTTTAAAGTTTAAAGTCCACATTTTGTCCAGATCGGAAATGGTCGCATCTTCGAGGCTGTTCATCGCGAACCCCCCAACAGTACAGACTACTCCAGAGAGTGTTTCATGGTTCTTTTCTATAGCTTCAAATACATCTTTGACATGTTTTTCGGAAGTAAGGTCTACATCATAGTAGTGAACTGCTTTATTAGGTTTATTGCTTCCATACCGAACTAAGCCTATCACATGATAACCATCAGCGATCAGTTTTTTGGCTATTGCGGATCCTAAGTTGCCATTGGCACCTGTTACTATGATATTTTGAGACATTCGACTAAGTTTAATGATTATTACGACTTGATACTATTCTATGCAAAATAACAAGAATTTCTTCCAAGATGTTTACGAAGTGGTCAAGCTTATTCCTGCTGGGCGGGTAACCAGCTATGGTGCTATTGGTGCTTATTTGGGGATGAAAAGTAGTGCGCGAATGGTTGGATGGGCCATGAATAGCGCACATGGACTCCCCGATGTGCCCGCCCACAGAGTGGTCAATCGCTCGGGACTTTTAACAGGAAAGGGTCATTTTGCTACCCCAACGATGATGCAAGAAATGCTGGAAACGGAAGGTGTTAAAATAGAGAATGATAAGGTACAACAACTCGATAAAGTATATTGGGAGCCGATAAAAGAGCTTATATAATGGAAGAAATTAAGAAAATGAAGTAGCTCTTTTTTAAACAAAACAGTGAGCTGAAAATATTACTCTCGGCGGCTATCATATTTGCTGCTTTTAAGACGGGCATCTCTTACTTGAGGTGCGTAAGCCGATCATTTAGTGGAGAAAGAAAATACCCATTCCGTTTTACTTATCTCGGTAGCTGATCGCCCAAAGACCTAAAAAGGTGATTAATCCATTCAATATTAGTATTTCAAAGCCAAATTTGTAGCCCCACAACAGTGTTTCTGAATTCACATTGATAACGTAGGAGAGCAAGGGGCTCGCAATACAAATTAAAGGTACGAGCTGATCGTGGAGTTTCTTTTTTGTCAATAGACCAAAACTGAAGAGCCCTAGTAATGGGCCATAAGTATAACCTGCGGCAATGAACACGGCGGTGATCACGCTCTGATCATTGATGATTTGAAAGGCGATGATGACTAAGAACAAAAGCATAGAGAATCCAAAATGCACGCCCATTCTTATACCTTTTTTATGAGATGATTTTTGAGGATCAAAGCCTAAAAAGTCGATACAGAAGGAAGTTGTCAGGGATGTTAAAGCACTATCGGCACTAGAGTAAGCCGCCGCAATGATCCCAAGTAAAAAGACGATGGATCCAGTCAAATTGAAGTTGTTAATGGCGAGCGTTGGGAATAGATAATCCGTTCTTTCTGGAATGGGAATACCGTTGATTTCAGAGTACTGATAGAGGAGCAAACCCATACTAAGAAACAAAAGGTTTACAAAAACCAAAATTGTGCAATACCAGAATATGTTTTTCTGCGCATCTTCTAGCGTTTTGCAAGTCAGGTTTTTCTGCATCATGTCCTGATCGAGTCCCGTCATGACAATGGCAATGAATGTACCAGCAAAAAACTGCTTAAAGAAGAATCGTCCACTTTGCCAATCCCAGTTGAAAATGGTACTTCGCTCATCGTTAACAATGCTGGTGACGAGTTCAGAAAATGACCAATTCAATTCGTCTTTAATGAACAGGATAGTAATAATGACAGCCGCCAACATGAAAGTCGTTTGAAGCGTATCAGACCAAACGATGGTTTTAATTCCTCCACGGAAAGTATAGAGCCAGATAAGTACAACCGTGCTTAAAACCGAGACCCAAAAGGGGAACCCAAATGCATCGAAAAAAGTAATCTGAAGAACGCTCGCCACAAGGAAAAGTCTAAAAGCTGCGCCGATAACTCTGGATAGTAAGAAGAAAGCAGCCCCTGATCTATAGGACCAAAAGCCAAATCGATCTTCCAAATACGTATAAATCGATACCAAATTCATGCGATAATATAGTGGTAGCAACACTTTGCTGATCACTACATAGCCTAATAGATATCCAAGAACGACCTGAAAATAATTAAAAAAACTGTTGCCGACTTCTCCCGGAATAGAGATGAACGTAACCCCAGATAAAGACGCGCCTATCATGCCAAATGCCACCAAATACCAGGGTGACTGCCGACTGGCCGTATAGAAATCATCTGGTTTGCTATTTCTCGAAGTAAAATGAGAAATGACTACTAAAAGTAAGAAATAGACGAAGATGACTAAACCAACGATGGCTGGGCTCATATATAAGTTATGTTTTTGACGAAAATACGCACAATTTAAACACATGGGTTAATTTTGCAACATGGAATTGAGAATGGATTTAGATTATGAGGTAGAAGAGCTTGTAGAAGTAGCTGAGGATCAGGATACGGAAGACTTAAAAGCTCTGGTAGTTTACAATGATGATATTAACACATTTGAACACGTCACCAATATTTTGATCAAAGTTTGTAAGCATGAAACGATGCAAGCAGAGCAATGCACTTACATTATCCACTACAAGGGTAAATGTTCCGTAAAAAATGGTGCTTACCATGAGCTGAAGCCTATGCGTGAGGGAATCACGGAGGCGGGCATTAAAGCCACCATAGAATAAATGGAATACCCTTCTAAAGTGGTAGAAGATGCGGTGGAAGAAATCTCTCGCCTTCCGGGTATCGGCAAAAAAACAGCACTAAGACTGGCGCTTTACTTATTGAAGCAACCAGCAGAGCAAACGTCAGATTTATCCACTTCGCTCAACAAGCTGAGGCGAAACATTAAGTACTGCCGGACTTGCCACATTATAGCGGATGTGGAGGATTGTACATGTAAAACCATGTCTAGAGACGCATCAACCATTTGTGTTGTAGAGGATACACCAGATGTGTTGGCGATTAGAAATACAGGTCAGTATTCGGGGCTTTTTCATGTTTTGGGAGGAAGGATTTCCCCCATGGATGGCATAGGACCAGATGATGTCAACATTCAATCACTGGTCGATCGCTTAGACAAGGAAGATGAAGTGAAAGAAGTCATCCTTGCATTGAGCTCAACGATGGAGGGCGATACTACTGCCTTTTACATATCGAAAGTGCTGCGTGAAAAAGCCATAAAAGTGTCCTCCATTGCGAGAGGAATTCCTGTTGGCGGGGAGCTGGAATTTACCGATGAAATTACGCTAGGAAGAAGTATTGCTTCTCGTACTGTTTTTGGAGGCTAAGCAAAGACGACAATATTCAATTGCTCATCCGTAATAAGTAAGTAGGAGAAGGATCCTAGAAATTTTTTCTGTGGTTCATATATTTAAATCTATGTACAGATATTTATCTATCAGTTAATAGCCAATTTGATTAATTAAATTGAGAATTTATTGCAAGGACCTTAAATAGACTTTGCTGGGTTTGAATACTCAATGGGTAGGGGCCTTTAAGACAGAAAGGGTGCTTTTCTCCATGATTGACTTTCTACTTTTCGGGTTAAGCATAAAAAAAGCCTGTCAAACGAATTCAACAGGCTTCACACTTTTGATTTTAACAATTAATTTTCCATTTCCTACTCTATTGTTTGCCATTGGGTCCAATGATCGTTGGATAAAGTAGGTTGGAGCGTTAAAGGGGCGGTATTTGCGGTACTTGTAGGTCTGATATATTTTCCAGTTTCACGGTTCTGCAGGTAGTAAAAATCGTCTTTATCGTCTTCATCGTCTAGGTAGACAAACTTCCATTGTGTCCATGCTCCCGAATAGTTCGTGGGTTTCAATTGTAATGCTGCGTTATTTTGGCTATTTAATGGTCTTATATATTTCCCAGAGTTTTCATTGACAAAGTAAAAGTACCCATCAGTCGTCGGTGCGATTGCCCAAGTCGTCCAGTCTCCTGTTTGATTAGTGGCGGATTGTTTTATTTCGGCATTATCAACAATTCCGTAGGTTTTAAACCACTTGTTTGTTTGTCTATTTTTTATGTGATAATAAGAAGGCGAATCGTTCGATTTCCATACTCTTACCCAAGCAACTTGAGACGTTTGCTTGCTACCGACGGCTCTCTCTGTGGTAAACCCTGTTGCACCACTGTTACCGTTCTGATAATCAAAAGCAGCACCAACTGATAGCCAAAGGTATTCTTCAACTAACGGAACAAAAGCACCTCGATAGGTGGTTTTAAGTACGCCATCTAAATATATTTTTAATAGGCCGGGCTCCCAAAGTAATCCATAGGTGTGCCACTGGCCGTCTTGCATATCATGGGTATCATATTTTATAGTTCTGGTTCTTTTAATACCGGACTGATAGCCATCAATATGTACTACACTTTTGGTGAAGTTTGTTTTATAAACAGATTCGAAAATATCGATTTCCGCACCATCTGCGCCGGACTTGTCAATAGTTCCTTGATTATATCCTTGAAGCCAAAAAGCAGTGTGGCTACCATATTTAGGGTTTTGGATTTTTATTTTGGCTTCAAAATATCCGAATTTAGTATCGAACTTATTCTTTGAGAATACAGCACCACAAGCGAGGCTATCGCTGGCTGTCTTATGCGAACGCAACCATAATTTGCCATTATTTACCCATGCATTGTCATCGGTCCAATCCCACCAGTTCAAGTTTGGGTCTCGACCGTTCAAACCTCGTCCTTTTGCTTTTTTAGGTAAATTTTTTTTCCCACTTCGTTTGATCAAAACTATTGAACTCATCAGACCAATGAAGGGACCAACTACCTGGAATATTGCCTTCAGGATTCGAAGCGTTTGTGCTAGGATCGATGGCAGCTCCTGAAGAAATGATTGGCTCTCTGGTTATTGAATCGATATCATTTTCTGATTCTTGACACGAGAGGAGGGTCAAAGTCATCAATGTATAAACAAGCTTTCTCATAATTATGTATTTAGGGTGGAAAATCATGATCTACTTTAAGGCCTTTACCAACTGGAGAAGGTGTATTAAAGTATGGTAAAGTTATATTTATGAGCTTTTTCTGGTGGGGAGATATAGTGCGTGTTATAGGGCAAACGCGTCAAATTTCACTGAATAGCGCAAGAAATATCCGCTGGAAAGACTCAGAGTTATTGATATAAAAATAGAATTACAGAAATAAATAGATGATTTAATTTGCTTAGTGTGCAAACCGAACGATAAGTACTTCACCATTTTCTCTTACTTCAGCCTCAAAGCTATTGGAGGAGGAGGAGAATATCTTGAGAGAAAAATTGACTTCATCATTGGGATAATATGTAGTGACTTGACCGCCAAAACCTGACCAATATCCTCTGTAACTACGAGCATCATATGGAGTGCAAGGTGAGTTTGCCACAAACTGAAAGTCAAAGTTTTTTTTGAATTTATACCTATTGTCTCCAAAACAGTCATTGTACAAATACCAAATATTTTCGATTCTGACTTCATTGGGATACCAAGTTTTTCCACCAGCATCGCTAAGATTGCTATACCAGTTTTTTGAGATTACCGAGGAATACTCATTGTTGCCGACTTGGATGTAGGGAGTAGAGATTTCTTGATCCCAATTGGTAGCATTGGTTTTTCTAGCATCCACAAAATAAAATGTGTTAGGCTTCAGTCCATTCACAGTACAATTTCCTTGATCGTCTGTGATAAGTATCATGGAGGGATCATTTTCTTCTCTGAATTTGACTGGACTATTATAAAGTGTTACCTCTGCATTCGCAACGGGTTTGCCCTTTTCATTGACGATATTTATAGCTAAAGTAGTAGGAAATTCTTCTGATTCTTTATCGCAGCTTATTAGGAAAAAAATTGGGATGACTAGAATTAGCGCTTTTTTCAGATTCATTTTCTCTTTACCACCAAGTTTACTGATAATAAAATGGCAATTCCCGTTCCAAGGATTAAAAAATTCCATTTAGGTGTGCCATTTTGCCAGGACGTGTAGGTATAAGCCAAACTCATGACCATGACCAGTGTTAGGACTAAATAGCTTAGGGGACGAACTACTTTAGGATTCATTTTAGGTATTGAGGTTAAGTATTTTGAGAAAGCTGTCATCCACCATCCATAGAAAAATTGGAGAGATATTAACTACTTTTCCTTGCAACATAGCTTTCACATAAAAAGCTGTTTTTAAGTTACGATTTTCTGTGAATAGGTATTCATTGATTTCATCTCCTGGCATAATGTTAATCTCTGGTACTTGTATTTGCATTTGAGCCCCTAAAAACTCAGACATTTCTTTTATGCAAAGTGCGGAGATTACGTTTTCAATTTCTGACATGAAGCCATGCTTCATTAATTTATTTTCAGACCTGAGCGTAGATTTTAACTCCTTAGGAAGACATACAGTATTAATTAAATCTACCTCATGATCGTTCATGATGAAATAAAAAGCGCCATTGATATCGCCATTGAAAAGCATCTTTACCATGTGCACTTTGAACCTACCCAAGTCTTCTAATTCCGAAACATATGGAATCTCACTTGGTCCATATTCGATTTCAGTGGCCCGTATTCTTATCTTGAGCATTTGACCCATGGAGCCGACAGACTTTTCTATAGCCGAATGAACCATTTCTCCGATAAGTTCATCCTGAAAATCTGTAAACTTTTTATTTTCTAATTTATAATCCAAAACAACTATTTATGCTCATATAAAGATAATGGGTAAGTCAAGCACGGCTGCATGTTTAACTATAAATATGAATCAAGGTTTGCTTTAATATATTTGAGTGTAACATTTTCCTTTGAACGGCCTTATTTTATGAAATTAGCAATAATACAGCATGCGCCTGTCCTTTTTGATCTTAAAAATACCATGCGGAAAGTCGCTGAGCTGATGCAGGAAGCAAGTGAGGCAAATCCGGATTTAATTATGTTCCCTGAGGCGTTTATTACAGGATATCCACGTGGCTTGACCTTCGGGACTAAAGTTGGTGATCGGTCCGCAGCAGGTAGAGACTCGTTTTTACAATATGCGAAAAATGCTGTTGCTTTTGATGGGCAGGAAATCAAGCAACTTGGCCAGCTGGCGAAAAATCACAAAACCTACTTAGTCATTGGCTTAGTCGAGCTAGGTCATACTGGGACGCTTTATTGTACTACCGCTTATTTTAGCCCACAAGGAGACCTTATTGGCAAGCATCGGAAAATGAAACCTACGGGAGCAGAGAGGATTATTTGGGGAGAGGGAGATGGGAGTGATTTGCAAGTCTATACCACACCTTTTGGTAAATTAGGTGGGTTGATTTGCTGGGAGAACTACATGCCGTTGGCAAGGACATGGCTGTATCAGCAGGGAGTCCAAATATACCTCGCGCCAACAGCAGATAATCGCTCAGGATGGCAACACACTTTGAAACACATTGCTTTAGAAGGAAGATGTTTTGTCGTGGGCTGCAATCAGTTTGTTGAAAAAAGCGACTATCCTGAATGGCTTTTCACCAACGAGGATTTGTCCGCATTACCAGATATTGTTAGTGCCGGAGGTTCTGTGGTTATTGACCCTTTTGGCAATGAGGTCGTCGCACCACTGTGGAATAGATCAGGGATAATGCATGCCGAGTTGGATTTGTCTCTTCTCGTTAAGGCAAAACTAGATTTTGATGCGGTAGGACATTATGCCCGAAACGATATTTTTGACCTTACGAAAAAGAGTAGGTAGCTATTCAAAGAGAGGAACAATTGAGAAGTGATTTGGCTAAAAGGATTAATTCTAAGAGGGATGATTTCACCTACATTTTGATTGTATTTGGGAAAAGCAATTTTCCTTGAATCAAGGAGCGTCGGTAAAGAAGCTTTTTCATCTTGCTAATGGATGTTTAAGTGCTTTTCATGATGATAATGGGGACTCTAATGACATCATATTACGACTGATGCTTGGTGGATTACCGATATTTCAAGCTTTATCAGACAATCAAAGGCGATTAGCAGGTGGCAGTTGCTAAAAAGAATGGTCTTTTTGTATACTACCAGCTCTATGAAACTCACGTAATGGCATGATGCATTTCACTAGCTCTGGTGCTTTTCAAGGCATTTAGTTGGTGAAAGGATCTCAAGGGTTCCATGTAAAATGACTCAAACGGGGGAGATTCCGGATGCCAAGACGGTAATGTTATTTTACTATCTTAGGCTATGATGTTCTGATAAAAAGATAGGCTACCGATATTATTGGATGCCTATTTTAAGAGTCGTTTTCTTAGGCTAGTAGCCAAGCTTTAGCTTCATATTCGTCATCGATTTTTTTAATTTGAAGATCAGGCACTACCTTGCTAATTGCGGAATCAATGAAATTGCTGAATATAAATCCTTTGGTGCTTGTAGCATTTATCATGACCATTCGATCAACGTTTTTTACAATTTTTTTAGCTCTAGTTTTAACAATCTTTTTATCTATAACCGTGCTTCTGTTTCAAATTCATTGAGCCCGGAGCGATCACGCATTATTTTTTTATATCCATGAAATTCAATAGGTTCGTCACATAATGTTAAAAATTGGCTTGCTGTTTCGAGATTGACTGTTCCCCGCATTTTATTTTGGTGATACTGTACTCATTAAGAAGGAAGATGCTACTCTTTATATTCGTCACTACTTTGAAAGTGAGATCATCAAAATTCAGGATAATTACCGTTGTTGGCTGTGTGCCTTCCGCAATATTAACCATTTGTAAAAGAGATTATAAGTTTTCGATGCTAACAGCACATTATTTAATGCAGCATCGATCAGGTCCTAGGTTTTATGATTTGGAATATATTCAATAGTTGGTGTATAGGTAATTTCTTTGTTTTGGCGTCTGAAATATGTTTTTAAAAATTGAAATTCCATAACAGTTTGTGTTTGCTGCGTTGCAAGCATAAAAGGTAGATTCTTAACATCTGATATTTTTTATTAAACGTTGAAATACTCATTCTTCTTGTTCAATACAAGAAAATCCCTGACCATCTTAAGTTAGAAGGTCAGTATTATTTTATTGATTTTAACTTGAGTCAAAAAGTAACAAAACAGAAACTTTTATACTTAGTTAAATTGATTGATACTTCTTCGGTGGTTTATTATTAGAGCATTGAAAGATCAAAGCTTATAATTTATGTCTATGAATGATAAAATCTTACTACTTGGCGCCACGGGAAGAACAGGAAAGCTTGTACTAGAAAATGCTTTAGAAAAAGGATATCATGTTCACTGTCTTGGACGTGATATTAAAAGGATCGCCAAGCAACCGGGCATTGAATTGTTCGAGGGAGATTCACGAAGTTATGATGACCTGCACATTGCAATGGAAGGTTGTAAACATGTTATTACTACTTTGAATATCTCAAGAGTCAATGATTTTCCTTGGTCAAGCTTAACGACACCAAAGACTTACCTGTCCGAGACCATGTTAAATATATCTAATGTGGCCAGAAAGCATAACCTTGTGCGTATTGTGTGCTGTTCGGCTTGGGGCGTGAGTGAGTCACGAATTGATATTCCATGGTGGTTTCGATGGACCATTGAAAATAGCAACATCAATGCTGCTTATATTGACCATGAAAGGCAAGAAGAAGTATTGAAGAGATCGGCGCAGATGTGGACTATTGTAAGGCCCGTCGGCTTGACCAATGGGAAGTCAATACAGAAGATTCGAGAGACATTTGGCGTGACTCCCCAACCAAGTTTAACAATTAATAGAATTTCAGTGGCAAGCTACTTGGTCGATGCTTTGAATAATGAAAGAGTCTCAAAAAAAATGATTGTTATTTCGAGTAATTAGTACTTATCTGAGTGGAAATGTTTTTTATGATCTCTTATTGTCAAAAAGGCCCCAACTATAACGATGAGCGCTGTGATGCCTATCCAAGGTAACATGCCTAGCAATTTTACACCTGCTTTACTTGAAGAGACAAAAAGAAACAAGACCAATCCTATCCATTGCCAGCCTATATGAAATTCCAGCGCATTAACCTTTGGTAATATTGGTTGCTGATTCCAAAGTATTTTAAGCTGGTCTTTTTCCCAGAACAACAATAATAGGGTCGCAAAAAGCATCAACCCTGTGATAATAGGTGTTCCTCTAAAATCATACGATATGGTAATTATAAAGATATTCAGGATGATGGGTAAGAAGACAACAGCCCCAAGTCTGGCAAAGCGCTGAGTCATAAGAAGAAAACCAGCCATTAGCTGAGCAAGGCCTAAAAATTTCCAATATATCCCACTTTGGTAGAGCGTTTCAAAGAAATGCCAAGCAGAGTTAATTGGATTATCGGCACCACTGTCATTCGTAAACCGATTGCCTGATATTTTGACAATACTGGAAAATGCAAAGGCGGCTCCAATCAAATAGCGGGTGAAGATGATAAGCATTTGCGATAATATTTTTTGTTTTAAATTTTCTAACGTCATCTTTCAGATTTTGAGTTTGACGATCGCGGCTAGTTAAAAGTTACACGGAGATCAAATTAATTGATAGATAAATGAAACCATACATTTGCAATCGAGCCATTGATTTGTGTGATAAAAATGGAAGTATTTCTTTTACCTTACGACCAGTATAAACGAAGAAAAAGATGTCGATATACATGTTTACAATAAAATAAAGTCAGTTTTGATAGAGAAGGGTTGCTTAACTCCGTGATGTATGGCGTGTTAAAGAGACCTATATTTAACAATATTTAAGATACGTTTCACCTCTCGACCGATAGACTTTTTTTAAGGAAGATCTTTATTTTAGAGAATAACGTTATCACCTCTTTCGGAATGAAGGGATTACTTGAGAATGAAAGGTTTGAAGCTGCCACTGCCAGCTCTTCCGATGAAGCAAATGTTGATTAATGTGCTACAATTAGTAGCGTTCAAGGAAATGCATAACATTTTGTAAGGCTATAATGGTCGTTATCGCTTTGATGACTTGATATCTTCCAACCTGAAAGTCTAAAATAGAACCCCTGAGTTTGATTAATGTGATTGATTGACTAATACTTGTTTATTTACCCCTTTCAAGGATGATTTATTTTTTTTCTAATTTGATTTCGGTTGGTAGTAGTGCAGAAGATATAATATCTTAAAAAACGTTCTTTTCATGAACTACGTGAATCTCTTATATAATGGAGCGAACTAATCTTTACCTTTACCCTAAAAAATACATGAGTGCAAATGCTATCTAACCTTTATAATTCCAACGAACTTGATATTGTGAATTCCATTGGGTATAGAAGACTTATGGGAAATGTATCCATCTTATTCCTATTTGTCTGCATCGTGTTATTCTTGATTGCGTCCATGTATTTGCAGCTAAAAGGTTATTTCATAATAGGGCTTTTGCTGCTCACGTTCCCATTTATGACTATGATCTTTATTCGTTTTCAAAAGTTTAGTTTAGGGATATTTATGTTAGGGGTGGTCTTCCCAATCTTAATTTTAATCACTCATGTATGGTATCTCAAAAGCGCGGAGCGGCTAAATATTAATAATGATTTAGGTTTAACAGTTTTTTACCTTATCATACTCGCTATAATTCCAGTAATTTATCAGCAAAGGTCTGTAATCTATTATGCGAATGCTGTTTTCATATTTGCCTTAATCCTAACGTCTAATTTTGTTTTGGGTTATTCAAAGATCCTTTCCTTGAGGGAAGCGAGCAGAATAGATAATATTCAGAATTTATATATTGTTATCACGGGTATAGTGATGTTCTTCATTATTGACAGAAGGAAGAAAGAAAGAGGGGAAAATGATATGTTTCTGGCCAAGGTTAATCTTGAATTAAAAAATGAGATTATTGAAAAAGAAAGACTTATCCTTAAAAGTATTCAGTTTGGTAGTAAGCTCCATGAGAGAGTAGGTAGCGATGAAAGTGTGCTTATGGAGGTTTTTGACACAATTCCCGATTTAGTTTGGTTAAAAGATCTTGATGGTAAATACCTAGCGTGTAATAAGGAATTTGAAAAATTCATTGGAGCGATTGAAGCTGACATCATTGGCAAAACCGATTTTGATTTTCTGAGTAAGGAATTAGCTAGTTTCTTTAGAGCCAATGATCTCAAGGCGGTTAGGGCAGGCAAGACATTGAAAAATGAGGAATACCTAGAGTATAAGTCGTCGGACAAAAAAATAATGGTCGAAACGTCGAAAACGCCATATTATGATTCGGACGGGAGAGTAGCTGGGGTACTAGGTGTGGTCCTAGATATTACTGATCGAAAAACAGCAGAAAAGTTGCAGGTATTTAATGAACAAAAATATATTGCATTGATCGAGTCTGCTTCGGATGCGATTTATTTACTTAATGAGCAATCAGTTATTGTTAGTGTAAATACTGCGGCTACAATTATGCTGGGTTATGCAAGAGAGGAATTAGAAGGCAGTAAACTCCATGTGATAAATGCTGATTGGGATGAGTATAAGTTTGCCTTGTGGATTGAACGTGCAGAGCCAGATTCAAATGAGATTTCAGAAAGCTATTTTAAGACTAAAGAAGGAATAATAATACCTGTTGAAATCAATTCAAGAAAAACGAAAATAGGGGATATAGTTTATGCACATGTGGTGGTAAGGGATATTCTGGAGAGAAAGAGCTACGAGTATAAATTGAAGTTAGCAAATAATGCTTTAAAAGAGGCTCAGCGCTTAACAAAGGTTGGAAGTTGGCATTTTGACGTCATTAACGATAAACGCTACTTGTCTGATGAGATTTATCATATTTATGACGAAAAGCCTCAATCATTCAAGGAAACAGCTGATACCTATTATAAGTATCTCCATCCTGAGGTAAGAGAACTTATTGTCAATGCTTTGACTAAAAGTGTTGTCAAGAAAAAGCCTTTTAATGGGATTCATAAAATAATTACTGCCATTGGTAATGTGAGATATGTCGAGGAGCACGCACAAATTGAGCTAAATGAGAATAACGAAGTTATTGGCGCTTATGGCACGGTGCAGGATGTTACTGAGGAGGTCAAGACAAAAAATACGCTGGAGAATCAATTACAGAAACTGAATCTTGCCTTGAAGGCGAATCACTTGATTTCATACGAGTTTGATTATACGGAGAATATCATGACTCTATTTCCAGAAAAAATGGGCGACTGGGATGTTTGGAATAATATTCAAAAAATCGACGATTTGGTCACTTACATTAATCCAGAACAACGCTTTATTTGTCAAAGGAAAATTGATGATTTGCTAAGTGGTAAGGTTGATTCTTTCAACTGTGAAGTTCAGATGGGTTCTGATGAGTTAGGCTGGAAATGGATGTTGGCAACTATGAACTCATTGGTGAGAAACGAACAAAACGTATCGACACGTGTATTTGGAATTTTGTCTGATATATCAGGGAAAAAGAATAATGAATCCTTAGAAATAGAGGCACAGGAAAAAGAGCGGTTAAGAATGTCCAGAGATATTCATGATAGTATAGGGCAGATGCTGGTAGGGACTAGGATGATGCTACATAAGACTTTATCAGGAGATCTTTCTTATAAAGAAACAAAGGAAATAAACTTGGAAGTGGACGAGATGTTGAATCAGGTGATCCGTGAAACTAGGTTGGTAATTAATAATCTAGGGTTAAATGTTTTCGAAAACAAAGATTTACATGCTTCTTTTAATTTTGTAGCAGAGAAAATGAAGAGAGTATTTCAGGGGGAGATTGTCGTGAACTGGAAAGGTAAAAAGGAATTCAATAATATGAAATTGGCCACCAATATCTTTAGAATTTTTCAAGAGTCGTTGACCAATAGTATCAAATATTCAGGAGCAAATAAGATAACCGTGGAGGCGAATGTTGATGGGTTATTTAATCTGAAAATAAGAGACAATGGAGCAGGATTTAATGCCAAGGGCACTGAAAATGGTTTCGGAATTACTAATATGCATGAGCGGGCAAAAAATATTGGCGGAATACTCAAAATTCAGAGTAAAGAGGGAGTAGGTACGGAGGTAAGTTTAGTTATCTCCTAATAGAATAAATTGTCAAAAAGTTTTTCACGAAGGGCGAATTTTACGAGACCAGCTATGTTTTTTGAGCCTGTTTTTTCTATTATGTTGTGTTTGTGTGTTTCCACTGTTCTTAGGCTGATGAAAAGTTGCTCAGCTATTTCCGCATTGGATTTTTCTTTGAGAATCAATTCCAAGATTTCCAATTCTCGCTTAGTGAGCTCTACCTTTTGAGACTCTTTCCTGCCATGCGAGATACTTGTCATGATAACCTCAGTTACAGCCGGGGAGTAATATTTTCCACCTTCCATTACTAAATTTATGGCCTTCAATAATTCATTAGTATCTCCTTCTTTTAACACATAAGCAGAAGCTCCTACTTTCAACATTTGTTTAATACTGACTGAATCATCCATCATAGATAAGGCCACAATTTTTATTTCATCATTCAGCAGCCTGATTCGCTTAACCATTTCGATACCATCCATTTTGGGCATGTGTATATCTGTGACCACTAAATCAAATATCTCACTCTTGAATAAATTGACACCTTCTATGCCATTATTACCTTGTATCACCTCGGCTCCAAGTTTATCACTTAAAAAATTGGCCAATATGCTACGAATTATTTTATGATCATCAACTAATAATATTTTCATTTAGCACTTTTTAGGAGGGATTGGGACACGAATTAAATTTTAGATAAATGTAGACAAAATTAAGGTTAATATATTAAATATATTTATTGTAATGAATAACGATTTTATAAGCTGATTATGCACGTGTTACACTGAGAAAAAAGTATGTGTATCACTTAGTGTTATATAATCTACTGAACTTTCAACTTCAGTTAGTCTCTCTATTATCAGGCTCGATAAGGCTCGATATCTGTTTATTCAAAAACCGATTAAATATCAAGATTATGAAAATATTCACATTAACTATCGGCGTTGTATTTTTATTAGGAGGCACAGCACTAAGCCAAAATATAACATAAGCCAATAATAGGGAAGTGACCAATGACGGAATACAATATAGGGTATCTATAGGATGGTGTGAAAGGTTAAATATTGAATACGGGATGTTTCACAGCATGTCGCCAAAAGATTCTCAGAACAATGGAGAGGTCACTCAATACCATCAAGGCAGTACAACAGAGCGTTCTTTTTCAGGTGTATATCTTGACTACCCAATGCACACTGGTCAATATTTCGATATGGGCTTATTGGTAAGAACAGGATTAGTCAATGGCCAGGACTTTAAAATAACACCGGCCTTAATGGGCAGCTAGCACTTAGGCAAATTTCTTAACCTCAATGTAGGTGTAGGATTTAGCTGACTCTGTCCAATGCTCAATACAGTTTTGAAAATAAGGTTTTAAGATTAGGAAAAGTCTTTCCATAATAGCCCGTTTAAATCCACCTTGTGGGTACTAATTCGCGATGTTTGCATTGAATAAAAACAATCATCTGAGTCCATACCTCGTGTGCTTGCTCTGAGGTTATTGATTTGTACTTCACTTAAAAATCTTTCATCATGCAGATCTTCGTTAAACTTTCCTTCTTATGTTTCAAACTGGCCCTTATAGTCTTATTCCTATCTATCTTCTATTTCTATCCTCATTAGCATTAACGAAATCTGAGCCCTTCGAATGAGCATTATTAAAAGGACTGATTTCTCATCGGACTATTGGCTTTTAGTGATAGATGCGCTGGCAATGCGGCAATTCCTCAAACTTAATATTAGCCGATTCAAGGCTGATTAGCCACACAAATATTATAGTAAAACATTCTAATACGTATTTCTCGCAGACAACATAGGGGATTCCGCTGATGATTTTCATAGAGACACTGAATTTCCAACCTCAGTTTGTCTCTCTATTATCAGGCGCCAGAAGGATAGATCTTTGTTTATTCAAAAAGCAATTAAATATCAAGGTCATGAAAACGTTCACATTAATTATAGGCATTTTATTTTTCTTAAGTGGCACAGCACTAAGTCAAAATATAACATTGGCTAATAATGTGGAAGTGACCAATGGCGGGACACAATATGGGGTATCTATAGGATGGAGTGATAAGTTGAATATTGAATACGGGATGTTTCACAGCATGTCGCCAAAAGATTCTCAGGACAATGGAGAAGTCACTCAATACCATCAAGGCAGTACAACAGAGCATTCTTTTTCAGGGGTATATCTTGACTACCCAATACGCATTGGTCAATATTTTGATATGGGCTTATTGGTAAGAACAGGATTAGTCAATGGGCAGGACTTTAAAATAACACCGGCCTTAATGGGCAGCTTGCACTTAGGCAAATCTCTTAACCTCAATGTAGGTGTAGGATTCCGAGGACTCAGCCCAACGCTCAATACAGGTTTGAAAATAAACTTTTAAGGTAATGAGAAATCTTTCAATAATAATCTGCGTAGTTTTTTTCACTAATGCTCATGCTCAAAGTATTGATATGGAAGTTTTACTTCAGCAAACGGTGAATGGAATTGAATATGGGGGAAATGTGATGCTTGAACACAAACAATGGGCAGTTGGGATGTCATATCAAAAAGGAATAACAAAATATTCAGAATTTGACTTACCAAGCATCCAATTTCTAGGACTGGTTTTTCAAATACCGATTATAACCAGTGAGAAGCTAGCACTCGTTTTTGCTCCGAGAGTAGGGTTCGTTGGGGAACAGTTTTTTGTAGTCATACCGGAAGTCAAATTATACACACCACTGATCCGCAATGTTGACCTAAGCTTAGGAACAGGTATGAGATACGGTAAACCATCAATCTCTTTAAGTCTTAGTACTTCACTTAAAAACTTTAATCATGCAGTTCGTCGTTAAATTATGCTTGCACAGGATCAAATGGATGGTCATAGGCTTATTCCTTTTGCTATCCTCTTGTGAGGAGGAGCTTTCCTATGAATATGAAAATTTTATAATTCAAAAAGGCTCACATAGCCCTATTTTTAATGTGGAGGCGCTACAAAAAAGTGACCTTTCTTTTTACGCGATATTTGATAGTAGCGCAATTTATACTTCCAAAACTCCTGAGAATCAATGGGACATCAATAAGTTGTATGGATTTTCAGACTGTAATGACTCACACCATACCAATAGCGCGAGAATAGGTTGGAGATGGCTTAATAAAAATTTGGAAATACATGGTTATGTATATCAAGATGGCGTTCGGGCTTCATTTTTTTTGGGTAATGTCACCCTTGGAGAACCGCACTTCTACTCCATTAAACTTTTATCTGATGTCTACTCTTTTCAGTTAAATAATAATCCTCGAATAGAGACCGCAAGGATGAACGGATGCAAAAAGGGTTTTTACTACAAATTGTTTCCTTATTTCGGAGGAGATGAACGGGCCCCTCATGATATCCTCATTAGCATTAACGAAATCTGAGCCCTTCGAATGAGCATTATTAAAAGGACTGATTTCTTATCGGTCTATTGCCATGCAGTGATGTATACGCTGGCAATGCGGCGATTCCTCAAACCTGATACTAGCCGATTCACGGCTCATTATCCACACAGATATTATAGTAAAACGTTCTAATACGTATTTCTCGCAGACAACATAGGGGATTCCGCTGACGATTTTCATAGAGACACTTAATTTTCAACCTCAGTTTGTCTCTCTATTATCAGGCTCCAGAAGGATAGATCTTTGTTTATTCTAAAAGCAATTAAATATCAAGGTCATGAAAACGTCCACATTAATTATCGGCATTTTATTTTTCTTAAGTGGCACAGCACTAAGTCAAAATATAACATTGGCTAATAATGTGGAAGTGACCAATGGCGGGACACAATATGGGGTATCTATAGGATGGAGTGATAAGTTGAATATTGAATACGGGATGTTTCACAGCATGTCGCCAAAAGATTCTCAGGACAATGGAGAAGTCACTCAATACCATCAAGGCAGTACAACAGAGCATTCTTTTTCAGGGGTATATCTTGACTACCCAATACGCATTGGTCAATATTTTGATATGGGCTTATTGGTAAGAACAGGATTAGTCAATGGGCAGGACTTTAAAATAACACCGGCCTTAATGGGCAGCTTGCACTTAGGCAAATCTCTTAACCTGAAGGTAGGTGTAGGATTCAGAGGACTCAGCCCAACGCTCAATACAGGTTTGAAAATAAGCTTTTAAGATCAGGAAAAGTCTTACCATAATAGCCCGTTTAAATTTTTCATATTTCTTTTCACTTCACTTAAAAATCTTTCATCATGCAGATCTTCGTTAAACTTTCCTTCTTATGCTTCAAACTGGCCCTTATAGTCTTATTCCTATCTATCTTCTATTTCTATCCTCATTAGCATCACCGAGATCTGAGTCCTTCGAATAGGCCCTTTGAATGAGTATTATTAAAAGGACTGATTTCTCATCGGACTATTGTCTTTTAGTGATAGATGCGCTGGCAATGCGGCAATTCCTCAAACTTAATATTAGCCGATTCAAGGCTGATTAGCCACACAGATATTACAGTAAAACGTTCTAATACGCATTTCTCGCAGACAGCATCGGGGATTCCGCAGACGGTTTTAATAGAGACACTGAATTTCCAACTTCAGTTAGTCTCTCTATTATCAGGCTCCATAAGAATAGATCTTTGTTTATTCAAAAAGCAATTAAATATCAAGATCATGAAAAAGTTCACATTAATTATTGGTGTTTTATTTTTATTAGGAGGCACAGCACTAAGTCAAAATATAACATTGGCCAATAATGTGGAAGTGACCAATGGCGGGACACAATATGGGGCATCTATAGGATGGAGTGATAAGTTAAATATTGAATACGGGATGTTTCACAGCATGTCGCCAAAAGATTCTCAGAACAATGGAGAAGTCACTCAATACCATCAAGGCAGTACCACAGAGCATTCTTTTTCAGGGGTATATCTTGACTACCCAATACGCATTGGTCAATATTTTGATATGGGCTTATTGGTAAGAACAGGATTAGTCAATTGCCGGGACTTTAAAATAACACCGGCCTTAATGGGCAGCTTGCACTTAGGCACATCTCTTAACCTCAATGTAGGTGTAGGATTCAGAGGACTCAGCCCAACACTAAATACAGGTTTGAAAATAAGCTTTTAAGATCAGGAAAAGTCTTACCATAATAGCCCGTTTAAATTTTTCATATTTCTTTTCACTTCACTTAAAAATCTTTCATCATGCGGCAGTTCGTTAAACTTTCCTTCTTATGCTTCAAACTGGCCCTCATAGGCTTATTTCTATCTGTATTCTATTTCTTATCCTCGTTAGCATTACCGAAATCTGAGCCCTTTGAATAAGCAATTCCAATAATCCCTTCGAGTGAGCATTATTAAAAGGATTCATTCCTAATGGGTATATTGGCTTTTAGTGATAGATACGCTGACAATGCGGCGATTACTCAAACCTAATAATAGCCGACTCAGGTAAATCAACGAATGCGATCCACCTCAATCATAGTCTGAAACATCAACAATATGTAAATCCTTTAATACTATACGTGGCAATACATCAAGATATGATGTATTATTTCTACAGGTATTCAAAAGAACTATTAAAAGACCCTTCAGAAGTTATCGTTTTTCAGCTACTTTCAAATCAAGGAAAGATGTATGGTTATGAACTATCACAGATGGTCAAAGAACAAACCAATTTTAAAATTCATTTAAAAGATGGATCACTTTATCCTGCACTCCATAAGTTGACTAAAGATGGAACTCTCACATTCGAGGAGGTAAGCCTTGGTCAGCGTGTTCACAAGTATTACAAGTTTACGGTAAAAGGCGTGTTGCAGAAAGAGACGCTTTTGGATGAAATGAGAGACTTTATCAGAACTATTGAAAAGATTATATACAATAACATTAATCCCACACCTGCGGGATGATTAGTAATCAATATGTCGATGAAGTCATTCGATAGGTTGACGACAGCATCTTAAAAGACCAGGGTTTGAAGGACGATCTTGTCGATCATTTGTGCTGCTTAATTGAATTGCAAATGAAGAAGGGGAGTGCGTTTGTAAATGCCAAGGTTTATGCCTTTGAGCAAACGGCACCTAATGGACTTAACGAAAGATGATAAGAAACTATGTTTTATTTATTATTCTAAAATCATGTGTAAGAAACGATTAACGTACACTTTTGGATTTATTTTTTCTGCAGCCTTCGTCATAGGTAATTTCTAAAAGCTTATGCATTTGCCTTTAGCAATGGTATTGCTTTTTGGAGGAGGCACAGGTTTAGCCTTCATTTTCCTTTCATTAATGATAACAAATAGGTATATCCAGCTCATGCGCGAGGTATTATCTGTGCGTATGAAATGGGTGATGGGAAGTGCTTTTTTATGCTTTTTGTGCTTGTATCATGGATGAAGCTCAGTCATTTGATGGGTGCGGGATTCATGCTTGGAGTGAGCCTTTTAGTCTTTAACGTTGGTTTTCTGACTTTCCTATTTTTCAGAATGTATCGAAGTTTGAAGAAGCGCTTTAATTTTAGATATCGAAATTTAGCGTACATTCAATCAGAAAAAAAGCAGCCCGTTCGGATTTTTTTATGACTATAAATGGAAATTACGAGGGATTAGCTATGCTTAATTTTTATGACTGAAGGGTGCATTCTGAAAAACCTCTGCTGTGCTTACCCAATAAATATCGGATTCAAAAATGTTCCCCTCATTACTTTTTGTTTCTGTTACCCTACTAAAAAACAGGTATTGATCATCTGGAGTTACAAATGGTCTTTGCTCTATCGCAGTGGTGTTGATGGATGTAGAAAGTCTTTCAGGAGAAGTCCAGTTTCCGGCACGATTAGTATAGCTGATATATAAATCATACTTTGAGTTATCCTCATTTTTCCATGCTTGGATTATCATATACCTGCCTTTTGGGTCAACGTAAAGACTTTCCTCATCAGCATCACTGCTTAATGCACTAACCAACTTAGGCGTTTTATATTCTCCATTTGCTTTTTTTGTAGTCACAAAAATATCACCACAACATGCGTCTCCTTCACGGTTGGAGATATAATAGATCGTTTCGTCAATGAGCCCGATACTTGCTTCCCGTGCATTGCTATTGATCACCGGAGAAAGTGGTCGTGCTTGGTTTTTTAAGGAATCATTCAGGTACACTTTATAAAGGTCTGCCGCATAAGATCCAATTTCTTTTGCGAAGAATAAGCTGTTGTGATCATTAGAAAACATTGGAAAATAAGTCCTTTCGTTACTGTTCAACCATTCCGTTCCTAAGTTTTTCCAAGTATTATTTAATCGGCGCATCATGTGAATCGCGGTTTGACGCTCCTCTGTTTCATTCGAGACTCCATATGCGAGAAAATTTCCATCCGTGGAAATGGAAAATCCCATTTCGAATCTGCCTTGTTTTGATACGATCTCTTGGGCGAATATCTTAGCTTCATTACCTGGAGTTTGTTGTCCAAAATAATCAAAATCAAAATCGCTATTTTCGACAGGCTGGCCATTGCATGAAACGAAAATAGCGGATAGTGTTATAATAGAAGCTTTGAAGAATGCTGAAATGATTGATGTTATAATTTTAAAGGCTCCTTCGTACATATGGCTAAAGTAGAAATAGTTTATGGCTACTAATAAGAGAAAAGGAAATTAATCTGCGTTAGATTAATCCAATTTTGTAGCTCAAAATAAGTCCGTTAAATTTTAGTTGACCTTTATTTCCTGTCAAACAATAATTTCCACCAATTAACACTTAATGAGGTAGTTATTTTGAATTATCTTTATAACTTTATTGAACTATTCTGAGTAAATGTAGAAAAGCTCCGTTTCAAAAGTTACTAATTATTTAATCCATTGAGTTACAAGAGTAAAATGAGGTCTTTAGCAATTTTTTTATTGAGTATCAATTTAGCCATGGCTCAATGCCCAACCTCGGGAACGGTATCCACCAATTGCACAACAGTGGGAAATTTAAATATTACGTCGGGAACACTTAATGTTACCTCAGGAGTAGTAGTAACTGTAACCGGCACATTGACTGTGAGAAGTGGAGGTACTATAAATGGAACAGGAGCAACATTTAATGTTGGTGGGCTAGCCGAGACTTATGGCTCTACAAATACACTAAACGGGGGAACATTTAATACGGGAAGTTTTTCAACGGGTAGTGGCGGAGATGTGTTATTTGATGGTATTACCGTGAACATAAGCCCCGATGGGAATGTGGCTTTGGCGGGCTCATCAATTACCATTGATAATTCGACATTTACGGGTGTGGCTAACTGGAGTACCAATGGTTCTTCATTTTCAATGGACGGAACAGATATTACTGCATCCGGCAGCATTCAGTTTGAAGATGCAACTATTGCCAATGGGACATTCATTGCTGGCACAAGTTTTTCCACTACAAATGGAACCAATACCATCGATAACGCTACGATCACTGCTGGGACAACAGCTTCACTAAAAAATACGACCTTCACTGACACTGATCTTGATGTGCAAGGCTTACTCTCCATTCAATCAGGATCAGTTTCTTTCGATAATGGGAATATCAACTCGGGTATTGGTAATGCGGGCACTAATGATGGAGACGCCTTGACAATGAATGGCGGAGGAGCCTTGACTTTAACTGGCAATACTCAAATGAATGTACGTGGATCTGTAACGAATAATGAGTGGTATGTGAATAACTCAGATGTAGTCGTGACAGGTGATTTTGATAATGCGGGTGCGGAAATTTTGGAAGTTAGCAATAATGGTACGTTTGTCGTGCAAGGCGATTTTAATAATACGGGAAGCGGCAATGTCTCAGCAGATGATGGCGCTGTGGTGACGGTCGATGGTGACTATGACAATAGCGGAGGTGGAAGCACCGATGTGAGCGGAGGAACATTGGTGGTCGGTGGAGGATATTCTGGGGACACGCCAACGGGGGATACTGGCGATTGTGATGGCGGTGCAGGTGGCTGTTGTGGTGCTGGTTGTGATGCTTTGCCTGTGGAGTTGCTTTCATTTGAAGCGAAGAACGAGAATAACTTAGTGCAGCTCGATTGGGAAACTGCTACAGAGTTGAACAACGATTTTTTCTCTTTGGAGAGATCGTTTGATGGAAAATCTTTCCATCTGTTTGAAAATATTGAAGGATCAGGAACGGTCGATGAAATATCGAGTTATCATTTAGTTGATAACCTTATTTGGCAAAGTGCAAACGTGAATAAGGTCTATTATCGATTAAGCCAGACAGATTTTGATGGAACCCATAAAAAGTTGAAAGTAGTCATGGTGCAGGTATTATTGAATGCACCAAAAGTAAGTATTTATCCAAATCCAGTGACCGAGGGAAAAGGGTTGCATATTGTGGGGGTGACGAGTCATGCAGGATGGAGTGTATATTCATTAGCAGGAGAACTCCTGGCGCAAGAGACATTCAAAGAGGACTTGAACATTTCTGTTGATTTTCTTACTAAAGGTTCCTATCTATTACTTGTTAATGATCAGGGTATCGTTAGTACGCTTCGGTTTACTGTGAGATAGTGAAGTCTTTACTTCCATTACAAGGTTAAAGCTTAACTTTCCAAATCAAGTTTCACGATAGACTTTCTTGTATTTGCGCATGGCTGTGAAAATGTCTGGAGGTTTCTTCCATCTCCATAACGAGTTTCCCCAAGCCAACAAATACAACCCACCAACGCACGGATCAATTCCTTTGTTTTTTTTAGGAATATAATGAATGGCTATGAAAATCGGCGGATTTGAAGAATTGGTATTGCTGGTAGTGGGTGCTTTGAAAGATGATGCTTAGGTTGTGACGGTAAAGGAGATGCTAAAAGAAAAAACGGGTAATAAACCAAGTGTCGGTGCGCTTCATTCTGCGATGTACCGATTGGAAGAGAAGAGATGCATCAAATCTAACGAGGGCGGGGCAACAGCCGAAAGGGGGAAGAAGACGAAAGCGATATTACAAGCTCACGGCTTACGGACAGGAAAGGTTAATGGAAGTCCATTAACTCAGGATGGAATTTGCCCGACAGGTTCCTGGACTAAATCTTGGGTTGGAAAAATGAAACAGCAAGATTCACCAAAATGGGCATCCAAACTGCTGGGGTGGTATTGTAGAAAAGAATTATTCGACTTCATATACGGCGATTTGCTCGAAATATATGATAATCGAATTATTAAAAAAGGAAAATTCAAGGCGGACTCGCAATTCGTCCTAGACGTGTTCAGTCTTTTTCGACCTTTTGCCTTAAAGGGGACCAGAATAAACTCAAATAAGTACGCGATGTTAGAAAATTACCTCAAAGTTGCTTTCCGCAACTCACGCCTGCATAAGCTGTATTCTTCCATCAAAATAGGTGGACTAGGATTAGGAATCGCCGCATGTATTCTGATCAGTTTATTTATCAAGGATGAGCCGTCATATGATCAAGGATTTGAAAATACGGATCAGATTTATCGAATTGTCAACACCCGGAATAGACCCGGGGAAGAGGTGAAATGGATCGCGCAAGAACCTCCGATGCTTGGTGTCATTGAAAATGAGATGCCTGAGGTGGAAGCAGCTGGTAGAGTCGTGCCTTATGGTCGAATACTCGCAGGTAGTAATCTTTTTCGGCGAAGCGATCAAACCCAAAATAATTTTGAGGACGGGTTTATTTATGCGGATCATTCCATCTTAGAAGTTTTCGATCTCTCACTGACTTATGGAGACCGGAAATGTGCGTTGACTTTACCGGCCTCTATTATGCTAACACGATATAAGGTGGATCAGTATTTTCCAGGTCAAAACCCCTTCGGGCAGACAGTCATATTCAACGACGATAGCAAGCCTTACAAGATTGATGGAGTGATTGCAGGCCTTCCAGAAAAAACACATTTCACATTTGAGTCTGTGATTACGTTGGTCGGGGAAGAAATGTGGCCGGGAGAGCATTTGAGTTTGTGCTGTAACAATTTTGATATTTATATGAAGATTAGAGTTCATGCGGGACCTGCTTCTGTTGCGGAGCAGTTATACAATGTGCGAGACACCTACATGACGGACTACATAAGTCAAAAGGTCGAATCGATATTGACCAAATGAAATACCGTGGCAATGAGCTGCAGAAACTATCCGCTATTCACTTGGAGTCATCCGATATTTCCGATAACTACAGCCATGGTGATAGTAAGATTGTATGGATGTTTGCGGCTGTTGCCTTTTTGATATTGACTTTGGCGTGTATCAACTTTATGAACCTGTCAACTGCCAAGTCGGCCAATATAGCTAAGGAAGTTGGTTTTTGGAAAGTCGTTGGCTCTCAGAAAATACATTTGCTAAGTCAGTTTTGTCTGAGTCCATTCTTTTTAGCGTTATTTCTTTAGTGGTTGGTGCGCTTTTGGCATTGGTGGCCTTGCCGCTCTTTAATCAAATTGCCAATAAAGCGCTTACGTTACCCTTTACCGAATGGTGGTTCTTGCCTGTAGTGTTGGCTTTGGCTTTGGTGGTGTTGGTGGTTTTATTGCGGGACTTTATCCTGCCTTCTATTTGTCTGGTTTTCGCCCTATCGTAGTGTTGACAGGAAAACTAAGCCGTGGAAGCAAAAGTGCACATCTTCAAAATGGGAGGGTCATTTTCCAGTTCGTCGTATCAACGATATTGATCATAAGTGCATTGGTCGTCAATAAACAAATGAGTTTTATTTTGAATAAAAAGCTCGGTTTTAATAAAGACCAAGTGGTGCTTTTGCAAGGAGCGAATACGTTTTATTCAAAGCTCAATACGTTGAAAAATGAGTTGAAAGAATTGTCGGAAGTAGAGAATGTCTCCGTGACCTCCTTTCTTCCATTGGAAGGCATGGCGCAAGAGGGCAATCAGTTTTGGCTAGAAGGAAGAACGAAGGAAGACGCCCCGATCAATAGCCAACTATGGCGAGTAGATGGTGCTTATATCAAGACGCTCGGGATGAACCTTGTGGCAGGTAGAAATTTTGATGAAAAGCTTGTTTCTGATTCTTCTTCAATCATTGTCAATCAAAAGATGGTGGGAAATTTTGGTTTTGAAAATCCTCTCGGGAAAAGGATCACCAATAGCCATGAAAAACTAAGAACGATTATAGGCGTGGTTGAGAATTTTCATTTCCGATCTATGAAGGGAGATATTGGTGCTTTAAGTAGGGTGTTGGGCGGGCAAGATGAGGTGAAGGTCATCAAACTGCAGACTAGCGATATGACTGCTTCTTTGGCTAAAATTACGATGATTTGGGATGACTTGGTGGCAAACCAACCGATCAGATATGAGTTTATGGATGATCGATATGAGGCGATGTATGACGAGATAAAGCGTACAGGATTATTGTTTACTAGCTTTTCGGTTCTGGCGATTATCATTGCTTGTTTAGGGCTATTAGCCTTATCTACTTTTATAGTAGAGCAACGGCGCAAAGAGATCAGTGTGACAAAGGTATTGGGAGCCTCTGTGAGTAGTCTGATAAATAATTTGACCAGTAACTTTTTGAAATTGGTTTTGATCTCCATGGTTATTTCCATTCCGCTCGGGTGGTATACAATAGTCCACTGGTTAGAAAACTATCAATTCAAGATTGACTTGAGTTGGGGGCTGTTTTTGGTAGCGGGAATCGTCATTTTGGCAATCACCATTATCACGATCAGCTATGAAGTTATTCGAGTAATTAGGCGCAATCCTGCGGACTCGCTCCAGTCAGAATGACTTGAAAGTGGAATGCCTACAAAATATTAGCGTAATTTTTTCAATCCGTTATCTTTCTCATTACCCATTCTAGTGGTCCATATTTTTTATATTTTCTCCAAACTACTGCAAAGAGGATACACAGTAAACTAAACGATAAGGCATAGGTCACTGAAAACTCAATAGAATATTCTCCCATTTTGGAAGGGTTTATCGTTTCAATAATTCCCATTCCAATGATTACATGCGCCACATAAAAGGTCAGTGCTAATTGTCCGGTTTTATTTAATGCGTCAATGAGAAAACTATTCTCAAATCGCTTAGCAACAAGGATACATGCTGAAATAACAGCAATAGCAATGGACATGCCGTTGAACATATAAATTGGTAATGGTGGCATTGGATTGGTTCCCAATATTTCCGTCAATTCTTTCGCCGTTGCGAAATTTCCTTTTGATAATAATGAAATGGAAACATTGGATATGAATTGAATCGCGATAAAAACAATTGAACTAATCCAAAATGCCTTTTTCACGAAGTTATCGTTGTGTAGTTCCTGTTTGCCAAACCAATACCCGAATAGCATAAAAGCTGTCCAAGGAATGACTGGGTGAAAACCATTGTAGAAGAGGTTTCTAATAAATCCTTTAACAGTCCAAAAGTCTGGATAGTCCAAGGTCCCAAAATTCCATCCTGCTTCATAATTCCATAATGATAGGAGCAACGGAAATAATACGATTAAGACTATTGCTGAAATTAGGATGGTCTTTTCTTTACTTGTTAATAGCAAGAGCGTTATTGCCATATAAACGCCATAAAAATGAAGAATGTCCGCTGGCCAAATGGCAATGTATGAGATGCCAACAATGAATAGGAATATCGCTCTTTTGATAATTCTGATCCGAGCTATCTTTAATTTGGCTAGGTCATTCTTTTTAATCGCAGAATTTGTCGTTAGCGCAAGTCCAACACCAGCCAAAACGACAAATGTAGCCGCAGCTTTTCCATCAAAAACACTGGCAAAAGAGGCGACCCAATCCAGTCCTTTATTACCAAATACAACTTTGAAATTGACGATTATCATGCCGATTACTGCGAATGCTCTTGCGACATCAATCCCGATTATTCTTTGTTTCACTATTGTTTTTTTAATTGGCTACCCTGCCGCGTTCCCATCGGTAAGCTAATTGTCAAATTTCTGTAAACGTACTTTTTGCGGCAGTCTTTTGCTAATAGATCGTGAGTGTCTGTTATCCTACTTTTTTCATCATGTAATCTTCAATACTATTTACTGTGCCAAATCCCAAAGCTTCCGATAGCTCGAAAACAACCCTGTATCGATCGAGAAGCTCCTATTCTATTTTCACAAAACCAAGTGCTGAATCAGAACTAGACATTCACAAATCCATTCGGGTCAAGAGCAATTGCATCGAAAAGAAAATGAAAATCCCTCCTTAAAGAGAGAATCAACCTGTGAATGATGAATCAGGAGAGCAGACAGATAGATTGAAAATACACAGCCTCTAATCTGATACCGCGGCTCAGTGCAACAGTTACGATAAAATCATGGGAGCGCCCTGCGCCCATAGATTTTGGATCCTAAATGTTAGCCTTTCGTTATTTTCTTTTATTAGTATCATTATTTTTCGATACTTCTATAATTTCTTTTATTAGAACTGTTGCTTTACTATATCTTTCTAACAATCTAAGTGCAGCATATACATTGCCTTCTAATTCGTTTTCAAAATGAATTTCCTGTAATAAACTCGTGTTGCTAATCTTAAATTTAGATTTTTGAGTTATGTCCTTGTTATAATAATCTACATTGATCATAGAACCCTTATTATTTATAACATTCACTAACCGATTGCTTGATGTTTCCAAACTTGTATGATGTTCTAAGATGTCCTCATAAAGCCTTTCCCAATTGTATAAAAGTTGTTTTAGCTTTTTACTTTTTATACTAGATAGTTTACCTGAATTTTTAATATCATTCAATACAAATGAACTTGGATTCCAAGTAGGAATTTCTATTGCTTCAAAAATTAAACTGTCAACCTTAAATTCAGTTATCTGAATATTTTTAATTCCAGTAAATAACATTAATGTGTTACCAGCTAAAACTTTTCTTTTGAGTCGAGTTATATCAACTTCAAGGTCTTGATAGTTAGCATTAAATTCCTTGTGTAGATTTTCTGTAAGAATTTGTAAAGCAATACTTTCCTTTCTGTCTTCTTTCAGTTGATTAAGTTGTAGGGCAATCAGAATCCCAACAACGACAAGAATAATTTCGCTAACTGCATAAAGAAGATATTTACTAGCTCGATTTTCTTTAATCATATTTTGTCTAATTTTTCTAAAGAATTTTATCATTGGTTATGGTTTGTCGTAATGAAGGCCAATGTCAAGGTAAAATTCGTTGCTCCCCGCTATGCAAGTCCCACCGAACTTTTCCTTATCTAAAAATACAATAAGTTCGGTTAAAAGTAATGAATTTTACCTGATGTGTGTGCCCAGTATGGGCATGTGTTAACGAAGTTAACACGAAAGTTCCAGAGGGTGAAACCGGCGTGGAACGATCCCTTACGAGCGGGTTCGTACCCCGAATCGTTAGCAAGTCGCAAGGTTGGATACCGTGAGGTATTGACTGACTAGGCGTCCCCGAAGAAAGCGAGACTGCAAAAGACTATGCGTCCCACTCGGTTCCAACGTACAGGACCGGGTCGACGTTCGACTGGATATTGAGGCTGTATAGGACTAGGCGTCCCCGTCGGATTAGGTACCACATCATACTAACGTCCAAAGGGTGGTTTTTCCATCAAGTACCCCTGCAGTAGATCCAGTGGATATTGGGTGAAGCCTACGCGGCGCGGAAATATGCTCTTACCTGGGGAGATCTCGGACTCCACGAGTTGGAGACTGAGAAGTCACAGGAACGCCTGCCGGCAGAAGTCATAGTAATTGCAGGCAATGAGCCTTGAAAGACAAGGAGGTCTCACAAAGCAATGAAGGATCAAACATTAAATCACGTCTGAACTCGTGAAGGAATGTCGATTTATCGAGATAGCCTTCACCTAGGAAGACAAGACAGTAAGCAAATGATAGAAAAAGTAGGCTCTAGTTTAGGTTTGCGTTGATATTACCATTTCGTATCTATCTGACAATGAAGCATACCGTTTGTACGCTTTCACATCTTGCGCTGAGATTTGGGTAAAATCGTTCAAGAACTGTTTACTCCCC